>Ga0154363_149_pt1 | contig 123352 bp, 102 predicted proteins | sample RifGroA2_FD_115891 | JGI IMG/M metagenome (GOLD analysis project Ga0154363, IMG submission 115891) | Elusimicrobia bacterium GWA2_62_23
GGTAGGTTCTATCAACCCCCGCAGGGGACTTTCACCCCCAAGCGTGCGCGCATGCCGCGCGCACAATAAAAAAGCCGCGCGGGGAGCGCGGCTTTCGCTTCGGAACCGCCTTCCAAGCTCATGGCAACGGAGGCATCCTATACCCCTGCGCCGCAGGAAGCGCACTTATTTCAAAGATCTGCACCGAATTGCCGCCGGCCCCGTTTATCCCTTGTGACGTTACCCACAGGTACCGACCGTCAGGCGTTAGATCCATCCCCACCGGGAACGAATCGGCGCCCACGCGCGCCGTAACCAGCATCTTTTCAGTGTCCACCACCGCTACCTGGGAATCCGCATTAAGTGCCACGAATATCCATTTTCCGCCAGGTAACAGTCTCATTGAGCGCGGCGCTCCGCCAACGCTTACGGAGGAAACGGCCACCGAGGCCCCGTTGCCGGCGGCGGCCTTGCGTACCGCCTCTGCCTCCGTCTTTATCACCGCCCCGGCCGCGCCGGAAGCGGCATACAGCCAGCGGCCGTCTTCGGAAATGGCCAAGTCGCGGGGGTTTCCGCCGACCTTCACACGTCCGGAAAGCAACGGCGCGCCAGATCCGGGAACATCTATTACCGCCACACCTCCGGCCCCACCCATACAGCCCACAAAAAGCGTCCGGGAATCCACGCTCCAGGCCAACCCTCTCAGGCAAAGCCCGCACTCCCGGTCTCTGTCCATCCCCTCGCTTCCGCTGGGAGGCTGCGTGGAGCCAATGATAACAAGGCCCGCTGGGGCGAAAGCCGCGGGTTCGGAAGAAGATATATCTATGAACCCTACCGTGTTCCCTCCCCAGTGGGCTACGGCCATGTAGCGCCCGTCAGGGGACGCGGCCACGTTCTTGGCTATGGGGCCGGCCGGCAGGACCCGCAAGATCTTCCTGCTGCCTGTATCCATAACGGCCAGGGCGGATGGCTGGGTGCCGTCAAGGTCGAAATCCCGGCGGTAGTACGGGATCCACAGGTAGCGCCCCCCGTGACTGAGCTCTCCCTCCACGGGTTTGCCGCTGAAGACATTCGGCCCTTCCGGCGGCAAATCCGCCGAGAATTTATAGCCGAACCATGGTTCCCCTGCCGGGAACAGGTCCGCCTGGCCGGCGCTGAAATTGTGACGGACCGAAGCCAGTTTCCCCGGTAACCTGGCGTCGTAAATTACCGTACGCCTCCCCTCCAGGGAATTCACGAAGGCCGTAGCGCCATCCGTGGATATTACCACCGACTTCGGGGAGTCTATCTCCGTATCGTATACGTCGGCGGCATTGAGCGTGGAAGTGCTGTAGCGCTGGAAACGCGCCGCCAGCCGCAGCCGCAACGGCGCGTCTTCCGGAGTTGACAAAGTGCCGATAGGGAACCGCGATGCGGCCTTGGCGCGGCGCCTGTTATGGGCGTCCCAGGACCGCCGTGCCGCGGCAAGGCGCTGGGCCAAAGGTTTATCCTCGGGAGACAGCGCAGCCAATTCTCCCCAAGCGGTCACGGCGTCTTCCCACTGCCGAAGGGCCGCGTGCGCGCGCCCCTTCCCGTCCAGGCAGGCCGTGTTACCCGGTTCTATCACCAGGCACCTGTGGAACTGACCTATGGCGGCGGCTGGCCGGCCCCGCCGCAGCGCAAGCCGTCCCGCCTCGATAAATCCGGGGACCCGGACGTCCTTCCGAAGCGGCGCCGCCGCCACCGGCGCCGCGATTGGAGCCACCGGCGCGGACCTGCGCCCATGACAGCCGGCCACAAGGAAAAGCGCCAGGCAAAAACGCGCAGCAGCTGCGCCAAAAACTAGCGATAAATATTTCGCGCACCGCGACGTAATATCACGCCTCCTCAATCCGCCACCCGTATGGAGATATCGCGAAGATCGGAACGGCCGCGGTCGTCCACCGCTCGCACCACATACTCCCCCGCCTGCGGCGTTATGAAGAACGGCTCGCCACTTTTAGACCTGCCGACATAATTTTGATTCAGGAACCAGTATACGGATTTCGCGTCAGCGTCGGATACGGCCGTCAAAGGGATCCTGGAATCGTCCTTTTTTCTGGTGCGCAAATTATATACCACACCCGCCTGAGGGGACGTTATTATCGGGGGCGTCCCCTCATCCATTGCGTAGCCGGCCGGGCAGGCGGGATTTTCCGGCGGCGGTAGTTTTCTTGGGACCCCCCCGGTCTTGAACACCTTCAGGATATCTGACGGCCAATACTCGTGGACTTCCATCCTGGTGCGTTTCTTATCATAGGCACATGCCCGCATCCCGCTGGCCATGTCCACAAGCACTCCCCGATGTATCTCACATGTTCTTATAGGCGATGTTCCGGGAATGAAAGTCGTGACCGTTTTTTTCCGGCAATACGGCCCGGGGATCTGCCCGGACACGGCGCATACCTCGACCTCTGAAATCTTTAACGGCGGGGCCGGCCACGAGCCAAGGTCCTTTTGCCCCGCGCGCATTGCATCTATTATCCTCAACATCAGCGGCGCAGCGGCCTCCACGCCGACAAAGGCCGGATTAGCTTCTCTATTGAAATTGCCGACCCATACCAAAAGAGCGTATTTACCGAACAGACCTGCGGACCAAGCGTCCCTGAAGCCGTATGATGTTCCGGTCTTCCACGCCACCTTCAGAGGTTTACTGGTCCATTCCTGCCGGAAACCCTGACCCGGTCGCGGATTATCCTTAAGCATGTCTAAAACAATATAAGCCGCCTCCTGACTCAAGAGTCTCTGCCCAGCGCCGGGGGCCTCTTCTCTAAAATATCGCAGCGGCAGGAACTCGCCGCCATTAAGCAGCATGGAATAGAGTTCCCCCAATTTTCCCATGGATACTTCCAGCCCGCCAAGAGCCAACGCCAGGCCGTAATAGCTTTCCTCCCGCAACGGGGAAACGCCCGCCCGCTTCAGGAAACCGTAAAGTCCGGGCGCAGCCAAGCGCATAGCCAGATTTACGGCCGGGATATTGCGGCTTCGGATGAGCGCATCTTTTGCGTGAACCGGTCCGGAGAAATCTCTATCGAAATTTTCCGGATTGAACCCGCCATAGCTTACCGGCGTATCCTTAAGCATGCTCATCGGTTGCACCAGCCCCTGATCCAGGGCCAACGCGTAAATAAACGGCTTAAGCGTTGAGCCGGGCGACCGCTTCACCAAAGTACCATTGAGCTGTCCTTCTATTTTAACGTCGTGAAAGTCTGCCGAACCGACCATCGCCCGAACTTCCATCACGGAAGTATCTATCAACAACGCTGCGGCGTTCTGTATCCCGAAGTGCCGTTTCTGCCCCACATAATCGGCCAACTGTCTCTCAACCAGCTTCTGTAGCCCCAAATCAAGGGTGGTCTCAAGCCTATTGCCTAGCAGCTTCGCGCGCAGGACCGCGTCGGCGAAATGCGGCGCCAGAAAAGGGAGTGAAGCGGGAGAGCGTATTTCCGAGAAATCAGGGAACGAAGCCCGGTACCCGGCATCCTCAGGATGCTTTACCACCCACCTCTCGAACAGCCGCCGCCTGGCCTTATCGGCCTCAAGCGCGCCAGATGTGCCGCCGCGGGTCAATGAACGGCGGGCGGGGCTTTTAGGGATAACGCACAACGTCATGATCTCCGGCGGCGTCAACTTGGCGGTATCTTTCGCGAAGTATATCAGGCTGGCGGACGGAAAGCCCTCTATATTCCCGCCACACGGGACAAGGTTCAGATATGCCTCCAATATGTCGTTTTTGGAGTAGAGCAATTCCAACATTACGGCGGTCAGCGCCTGCCTGACTTTCCCGCTAATGGTCCTCGAATCTATGCCATACAGCATCCGCGCCAGCTGCATGGTTATAGTAGACCCACCCATGCGGAACTTTTTGTCCGAGGCATAGGTGTGCCAAAACGCTTTTGCCAGGGAAGCAGGGTTCACTCCGGGATGTCTGAAAAAGAGGCGATCCTCCTGCAGGAGGACCGCCTCTATCAGTTTGGGGGAAATCTCCTGTATGCGAACCCAGCGCCGGTATTTATCATCCGAAGTAAGGGTCAGCCGCAGAAGTTTCCCGTTACGGTCGTAAACCTCCCGTGAAAATGGAGGTGGCCCGCTGACAGGTCGCTTAGGAAAAATCTGCAACACTGCGACCGCGAGGCACAAAACGGCGACGCCTCTGACGGCCGGCCTACGCCAGGCGCCTCGCAACAGCATCACGGCCGCAGCCTGCGACGGCTTCATTATTCTACGGTCACGCTCCCGGCAAGACTTCTCGCCTGGACCGTACGGTCATACATCGATTCCGCAAAGACCGGGGGCACAGTGAAAGTCCCTGAATTAGTAGCGCGTATCTTGTAAACGAATTCCCGCGCGTCCGTTCCGGCGCCGCCGTAGATCACCATGCGGTCCTCGCGCACATCTACATAATCCGGCCGCCAGCCGCCAGGAAGAACGGTAGCGGAATACTCCTCCTCGTACTCTTCTCCCTCCTGCGCCTCACGGCGCACAGGGGCAGGAGGCGCCATGGTATCGCGAAGCGACTGATCCATGACCACCTCGAAACCTCCCGGGAGCATGTCCACTATGGCTACGTTGGATGTTTCCCACGAAAGCGCGCGAAACTTGACGTGCACTTCGAGATTACCACCTATCTTTACCTTATCCGTTACCTTCCCGTCCTCCCCTCTGTATTCGCGTTGCACTTCCAATTTATTCTTGAGCTCGGCCTGGGGCGGCTTAAGGTCGAAACCGGCCGCTGTCACCTGATAGAACAGGTTGTAATCGGAGGCGTTCTCCACACGTACTGTTTTGGCTTTGTCTGAAAAGGTCACCACAGGAAACATCCCACCAGGGGAACTCAATGACCTGATATTGCCGTCCCGGAGAACCTCCCTAACGGAGACTACAGCTGCTTTGGGTGCACCTACGGCCCCGGCATAAGCATCCAGCGCCAAAATGACATAAGCGGAAGACAGCGTGTTGTATTGGTTCGCGACCACCGGATCTACTATTTTGAGGAGATCGTCGCCACCAAGGTCCTGCAGTTTTTCCGGAAAATGCCGGGCCATAATGAACAACAACTGCGCGTCCCGCGACAGCCCATCATAGAAATATCCGTAATCAGAACGCTGCGGATCCCCAAGACGGCACTTTTTGAGCACCTTCTCCGCTTCCCTGTCCTGTTTCATTATTTTATATGCAGCAGCAACGTATACGGCGGTAAGATCCTTCTCCCACTGCCCCTCCAGCCTTGACTCGAGTTGCTGGCGCATCGCGCCTAACGCACCGCTTATGACTATGCCGTTGCGAGTAAGAACGTAGGCCGCGTAGGCCCTCGCCCGGGCATCGTTAAGTGTGGAAGCTTCGCTGCCGAGAAGACTTCCCAGATAAGAGAGCCCTCGGCTCATCATCTCAGTAGGGACTGGATAACCTTTCTCTTTCGCCTCCGTCAAAAAATGCATCGCATATACGGTTTGCAACTCGGAGTAGTGGGAATTCGCCGCCCAAAAACCGAAAGCCCCTTCTGCATTCTGCCTGGAACGGAGGACCTTCATGGTTCGCTCGAGACTGGCACGCACTTTGTCCGGTGAGTAACCGAATTCCGGCCGGTTAAGCAGCACCATCGCTGGAAAGGCCTGGCTGATCAATTGTTCCGTGCAACCGTATGGAAAGTTGTTCAAATAGTTAACCAGACCTCGGGCCAAGCCGAGAGGGACTGTAGAGTACGCCGCCTCCAGTATCCTGAAATCAGGATACAGCATGCGCTCTACTGCGACGTCTGCCTTGCTATCCTTCACATAACCGGCCACCACGCTGGTCACATACGGAGTGGCGGGTCTAACACTAAGATCCACGGCCGCCTTTGCCTCTTTGTCTTTGGAGGCCACGCGGAAATTCAAGGTGGCGGAGCCGGGCTTATCCAACACCTTTATCGAGAATTTCACGCTCCCCTCTTCCCCCTCGGGGATATCGGTCTCCGCCCGGGCCTGCCCCTGCACGGAAAGATGCTCCGAAACAGAAAGTTCCACCGACTGCCTCGCTTCTTTGCCGGATCCCTCCACATTATTCGCCACTCCGGCGCTTACTTCCAGGACGTCACCAGGTGACGCGGCCGAAGGCACGTTAGGCGTGATCACGAACGGACCCCTCACTATCGCTCTTTTTTCCGCCACCCCTATCGTATGCTGGGTCACGGCCACCGCCATGACCTTCAGCGAGCCGTTGAAATAGTCTGGGACATCGTAGGTCAGTTCACGCGGAGAAGCATCAGTATCCACTATCCCGGACCAGAACGCTACGGGCTTTTCACGCTTGCGCTTGAATGGATTAAGATTTTTACCTATGGCGTCGAAACCACCGTCGCCTCCGGGAGCCGACAACCGGCGGACCATTTCAAACTCTGGCAGCACAAGGTCCAATATCTGATAGGTCGCAACTTCCAACGCCCTTTTCTCGAAGAAGTACGATAGCGGATCCGGAACCTTATACCTGGCCACCTGCAAGATCCCTTCGTCCACGGCGAAGACCACGATCTTGCCGGCCCTGGCGGTGCTGTACTTTATCTTGAACGGTTTGCCTGGCAGAGCGATGTCTTGACACTCAAGATTGACCGGCTCGGTGAACCGCTTCCGGCTTATAGTGAACGGGACAACCCCATAGCTCAACGGACTCATGAATATCTCCGGGGAATCCGGCGCACGCAGGAAGGTAACGTTAACGTAGCCATTCCCCTGTAATCCCTGCGGCAGCTGTATACGCTGGGTTGAAGCGGTCGTGGAGGTCTTGAACCACTTATGTGCGTAAACCTTATCACGCTCTATGGTTATCAACCCGGCACCGGTGTAGGGAGCCTTGATCTGGATCTCAATGGTCTCGCCGTTCGCATAGTCCTCTTTGTCCAGCCGCACCTCCAGCTCTGCGTTTCTGTCCAAAGAGCGCTCAAGATTGCCGCTGCCGGCCACGTAGAACGGAACTCGACACAGTTCCAAATTCTCTGAATTGGCAAGCACCAGAGCGAATGAACCGCTCTGCCCTGTGGGCAATTTATAGTCCCCTCCCTTCTCGGGCACCTTAAAATCGCTCCGGCTGACCTGAACCTCTTTCTCCACTGATTGGTATTTGTATGTCCTGTCCGGCTGCTGTATGAGCGCGGAAACGTATTTCAATTCCACTATCTTGAGTTTCAGGCCAGTGACTTCCATCCTGTTAAGCTCAGGCCCCACGGCAATTAGACTCAGATACCTGTCACTGCCCTTGGAAAGAAATTTCAGGTCCCCGTCAGCCCTGTACCCCACTATGTACGGCATTGGAGATACCAAGACGGAACTTTCAGAAACCACTCCGCGGCCGCCTTCGGCCTCGAAACCTTCCGCGGCGAAATTCACGCGGTAAGTAGCCTTTTCGAACTTCTCAAGGTCCAGTTCCAGCTCAGCCTCGCCCTTATCATCAGTCCTGGTCTCTTCTAGCGCGTCACTGTAACTGTTCTTTGCTTTAAGAGGATCAGAGAAAATGTAATCCGGATACTCCTTGAACGCCGAAAAACTGGGGGAAAGCGTTATAGAAGCCTTGACCCTCCGATTCTGCGCGGGTGTGCCGAAGAGATTCTTCAATGACACCAGCCCTTTTAGTCCGGCCGGCTGCACCCAGCCCTTCTTCCTGCTTTCCGAAAACCTGGTGGTTATGGTCATCCGGTCCGGGAGGAACTCTTCTATCTTCACGGAAACTGCGCCCAGCAGCGCCGCGCGGCGATTATCCTTCACTATATAAAGCTGCGCCTGATAACTCCCCGTGGGCGAATTATCCTCGGTCCTATAGCGCAACTCCTTGAACCCGGATGAGGCCAAACTGAATTTCTCCTTCATTATCTCTAGTCCGCGGGAGTCCGTTATGACCGCCTCCAGCGGGATTCCCGACACGTCCTTCCCCCACTCGCCTGATTTCACAATGGCACCAATGTGGAACTCGTCTCCGGGCCGGTAAATGCCTCTGTCCGAGAACAGGTAGGCCTGCAAGCTATCCCCACCGGCCGGTATCCGCGCGCCGCCGATATCAAAACGGGAAAAGTCTATCTGCCTGCTGCTCCAATTGTACGGGAGGAAGGACAGGTCTCCGCCTTTCCTGACCACATAAACGGTAGGAGTCTTCTCCCCGTCGAAACCATTCAGGGGCTGGAATCTCGCGCGGCCGCTCTCATCCGAGGTCTGGTCCGCTACTGGGAGGCCGTTCCTGCCTATGACCTGCACCTGAGCGAACCCTTCCGGCTGACCACCATGGAGCGACTGCACAAAAACGTCTCTCCCCCCATCCTTGGAGTTCTTTACCACTATCCCCAGGTCCGTGATCAGGATGAGACGTTTATCCGCCACTCCCACTCCCGTTTTCCGTATCGGATCCCAACCTTCCGCGGAGAAAAAGAACAGGCCGCGCTTAAGACCGCCACCCTCACCGCCCAAATACCCAGACAGATCGAAGGAGGAATACTGCGTCTTTCCGTATTCCACCTTATTCAGCGGCCGTATCTCCGAGAACTTCTCTGTTATATTGTCCTCTCCGAAATTCCAGTTATTGAATTCCGGCAACTTCATATCTCCGCCGGATTGGCTCACCAGGTGGTTTATCTGGCTGGGGATCACCCGTCCTATCTGAAAACGGATAGCATCTATGTCCCTTGAGACAAGGGAAAGCTTTCGCTCACCGCTCATGCTGAGCACTGAGCCGTCCGCCATTATTTTAAGTTCCCTCGGGAACTCCGGGACCTGGCCCACATAATAAAAATCCTTGGCCAGCACAAAGTCCCCGTAACACTTGAGCCCTTTCCTTATCTTCAGGTACACGAACTTGCCTGGCCGGGACTGGTAGCGAAAACTGTGCAGCGTAGCGTATTCCCTATCCACGGGCAAAGCCTCAAGCTTAAGCCTGGACGCAAGGGAGAGAACTTCCGGACCTATCCTGGATGGGTCCCCCCAAGAATAGTTCTTTATAGCCGGCTCGCCGTTAAGAGCAGGATAGTCCGAGGGCAATTCATAGGCTTCGAGGGCGCTCTGAATATCGCTCTCGAGCACTCCGGCGCTGGCCTGCAGCACCAGCACCTGCTCCGGCTCATAACGTTCGTTGCGCACCAACGTGAGCTCCGAAGAGGAGATCCGAAAATAGGAATACATCCCTGGCACCAGCACTTTCGACTCGACCTGCCTTTTCGAAGGAGAAGCTTCCCTGGCCGGACGGACACCACTCTCGATCCCAACCGTCATGTAGGTATCATCCAAAGGTATACGTATGCTGTCGGAATGGATGTAGGCCTCGGTCTTGTACTTATTGTAAAAGATGACACGCGGATAATCCTTGTCGCCGCCAAACCCGAGAAATCCTGTTTTCTGTCCCTCCATGCGAAGATGGACGCGCTTCTCAAAATCGGCGGTGTCAACAGGGTGCGTGAAGGAAATCGTAGCGACGACCTTCTTAATATCGGGCTTTTGCGGATCTATATAGAATTCCGATTTCGCCATGGAATAATCAAAATTCGGGGTGGTGAAGCTGTAAGAGTATCGCTCCAAATTCACGTGCGATGGGAACATTTTTTTATTCAGTTCCACATTGTATTCCTGGCCTATAGCCCAATCTTCTGCGGGAGTGAATTTAAGCTGCCGGTCGGTAATCCATGTCCAGTCGCCCTTTATTTCGGGGACCATGGAGACAACGCTTGCCGCATTTTTACCGATTTGATCAAGCATGGCGGCAGACCCGCCGAAATTAATATAAATGGGATCCGGTACGATGATATCCCCTATCCGTGTAAGCCCAGGGGCCGTCCCATAAACCGAGATACGAGCCTGGACGGGCCGGCTGGCATACCAATATACCAAGAGACTAAAGGTCAGCCCGGAGAAAAATATCACCGCGGCAGTCTTCGCTGACTTTTTGGGATCCTGCTCCAATTTAGCACGGGCCGAGGATACGGCTGCGAGGAATTTTGCCGACCATTTTCCAATCAAGGCCCGCGCCCATTGCGGCGGTTCCCATCTGAAACTGCCAAGATACGTCTTTATCAGCTCTTTGTCAGCACCGTTCTGTTGTTCCATGAAGTCCCCATTGGGATCGCGCAGCCAGGCGCGCGGAATATCCCTGCATTCCCTAACCTTGTACCGGGACTACTATAATATCTGGACTGGAAAGGGTTGTCAAATTCGCGCGCGTCAGTTTTTTTATGATTTAACTTCGGGCGAGGACATGTTGGATCCATTTGGAAAGGCCCCGGCAGGTACGCCCCGGCCGCACAAAGAACCCAACCGCCCGATTTTTTAATAGAATACCCGGAGTATCGCAAACTCTCGTTCAGGGGGATATCTGGAAATGAAAAAGCATCTGATGGCGGTGGCGGTGATGGCGACGGCGGCCTGCGCTCTGTACGCGCAGACGCCGCAGGCGCAGCAGCCGGAGGCTCCGGGAATAACCGTGGAAAAGATAACGGCGGCGGCCTCCGTGGAGAACCGTGAGCCGGTGGGAGAGTCGGCGGTTTTCCCCAAGGGGACCGTACGCGTCTATGTCTGGACCAAGATAGCCGCGCTATCCGCTCCGGTGAAGATAAAACACGTCTACTATTACGAGGGCAGGAAAGCGGCCGAAGTGGAATTGGCCGTGAATTCCAGCCCTTACCGGGTATGGAGCAACAAGTCGGTAAGACCCGGCAACTGGAAAGTTGACGTTACCGACGAGGCCGGCACCGTGCTGGCCACGCTGGAGTTCTCGGTTACGTCGGAAGAGGCCGCCCAGCCCAACCCCTGACAGACCGGACCGCACATAAAAAGCCGCGCTTTAGCGCGGCTTTTTTGTTTTGTGGCCGCGCGGCAAATAAAAAAGCCGCGCGGGGGGCGCGGCTTTCCGGGGCGGCCGGGATTCAGTTGAGGCTGCCTTCTCCGCGCCAGCTCTTGCCGGAGCGGCGGCGGGGGCCCATCACCCACATGTAGGCGCCGCCCTTGGGCTTAAGGCCGGGGGTGTCGGTACCGACGGAATGGCCGGGCGGGATGCGGACTATCAGCTTCTCGCCTTTCTTCAGCTCTTCGCGGTCGTCTTTTTCGAAATTACAGGTCATCATAACTTTCCTCTCAATAACGAACCAGTTCCCCCTATACCCATATACTATGAAATACCACCTCCGCCAGATAGGTCCAAAGGGCCCAGCCGGCCGGAGTTTTTGGGCCTATGCCGGCCTCGCTATTCCCCCTCCACCTGGCGCGCTATCTCGTCCAGGGCCTTGCCCATGTCCTCGTCCAGCGCGCGGGTAAAGCCGGCTATATAGCCGGCCGCCATCACCAGCACCAGCGCCGCGAAGGCCAGGAGCGGGCCGCGTTCTTTCAGGTACGCTTTCAGGGCGCCGCGGTTAAGGAACAGGTGGCAGAGCCCGGCCGCTACCAGCACCACCGCGAAGACCTTGTGCACCGGGTGCACCCGGAACTGGAAAGCCATGGACTCGTTGAGCAGCATGAGCAGCCCGGAACTGGCCATGGCCATGAAGGCCGCGGCCATGGTGACGCCGATAATTTTCCTGAACATTTTTCCTCCTGCTCCGCGCGGAGCGCCGCTTATTTGACCTTTTCCAGCTGTTCGCGCAGGCGGGCTATGGCCAGCTCTTTGGCTTTAGCCTCCACCTCTATGGTGATATCCAGGCCGCGCCAGCACTTGGGAAAATCTTTCATGTCTATGTAGTCGTGGTGCGGGCGCGGGTCTGAGTTCCCCCACCCGTCCCTCGGGCTGGAGAGGTGGAACAGCGGTTCCCGGTCCCAGGTCTTCAGGGCCCGGCGCGTGACCGCTTCAGGCGTCAGCGCGTCGGGCAGGCAGCGGTGGTGATGGACGTCGTACACGAAAGGCAGCTTATGCTCCTCGCAGAAAGGCAGCAGGTCGGCGGGGGCATAAATGCGGTCGTCGTTCTCGAAGGCGAGCCGCGAGCGCACGGCGGGGCTGAGCAGCTTCAGCGCCGCGCCGGCCCGGGCCAGGGCGGATTTCTTGTCGCCGTAGGCCCCGCCGCCGTGGATGTTTATCACGTCGGCGCCTATCCAGCCGGCCACTTCGGCCTGGTATTCCAGTTCCTTTACCGACGACTCCGTGATCGCCGGCTTCTCGGCGCTGAGCAGGATGAACTGGTCGGGATGGAAGGTAAGGCGCATTTTCAGCCGCCGGGCCAGGGCGCCGCACTTTTCAAAATCCTTAATTATGCCCGGGCCGCCCGGCAGCTCCGCCAGCTCATAACCGGCCTTCGGGTGGGTCTTGAGCGGCAGGATCTGGCTGTTCACCCGGAAGCTGCCTATGCCGTTGGCCGCGCAGTATTGCAGTGCCCGCTCCAGGGCCGCCGCGTTCGCCCGGCAGAGTCCGGCCAGCCTGGCGCGGCGCTGCGCCGGCTTGAGCTTGAGGGCGTAGAGCGCGGTGGTGACCGGGAACTTTATGGGTTCGGCGGCGAATTTACAGCAGAGGCCCAACCGTATCATCAGTCCAGGTAGTTCACCAGGTCCTTCTTCCTGGGCAGCGCGCGGCTGGGCCGCTGGGCCTTGTAGCCGAGCGTCACGGCGTAGAAAGGCTCGTACCCGTCGGGGATACCCAGCAGAGGCCGTTCCGCCTCCAGCGAAAAATAGTAGCGGGCCAGGCCTATCCAGCAGGAGCCTATGTCCAGGCTTTCGGCGGCCAGCAGCATGTTCTGTATGGCGGCCGCGCAATCCACCTTAGGCGACATGGCCCCCAGGCGGGTGGACACCACCACCACGGTGGGCGCCTTATAGAAGATGTGCAGGTCGGGATTCTGTCCCATCTTCTTTATCCAATCGGTGTCCTGGGCTGCCATCAGTTCCTTGCTCTTGTCACTGATGCGGTCCAGCAGCTCCCGGTTGCGGATCACGGTGAAGTGCCAGGGCTGCTCGTTGTGGGCGCTCGGCGCGTAGGCGCCGGCCTCCAGGATGGCGGCCAGTTCGGCGTCCTTTATCTGGTCGGGCAGGTACCTTCTTATGCTGCGGCGGCTTTTTATGACTTCCAGGACCGGGTTTTTCATGGGTCACCTTCCTGAGGCTGTATTCCTACTTTCTACCAAATGGAGGAGGCCTTGGCAACCGGCACTGCCCCTCCGGCCCTTGACATCTCTCAACCTTGCCTTATACTATTAATACTATGAAAAAGATCTCCTATCTTTTAACGCTTTCCATATTTTCGGTCGCGCTGGCCGCGCCCGCCCTGGCGGAGCTGACGGGAGAAGATGTCACCAAAGTCAATGTCTGCAAACAGAACATAGAGGAAGGCGTCCTTTCCCCCAAAGAAGCGGAAAAATGCGTTAAGACCTATTTCTACCCCGACTCCGATCTCTACAGGGAAATGAAGACGGAAGACCAGGACTCCCTTAACTATATACTGAAGTACAACGGCGTGATCACGGAACTGGGTGAATTCTTCAGGGAGAAGCCGGAGGAATGCCATATCCGCCAACGCTTCGTAGACATCCTGGACTACTCCCGCTACGAGAAGGGCTGCCTGCTCTGCGACCTGCAGATGGCCCCCCAGCCGGAAAAGATGTTCCCCTGGATCGGGAAATACTACAACGGGTCCCTGCAGGGCGCCCAGAAGATGTCCCTTACCTGGGCCAACGCCGGCGCCCCGCGCGCCGCCATGCTGAACAATTTTTCAGTGAACCAGGCCCGCTGGCAGCAGATGACCATTTCCGAGCGCACGGCCGTGATCATGGCCGAGACCGCTTTCTCCGGGCGAAAAAACTACCCGCCGGAGCTGACCAGCTGCTGGATAGTGGACGAAGACCCCGTCTCCTACATGCGCCACAATATCCCCCAGGACGTCCTTAACGCTATAGAGGCTTATAAAGCCAGGCTGATGCCCGCCGCCGCCGGAGCGGCCGGTGGCAAGGCGGGCGGCACCGGCCCCGACAGTTCCCGGTTCGCGGCCGCCAACGCCAAGATAAAGGCCGCTACCGGCAAGGACGGCGACACCCTGGCCCTGCTGGGCGAGATGTTCGACAAGAACACCATCCCGGCCCGCAACGTAGAGCCCTTTGCCAAGCCCAAGCCCGCCCCGGCCAAACCCCCGGCGGCCAAGCCCGGCGCGGCCGCGGCCAAATACGAGCTGCCGGTGGACAAACTCCCCATGGTAGCCACGGAACTCAAAACCCGGATGCTGGGCGGCAAGAGCGCCATGGATGGCAAGCCGCGCAAGGCCGCCTTCGAAGGTACGCCCTGGGAGGACGAGGCTTTAAAGTTCTACACCGCCAAGGGCAAGGACGGTAAGCCCCTGCATGACCTGAACTTCCAGGTGTTGCCCATGGCCAAGAGCACCAACGGCGGCTACTGCCCGCAGCACGCGAAAAACGGCTGCGGCAAGGATTTCCCCGCCGGCAGCATAGCGGTCAACAAAACCCTGATAGAGGCCTGGATGAAGAAGAACAAGGTCACGGCCGAGCGGCTCGCCAAAGACCCCAAGCTTATGGACCGCCTGGGCCGCCACCTGTACATGGTGATGGTGCATGAAGGCCCCGTACACGAAGTGCGCCAGGACCAGTTCTACATCGCCAATGGCGTGGACAATAAGAAGATCCTGGACAAGGAAGCCATGGCCTTCGGGCTCTCCGGTCTGTCCCTGATGAATAAGTTCAACGGCCCCGAGGGGGCGCTGTACCGCCGCGAAGCCTCTGAGTTCGACCTAAAAACGGTTAAGGCCGTGAAGGACGGCGGCTTCCGCGGAATAAAGGGATTCGTCCGCTACTACGATCTGGAAGGCGTGCAGGGCGTCGGCGCCAAGACCATAAAGCAGCTGGAGTACGGCCTTAAAGACATGGAACTGCGCAAGACCGACGCGGCCTACGGCTCCGCCCCCAGGGACCCCGACAACTGCTCCTGGTACGTGGTCCGCAACTGCACCGATGCGCAGCTGCTCAGCATGACGCAGAAGGCCTATCCCTGGTACGAGACCGCCATTACGCGGCAGAAGTCAGAGACGGCCATGCTCAACGCCGTACTGGAGCAGCAGATAAACCGGAGTTCCCTGTCCAAGCGGCTCAAGGCCAAGAAGATCAAGGAACTCAGGGAACTGAACGGAGAGGGACTGTGACTTTACAGCTTTTACGGAGAATTAAAATGATAAAAATACTCGCGCTGCTCGTGACCCTGGCCCCGGCCGTCTGCGCCGGCGAGGCCGCGCCCCCCGCTATGGAAAAATTCGTCTGCGACGGGAACGTCTTCACCGCCATGGTACCTTCGGATTGGGAGAAGGAAGAAGAGATCATCGCCGGCCGGCAGGAAAAACAATACGGCGTGGACCTCTACTCCCCCGGAGAAAAGCCCGCCGGCGCGGTCTCGCTCATCTACTTCGGGCCGGACCACCCGCGCTTCAAGACCTGGGAGAAATACCTGGCCACGCTCAGGGACACCAAGGACGGCATCCAGGGCGAAGTGGTGGGCAAGCTGACCGACACCGTGGTGAACAACCGCTACGCCAAGACCTTCGACAAGAAGACCTTCGCCTTCATACCGCCCTACGCCCCGGAACCGGAAAAGATAGAGATGCTGGAGCGGTACGTGATAATACCGGCCAAGAAGGGCTTCTACGCGCTGAGTTTCAAGTCGCCCAAGGGCGAGGCCAAGAGGCACCTGGCGGTTTTCGAGAAGATACTGAAGAGTTTCAAGCCGGCCCGCTGACGCGGGGCAGCTTCAGCAAAGAGTAAGGCTTAGGGCGCCGCTTCACCAGCGGCGCCTTATTTTCCCCCACCAGCTCGGCCTCCACCAGCAGGGAATCGGCCCTGGCGAGCCGGCGCTCCTGGCCGTGGGCGAGGATATTGTAGTGGCGCGCGGCGTCCAGCCTGCGCCCGACGTAAAATACGTCCTTCGGGGAATCCAGCCAGCCGGGCTTGAGCGCCGAAACCGGCAGCGGCGCGGAATATTCCCGCAAGGTCTTCTCCCCCCGCCCGTTGTAATAGAATTCGAAATAACTGCGCGCCAGTTCGCCGTAAGTGCGGTACACGGGCTCGCGGTAGCGCAGGCCGCAGAAATGCGACTGCGCCACGGCGCCCCAGCGCCCGTTCTCGGTGAACGGGGCTATCACGTGGTCGTCGTCCCTGGGATTGGCCCGCAGGTCCAGCAGCAGGGCGCGGCGGCCGTGCAGCAGGAAAGCCGCGGCGGCCAGCATGGCGCCCTCTATGCAGTGCGCCCGGCCCCGCTTCAGCACTTCAAGCGGGGACAGGCAGGTGTTCTTAGGGGAATCGTTGTAGGCCAGGCCGCAGTCCAGGAACGCCTGCACCTTTTGGGGCGTATCCAGCCGCCGCAGTACAGCCAGCAGCCGGGACGGGAAGTTCCTGAAAGCGGAAAGGGTCACTCTTTTTTCTTCTTCACTTTCCACGGCCGCGCGGAAGGCTTGCCGCCCGCGCTATCCGCGGCCTCCACGGCGCCCAGCACTATCTCGCGCAGGCGGGCCAGGTCGAAAGGCTTGGTCACGTAGCCGCTGGCGCCTATGCTCAGGGTCTTCAGGGCGGTGTCCAGGTCCTCGTCACCGGTCAGCATCCAGACCAGCGGCGGCACGGACATGTTCCCTATGGCTTCCAGCACCTCCATGCCGGACTTGCCCGGCATCTTGATGTCCAGGAAGACCAGCAGGGGTTTTTCCCGTTTGATTATCTCCAGCGCCACGTCGCCGTCCGGGGCCGTAAAGACCTCGTAATGCTGTTCGAAAGCGGTTTTGGTGACGAAAAGGATGTTCTCCTCGTCGTCCACTATCAGTATCTTGTGTTTCATAATTGATTCTCCCAAAGATCGGACGCGGCTACTCCGCCGGCCGCAGCAGCGCCGGCAGCTCGAAGAAGAAGCGGGAGCCTTTGCCTTTTTCGCTCGAGATCTCCAGGCGGCTGCCGTGGAGTTCCAGCAGGTCGTTGCAGATCTTGAGTCCCATGCCGAACCCGGCGGCCTGCATCTGTCCTTCTTCCGTCCTGTAGAAACCGGCCGTGATCTTTTTCATGTCGTCCAGCGAGATCCCTATGCCCGAATCCTCCACGGAAAAAATAACTTTACCGCCGGAGGCCGCGGGGGCTTCTATGCTCACAGTTATGCTCCCGTCCCGCCGGGTGTATTTAACGGCGTTGCCGATAAGGTTGCTGATCACCAGCGCCAGCGCCTCCCGGTCCCCGCTGACCATGACCGGGGTCTGCGGCATGCTGGTTTCCAGCTCTATGCCTTTCTGGTCCAGCAACTCCCGCATCGGTTCGACGGCGGCCGCCGCCAGTTCCCGCAGCGCCACCGGGTGTCTCTCTATCTTGAAGCGGCCTTCTTCCATCCGGGCCTCGTTCAGGATGCTCTTAACGTAGATCGTAAGGTTATGCAGGGACGACTCCATAGACGAATAGATCCGGCCCTTGGCCGCAGCCCCGCCCTCGGGATCCATCTCCTTAAGGAGGAAGAGTCCGGCGGAAAGCCCGGTAAGCGAATTATTGAACTCATGGCTGACGGTGTGGATCATGGCGGATTTCAATTTGGAGACGGCCCGCTCCCGGGTGATTATCACCTTGAGTTCGTTGAGCAGCAGCACCAGCAGCGAAAAGAAGGACAGCCGGACCACGGCGTTCCAGAGCACGACGTTGAACTGGTCCTGGAAGCCCGGCAGGAAGAGGCGCTCGTCGGTGATCCAGACCAGCACTCCAGCCGCCGCCGCGGCCAGCCCCCAGCCGCGGCTGCCCCGCCAGGTCAGCACGAAGATCGGCAGGAAGTAAAAAATATCCACGGAGATCTCGTTGCGCAGGTAATAGTCAGCGCCGGATACCGCGCTGAACAGCAGGGCCCCGGTAACCAGGGCCCGCGCCCTGGTACCGAGCAGCATTTCGTATATCTTCTTGGCCATAGGAACCCACCACCGCCCCGGCCCTCACCCTCGGCGCCTTACAGCAGCGGGTTGGACACCACGCCGTCGGCCAGCTTGGGCTCGAACCAGGTGGACTTGGGGGGCATCACCTGGTTGTCGTCAGCCACGGAAATAAGTTCGTCGAGGGAAGTGGCGTGCAGGGCGAAGGCCGCGGCCATCTCCCCGGAATTCACGCGCTTCTCCAGCTCGCCCAGGCCGCGTATGCCGCCCACAAAATCCACGCGGTCGCTCTTGCGCAGGTCCTTTATCCCCAGGACCTTATCCAGCACCAGGTCGCTGAGCACGCTGACGTCCAGCGCCTTCACCGGGTCTTCCTCTTTGGCCGGGGTCTTTACGGTCGGCTTCATGAGGTACCACTTGCCGCCCAGGTACAGGCCGAACTCGCGGCGCGCGGCCGGCTTGGCCTGCCCCTGCACCTCTTTCACGTCGAAACTCTTCTTCACTTCGGCCAGGAACTTCTCGGGCGTAAGGCCGTTGAGGTCCTTCACCACGCGGTTATAGTCCCAGATCTTCATTTCGTTCACCGGGAAGGCGGCGGCGAGGTAAACGTTATAGGGCTCGGTGCCGGTGTGCGCGTTGCCGCGGGTCTCCACCATGTACTTCTTCACGCGGCTGGCGGCCGCGGAGCGGTGGTGGCCGTCGGCTATGTAGACGGTCTTCTGTTTCTCCGACGCGTCGGAGATGGTCTTTATGTCGGCCGCGTCGTCTATCAGCCAGAGGGTATGGATCACGCCGCCGCTGCCGGTGGCGGAGAAGAGCGGTTCTTTCTTAACGTTCTTCTTGATGACGGCGTCTATCTCGGGCACCTGCTTGTAAGCGATGATGCCGGGGCCGGTCTGAGCCTTCACGTACTTTATCTGGTTCACACGGTCGTCCTCTTTCACGGGGCGGGTGAACTCGTGCTTGCGGATGCGACCGTTGTCGTAGTCGTCCACACAGGCGCCCACCATCAGGCCGGTCTGTATGTGCGTTCCCATCTGCAGGCGGTAGGCGTAGAAACAGGGTTTCGCTTCGCGGATCAGCAGGCCGCTCTTCAGCATTTTCTCAAAATTCTCGGCGGCCTTCAGGTAAACCTTCTCGTCGTGCACATCCGTGCCGGGCGGCAGGTCTATTTCCGCCTTGGACACGTGCAGGAAGCTGTTGGGCTTGCCCTTGGCCTGCTCGCGGGCCTCGTCGGAATCCATCACGTCGTAAGGCGGGGCGATAATTTCCTGCGCCTTGCCCGGCGCGGGGCGTATGCCGAAGATCGGGGAGAAAAGAGGGAGTTTTGCCATGTCAGCGTTCCTTGTTTGAAAATGAGCCCGGGCCCCCTCGCGGGGACCCGGGCGCGGGGCGGCAAGGTTATATCTTGTCGCCGTTCACCGCGTGGGTGCGCTTGCCTGTGAGCAGGAAGTCGGCTATCTGCTCGGCCGCCTGCCTGGCCACGGTCACCTGCGCGTCCTTGGTGGAGGCGGCGATATGCGGAGTGCAGATCACCTTGTCCATGCCGAAGAACATGTGCGCGGTGGCGGGCTCTTCCGCGTAAACGTCCACCGCGAAGCCGGCTATGTGGCCGCTTTCTATGGCGGCCTTGATATCAGCCTCCACCATGATGCCGCCGCGCGCGCAGTTGATGAGGCGCACGCCTTTCTTCATCTTGGCTATGGTGTCCTTGTTGATCATGCCCTTGGTGTTGGGGTTGATGGTCACATGGTAGGTTATGAAGTCGGCCTTGGCGTACAGCTCGTCCAGGGTCACCATCTTCACGCCCAGCTCGCGGGCGCGTTCCGTGGTCATCACCGGGTCGAATACCAGCACGTCCATGTGCAAGCCCTTGGCGCGGTCGGCCACCACGGCGCCGATATTGCCGCAGCCGACGACGCCCAGCGTCTTGCCGGTTATCTCCACGCCTTCGAACTTGCTCTTCTCCCACTTGCCCGCGTGGGTGGACGCGTTGGCCTGGGGGATCAGGCGGGCCATGGCGAACATCATGGCTATGGCGTGCTCGCCGGTGCTCACGGTGTTGCCGAAGGGCGTGTTCATCACCAGCACCTTGCGCTCGCTGGCGGCCACAACATCTATGTTGTCCACGCCGGCGCCGGCGCGGGCCACGGCCTTGAGGTTCTTGGCGGCCTCTATGATCTCGCGGGTGAGCTTGCTGGCGGAGCGCACTATGATGGCGTCGTACTCGTGCGCGCAGGCCTTCAGTTCTTCCGGCTTCATGCCGGTCTTCACTACGGCGGTGAGGCCGCGGTCCTTCAGGACCTTCTCGCAGAGGGGATCGGCCTTGTCGGCTATAAGAACTTTGCTCATTTCACTGCCTCCTTGGAGTATTCTTTGGCGGTCTGTTCGTAAGCCCAGTCGAGCCACGGGATCAGCGCTTCTATGTCGGAAGTCTCTACGGTGGCGCCGCACCACACGCGGATGCCGGCCGGGGCCTTACCGTAGGAGTTGATGTCCTTGGCCACGCCTTCCTTGTCGAGCATGGAGGTGAGCTTCTTGGCGGCCTTCACCTTGTCCTCGTCGGACAGTTTCTGGAACCACTCGGCCTTGATCTTGAAGCAGACCGAGGTGTTGGAGCGGGTTTCCTTGGACTCGGCCAGGAAATCTATCCAGCCGGACTTCTCCACCCAGCGCTCGAAGGCGGCCAGGTTGGCGGTGGAGCGCTTCACGAGCCCGGGCAGGCCGCCCACGGTCTCGGCCCACTTCAGGGCGTCTATGGCGTCCTCCACGCAGAGCATGGACGGGGTATTGATGGTGCTGTACTCCAGCTCTCCGGGCAGCAGCTTCTTCTCGTCCACCAGGCGGAAGATCTTGGGCACGGGCCAGGTGATCCTGGCGTTCTGCTCTTCCATGCGCTTGACGGCCTTGGGAGAGAGGATGATGACGCCGTGCGCGGCCTCGCCGCCCAGCACTTTCTGCCAGGAGAAGGTGATGACGTCGAGCTTGGTGAAGTCTATGTCCATGGCGAACACGCCGCTGGTGGCGTCGCAGATCACGAAGCCTTCCTGGTTCTTCGGGATCCAGTTGAGGTCGGGGACCTTCACGCCGGAGGTGGTGCCGTTCCAGGTGAAGATGATGTCGTTCTGCGCGTTGGCCTTGGAGAGGTCGGGCAGTTTGCCGAAGTCGGCCTTGTACTCGTTGACGTTCTTGAGCTTGAGGTATTTCACCGCGTCGGTGATCCAGCCCTTGCTGAAGGCTTCCCAGCCGAAGATGTCCACGGAGCGGGGCCCGAGCAGGGTCCACATGGCGAGTTCCACGGCGCCGGTGTCGGAGCCGGCCACTACGCCTATGCGGTAGTCGGCGGGCAGGTTCAGCACTTTCTTCATGCGGTCGGAGACTTCCTGCAGGCGGGCTTTGCCTTCTTTGGAGCGGTGGGAGCGGCCCACCAGCGCGTTCTTCAGCGCGTCAACGGTCCAGCCGGGGCGCTTGGCGCAGGGGCCGGAAGAGAAGTTTGGGCACTTGGGTTTCAGTGTAGGTTTTTCCATGGTTATGATTCTCCTGAATATATTTTAAAACGCTAATCATATATAAACAAAATAATCTCGGGTTGGCAACCACCCCCTCAAGGGGACGCTGCACAATAACTCAATAACCTTCCGCAAAGATGCCATCCCTGGAATCAGGATAGCTGTTCCCCATGGTTATTGAGTTATTGTGCAGCGTCCCCTAGCACTGCGCCGGACGGCTTTTTAGTAAAATAAACCCTATGCCGACATCAAAGAAACCGGGCGACTACGAGATAGAATTCGGCGGCTTCGAGAAGCTCACGCCGCACAGGATCAAGAACGTCCTGATGGTGGCCTCCCTTTACGACTCTTTCCTCCTGGCCGACGACGACCGCCTCAACGAGGCGCTGTTCGGCGAGCTGCCGGACTCGGGCCGGGGCACGCCCAAGATCACGCGGGTGGCCACGGCCGAGAAGGCCATAGAGAAACTCAAGCGCGGCAACTACGACCTGGTGATAGCCATGATCCAGGTGGGCGAGACAGACATGGCCGATTTTTTCCGCGGCCTGAAGGAAGGCCGGCCGGACCTGCCGGTAGTGCTGCTCTCCTTCAACGTCCAGGACATCAAGAACGTCCTGGACGAGGCCCGGGCGCTGGCCGACGGGATCTGCCTGTGGAGCGGCGACACGCGCATTTTCTCCGCCATCATCAACATCATCGAGGACGCCCGCAACTTCGACCACGATTCCAAGGTGGGCGTGCAGGCCGTGCTGCTGGTGGAGGATAATATCAAGTTCTATTCCTCCTACCTGCCCATCATCTACACCGAGCTGATGAAGCAGACGCAGATAGTGATGGCCGAGGAACTCAACCCGGCCAAGAAGAACCTGCGCCTGCGCGCGCGCCCCAAGATCCTTTTCTGCAGCACCTACGAAGAAGCCTGGGCCCTCTACGAAAAGTACAAGGGCAACCTGCTCGGCGTGATCAGCGACATTGAATACCCCAAGGGCGGGGCCTGCCACAGCGAGGCGGGGCTGGAACTGACCCGCAAGATAAAGGCGGAGAACCCGGACATGCCCGTGCTGCTGCAGTCCTCCAATGCGCGCATGGCCGGCGCCGCGGCCGGCCTGGGCGCCGCCTTCGTGCATAAGGCCGCCCCGGACCTGGCCAAACAGCTGCGCGCCTTCATCACCCGCTATTTCGGATTCGGCGATTTCGTGTTCACGGACCAGAACGGCGCGGAACTGGCGCGCGCGGCCGACCTCAACACCATGCTGAAGCTTTTGAAGGTGGTGCCCATCGAGTCGGTGCTCTACCACGCCGGGCGCAACCATTTCTCCAAGTGGCTGCTGGCGCGCACCGAGTTCGAAATGGCGTACCACATCCGGCCCAAAAAGATCTCCGAGTTCAACAACCCCGAGGAACTGCGCAAGTACCTCATCGAGACCATGCACCAGTTCATCTATAAGACCCAGCTGGGCACGGTGCTGAAGTTCGACCGCAAGCTGTTCGACGATTCCACGCCGTTCGCCAAGATCGGCTCCGGCTCCATAGGCGGCAAAGCCCGCGGCCTGGCTTTCGTGGACTTCCTGCTCAGCAAGAGCGACCTGGAGACCCGCTGGCCCGGCGTGACGGTAAGCGTGCCCAATACCGTGGTGGTGGCCACGGACGTGTTCGATTTCTTCATGGAGCAGAACGGCCTGGACTCGGTCATCAACGAGAACCACTCCACCGAGGAGACCGCCGCCCTGTTCGAGAAGGCCCGGCTTCCGGATTACGTGACGCGCGACCTGGCCGCGGTGCTCGACAAGATCCGCGGCCCGCTCGCGGTACGCTCCTCCTCGCTGCTGGAGGACTCCAAGACCCAGCCGTTCGCGGGCGTCTACAAGACCTACATGCTGCCCAACGACAGCCTGAATCCGGCGCAGCGCCTGGCCGAGCTGGAGCGGGCCATCAAGTTCATCTACGCCTCGGTTTTCTCCCGGGAGGCCCGCGCCTACCGCAAGCTGAACCCGCTGCTCATAGAAGAGGAGAAGATGGCCGTGGTGATACAGAAGGTGGTTGGACGGCCCTACGGGGACGGGCGCTTTTACCCGGCCTTCGCCGGCGTGATGCAGTCCTACAACTATTATCCCGTGCCGCCGCTGGAGGCCGAGGACCCGATAGCCCACATAGCCCTGGGCCTGGGCAAGACCATAGTGGAGGGGTACAACGCCCTGCGTTTCTCCCCCGCCCACCCGCAGAACCTGCACCAGTTCTCCACGCTCACCGACTTCCTGACGAATTCGCAGAAGAAATTCATAGCCCTCAGCGTGAAAGGCAACGAGCCAGGCCTGAAATACGACGAGGAACCCGCGCTGGTCTCGGCCGGCATAGAGGAAGCGGAGACCGACGGCTCGCTGGAGCTGGTGGGGTCTTCCTATTCCGCGGAGAACGATAGGGTTTACGACGGTATCTCAAACCCTGGCCGGCGGCTGATCACTTTCGCGCCTATCCTCAAGAACGAGGCCCTGCCGCTGGCGGACATCCTGGGCACGGTCTCGGACCTGGGCAAGGACGCCATGGGCTGCAACATCGAGATGGAGTTCGCCTGCGACTACGACCCGGCCTCCGGCGCCGCTTCGTTCAACATCCTGCAGATGCGGCCCATGGTGTCGCGCAGTCCCGTTAAAAAGGTGACCCTTAAGGACATGAGGCCCGATAGCCTGCTGTGCCTGAGCCCGCAGGCGCTCGGCAACGGCGCCCACCGCGACATAAGCGACCTGATCTACGTGATCCCGGAAAAGTTCGACCCGCTCAAGACCCGCGACATCGCCGCCGAGATAGGCGAACTGAACGCGCGCCTGCGCGCCGAAGGCCGCTCCTACATCATCATAGGCCCGGGCCGCTGGGGCTCGAGCGACCCGGCACTGGGCATCCCGGTGAAATGGAACCACATCTCCGGCTCCCGCATCATCATAGAGGCGGCGTACGGGGACTTCATAGTGGACCCTTCGTACGGCACCCACTTCTTCCACAACGTGACGTCGCTCGGCCTGGGCTACCTGACCGTGCACGAGACCGGGCCGGATTCCTTCATAAACTGGGACCGGATACGGGCCCAGGCGCCGGTAGGCGAAGGCGCGTACATACGCCACCTGCGCTTCCCGGCGCCGCTGGACATCCGCATAGACGGCTCGGAAGGCCGCGGGGCCGTGGCCGCCTGAGCTATTTGCTGATATACTCCAGGCCGTTCTTGGTCTCTTTCACTCCGGGCACGGGCACGGCCCAGATATCGAGGGAAAGCACGTCCTTCACAAAAGCTTTTCGGCCGGCATCGCCGGCCTTCTCCCATTCGGGCGAGACGCCCTTGAGGGAACTGCGCAGCAGGAAATCCTTAAGCCCGTCGTCGAAATTACGCTTCAGATCGTCCACCAGCGGGGAAATGGACAAGCGGACCTTCTTGCGGTAGACCGGCGCCGCCGGCTCCACTATGCCGCCGGTCTCGCCGGCCTCCGGAGGCGGGGCAGCCTGTTTTTTCTCCTTGGTTATGATCACCCGCCAGGGATTGGTGCGGAAACCGTAATAGTCCACCCGGGTGTTCTCCGTGATGTCCCAGGAAGTGATGGCCCTGACGCCGTCGGTGAACGTGCGCAGGCTCGGGCGGAAAGAGGCCAGGTCCGAGAAGTCCCAGCGCACCGAATAGTCCAGCCCCACGCGGGACCTGTAAGAATCCTTCGAGATATTGAGCATCAGCGGGCTCTGGCGCGGCGCCGCGGCCGGCGCGGCAACTGCCGGCGCGGTGGAAACCGCGGCCTCCTGCGCCCCGCAGGGCACGGCGCCCGGCGGCAGCAGCAGCAGCAGGAACAGGGCGGTCTTCAGCATCCTTTCGCCTTTCAAAACCCTTCCTTGGAATAGCGTTCGAGCAGCTCCCGGGCCAGGCGGCCTTCAGGGTTGAGCTTTACCGCCTCGTCGAGCGCGGTCTTGAACTCGCGCTCCAGCTTGGCCGTGTTGCGCAGGCGGCGGCCTTCCACGGCGCGCAGGGCGGCCAGGTCGGCGGCCTTGAGGGCGTAAAGCTCGCCCAGGAATCTCTCGGGCTTTATGAAGGGCAGCGGCTCGGCGCCCTTGAGCGTGAGGGCGATGGCCGCGTCGGCCTCGCCGTAGGCCTTGTACAGCAGCTGGGCGGAGGCTTTGGGGTCGCCGCCAGCGGCGGCCATGGCGGCGCCTTCCTGGAAGTCGGTTTCGGCCAGCTGGCGTCGGGCGTCCAGCAGGTCGGGGTTATGCTGCAGCGCGCCCTGGTAGTAGGCGCGGGCCTGGGAATATTCCTTTTTCACGAGCGCGGCGTTGCCCTGCACCGCCATTTCCACCGACTTTTTGAAAGCGGGGTCCGAGCCGGCGCGGCCGTTGAAGGCGGCGGCCCTGGCCACGGCCGCAGGCACGCGCAGCGCGTCGGCGGAGGAGACCTCCGCGGCGGAAACCAGGGCGGCGGGAGCGCCCTGCTTTACCGTCGGGTCGGAGGCGGCGAGCTTCTCGGCCTCGGCCTTCAGGGCGGCGACATCGGCGGCGGCGGCGGAGTACGCGCCGGCCTTTTCAAAAAAGAGTTCGGGGGCTTTGTTCATGGCCAGGTAGGCTTCCGACTCCAGCCAGGGCACGGCCGAAGCGCGGGCCGCCAGCGCGGCCAGCAGGGCGCAGTATTTAACGGCGCCCTCTTCGAGCTGGGCCAGGCCGCGGGCCTGGGCGGCGGCGGCTTCCAGGGCGGCGGTGTCGCCTCGGGCGGCGTAGAAGTTTATGAGGGCCTCGCGCGCGTGCCAGTTCAGCGGGGCCAGCTCCAGGGCGCGCCTGAGGGAGGCCGACTGCAGCTCCTGGCCGCGGGAGAAACCGGCCCGGCCTGCGGCGTCGCCCAGTTCTTCCAGCAGCGCCACGGCCTGCTCGGAACCGGGCGCGTAACCGAGCGCCTTGTCCACGGCGGCGAAGGCGGCTTCCAGGTCGGCCGGGGCCGGGTTCTGCGCGGCGGCGGCGGGGCGGGCCTTGCCGAGGTAGTGTTCGGCGGCTTTCTGTTTGGCGAGGCCGCAGCCGGACAGCAGCACGGCGGCCAGCAGGAGCGCGGGCAATGTGTTTTTCATCAGAATTTCTCCGCCTTGACTATCTTGCCGAAATAGACGGTGTGGATGTCGCCGCCGCCGGGGTAATAGCGGGAGACGGCCGGCTGGGCCGCGGTTTCCACGGCGAGGTCGGTGGTGCCGTAGAGTTCGCACTGGTAAACCAGTTCGCAGCCGTCTATGTACTTTACCTTGTGGCCGTAGCCTTCCTTCAGGGTGAAGCCGCAGACGCGCGCCTTGTCGTACTCTTTCCCGGATCTGGTGCCGCAGTAGGCGAGTTCTTTCTGCATGCCGCCCGGACGCGGCACGCAGACGGTGAAATGGGAGGCTTTGGAGAGGAGGTCGTGGGTGTGGCGCGAGGGGCGCACGAGCACGGTCATGATGGGCTGGCCCCAGACCACGCCTATCTGCGCCCAGCCGATGGTCATCACGTTGACGCGGCCTATCTTGTCCTCGACCACGAGGAAAGCCCCGGGCCCGTCCAGCGCCGCGCACAGCTTATCGAAATGTTCGGAATATTTCATATTTCCTTAAGCATCGCTATTGCCCAAAAGCACGGGCGGGGTGTTGCCCCGAGCGCCAGTTGGGGAGGGGAGGCTCCAACCGCAGGTTGGAGGGGAACCGCGCAACGGTTCCCTGCAGTCCTGGCGAGCGGGGTAACACCCCGCCCGGGCTGCCGCGACTAGATGTTCGTCCAGTCGAGGATGATCTTGCCGGACTTGCCGGAGCTCATGATCTCGAAGCCTTCCTTGAAGTCCTTGGCGGCGAAGCGGTGCGTGATGACCGGCTTGATGTCCAGGCCGCTGGTGAGCATGGCGCACATCTTGTACCAGGTCTCGAACATCTCGCGGCCGTAGATGCACTTCATGGTGAGCGCCTTGAAGATGACGGTGCTCCACGGGATGGTGGTGTTGGGCGGCAGGATGCCGAGCAGGGCCAGCTTGGCGCCCATCTTCACGTTGGAGATCATGTCGTTGAAGGCCTGCGCGTTGCCGCTCATCTCCAGGCCCACGTCGAAGCCCTCGGTCATGCCGAGCTGCTTCATGACCTCCGGGAGTTTCTCCTTGCGGGAATCCACCACGGTCTTTATGCCCAGCTTGCGGGCCAGGTCCATGCGGTAATCGTTCACGTCGGTGATCACGGTGTGGCGCGCGCCCACGTGGTTGGCTATGGCGCCCGCCATGATGCCTATGGGGCCGGCGCCGGTTATCAGCACGTCCTCGCCTATCAGGTCGAAGGAGAGCGCCGTGTGCACGGCGTTGCCGAGCGGGTCCAGGATGGCGGCCTCGTCGTCGGACACGCCCTCGGGCAGCGGGAACACGTTCTCGGCCGGGATAGCCAGGTACTCGGCGAAGCAGCCGGGGCGGTTCACGCCCACCCCCCTGGTATTGATGCAGAGGTGGCGGTGGCCGGCCTTGCAGTTGCGGCAATGGCCGCACACTATGTGGCCTTCGCCGGACACGCGCTCGCCTATGGTGTGGCCCTTCACGGCCTTGCCCAGCTCGGCGATCTCGCCCACGAACTCGTGGCCCACGTGCATGGGCACCGGGATGGTCTTCTGCGCCCAGTCGTCCCACTGGTAGATGTGGATGTCGGTGCCGCAGATGGCGGTCTTCTTTATCTTGATGAGGACCTCGTTGTCCCCTATCACGGGCTTGGGCACGTCCTGCAGCCAGAGGCCTTTTTCGGCTTTAGCTTTAACAAGTGCTTTCATAAGAGCTGTTCTCCTTAAGAAGATCGAAGGACCGGCGCTACGTGGATATTATAGAAATTGTGGAAGCCGTGAGCGCGACAAAAACAAGGGCGGTTCTTTTGGTATTATTGTAGGCAGACATGGTTACGGGCGCGATAAAGCATATAAAGATCCTGGCGGTGGAGGACAACCCCGCCATCCTGGACTTTTACCGGGAATTCTTCCTGGACATGGGCTTCGAGCTGAAGACCGCCGAGGACGCCGTGAGCGCCCTGGCGGTTTACCAGCAGTTCAAGCCGGACCTGGTGGTGCTGGACCTCGGCATCCCGGCCGGCGGCGGCATGATGGTCTTCGAGGCGCTGAGGCATGGCCTCAAGGACCCTGTCCCGATAATTTTCTCCACCGGCAAGCCGGAAATGCTGCCGCATAACGTCAGCAGCCTCCACCGGGTGGCCGTGGTGACCAAACCCACCCCGCCCGAAGCGCTGCTGGCGGAGGTCCGGCGGCTGCTGCCGCAGCACTTCGACCGCCCCCTGGACCCCAACCCGCCGCCGCCGCCCTCCGCCTCCATGCGGGCCAGGGCCTCGCGCCGCAAGGTGCTGGTGGTGGACGACGACCCGGCAGTAACCTCGCTTTATTCGGAGATCCTGACCAAGGCCGGCTTCGAAGTGCGGACGGCGGAGGACACCGTGGTGGCCGTTACCGTCTTCCAGGATTTCCGCCCGGAACTGGTGGTGCTGGACGTGGAAATGCCGGGCGGCGGCGGCCGGAAGGTCTTCGAACGCCTGCGCATCCAGCTGGCCTCGCCGGCCCCCATCCTGTTCGCCACCGCCTCGCCAGCCTCCGTGGCGGACCTGGAGAAGAACCTCAGCGTCCTGGTGCTCAAGAAGCCGCTCACCCCGGGGATCCTGGTAGGGGCCGTCCGCGACCTGCTCAAACTGGCCTGACCCGGCTCACGCCGGAGAAACTCCGTCCGGCCGCGGGAAAATGCTAATCTTGAAAACATGAAGCTCACCGTAACGCTCCTCGCCGCGGCGCTGGCCGCGGCCCTGCCGGCGGCCTCCCGGGCCCAGGCGGCCTCCGTCTACTATTTCGACCACGATTACCGCATCAGCTTCGACCTCTCCCAGGTCATTGAGGAGGTGACCAGCTCCACCTCCGGCATAAAGCTCTCCAGCGCGGCCACCTCCATAACCTACACCAACGGCGCCAAATTCGTGATAGACGGCCCGGAGGACCTCACCTCCGAGGAACTGGCCCGCACCACCAGCTACGCGCTCGAGGGCGAGGTGGAAGTGGTGGAAGGCGGCCACTCCCTGGTGCTGATGCCGCAGGACCTGCTCGACACGCTCGCCCCGGTGATAGAAGAGGCCATGAGCGCCTATTTCAGCGTGGAGCGCGTGCCCGCGCGGCTCCTGGCCGGGACCTCCCCTTCGGGCATAAATTTCCGCGCCCTGCACATTCCCTCCAAGACGGAAAAACGGCTGTGGGAACCCACCCTGGAAATGCGCCACTACGCCCGGTCCGGAGATAGGAACCTGCTGTTCACCGGCCTCTCGGTGCCGCTGGGGCTCAACGGCCTCAGCCGCAAACTCGTGGAAAGCGCCGCGGACAAACAGGCCGGGACGCTGCTGAGCCTGGGGCTCGGCGGGGTGATGACCGGCCAGGTGCTCATGGCCGGCATGGAGCGCACCCTGGGCTACCTGACCGGGGCCGGCACCGACATAGCCGCGCTGGACCCCAACGACCTGCATAATTTCTGGCAATGGAGCCGGGAAGGCGCGCTGAAACTTCCGGCCGGGTCTCCCGAGCTGATCTGCTCCAACGCGGTAGTGTCGGACCCGGAACTGGCGAAGCTCATAAAGCCGTACGCCCTGCGCCGCATAGGCGGCGCCACGGTGGCGTTCATCTCGCTGGTGCCCTCCAACGCTTCCGCCCTGGCGGACCTGGACGGCTCCGGCATAAGGGTGAACGACCCCAAGGACGAAAAAGCCCTTTACGCGCTGATCGACGACCTGCGCGGCCGCCTGAAAGCCAAGGCCGTGGTCGCCGTCTCCTTCCTGCGGCGCGACGAGCTGGGCTGGCTGCTGGGCGCCCGCGGCATAGACGTGCTGATAGGCCCCAAGACCTGGGACCTGGAGTCGGGCCGCAAAAGCCGGGTGGAGCTGATGAAGTGGGGCAAGGAGGCGCATACCGGGCCGGCCCTCACCGTGTTCCCCGATTCCCGAGGCTCCGGCGTGGTGCGCCTGGAATTCGGCGCCCGCTCGGCGCTGTCGGCCGTGGAATCACTGCCCCCTCCCGAAGACGGGCGCGAACCGCTCTACTACCGCGAACAGCTTTACATGAAGGAGCGCATAGTCCGCCATTTCCTGGGCTCGGGCGACACGCTGCTGCCGGACCGCCGCGGCCGCGCCGTCCAGGACGGGGGCCCCTCCTACGGCGTGCCCGATTTCTTCAACCTTTCCGCGAACCTCCTGCGCAAGGGCTTCAAGGCCGAGGTCTCGGTGCTGAAAGTGAAAGCCTTCTCCAGCTCCATGCTGGGCGACGTGCCCACCGCCATGACCAAGACCTGGCTGGGCCCCGACAAGCCGGTGAAGCTGGTGCTGGCGCCGGGCCGGTTCATAAACGAATTGCGCGGGCGCCGGGTACCGGACCGCGCCGCGGGGGCGTACTACACGCCGCAGACCTATACCGGCAAGGATTACTACGCCCTGTCCGGCATAGACGACGCCGGGCGCATAGGCGGCCTGCCCATAGACAACGGCGAACTGTACCTGACCGCCCTGCCGGCCGAGCTGGCGGAAGGCAAGCCTTTCCTGCGTCCGGCGGAAGCCCCCGCCGGGGCCCCCGCCACGCTGCACGCCGCCGTAACCGGTGAGCTGGCCCGCCTGCGCGCCGCCGCGCCGTCCAGGCAGGCCTGGGAGGACGCCATCGGGCTGGCCATCGAGAACAAGCCGGAACCCCGCGACCTCTGGCGCATCAACCTGCGCAGCCTCTCGCTGCGGACCGACAACACCGAGGTGCACGGGCGTTCCGATTACGCCTCGGCGGATTCGCGGCTGGGCGCCGTGAACCAGACCCGCATGGAAGGTTCCATGCGGCTGTTCTCGGAATACTATTCCGGCCGCTTCCGCTTCGATTCGGGCCTTTCGGCCGACTACGGCAAGACCGTGCTGCGCCCCCGCGGCCAGCCGCGCCTGACCACCGAAAGCGTGGACCAGCTTATACTGGAATCGCAGGTGGTCTACCGGATGAAGAGCTACAACGGCCTGCTGGGCCCGCTGGTCATCGGCCCCTACGGCTCGGCCGCCTATGACACCGAATTCTCCAGGACCGAGCCCCAGCCTCTGCGCAAGGTGCTGCGGGCCAGCGCCGGCATGAAGCTCTACGAAGGCGCGGCCCTGCAGGAACTCTACGCCGGCCTCACCACCGAGAACATCTACACCTATACCCCGGCCCGCACCAAGTACGCGGCCGAGGCCGGTTTCCGGGTATACACGCCTATCCCCCGCACCGCCCTGATACTGTCGGCCGACGGGAACTACCGCAATTTCGCCCGCAGCCGCTTCGACACGGTGTACGACCTCAAGGACCGCCTGGAGGTGAACGTAAAACTGAGCACACGCCTCTACAAGGACATCATGCTCAGCCCGTACCTCAACTATTTCCTGGCCACCGGCAAGAAACTGCCGGGGTCCGCCTCCAACCTCACCACCGGCCTCTCGCTGGAATACTCCCGCCTTTTCAAGATAAAGCGGTAATTTATATACTAGGGCCTCATGGAGATCCTTAACTTCGCCCTGATGAGCGCCGGCTCGCTGTTCGCCATCATCAACCCGCTGGCGGCGGTCCCCACTTTCTTCGCCATGACCCCGGAGAACACGGAGGCCGAGCGCTGCCGCATGGCGCGCACCGCGTGCCTCACCGCTACCGGCGTGCTGATAGTCTTCGCCGCCACCGGCAACGCCCTGTTCAAGGTCTTCGGCATCACCATAGCCGCCTTCCAGATGGCCGGCGGCCTGCTGCTGCTGCTGGTTTCGCTGGACAGCCTGCGCGCCAAGCGCTCCGCCGTACAGGAGACCGAAGAGGAAAAGGCCGAGGGCGCGGCCAAGGCCGACGTTTCCATAACCCCGCTGGCCATCCCCATGCTCTCCGGCCCCGGCGCCATCACCACCGCCATCCTGCTGGAATCCAAGGCGAAGAACCTGGTCTACGACGCGGTGCTCTTCGCCCTGTTCATCCTCATCGGCTTCGCCAGCTACCTGATCTTCCGTTTCGCCATAAAGCGGGCCCCGCACATCAACCCCATAGCCATGAACATCACCACCCGCCTTATGGGCCTCATCCTCGCCGCCACCGCCGTGCAGTTCATCATAGACGGGGTGAAGAAGGCCTTCTTCAACTGAACCGGAGCGCCAAAAGAAAAGGCCCCTTAACGGGGCCTTTTTTTTGTTCCGGGCGCGCGGCTAAACTATGGCGTCCAGGGCGCGGCGGAAATCCTCGGCGCTGTGGAAGCGCGACTCCGGGTCCGGGGACAGGCACTTGGCCACCAGAGCGTCCACGCCCTTGGGCAGGCCCGGCACCATCTCGGAAAGTTTCTGATAGGAAGGATGCGTCTTCTGGTGGTGGAAGTCCGGCCCCTGGAAAGGCAGCACCCCGCTCAGGGCTTCGTAGAAACAGACCCCGAGGGCGTAAATATCCGACTCCGGCGAGGAAACGCCCAGGTCCTGTTCCGGCGACATGTAAGCGGGCGAACCCACCACTTCCTTGCTGGAGGCCCGCGCCATGGATTCCTTGGCCCTCCGGGCCAGCCCGAAATCCATCACCTTCACCCAGCCCTCGGCGGAGAGCATCAGGTTGGAGAGCTTGAGGTCGCGGTGCACCACGTTCTTGGAATGCGCATAGGCCAGGGCGCCGGCCGTCTCGCCGAAGAGCTGCGCGGCCTGCTCGAAGGGCAGGCGGGCTTCCTTGTCTAGTACCTTATCCAGCGGCGTGCCGTCCACGTGCTCGAAGACCAGGTAGATGTTGTCGTCCTCTTCGAAAATGGTATAGATCTCCACTATGTTGGGGTGGTGCAGCAGGGCCACCGTGCGCGCCTCCTCCAGGAAGCGCTGCTTCTCGCGGTCGTTCACCTTTATTTCGTCGCCCATCTTCTTGATGGCCACCTTGCGGCCGAGCGACTGGTCGGTGGCTTCGTAGACCACGCCCATGGCGCCCTCGCCCAGCTTGCGCTCTATCTTGTACTTGCCGGTGGCCACGCCTTCGTAGAAGACGGACGGGGACAGCACGTCGGGGTGGGTGGAACGGGCGGCGGCGCCGGCGCGCGTCTCGCGCCCGGAGGTCACCACGTGGATGAGCCCCACGGCCACCAGGACCCCGCCGGTCAGAGTGAAGAAAAGGGTCAGCAGGAAACGGCGCATGGGGCTGCGCTTGCCTCCGCCGTGCCGTTCACCGCCGGCGGCCTTGGCGGCCAGGGCGGCGCCCTGCCCGGCGAAGCCCGGCACGCGCGGCCCGTACTGGGCCACGGCGTCCTGGTAACGGGCGGCGTACGCGCCGGAGAGCGAGGCGGCCTGCTTGAAGTCCTCGAGCATGCGGCGGTAATCGCCCTGCTTTTCATAAGCCAGCGCGCGGTTGAACCAGGCGTCGGCGAAACCGGGGTTGAGGCCTATGGCGCGGCTGGCGTCGGATTCGGCCTGGGCGGCCTGGCCTTTGCGGTTCAGGGCCCAGGCGCGCATGTTGAAGGCCTGCAGGTTGGACGGCTCCTTGCCTATTACGTGGGTGGCGTCGCGCACGGCGTCGTCGTAGCGGCCGAGGAAATTATAGGCGTTGGCCCGCTCCAGGTAGGCCTCGGTATTGGCCGGGTCCTTCTCTATGGCCATGCCGGCGTAGCGCACGGCCTGCTCGTAATCGCCCAGGCGCGTCTTGGACAGGGCCGTTTTAAGGTAAGCCTTGGACCTGGCGTAGTCGGGGGCCTGCGGCGGCAAAGCGGCCTGGCCGATACCCTCTTCGGCGGCGCCGGAGCCCTGCACGGCCTCCGGGGATTCGTCGTAGGCGCCCAGCGCCTTCTTTATCTCCTCCACCGAGGCCACGGACTTGAGGGTGGCCGCCGACTTGCGGCTTTCGAGCAGGGCGGACAGCACCCGCGCCGATTCGTCCTGCGGATCTATGGCCATGGCCTTCTTTATGTCCTCTATGGCCCCTTTGCGGTCCTCCAGCGAAGCGCGGGCCAGGGCCCTGGCCTTGTAGGCCGCGGGCGAATTTTCATCCAGCGCTATGGCATTGCTGGCGGTCTTTTCCGCCATGGCGTAATTTTTGGTCTCGTTGTAGTAGGAGGCGGCCGCGGCCTGGACCGAGGGATTGTCCGGGTAGGCCGTGCTGGCCGCGGCTATGGCGGCCTCGGTCTTCTGCGTGTCGCCCGAATTGGCGGCTATCCGCACGTCCACCAGGGCCGCCACCGGGTTATTGCGCTTATGGTGCGGCTGGGGGCCGTCCGGCGTCGCCTGGGTACGGCCCTGTATGGTAGGTATTTCGAAGAGGGAGAATCTGGAGGTGAATTCCTCGTAAGCCTCCCGGCTTACCCGGCCCGAAGCGGCCGCGCGCTCCAGCGAGTCCACGAGCTCGGCTATGACCCCGCAGTGCTTCTGCCTGAAAGCGTCCACCTCTTGCGGCTTCAGGCCGGCCAGCAGGCGCAGCAGGGCCTCGGCCGAGACCTGGGGCCGGTGGGCGGCGTTGCGGGTAAAGAGGGCCATGTCGTCGCGCCCCTGGGCGTGCTGGTCGGCGCCGGGAGGCGGGCCGTCCTGCTGGCCCGTGCCCGCCCCGCTTACGGCGGCGGCAGGCAGGTCCGCGGCCTCTTCCGCGCGCAACGGCCCCTGCATGGCACAGACGGCCAGGGAAAAGAAAAGCAGGGCAGAAAGTATCTTCCTCATAAGTTACTGTTAAGGATACACTTATCTTACAAGATAGGATAAGAGGGCGGCGGCCTTTTGTCAAGGGCCCCAGGGCCCACCGGCCTGGGTCCCTTGCCGGCCGTTTTTTGGGACTAAAGGCGCTTGAACCTTTCCGCGGTTCGGGTAGACTATATCAGCGGAGACTTTTATGAAACGCCTCATAGCCCTTCTCTCTATCCTCTTCCAGGCGCAGGCCGTATTCGCCCAGGAGTTCCGCCTGGCCGTTATCAGCGCCAGCGACCTGCGCGAACTGGCCCCGGCGCCCGTGGGTGAGGTCCAGGCCGTGGCCGAACTCTCCGGCATGGAAGAAAGAGAGGCGGCCGCCTACCTGGCCGACCGCGAGGACCAGTCCGGCGCGGATGAAAAATCGGTTCCCGGTGAACCCGCCGCGTCCGATCTTGGCGGCGACGGCTTCATCAAGCTTTACCATGAGTGGAACAAAGAGGTGCTGGCGGTGCGCTACCGAGGCGCCGACGGCCGCTACCTGCCGGAAGCCCTGGCCAAGGTCCGCCATTTCATGCGCTGCCGCCTGACCGGCAGGGAGGCCGACATCCCGGCCAGACTGCTGGAGATCATAGACGCCATCCAGGAGCGCCACGGCGACAAGACCGTCACCGTGATCTGCGGCTACCGCAGCCCCGAGCTCAACGGCGCCCTGGCCTCGGATTCCAGCGGCGTGGCTAAAAAGAGCCTGCACCTGAAAGGCTGGGCCGCCGACATCAAGATAGACGGCGTCCGCACCTCCGCCCTGCGCAATACCGCCCGCGCCCTCAGGGCCGGGGGCGTAGGCTACTACCCTTCCGACGGCTTCGTGCACGTGGACACCGGCCGCGTGCGCTACTGGTAGGACCTTAAGGCCCAGGCTCGGCTGGGTCTTTAACCCCTTGTGACCTTACCGGCCAGAGGGTAGACTATATCCAGGAGGAAATTATGAAAACCCTTAACTCAACCTTGGCTCTCGCGGCGCTCATCGCCATAGTTCCCCCCCTGTTCGCTCAGGACGGCAAGACCGTCGACAAGGACTATTTCACCGTGGCCGGAGAGCAGGTAACGCTCACCGCCGTGGACGAGGGCAAGAGCGCCGTTCCTCCTCTCATGCCCGAAAATCCCGCTTCTTTCAACAAAGGCGCCGCCGGCGGCGGCATAGTGAACGCCGGCATGGCCGCCTGGGGCGTCATCAATAGCGGCGCGCCCAGCGGCTCCTACACCTCGGCCTATGCCAGCGCCATCCCCGGCTTCTCCTTCAACTGGGGCAACATGACCGGCTGGAAAGGCCCCAAGGAAATGGTGTACCGCTACAAGGTCACCAACCTGATGGGCATAGACGTAATTGACGTCAAGTACAAGATCTCGTTCTTCTACGGCGGTACCGAGGATTACAGCGGCAAGTCCCGCGCCAGCGACTATATCTCCCAGGCCACCGGCGGCGCCGTCAACGACGAAGAGAAGGGCGACGGCAAAGTGCACGGCCGCTATATCACCAACTTCACCGTACAGCCCATCAGCGTGAACGTGAAGTGGGGCTGGAATTTCGACCTGGCCGTACGCATGTCCGACCCCATGAACATCGGCACCAAGATGAACCCTGTAGCGGCCCTCCACACCTCTCTGAACTGGATCCGCAAGACCCCCTTCGCCACCGACGGCGGCACCCTGAGCTACGCCGTGGACGGCCTGGGCAACTTCAAGGACCTCTCCGAGGATATGCGCGCCAACGGCGAAGTGGCCCCGGTCATGATCTCCGAGACCCCCACCGTTACCTGGAACTAAGTAAGGGGACGTTCATTCCTAATTCCCAAATTGCTCACTAACCTCAGTCAGAATCAGAAGCCCCGGGGAAACCCGGGGTTTTTGATTGAGGGGACGCTCATTCCTAATTCCTAATTACTACCGGCCAGCAGCGCGCGGCCTTTCGTTATTAGTTTAGATATCCCGCTTTGCTTAATTTCTAATTCATCCATTAGCTCCTGGCCGCTGGCCCCGGCCTGCTCACGGCACAAATAGCAGTAGATCGCCCGCGCCTTGGCCGCCGCCCTCATGTGGCTCGGGCGGAGGATATCCCCGCAGGCCACGCCTGTCAATCTGGCCGCCTCCGCAAGAAGTTCCGCCCGCGGCCGGAGAGGGCGCTCTTCAACCCTTTCAGCTTTTCTTAGAATATCCTCTATGAGATCTTTTGTCTCTCCAGTGAATTGAGGGTTATGCCTCCGGCCTTCCGCCCTTTCGCGCTCCAATTCCGCGGCCTTTACCTCCATAGCCGCGATGTAACGCGCCATGGCTGTCTCGCCGCCGCCGTAATGCTTCAATAAGCCAGACGCGCAAAGTATGCCGTCAGTATCGCCTGTGACCAGCGCCCTGTGGCCGCACCAAAGATAGTTCTCCAGGTCCCGCAGGTCCTTCACCAGCCCCGCTCTCAGCGGATTCAAGTGTATGTAGGGTGCTGCCTCCAGAAAATATTCCTCGGAGTTGCAGAGGATAGCTTTGTACCTGTTCTGGAACAGGTGCCCGCACCGGTTGCGGCGCAGGTTGTAGTTGACCGCGTAGCCGGTCATCACGTGATGCATGAGCTCGCTGAGCGGGCGCTCGCCGCGGAGCAGCAGGAAGTGGAAGTGGTTCGGCATCAGGCACCAGGCCAGGCACTTGGCGCCGCAGCGCTTCAGCCAAGCCTCGAACCGTTCAAGGAAATCCGCATAATCCTCGTCCTGCGTGAAGATCTCCCTGCGCTCTATCCCGCGAGAGATCACATGGTAATACTGACCCGGCACGTCTATCCTGGCTTGTCTTGGCATAATCCCCCCTAACCTATGCCAATATCCTAGCACGCCAACCCGACAAAGGTCTGTCGGCCAGAAAATAGCCATCGGGCTGTCCAGGCGGCTCAATTAGGAATTAGGAATGAGCGTCCCCTCCAAAAAAAGAACCGCCGGGTTGCCCCGGCGGCTCAATTAGGAATTAGGAATGAACGTCCCCTCTACTTTCCGCAGCACTTTTTGTGTTTTTTGCCGGAACCGCAGGGGCAGGGGTCGTTGCGGCCCACCTTGGGCTCTTCCCGGCGCACCGTCTCCACCTTCACGGTCTCGCCGCCCTGCAGCACCTCGGGGTGCTTCTTCATCCACTTCTTCACTTCCTTGTCGTCGTGGATGTTCACGTTGTCCAGGAGCATCTTGCGGTAGATGCCGATGATGAGCGCGCGCATCTGCGGGTCCTTGGCCTGCGCCAGGATCTCGGGGGACATCTTGTCCAGCTCGGCCGCCAGTTCGTCGTCGGTCTTCTCGGAGGCCGGCTTGTTCTTGGCGGGCGCGGCCGGCGCGGGGGCCGCCGTGGCTTTAGCGGCCGCGGGCGCCTGGGGCGCCGGGGCTGCGGGCTGCGGCTTGAAAGCCGGGGCCTCAGGAGAGGGCTGGTGCTTCTTCTCCTCTTCCTTACCTACCAGTTTCTTGATGAAATTCCAGGCCATTAGGTATTCTCCTTAAGCCAGCACGCCGGCTTTATCTTTAAGATAAGCGGCGAGGGCTATGGAATGCAGCTTGGTCATCGGGCTGTCCGTGCGGGACGGCAGGATGACGGGGATATTGGAGCCGGCCAGCAGCGTGGCGCTCTTCATGCCGGCGCCGAAGAAGGAAAGGCACTTGTACACCGGGTTGGCGGAATCCAGGTCGGGGAACAGCGCGATGTCGGTGTTGCCCGGCACCACGGCGCCCTTTATGCCCTTCTCGGCGGCGAGCTCCTTGGAGAAGGAGATGTAAACGTCGTAGGGGCCTTCCACCACGCAGTTCTTGATCTTACCTTCCTTGTTGCGTTTGGACAGTTCCTGCGCGTCCAGGGTGCTGGGGATCTTGTCGTTAACCTTCTCCACCGGGCAGACCACGGCCACGTTGGGCTTTTCCACGCCCAGCATGCGCATCATGTCCACGGCGTTATTGAGGATCATCTGCTTCTGGTCCAGGGTGGGGCTGATCATGATGGCCGCGTCGGTGACGGCGAAGAGCTTGTGGTAGTTGGCCTGCTCGAACAGCACGAAATGGCTGAGCACGGTGCCCTCGGCCACGGCGCCGATCTCCTTGCGCAGGATGGCCTTCATGTAGAACTTGGTATCTACCAGTCCCTTCACCAGGAAGTCGCCCTTGCCGGCCTTCACCAAGTCCACGGCCATATTGCACATCTCGGCGTAGTCGCTCTTATCTACCACTTCGAAGATGTCGAGCTTCAGGCCCACCTTTTTGGCCATCGCTTCCACGTCGGCCTTCGGGCCGATCAGAATGCCGCCCGAGATGATCTTATGGTCCACGCCCATCTTGCAGGCGGTCAGCACCTCGTCGTTGTTGGCGCCGGGCACCACTATGCGGTTGGTCTTGCCCCGCACCATGCCCAAAAGTTCGTCAAAGTTCTTGAATTTCATGTTTTCCTCCGGAGTAAGTTTAAGTTGAAACAAATCAGTACTTCTTTATCATGTTCGGGTGCCGCAGCGCCGTCTCGGCCGCCGTGCGCAGCGCCGTCATCTCGTCGCCGCCGGGATAGGTCAGGATCTGAGCTATCCAGCCGACGCGCCGCTTGATCTCGGGCACCAGCACCTTGTCGTAGGCGAGGCCGCCGGTAAGCACTATGGCGTCCACCCTGCCTTCCAGCACGCAGGCCATGGCGCCGATCTCCTTGCAGATCTGGTAGCCCATGGCGTGCACGGCCTCCCGGGCCTCCTCGCGGGTCATCTTGTCGGGGTCGATGCCGCTGCCGGGCTTGATCTCGCCGGTAAGTATGTATTTTTCGAGCGCGATGCAGTCGGAGGTGCCGGTATAGGCCACCAGGCCGCCGCGGCCCTTGAGCTTGAGCATCATGTCCTGCTGGGTGTACTTGCCGCTGAAGCACATTTTCACCAGGCCGCCGGCTGGCACGCCGCCGGAGCGCTGCGGGGTCATGGGGCCGTCGCCGTTCAAAGCGTTGTTCACGTCTATCACGCGCCCGCCCATATGCGCGCCCACGGAAACGCCGCCGCCGCCGTGCATGATGATCAGGCGGCATTCTTCGTAAGGTTTGCCGAGCTGGGCCGCCGCGTGCCGGCCCACGCGCTTCTGGTTGAGCGCGTGGAAAATGGAAATGCGGGGATTCTCCGGCATGCCGGAATAGCGCGCTATCGGCTGCATCTCGTCCACCACCACCGGGTCCGCGATGTAGGACGGGATGCCGAGCGGCGTGGCGATATCGTGGGCTATGATGCCGCCCAGGTTGGAAGAATGGTCGCCGAGCACGCCCTCGCGCAGGTCCGCCAGCAGCGTCTCGTCCACCGCGTAGACACCGCCTTCTATGGGCTTCACCAGGCCGCCGCGGCCGATGACCGCGTGCAGTTCCTTCGGGTCCACGCCGTGCTCTTTCAGCGCCTCCAGCGTCATACGCTTGCGCATGTCGAACTGGGCGGTGATCTTTTCGTGGTCGTAAGGCCGCATGTCCTCCGGGCTGTAGCGGACGGTCTTATGAAAGACCTCTTTTTCGCCGCGGTAATAACTCACTTCGTCGGAGGTGGAACCGGGATTTATGACCAGTATGTTGTAGTCCATGCTTTCCCCTATTTGAACCTTAACCGGTACAGGTAAGGCGCGTTCTTTCTTTCGACCGTCAGGTACACCACCCGCCCGCCTTCCGCGGCGAAAGCCGGCTGCTCCTTGGCCCCGTAGCAGTAGTCTTCCTTGGCGCAGGCCAGCAGCCGGGACGGCTCTCCCCAGGGACCCCACGGGTAACGGGCCTGGCGCGCGAACACCGTGCCCGACTCGTCGTCCATGTAAACGAGCAGGTAACCTTTCAGGAAATCGTTGTAGGAAACGGAAAAATCCTCCGGCACGCGCTCCAGCACCGTGCCGGCCTCGGCCAGGTCGGAGGTCCAGGTGGAGCTGGAGAGGTCACCGCCGTAGTAGGAATACTTCTCCCGCGCCGGCAGGTCTCCCGCCTTGACCCGCGCCAGGGCCGCCCCGTACTCTCCGGGCGCGGTCATGACCCTGCCATAGACGTACAGCCAGCCGTCGTTGTCCGCCAGCAGGGCCGTCCCGAAAGCCGGCTCTATGTCGTTCCAGAGCGAGTAGCGGCCGCCGCGCGCGGCCTTTACGTAAGCCCCCCCCGGGTTCGCCGAGGAAGCCGCGCCCTGCCCCACGCGGAAATACTCATAAGGGCCGGGGCCGTAGTTGTTCATGACGGAATAGAAGACGACGCAGCGCCCGGCGCCGCAGTAGCCGGAACGCGGCCAGAACTTGCGCACCTGGGTGTACTCGCCCAGGTCTCCCGACAGCAGCGGCAGAGGCAGCCCGTTCTCGTCGGAAACATAGCTGAGCGCGCCGGCCTGCGCTTCGGGGGCGGTGCTGGCCGACAGGGCGGCCGCCCCGTCGGTTATGTCCCATACCGCGCTCTGGCCGTCGGCCTTGCGCTCTCCGGTCATGACGTTATTGAGCAGCCAGAGCGTCCGGCCGTCCGGCAAAGCCACCGCGTAATTGCCGCCCTGCCCAACCACCACGCCGGTAGCGGCGGCCTGCGCGAACAACGGCGCGGCGCCGGAAAGTTCGAAGGCCGGCAGGGCCGGTTTCTGGTCCGAGGCGGAAGAGGAAGCCGAAAAGAGGAAGGAAAGCAGGGCCGCGGCGCGTAAAATTAGGGCGCCGTTTCTATTCCAAGGCGCTGTCTGAGTGGTACCGTTTTGCATTTTTAGTTCCGGTGCGGCCGTCTCGAGTTAATTTATAATATAATAGAAACCGCGCCCCGTGCAAACCACGCACAGGGAGGCGTTTCTTTCTGTAACATATTAGTCATTGATATTTAACGCGCGTTTATTAGACTATAACCATGCTCCGATGGGCCAGATCGTTGACAGCCGCCGCGGCCTGCCTGATGGCAGCCGCGGTTCCCGCTCACGCGGTCGCTCCCACACCCTCCGTAACCGGGACCACCTTTAACAGCGTAAGCGTGTCGTGGACCGGCGGAACCGCCCCTTTCATAGCCGCCATCTCCACCTCGCCCGCGTTCACCGTGACCACGGCCAGCGGTGTGGCCGCCTCCCCGCTCACTTATTCCCCGCTCGATCCCAACACCACCTACTACTTCAAGGTCCAGAGTTCCGGCGATACGTTCTACTCCGTCACGCGCACCACCTCCACCAGGGCGGCAACGCCCACCGCGCCCTACTTCATCTCCTCCTACTTCACGGCGGAATCCTCCTACACGGCCGGCGCGCAGGTAGGTTGGCTGGTGAATGGCAATCCGGAGTGGACCCGCTACGACATAGAATATGCCGATAATGCCGGCTTTACCGGCTCGGAGATCCTGCCCAAGAACTACCCGCCGGTCACCATGGGCGGCCTGAACGCCAACACCACCTATTACTTCCGGGTACGCGCGCGCGGCGTGGGCGGCACCGCCACGGCTTTTACCGCTGACATTTCCACCGCCACGCTGGCCCTGAAGCTGCCCGCCCTGGGGGAAACCGTCTACGAAAGCAGCGTCACCGTTCACTGGACCTCCGTGAACGACAGCTCTATACAAGCGCTCAAGTCGGAAGGCTACAGACTGCACCTCTCCACCACGGCCTCGGAGTTGATCACCCCGGCCAGCACCTATTTCAACACTGCCGACGCCGCCGCGGAGTCGGTGAACCTGGAGCCGCTGGATATCAACACCACCTACTACTACCGCGCCGGTACCCTGAACTGGAACGCCGCCTCCAACCTCTCCGACACCCGCAGATTCACCACGCTGGGGGCCAAGGTAACGGGTCTGGCTCTGGTCTCGGTCACCGAAGGCGCCTCCCTGCTGTCGTGGACGGCGCTCTCCGGCGGCGAAGCCATGGGCTACCGCCTGGAAGCCTCCAGTTCCGGCTTCTCTTCGCCCATGACAGAGCCGTCTTCCACCACTTACGCGCTGGCCAAGAACTCGCTGGCGGTCTCCGGGCTGAACGCCAACACCACTTATTATTTCCGGGCCTCTTCGCTCAACCAGGCTTTCACGCCCAACTACACCGCGGCCCTGTCCTCCATAACGCTGGCCAGCCCGCCATCGGCCAACCTTACCACCATAGTGCCGCAAACCGACGCGCTCACGGTCTTCCTCTCCCCCCTGCCGGCCGCGCCCCAGAACGCCACCTGCGAAGGCTACCGCCTGGAGGTCTCCTCCACGGCTTTCGGCGGCACCGGCGTGCTCCTCTCTTCGGTCACCTTTGATTCGCAGGCGGGCTTCCTGTCCATCGGCGGACTTAAGCCCAACACCCTCTACAACCTGCGGCTGGGCACCCTGAACTGGGCCGGCACCCCGAATTATTCTGCCCTGGACCAGACCCTCACCCTGCTGCCGCCGGCGCCGGCGGGGCCGGCCCTGGGCCAGGTCTGGCAGTCCAGCGCCACCGTTTACTTCAGCGCCGAGGGCGGCGGCGACAACTACCTGATAGAGGCTTCCACCTACCAGTTCTTCAACTACGTGCACCGCAGTTCCGCCACGCCCTCCGTTGGCGTGACCACGCTGACCGTCTCCGGTCTGGAAGGGAATACCCGCTACTATTTCAGGGCCGGGGCCCTCTACGGCGGGACCACGGTGTACGCCAACACGACGCCGGCTTACCGCTACACCCTGCCGCTGCCCCTGGTCCTGAACGCCGAGCCGTTCCCCGGGGTCTTCTACTCCAGCGCCACCATGGCCTGGACCCCGCTGGCCGCCGCGCCGCCGGAGGCCACGGCCGAATCCTACCTGCTGGAGGCCGCCACCACCCAGGCCTTCACCACGGTGCTCTTCTCCTCGCAGAGCGTCTCCGTGACGGCGGCGTCCCTGTCGCTGCAGGGACTCTCCCCCAACACCTCCTATTACTTCAGGGCAGGATCGCTCAACGCGCAAGGCACCGCCAATTACTCCGTGGCGCCCGCCACCGCCACGCTGGCCAACCCGCCGGTGCAGCAGGGCTTCTCGGTGGCCCCGTTCACCATGAGCCTGACCTGGCTGCCGAACTCCAACCCGGCCGACACGCTCTACCTGGTGCAGATCTCCTCCAATTCCGACTTCCGGCCGCCGGTGCATTCTTCGGGCACGTTCCTGTCTTCGGCCACTTTCTCAGGGCTGGTCCCCAACACCACTTACTACCCGGTGGTGACGGCCTACAACCGCTTCAACCGCGCCACCCCCACAGTGGTCTTCTCTTCCATGGCCACCGGCGCCTTCCACCCGGCCTACGCCCCCTTCTCCGACGTGGGAGTATCCTCCGTGACCGTGGACTGGCTGCCAGGTACCAACCCGGCGGACACCTGGTACCGCGCCCAGATCTCCTCCAATACCGATTTCTCCGGGACCGTGCACTCCTCCATAACGGCCAACCTCTACGCAGATTTCAACGGCCTGGTCTCCAACGCGAGTTATTACATGCGCGTTTCGGCGCTGAACCTGACCGGCGTCCCCACCGAACCTGCAGTGGACCTGGGTGCCGCGCTGACGCTGCCTGCCACGCCCTATATACTGGCGGAAGCCCAGACCTTCACCGGGCCGCTGACGGATGGGTTCACGGTCAACTGGACCGCCAACAACAATTCCTCCCACACCGTGTACAACGTGCAGGTCTCTACGAAGTCGGATTTCTCCGTGGTCAATTCCTCCCTGTCGGTGCAAGCACTGGCCTGTTCCTTCACGGACCTCCTGATAGACACCACCTACTTCGTCCGCCTCCAGGCCAGGGGGCAGACAGGCATACTCTCCCCATTCGAGACCGCGTGGTCCACCAAGACCGTGCTCTACTCGCAACTCAACGCGGTGGCGCTGCAGGACAGCGTGATCTCGCTGCAGACCTCCTACGGTCTCATCTCGGTCCACATACCGCGCGGCGCCATCGGCATCTCCACCCGCCTGCAGCTGCAGCCGGTTTCCGCTTTCCCCGCGCCGGTGTCGGCGGTTTCGGCGCTATCGCCCACGGGCATAGGCCTTTCCATAACCCACTTCCCCCCCACGCTGGTGCTGGACGCCATCACCATCACCCTGCCTTATAGGCCGAGCGACCTGCCGGGCGGCACCGACAGGTCCAAGCTGATCCTGGCCCTTTACGACGAGGGGCACGGCGTCTGGGTGCCGCTGCCCTCCAATTCCGACACGGCCAATGACCGGGTCATCGGCCAGACCTGGCACCTGTCCACGTTCCAGCTCATGCAGGCCACGAGCGAGACGGGCCTGGCCAACGTCAAGATCTATCCCAACCCGTACCGGCCCAACTCGGTCTCCGACGTGATGCACTTCACCAACCTGACCCCTTACGCCAGGGTGAAGATCTACACTTTCCTGGGCGAGCTGGTGCGCAGCATCCGCGCCGACGTCAACGGCATGGCGTACTGGGACGGCCTCAATGACGACGGCCGCAAGGCGGCCAGCGGCGTCTACATAGCTTTCATACAGACCAGCGACAAGAAAGGCAACAAGAGCTTCAAGGTGGCGGTGGAGAGGTAATGAGATGAGAACTGAGGCGACAGGGAGGGCTCTGCGCGCGGCTTTAGCGCCGGCGCTGCTCCTTTGCGCTCTGGCGGCCGCGGCCGGAGCTCAGGGCTTCGACGCCGGCTCCGCCGGCACCGCCTCCGCCCAGTTCCTCAAGATCGCCTCCGGCGCGCGCGGCGCGGCCCTGGGCGAGGCCTACTCCGCCCTGGCCGACGACGCCTTCGCGCTGGACTGGAACCCGGCCGGCCTCATCAACATCAAGAAGAACTCCATGGTCTTCATGCACGCGCCCTACCTGGCCGGCACCTACGCCGATTTCTTCGCCTACGCCGAGACCGCCGGCGAGGTGGGCTCCTGGGGCGTCTCGTTCAAGTACATGAACTACGGCAAGATCAGCCAGACCGACTCCAGCGGCTTCGAACTGGGGTCCTTCTCCCCCACGGACATGGCCGTGAACGTGGGCTTCGCCTGCTACGTGACGGGCTTCAACAAGGACCCGGAGGAGCGCTTCGTGCTGGGCGCCACCGGCAAGTTCGTGCGCTCCAAGATCATCTCGGCCGACAACACCGTGTCCGCCGACATCGGCCTCAACTTCCCCTACATGTTCGACAACCGCTTCCTCATGACCATGTCGGCCCAGAACATCATGGGCACCCTGCGCTACGACAAGGAAGAGGCGCCGCTGCCGCTCATCCTGCGCCTTGGCACCCTGACCAAGCTGGGCGACCACTTCAACCTGACCGCCGACATAGTGGCTGCGCGCGACAATATCCCGTTCCTGGCCATGGGCGGCGAGGCCCGCGTCCGGGTCTACAGCGAGATGGACGTTTTCCTGCGCGCCGGCTTCAACACCCGCGCGGTGAGCGACCTCAGCGGCGCCCGCAACATGGCGGTAGGCGGCGGCCTGCGCTACGGCTCCTATAACATAGACTACGCCTTCTCCCCCTTCGGCGACCTGGGCACCGTGCACCGCATCTCGGCGGCCCTGGTCTTCTAAACCTTTCCTCCGCAAATAAAAAAAGCCCGGTTGTCCGGGCTTTTTCTTTCCACGGCCGGCGGCTAGTTCGCGGGCTCCCTCCTGGCGGTCAGCGGGAAGGACATGGCCAGCCACGCGCCGGAGAAGACTATCCCCAGCGCCGGGTAGAAGGCCGGGGCGATGGTGCCCACGGTCTTCATCCCCGACACCCACACCGCCGTGACGCCCTTGGCGAACCGGTAGGTGAAGGCGTCGGCCACCTGCTTGGCGCGGTAGCGCGTGTCATAGGAGAACGGGATGTAGAGCGTCTCCTTGGAAGCGCGGAAGATGGAATAGTCCATGCCCTTGAACAACAGGAACGCCGCCGAGGCCAGCCCCAGCGTGGGGTAGAGCAGCAGGAGCGCGCAGGTGACTATGTGCACGGCCGGGATGGCCGTGAGGATGCCGCGGCGCGGGATATAGCGCAGCAGCAGCGGCGTGAGCAGGAACTGCATGGAGAACGAGAACACGTTCACGTACATCCAGAAATTGCCCAGGTACGCCGTGCGCTGGTCTTTTAGCGGCATGTAGTCCTGCACCAGCTGGGTGAACCTGAAGTCCAGCGCCGTGGCCACCACCTGCGCCGCGAAGATGATGAAGGCGATGAACAGCACCGTGCGGTTCTCTTTGAGGATGCTCAGGTGCAGGTGACCTTTTTTACCGCCAGCCTCTTCCGCCGTCGGCTTGGGCTCGCCCGCGGCGTTATAGCTCAGCCAGGACAGCACGGCCGCCGGCAGGATGATGAGCGCCGCGAACAGCACGAACTTGTCCGTGCCCAGGCCCATCACGTAGCGGCTCAGCAGCCAGCCGCCTATGAGCGAGCCCAGCGCGCCGAGGCCGGCCACCGGCCCGTTGAAGACCTTGCCCTCCTCGTCCTGCAGCACGCTGTTTATGAAAGACCAGTACTGCTCGGAAATTATCACCACGTAGGATTCTTTGAACACCAGCAGGAAGAAGGCGAACCAGCGCCCCGCGGAACCCAGCATGGCCCAGGCCAGCACGAAGAACGCCGCGCTGCCCAGCATGGAAACGACCATAGCCTTCTTGGCGCCGACGGCGGAGAGCATGCGCCCGTAGCCGTAGATCATGGCGGCCATCATGAAAGGCACGCAGGCTATGGCGTAGGGCTTGTACTCCGCGCCGAACTGGTCCATGAAGATGGATTCGGCGGGAGAGCGGATGAATTCGTAGCCGCAGAAAAGGAACATGGCGGACAGGCCCGCCAGGAAAACCGCCCCGGCCACGTGCCGGCCCCGTTCAGTCTTTAACGCCGCGAGAAGTGTGCTCATATTTCAATTATCGCAAAAAGGGGACGCTGATGACTATATGACTATTCGTCATCAGCGTCCCTCCTCCGACCATGCCGCTATTACGTGCCCGCCCGGTGGTCCGAAATAGTCACATAGTCATCAGCGTCCCCTGCTAATACTTGAACTGGCCTTTTTCGTAGATGGTGACTTTTTTGCCGTTCTTCAGCGTGGCGGTCACTTTCTTATCCTCGGTGTTGATCAGGTCCCAGTGCACCGCGGAGTCGTTGTAGCCCAGGCGCTTCTTGGCGGCCTCGTTGAGCTTGGAAACGTCGCCGGTATAAGTGTCGGTATAGGCGTTGCCTATGGCCACGTGGCAGTTGCCGTGCTTGCCCCCGTGGTTCTCGTCGAAGAGCGTATCCGCCATGAAGCGGTCTATCTTGGAGAAGCGGCGGTCGGTCAGCGAGTATTCGCCCAGCTGGCTCGCACCCTTGTCGGTGTTCATGATCTTCCTCACGTAATCTTCGCCTTTCGCCGCGGCGATCTTCACCGCGCGGCCGTCCTTGAACTCCAGCCGGATCTTCTCCACGTAGTTGCCGCCGCGGAAGGCCGGCAGGTTGGCGTAATAGGTGCCGCGGGTGCCGCGCCAGTCGGGCGAGGTGAAGATCTCGAAGCTCGGGATGTTGTGGCCGCTGATGCCCAGGAAGCGGCGCTTCTCGCCCAGCGTCACCTCGAAGTCCATGGAGGCGGACTCCGTGCGGATCACGTCCATGTTCAGGCCGAGCAGCCATTTCTTTATGGCCGTGACCTGCTTGTAGACCTGGTTCCATTTCCTGGTCGGGTCGGGCTCGTTCAAGTAGCAGGCCTTGGCTATCTGGGCCGCGTATTCCTTCACGGAGAGCCGGGCCTGTTTGGCGAGTTCGGGGGTGGGATAGGTGCAGAGGGTCCAGGCGAACTGCCCGTTCTCCTCGCGCTTATTGCGGATGGCGAACAGCGGCTTGCGGGCTATGGCCACCTGCGACTGGCGCTTGGTGTCTATGTCCTTCAAATGCGTGAGCGACGCCGGCGCGTGGATGAACACGTAGCCGTTGAGGTTGTTATACATTTCCTTGTCCCAGGGGGACAGGAAGGCGCGCTGCCTGTCGTCCGAGAACTGGTAGAAGTCCTTCTCTATGGCCGGGCTGGGCAGGAAGTTAACTACCACGTTGAAGCGGCGCTGCACCAGTTTGCGGTGCACCAGTTCGCCCAGCTCGCGGGCTTCCAGGTCGCAGCGCAGCAGTACGTTGTCGTATTTCTTAAAGGGCTTGGTGCGGGCGGTCATCAGCCCCCATACCAGGGTATCGGCGTATTTTTCCAGCTGGGTCTTAGAGAAGACGTTCATTTTGGCCTCCGGGGAAAGTCGCTACGGATAGATTATATTAATTTCGTTCCCAAAGGGCCTACCCGGGGCTGGGAAGAATGCCGCGCGAAACAGGGCCCTTGGCACCTGCGAGAACGCCTCCCGGGAACGTATGATATACCTATGATATTAAAAGCCCTCTCTTTCGCCCTGCTGTTCGCCCCCATGGCCGCCACGGCCCAGGACTTTTCGGAACTCGAAACCCTTAACGCCGCCCGCATAGCCGAGCTGCCCGCCCTGGAACTGCCGGCGGACAAGAGCTGGGGCGTGGCTTACTCCCTAAAAGGCGTCGTCACCAGCAACGAAGGCGGGGTGTTCATAAACACCGTGGACGGCCGCCTGTTCAGGCTGGACCTGTCCGAGGCCAAGGCGGCCAAGTTCGACGGCCGCACCGTAATTATAGAAGCCGAGGCCAAACAGGCCGACGACCTCGGCATCCTCAAGGTCAACAAGATCACCGCCTACTCGCCCAAGGCCGGGGAAGTGACCCCCGCCCCCTACCAGCCCCGCCGCCGCCAGGCCACGATACTCGAGAACAAGGCCGGCGAATTCGTGATGGGCAACGTACGCATGACCGAAGCGGAAGTCCCTCCCGCCGACGCCTATGACTGGACCACGATGCGCATAAAGCCGGAACTCATAAAGAACGTGTACTTCATCAAGAAGCCGTTCAAGCCGGAGGTCGTGGCCGCGCATTCCTTCCTGGTCTTCACTTTCGAAAAGGGCGGCCTGAAGGACGCCAAAGGGCGGGAACCCATGGCCCTGGCCCTGAGCATAGAGGGCAAGACCCGCACGGACCAGACCTTCTCCCCCCTCACCGGCCTCAAGAACTCCTTCGGCATCATCTGGTCGCTGTCCACCTGGGAAGAATACGCCGCCCGCACCATCTACCACGAGAAAGGCCACCTGGTGCCCTACCCGGTCAAGTTCACTCACGAACAGAAAGTAAAGCTGCTGCAGGAATCCCTGACGCTGGCCGCAGTAAACCGCGAAGGCGAGTTCTACCACACCATCACCAACAACTGCACCAACAACCTGCTCATCCTCTTCAACCGCGTGCTGCCGCAGGACAGGCAGATAAAGCTCTGGACAATCCCCTACATGGTCTACAACGTGAAGGCCACCATGCCCCTGATGGTGATCACCAACCTGCAGAAGCGCGGCATCCTCGGCGCGGAATTCACCGACATCAACGCGCAGACCCTGCACACCCGCATTCCCTAAAGCGGTCCCACTCGAAAAAACCGGGGGAGTTCCCCGGTTTTTTTGTTATGATTCTGTCGAGGACAATAATTCATGGCGGGCTTCTTCAACTTAAGGATATTTTTAAAACGCTTCCTGGCCGCGGCCGCCGCGATAGCGCTGGTATTCCTTGCCTGGCGCTACATACCGCGCGGCGAAGGGGCCGCGGCGAAACTGCCAGGCACGCTTACCGAGTCGGCCGTTTACGCGGATTCCGAAGGGGAATTCTCCGTGGAATTCCCCGCCCCCTACTTCCTGGCCAACCTGCCGGCTTCCGGCGGCCTGCCAGCCAGGCAGCAGGGGTCTTTCCGGGTAGGGAACGGCGTGATCCTTACGGCGGTCTCCCTGCCGCTGCCGCCGCAGATGAGCTTCGACTACGCGGCCGATTCCGAGACCATCTTCAAAGGCAAGGTGGAAGCCTGCGAGGACCCCGCCGAAGGGCCGGCCGTCTGCAACGGCGCTCTGGAGCCGGTGCCGAACCAGGAGGGCGTATTCGCGTTAAGGCGCCTCTTCTTCGGCAAAAAGGCGCTGCTCATGCTGACCGCGTCCGGCAAGGGCCTAAAAGCCGGGGACCCAGACCTCGAAAGGCTCGCTACCACTTTAAAGACTTCCTGGTCGGCGCTGCAGTCCGAAGGCGACTCTGGCGCTTTCAGGGTGGCGCCCCGGGCCCACGGCGTGGGCGTGGTCTTTCCCGGGAAGCCTGAATTGTCCGCGACGCTGAACGCCGGCTGGAAAACGGCCGTCTACCGCTACACCTCTCCGGAAGGCAGCGTCTATACCGCCACCTTCATGAGCCGGGGCGGCGCCCCCCTCTCCCCCGCCGAACTCAAGCGCGGCTGGGACTCCCAGTTGAAGGACAAGACCGTGGCCGAGCAGGCCTGCAGGGGCGGGACTTTCGCCATAGACTGCGCCGCGGAACTGCTCAACGACTCGGGCTCACCCGTGAAGCTGCGCTACGCCGGCGGCGGCAACGGCGTTACGGTGCTGGCCGGCGCCCCCTGCCCGCAGGAAGCCTGCCTCCGGAGCGTGACCGACTTCCTGCGCTCCGCCTACCGCCAGTAGCGAGTCGCCCTCCAGTAAATAAGAGAGCCGGGGAATTTCCCCGGCTCTCTTATTTTATGAACCCGCCCTTCTACGCCTTAACGCGTTTGTCCAGGACCCTGCGGATCTTGCCGGTGCGCTGGATGCGCTCTATGGTATTGGGCTTGAGCACTTCGATAACCGGCTTATCCAGCCACTTCATGCGCACGCTTTCGTGCAGGTCCTCGCAGTGGCTCTCTATCTGGCGCCACAGCAGGTCGGCCAGCTCCCCGGCGCGCGCGAGCGCCGCCGGGTCTTTCACTTCCACCCGGATGGTCAGGGTGTCCTTGTGGCCCTTCTTGCCTATCACCACCTGGAAATTGAAGGTCAGGTCCGGCACCTTGCCCAGGGCGTTCTGGATGTCGTTGACGAACAGGTGCGCGCCGCCCACGTGGATGCGGTCGTCGCAGCGGCCGAGGATCTCGAACATGGGCTCCTTGCGGCCGCAGGCGCAGGTCTTGCCGAGCCAGCGGCCCAGGTCGCCCACGCGGTAGCGGATTATGGGCATGTGCTTCTTGGACAGCCCCGTCACCACCAGCTCGCCCACCTCCCCCCGCTTTACCGGCTTAAGGGTGTCCTGGTCCACGAATTCTATGAACTGGCTGGAGGAGAACAGGTGGTGCTGCCCCTTCACGCAGCGCTGGCACTGGAAGCCTATCACGCCGGCGTCGGCGGTGGCGTAGCCGGCCGAGCGCACGTCCACGCCGGGAAACACGCCCTTGAAGAACTTCACCATTTCCTCGCCCACGTATTCGCCGCCGTAAAAGATCTTCTTCACGGCCAGCTTATGCCGACCCGGGTTTGCCTTCACATATTCCGCGAGCTTCACCAGGAAGGACGGCAGGCCGATGACCGCGGTGACCTGGAAGTCCTCCAGATACCCCACGATATTCTCCAGCGGCAGATTGCTGCCCACCGGCACCGAGATGGCCTTGGTGTAAGCTATGGCCTTCTCCACCGACAGCCAGCTGGACCACAGGTTGCCGGCTATGAAGAGGTTGGCTATCACGTCCTTCTCGCCCAAGCCGGCGGCCTCGTAGGTGAAGGCGAGCATGCGGCAGGTGTGGTCGTACTCGTGCTGGTCGTAGAAAACGTACTTGGGCTGGCCGGTGGAGCCGCCGCTGGCGAAGAAGATGCCGCGCTGCACCTTGCTGGTCAGCAGGTCGGAGCTGTCCGGCGGGGTGTTCTCCAGCACGTGGTGTTTCTCCAGGAACGGCACCTCCAGAAAATCCTCCAGCGCCGTTATCCGGGGCACGCCCTTGAAGTGGCGCTTGTAGAACGGGCTGCGCGCGCGGGCATAGTCCACCAGCTCGCTCAGGCGGTCCAGCTGCGAGGGCTTCTCCTCTATCGGCAGCCAGTTAACCAGCGACATCATGGGGAAGATCCCGTCGTGCGGGGAGCCGTTGGCTTCCTCCAGCATCTTGCCCAGCTTCACCACCCTGGCTATGCCGGCGGGAGCCAAAGTTTCCAGCACCTTCTTTCGCTCTATGGAGCCGCCCACGCCCACGGTCTGGATGTAGCCGCGCATGGGTGTCAGCAGGTCGCGGACCGCCTCTATGCTCTCCACGGCCTTCACGTAAAGCACCCGGTTGAGCGGCGACACGCGGTACACCGGGTCCTTTTCATAGATCACCGTCCAGTCCGTCCTGGGCGCCGAACTGATGAAAGAAGCATTGCCCAGCGCCGAGTCCACGCGAGCCAGCTCCCGGGCGCGGTTTATCTCCACCTGCTCGTCCGGCGAGAGTTTTCCGGGCGGCAGCTCTTTGGCCAGCCCCGCGAACTGCCCGCGGGCTTCTTTAAGGAACTCCGCGGCCAGCGCCTTATGGCGCGCGGCGGGAGCTATGAAATAAAGGGTATGCAGGGAGGAGCAGGCCGCCTGGTCCCACAGGGAGGCGTCCAGCGCCGCGCGGCGGGCCACTTCGGCCATGCCTTCGTTGTCCACGCAGCTGGCGAACACCACGCCCACGCTGGTCTTGGGGCCGAAGCCCTCCACGCGCACGTCTATGGGGGCGATCCGGCGGTAACTCTGCACCGCGTCGTAGCCGCCCCAGACAAAGACGGCGTTCACGTGCTTCAAAGCCGCCTCTTCCAGGGCCTGGCTGCCGCCCTTCCAGCTGACTATCGCGGCGCTCCCGGAAAGAATGCCTTTCTCGTCCACCTCTTTGAGCGCTTCCATGAACAGGTTGATGAAGTTGGAGCCCGAAGAGGAAAGCTTCACGATGTTGACGTTCTTGGTAAGGAACCCTATCACCATGGAATCCAGGATGCCCAGGAACACGTTGCCGGCGCCCACGTGCAGCACCACGCCTTTCGGCGCGGCCCGCACCAGGCCCTCGTAGCCGCGGCGCTCCACCGGGGCCTCGAGCGCGTAGGGCAGGAACAGCTCCATGTTCAGGCGCTTGTTCATGGCAACCTTGTTGAGCAGTTCGGGGATCACGTCCAGGCTCTTGTCTATCACCGGCGGGGAGAAAGTGATGTGTTCTTTCAGGTGGGCGAGGGCGGCCTTGCGGTACTTGCCGCCTTTTTCGAAGAGGGCCCCGGCCCTGGCCAGCGTGGAGATTATGTACTCGCGGGAGGCGCCGCGCATCAGCTCGCGGGCGGCCTGGGCCTTCAGGCCGACGGCCTCCAGTTCCTCCGGGGTCCAGGCGGCCTTATCGGAAGCCTTGCCGAATAAATAGGTGTTGTGTATTTTCATAACATCGTGGCGGCCGAGATGGCGCAGCCCTTGAGTTTCTTCACACCGGCGCGGCCCTTTATTTCCAGTACGGGCCCGGGCAGGCCGCAGGAGCATTTGGGCCGCAGCAGGCCGAAATCGGAAGAGAGCACGGACAGCGACGGGTAACTGGTCAGGTACGGGGTAATGAACTGCAGCAGGCCGGTCTTGCCGAAGCCCAGCGGCGCCAGCGTCCCGGGCTCGCGCACCACTATGCGGCCATAATTGGGCACGTGGAAATTGCCCAGCCGGCAGTCCACATAAGGCACGCCGTGCTCCACCATGCCGAACAGGTCGCGCACGTTGGCCACGGGGACGCCCAGGTTGTCGGCGAGGATCTTGCGGTACACTTTCTTATCTACCGCCTCGTCGGCCAGCGTCTTCCAGCCGCCGCCCGTCACCACGGAGGACTCCGGGTTCAACCTGGGGTAACGGCCGTAGCGCTTCTTGAATTCCTCGGTGAGCTTCAGCGCGAAGGCGGGGAACCCCACCAGCCGCACCAGGCTCCGCCGTTCCTCGAACTTCTTCATGGCGGAAACGGCGCCTTCGATATCGAAGTAAAAATCGTTCTTCGCGGCGCTCCAGCGGAAGGTGTAGAAGATCTCCCCCTTCCTGGTGAAGCCGCTGAGCAGTTTGTCGGTCCAGGCGGTGCCCAGGTCCTTGGCCACTTCCGGGTCGTAGGTGAAGCAGATATAGTCGTGGGGCCGCGCCAGGTCCGTCAGGCCCAGGCCCTCGAACACCCGCCAGGCCATGCGGCGCACGCGCATCAGCGAGCCGCGGTCCAGCTGCATGCGGGAACGCTGGCCCGAAGTGCCGCTGGACTTGAGTTCCAGCACTATTTTCGAATACGGCAGGGTGGTCAAGTCGCGTTCCTTGAGCGCGGCCACGAAGACCCAGGGGATGCGGGCGATGTCGCGCTCGGTCTTCACCGACGCCGGGGAAAAATTTTCCGCCTTGTAGAGGGCCCTGAGCACCGGGGCGCGGCGGCCCTGGAAGTCCAGCGCGGCGCGCATGGCGGCCAGGAAGGCGCGGGAGGTCTTGGGGGAATAGTCGAAAGCCGGCGTCTCGAACAGCGCGTCCACGGCGGCGCGGCCCTTGAGCGGTTTGTAGAACGGCGGCAGCTTGTCTTCGACGGAAAGGTCGGCCACGGTCCCCCCTATTTGGTCTCGGTCTTGAAGACCAGCTCTATGTAGTTCTCGCGCCAGAGCTTCAGGTACTCCTTCAGGAAGTTCTTATACAGCGAGATGATCTTGACGTTGCGGAAGTCCAGGATGTCGAAAGTGCGGGAAAAGACTATGCAGTCGTAGCGCTTGCCGCCCATGCGCTTGGCGCAGGGGAAATAGGCGCTCGGGATGAAGCGGGCGTCGAGCGCGTCGCGCTGGATGGCCGGAGAGTAGCCGTCGATTATTACCTCGACGTAGCCCATGTCCATCTGGCTCACCTTCTGGGCTATGCTCTCCAGCACCACGGCGAAGCTCTTCTGGTCGGTCACGCCGCCCACCACCACGCTGTACTTGTCCTTCATGTTCACGGTCAGGTAAACTTCGGTGCCCTGGTCCGGCGTGATAAGGATGAGGTTGGGTTCGTGGAACGGCATGAAGATATGGTCGAAGAAACTGTTGGGCCTGGTCTTGCGCCAGCGGTTCTTCACGAACTCGGGGGCGTTGATGGCCTCGAAATGCAGCAGCGGGATCTTCACCTTGTGGTCGCTGTACATCCCCTCCACCTTCTTGATCTGCGGCTTATCCAGGTTCACCTGGCGGCGGACGATATCGTAAAAAGGCTCCACTTCGGGGATGATGCGGGGGCGCTGGCGGCGGCGCTGCAGCGCGCGTTCCGTAAAATAGGCGGTAAGGCAGTGCGTCTCGTTGTATTGCAGGCGGTTGGAATTGGGGAAGATCCCGAGCTTGATGAAGCCGAGGCTTTCGGTCAGCTTCTGCGGGGCGTAATTGGCGGTGCGGGTGGTGGCGTAGACCAGGTCCACCAGGTCCTTGTTGTGGGTGATGTCGTCGAGGACCAGCTTCATCATGGTGTAGGCCAGGTCGAGCTTGCGGAACTCCTGGCTGACCACGGCACCGAAAGCTTTTGAATTGCGGTAATGCAGGTCCAGCGCGTAGACCAGGCTGCCCACCACCCGGCCCTGACACTCGGCCACCAGCCAGTAGTATTCGTTGTCCTCTATGGCCCGGCGCATCTTCTCCTTGTCCGTGACTATAGGGATGGAGTAAGAGCCGCCGTAGACCTCGGCGTAGAGCATCTGGATGCGGCGCATGTCCTGGACCTTGGCCAGGCGTATCACCACGTCGGACTTGCCTTCGGCCCGGATCACCCTCTCGATCTTTTTTTGCGCCATATGCTCCCCGTGAACGTATTGCAGGAAATGCTTCTATAATATAATATAGTAAAAATAGCGGGGCGTTTCATATGAGCAAAGTCAGCCCCGGCGGCTAGGACATACCTGATGAAGAACTTCTCTTTGGCGTTAGCGGCGGCGGCCCTGTGCGGCTGCGCCTCGTTCAATTCCGGCGACGTGAAGGTGCGGCGTGACACCGCCGCGGCCATGTTCGCCGACAAGGCCATTACCCCCTTCGCCGAACTCGAGGTGGTCTGGCAGGGCTTCCCCTACAAGGCCCCCACCGAGACCATCGGCGAAGGGTCCGCCTCCAAGAAAAAGATAGTGAGGCCGCAGCCCGTGGAACCCGGGGACGCCGGCGATTTCACCCAGGACGCGCGGGAGATCTTCACGGAGGCCGGCCTTTACGACCCTGACCGCGGCCGCGGCCGGCTGCGCCTGGAGCTCACCACCTTCGGCAGGTGGAACTACGGCGACCTCTTCCGCTCCTTCCTGGTGGATACCGGCTTCATCTTCATCATTCCCGCCTCCCTGCGGGTCAACTACTTCCTCCGGTCCGATTTCGCCGTGCCCGCCGGCCCGGTCAGGGTGGAGACCGAGGCGCGCAACAAAACCACTTTCCACCTGCTGATGGCCCCGCTGTATCCGTTCTTCCCGCCGGGCCGCAAAGAAGCGGGCCTCCTGCGCCAGATGCTGTGGCGCTCGGCCACCGATGTTTACTCGCGCCTGAAGGCCGGCGGCGGCGTGCCAGCGGACCTGCCTGCGGCCGCGGGCAAGAAGGCCGCCGGAGAGACCCTCTCCGGCCCGCCGGTCCCCCCGGACAGGACCTGGCTGCCCGGCGAGGAGCCGGCCGTGGAAACGGACACCCCCCCCATAAAGCCGGAAACGCCGGACAAGACCTGGGTGGTGCCGGAATCCTCCAAGCATGAAGCCCCGCCCCCGGCCGACCCCATAAAACCCGCTGCGGCGGACCGTTCCTGGGAGACCAAGACGGCCCCCGAAGAAACCCCGGACGACTAACCTCGGCCGGAACAATGAAAAAGCCCCGCGTTCGCGGGGCTTTTCATTGCCTGTCCCGGCCTTAGTTGCCGGTCTTGGGGGTTTCGGGGGCTTTTTCCGCCGCCGGTTTCGCCCCTTCGGCGGCCGGCGCGGCTTCGGGCGCCTTCGGCGCTTCAGGCTTGGCCTCGTCGGGCTTGGCCTCGTCGGAAGGCAGGCGCTCCAGGGCTTCCTTGGCTTCCTGCGCGTAAACGCTTTCGGGATTGTCCTTGAGGAACTTGGCGATGGCGGCCTTGCCCTCAGGCAGGCTGCCGTCCATGACCAGCTGCAGCGCGTCGGTCAGCTGCTTCTTCTCGGCGTCCAGTTTCTTGCTGGCCGCGTCGGAAACCCCGCCCTTCCAGTAGAGCGCCCGCGGGTCGCCGCCCTGCTTGGCGCCGCGCACGGCGGCCACCGCGCTCACGCGGTTCTTGGACTCCAGCTTTTTCTCCACCTTGGTCCGCAGGCCCTTGAGCATGTTGGAATACCAGTCCTTCCAGTCGCCCTTGTCGGCGGCGTGGACGGCGTTCACCGAGAATACCAGCGCCAGCGTTAAAAGTATCGTCTTCATATTTCCTCCCAGTATCCCTTTTACTTGAGCAGCTTGTCTCCCACGCTCTTCACCGCGGGGTCTATCTTGGCGGCCCGGTCGGCGAAGGTCTTCACGTCGTCCTTCTTGCCGAGCTTCTCCGAGACCCTGGCCAGGTTAAGCCAGATCTCGGCGTCGTACGGGTCGGCCTTGGCGGCGTCGTAGTAGGCCTTTTTGGCCGCGTCGTATTTCTTATCCATGAACGAGACGTTGCCCAGGTTGTTCAGGGCGGCGGCGTTGAACGGCTCCTTGGCCAGCACCTCGTTGAAGTATTTCACGGCCTCGGCGCCTTCGCCGTTGCGGGCGGTCAGCATGCCCAGGTTCAGGTTGGCGTCCACGTCGCCGGGATTCTCCGCCAGGATCTTGCCGAAGTACTCCTTGAAGTAGTCGTAGCGGGCCTTCAGCAGGTCGGCCGCGGCGGTTTTGACGCGGGCGGTGAATTTGGCCTTGTCGGGGTGCGACTCGTCGGCGCTCTCGGGCAGCGTGACCGGCTCGAACTCCGCCCAGGCGCCGCGCACGTCTATCACGCGCACTTCGTCCTTGGAGCGGCGGTAGAGGTCGGCCTCGTGCTTGACCGCGTCGTAGAAATCCTTGCCCACCATGGTGGTCTCGAGGCCCACCCACCAGGTGTTGTTGTACTTGATCAGGTATTCCTCCGGGATGCCGACTTCCAGGGCGTCGGAAGAGCCGGTGTCGAACATCAGCGCTATGTGCGCCGGGTAGTCCAGCAGAGCCGCCCGCACGCCGGAGGCCTCGAAGATGGAGGCAAAGAGGGCGGTCAGGTCGTCGCAGTCGCCGCTCTTGAGCTTGAGGGTGCTGCGCGGGAACTGCACGGTGTCCAGGACCACTTCCTTGGAGGACTTGAGCACGGCGTAGGGGCTCACCGGGTCGGCCAGGTAGCTGAGACCCTGCTCGCCCAGCGCTTCCCACACCATCAGCGCGGTCAGCGCGTTCTCGTTGAGGAAGGAGGTCTCCTCCTCGAACTTGCCCTTCTCGTTGAGGGCGAAACGGCTGAAGGCGAACACCGGGGTGTCCTTGGGGGTGATGAAGTTGGCCAGGCGCTGGGGCTTGTCCCAGACGATGGCGTTCTTGGACAGCACCTTCACCGGCTTGTTCAGGGTGGAGGTCTTTTCCGCGCCGTCCTGGTAGTAGGTCAGCGTCAGCTGGCACTGTATGGGGGTGTCCTCGGTGATATTGAGCACGCGGTTGTTGAGCGTGGCCACCAAATCCACGTCGGCCTGGGACTTCGCCTTCACGAGCGGCATCACGGTGTCGCTGGGGAAGTCCATGAAGTCCTTGAAGAAGAAGGAGAGCTTCACGTTGGTGAAGTCGCTGTCGGTGTTGTTCTTCACTGAGATGCGGCCCACCGGGTTCTTCTGGTAGAACTTGTAATTGGCGGAGAAGATGTAGCTGAGCTCGGGGGCCAGGATCTCCATCGGGGCCACGTTGCGGTTATCCGCCTCGGCGGCGGGGGCCGCGGCGGGCGCTTCGGGGCCCTTGTAATAGACCTCCGCGGGCGCGGAGAGGCCGCCCTGCACGCCGGTCACGCTCAGGCCGGCCGCGTAGTAGCGGTACTTGGAGTCGGGGGCCGCGGAGAGATCTTCGAAGGCCTTCTCCTTGACGGAACCGACCTCCTTGAGCTCGCCGTCGGCGCCGCGGCGGTAGACCTTGGCGCCGCCCGTCCAGGCGTTGGCCTTGGCCTTCCAGGAAAGCTTCACGCTCTTCTCGCCGGCCTCGGCCTTAAGGTCGAAAGGCTCCTCGGGCAGGTAGCTGATGTCGAAGCCCAGGATGCGCGCGTTCTCCAGGTCGGAGATGTAGATCTTGTCGTTGCGGAACGCCATGTACTGCGGCGCCCACAGCTCGCGTTCGCCGCGCCCCTTGGCGAAGAAAGACGCGGTGAAGGCGCCTTCCGCGTCGAAGATCTTCACGTTGAACGAGCCGCGGTCGAGGATGTAGAAAAAGCCCTTGTCGTCGTAGGTGAGGGAGGCGGGGTCCTGCAGGGCGCCGGAATCGTTCCAGATGCGCAGGAACTTGCCCATAGCGTCGGTCACCACCACCTTCTTCAGGGCGGCGTCGAGGATATAGACGTTCTTGTTCTCGTCGCAGCGCACGGCCACCGGGTTGGCCAGGATGAGGTTACCTATCTCCGGCCCCACCGCGAACAGGAACATCCCGTCCGGGCTGAAGGCCTTCACCTTGCGGTTGCGGGTATCGGCCACATAGATGTTGCCCTTGGAGTTGACGGCCACGGAGGCGGGCCCTTTGAACTGCCCGTCGGCCGAGCCGCTCTCGCCGAACATGTTGTTGAAGGTGCCGTCCGGGTTGAAGATCTGCACCCTGTCGTTGCCGGTGTCGGCCACGTAGATCAGGCCCTTGGAGTCTATGAAGATGCCCTTGGGCGCGCGCACCTGCCCCTGCAGCTTGCCTTCCTGCACCAGGGTCTTCTTGGTGCCGTTGTCTATCAGGACTATCTGTTTGGCCTCGGGCATGTAGGCCACTATCTTGTTGTCCGGGGTAACGGCGAACACGTCGGCCTTGAAGGCGGCCTTGACGGCCGGGCCCTTCACGGTAAAGCGGTCCAGCACCGCGGCCGCGGTCAGTTCCGGGCCCGTCTCGGCGCTCTCTATGTTGATCGCCACCACCTTCTTGTTCTCGTCGTCGCAGAGGTAGAGGGTGCCGGCGTCGTCCAGGGCCAGGTCGCGCAGGCCCTTGAACTCCATCTTGCCTTTGCCCTTGGTGCCGAAGGCCCCTATGGCCTCACCGGCGTCGGAGACCTCGCGCACCTTGCCTTCCTTGTAATTTATCACGTAGAGGGTGCCGCGCTTGTCGGCCACGGCGCCGTTATTGGCCATGGCGTATTCCTTCAGCAGCTTGCCGGTCCTGTCGTATTTCTGGAGCAGGGCTTTATCGGGGTCGGAAACGAAGATGTCGCCGGCGCGGTTGAGGGAAATCTTGACGGGGTTCAGCTTGGTGATACCGTCGGCCTTGGCGGCCGCGAAGCCGTAGAGGTAGATGCCGTCAGCGTTGAACACGTCCACCCGGGAATTGCCGGTATTGGAGACGTAAAGCCTGTTATCCGGGCCGTAGGCGATGCCCTTGGGGGAATCCAGCTGGCCGGGCGCCGAGCCGTCGCTGGCGAAAGCCCAGAGCAGCTTGCCGTCGCCGTCGAACACCACTATCCGGGAGTTGCCGGTGTCGGCCACGTAGATGCGGTTGCCGGCCACGGCCAGCGCCTCGGGCCCCTTGAGGGCGCCTTCTATCTTCTTGACCTGCTTGCCGGCGGCGTCGAAGACGAACACGGCGTTGGCCTTGGAGTCGGCCACGAAGGTCTTCCCCCCGGCTACGGCCACGGCGGCCGGCTTCAGGAAAGCCTGGCTCAGGAACTGGGTCTTAAATTCTATCTTTTCATACGCGGCGGCGCCGCCGGCCAGCAGGAAAAATACGGCCGTAAAAAGGAAATTGCGCTTCATGGTACTTCCTCCCCTTACTTGGACTGTTCGCTTTTATTCTATTAAATTTTAACCCCGCGGAGTATCCGGCGGGGTATTATATTATCTTATAACGGCTTAAGAAGATCGCCCTTGCCGCCAGGCCCGTTAATTATTTACGATACCTTCTGTTCCGGAGACCCGGGATCATTGCCGTATTGGAGCGAAACACGTTATGGATATAACCTTCTTAAAACGCTTTATAACCACCTCTATCGGGAGGAAGGCCGTAATGGCCGCCTCGGGCCTGCTGCTGGGCGGCTTCATGCTGGTCCACCTGGCCGAGAACCTGCTGCTTTTCAAAGGCGAGGCCGCCTATAACGGCTGGGTGGACCTGCTGCTGTCCAACCCCGCCACCCCCCTGCTCGAGATCGGGCTCCTTTTCGTCTTCGTCGCGCACATAATCACCGGAGTGTGGGTGCGCGTGGAGGACTTCCTTAACGCCCCCCGCGGCTACGAGGCCCGTAAATGGCAGGGCGGCCGTACGGTCGGTTCCGCCACCATGCTCTACACCGCCGCGGCCATCCTGGCCTACCTGGTGTACCACATGCTTACTTTCAGATTCGTAGACCACTCCATGGGTTTCTACCAGATGGTGACCTCCGCCTTCCGCAGTCCGGTCTTCACGGCGATCTACATCGCCGGCTCCGCGGCCCTGGCGCTGCACCTCAGCCACGGCATGCAGAGCGCCTTCCAGACGCTCGGGCTGAACCATCCCAAATACACCCCCCTGATAAAGGCCGGCGGCCTGCTGGTGGCGCTCGCGATGACCGGTTTCGCGCTGATCTCGCTCTACTACCTGGCCGGGCTGGACCTGAAGGCGGCCGAAGCCGGCGCGCAGATGGTGGTAATAAACTAATTCAAGGATCCTGGAGAAACTATGAAACTCGACGCCCAGATACCCGCCGGCCCCATAGAGAAGAAGTGGGACAGCCACAAGTTCAACCTCAAGCTGGTCAACCCCAATAACCGCCGCAAGTACGACATCCTGGTGATCGGCTCCGGCCTGGCCGGCGCCTCCGCCGCCGCCTCCCTCGGCGAACTCGGCTACAACGTGAAGGTCTTCACCATGCACGACTCCCCCCGCCGCGCGCATTCCATAGCGGCGCAGGGCGGCATCAACGCGGCCAAGAACTATCCCAACGACGGGGACTCGGTCTGGCGGCTGTTCCACGACACCGTGAAGGGCGGCGACTACCGCGCCCGAGAGGCGAACGTCTACCGCCTGGCCCAGATCTCCAACCAGATCATAGACCACTGCGCGGCCATCGGCGTGCCTTTCGCCCGCGAATACGGCGGCCTGCTCAGCAACCGCTCCTTCGGCGGGGCGCAGCTCAGCCGCACGTTCTACGCCCGCGGCCAGACGGGCCAGCAGCTGCTGCTGGGCGCCTACTCGGCCATGATGCGCCAGGTGGCCGCCGGCTCCGTTACGGTGTATCCCCGCCGCGAGATGGTGGACATAGTGGTGAAGAACGGCCGCGCGCGCGGCATTACCGCCCGCAACCTGGTCACCGGCGACCTGGAGGCCTACTCCGGCCACGCGGTGCTGCTGTGCACCGGCGGCTACGCCAACGTGTTCTACCTCTCCACCAACGCGGCCACCTGCAACGTGTCGGCCGCCTGGGCCGCCTACAAGCGCGGCGCCGGCTTCGCCAACCCCTGCTTCACGCAGATCCACCCCACCTGCATCCCGCGCTCGGGCGAGCACCAGAGCAAGCTCACGCTCATGAGCGAGAGCCTGCGCAACGACGGGCGCGTGTGGGTGCCTAAAGCCAGGGGCGACAAGCGCCCCCCCGCCGAGATCCCCGACGAGGAACGCGACTACTTCTTGGAGCGCCGCTACCCGGCTTTCGGCAACCTGGTGCCGCGCGACATAGCCAGCCGCGCCGCCAAGCTGGAAGTGGACGCCGGCAAGGGCGTGGGCCCCAACGGCCAGAGCGTCTACCTGGACTTCCGCGACTCCATCAAGCGCAAGGGCGCCGACAAGATCAAGGCGGAATACGGCAACCTCTTCGACATGTACTACCAGATCACCGATGAGAACGGCTATAAGGCCCCCATGCGCATCTACCCCGCGCCGCACTACACCATGGGCGGCCTCTGGGTGGATTACAACCTGATGACCACCGTGCCCGGCCTGTTCGCGCTGGGCGAGGCCAACTTCTCGGACCACGGGGCCAACCGGCTCGGCGCGTCCGCCCTGATGCAGGGCCTGGCCGACGGGTTCTTCATAGCGCCGTCCACGGTGGCCGGCTACCTGGGCGCCCACAAGTTCGACCCGGCCTCCACACTGGACAAGGAATTCGCCGATTCCGCCAGGCACATACAGGAGCGGATCAACCGCCTGCTGGCCGTGAAAGGCCAGAAGACGCCCTCCGAGCTGCACCGCCAGCTGGGCAACGTGATGTGGAACGACGTAGGCATGGCCCGCAACTCCGACACGCTCAAGAAGGCCCTCAAGAAGATCCCCGAGATCCGCGAGGAGTTCTGGAAGAACGTGGCGGTGGCCGGCGTGGACAAGGACATGAACCAGACGCTGGAAAAGGCCCTGAAGGTGGCCGACTTCCTGGAGTTCGCGGAGCTGTTCGTGCGCGACGCGCTGGAGCGCAAGGAATCCTGCGGCGGCCACTTCCGCGAGGAGTCCTGCACGCCCGAAGGCGAAGCCAGGCGCGACGACGCCAACTACTCGCACGCCGCGGTCTGGGAATACCAGGGCGACGGCAAGGAGGCCCTCCTCAACAAGGAGCCGCTCTCCTTCGAGAACATAAAGATGGCCGAAAGGAGCTACAAATAACATGACCAGCTCTAAGAACTTCTCCGTTACCGTGCGCGTCTGGCGGCAGGCCGGCCCGCAGGAACCCGGCAAGATGGTCTCCTACAGGGTGAAGGACGTGTCCCCGGACATGTCCTTCCTGGAGATGCTGGACATCCTTAACGACGAGCTGATCCGCAAGGGCGGCTCGCCCATAGCTTTCGAGAGCGACTGCCGCGAGGGCATCTGCGGCTGCTGCGGCCTGGTGGTGAACGGCGACGTGCACGGCCCGGACGAGCATTCCACGGTGTGCCAGCTGCACATGCGGCGCTTCCGCGACGGCGACGTGATCACGGTGGAGCCGTGGCGCGTGAAGGCTTTCCCGGTGCTCAAGGACCTGGTGGTGGACCGCTCTCCCCTGGACCGCATCATAGCCGCCGGCGGCTTCATTTCGGTGAACACCGGCGCGGCGCCCGACGCCAACGCCATCCCGGTGGATAAGGCCCGGGCCGAAGAGGCCATGGACGCGGCGGCCTGCATAGGCTGCGGGGCCTGCGTGGCCTCGTGTCCCAACGGGGCGGCCATGCTGTTCACGGGCGCGAAGATCTCGCAGCTGGCGCTGCTGCCGCAGGGCGCCCCGGAGCGGGCCGAGCGCGCGCTCAACATGGTGGCCGCGATGGACAAGCAGGGCTTCGGCAACTGCACCAACGAGTACGAGTGCGAGGCCGTGTGTCCCAAGGAAGTGAAGGTGGCCAACATCGCCCGCATGAACCGCGAGTTCCTGCTGGCCAATCTGTTCTCTAAGAAGTAAGTCTAGCTAAGGGACCGTCAAAGGGGGGCCGACGCGGGGGGGAGGCTTAGCAAAACCCCCTCGGAGACCGAGGCTTGCGCAAGCGCCGAGGCCGAGAGCGGGAAGCGCGCGCACGGTGTGCGCGACGCCGTTTTTGCGTGCCTCCCCCCCGTGGCGGCCCACACGCCCAAGGACTCCTCTATGCCAGAATTCAAGTATTCCGAACTGTTCCAGCTCGCCAAACGCGACACCAAGTTCCGCCTCGTCTCCAAAGAGGGCGTGGTGGTGCAGCGCGACGGCGGGCGCGAGATACTGGAAGTGGCCCCCGAAGCCCTGACGCGGCTCGCCCGCGAGGCCGTGCGCGACGTCTCCTTCCTGCTGCGCCGCGCCCACAACGAGCAGGTGGCCGCCGTCTTCGCCGACCCCGGGGCCTCCGAGAACGACAAGTTCGTGGCCTGGTGCATGCTGGAGAACGCCGCCATCTCGGCCAATTTCGAACTGCCGTTCTGTCAGGACACCGGCACCGCCACCATCGTCGCAAAAAAAGGCGAGCAGGTGTGGACCCGCGCCGACGACGAGGAACTGCTCTCCAAAGGCGTCTGGGAAGCCTATACCGGGGAGAACCTGCGCTACTCCCAGACGCTGCCGGTGGACATGTACCGGGAGAAGAACTCCGGCGACAACCTGCCCGCGCAGATAGATATTTACGCCCGGCCCGGCATGACCTACGAGTTCCTCTTCGTCACCAAAGGCGGCGGCTCGGCCAACAAGACCGCCCTCTTCCAGGAGACCAAGGCTACGCTGACTCCGGAGAAACTCAAGCCCTTCCTGGTGGAAAAGATGAAAGCCCTCGGCACGGCCGCCTGCCCGCCCTACCATATCGCCTTCGTCATAGGCGGCACCTCGGCGGAAATGTGCCTCAAGACCGTGAAGCTCGCGAGCACCGGCTACCTGGACGGCCTCCCGGACAGCCCCGGGGATACCGGCCGCGCCTTCCGCGACAAGGCGCTGGAGGCGGAACTGCTGGAGGCGTCCCGCCACATCGGTTTCGGCGCGCAGTTCGGCGGCAAGTATTTCGCCCACGACGTGCGCGTGGTGCGCCTGCCCCGCCACGGCGCCTCGGCGCCCATCGGCCTGGGCGTCTCCTGCTCGGCGGACCGCAACGTGCTGGCCCGCATAGACCGCGACGGCCTCTGGCTGGAAGAGCTGGACCGGGCCCCGGGGAACCTGATCCCCAAAGAGATCCGCGCCAAATTCGCCTCCTGCTCCAGCTGCGTTTCGGTGGACCTCAATAAGCCCATGAAGGAGATCCTCGCGCAGCTTTCCAAACACCCCATAGGCACGCGCCTTTCCCTGAGCGGCCGCATAGTGGTGGCCCGCGACCTGGCCCACGCCAAATTCAAGGAACTGCTGGACGCCGGCAAGGAACTGCCCGGGTACCTTAAGAACCACCCGGTTTATTACGCCGGGCCGGCCAAGACCCCCAAGGGCAAGCCATCGGGCTCCTTCGGCCCCACTACCGCAGGCCGCATGGATTCCTACGTGGACCTGCTGCAGTCGCGCGGGGCGTCGCTGGTGATGATAGCCAAGGGCAACCGCTCGCAGGCCGTGACCGACGCCTGCGGCAAATACGGCGGTTTCTACCTGGGCTCGCCCGGCGGCCCTGCCGCCCTGCTGGCCGAGCGAAATATCCGCAAAGTGGAGACCCTGGATTACCCCGAACTCGGCATGGAAGCCGTCTGGGCCATAGAGGTGGAGGATTTCCCGGCCTTCATCCTGGTGGACAACAAAGGCGGAGATTTCTTCCAGCCAGGGGGACGCTGCACAATAACTCAATAACTGCCCCTTTCAAGCAGTAACTTCGCCGCTCAATGGGTTATTGAGTTATTGTGCAGCGTCCCCCTTCAAAATAGGGCTTGTGCGGGGCGGGGTTTATTTATATATTCTCATTGTACGTTACACATGATACGCGGCATACGTTCCTATTCCCTTCTTGCCCTGGCGCTGGCGGCCCTGCTGGCCGCCGGTTGCGACATCCCCATAGGCCCGCCTAAAGACCGCATGTTCAAGGCGGCCAAGAACGGGTACACGCGCAACGTGCGCAAGCTGCTCGATTCCGGCATAGACCCCAACATAACCGACCAGGCCGGCTGGACCCCGCTCATGTGGGCCTCCGCCAAGGACAATACGGATATCCTACAGATTCTCCTCGCGCGCGGCGCGCAGATAGACGCCCGCAACAAGAAGGGCGAGACCGCGCTGCACATGGCCGCCCGCTGGAGCCGCCTGGACACGGTGCGCTTCCTGGTAGCCAACGGCGCCAGGACCGAGGCGCTGGACCGGCTGGGCTGGCCGCCCCTGATGTGGGCGGCGATGCAGGGCCGCACCGAAATTGTCCGGGCCCTCACCGAAGGCGGCGCCAACCTGGAGTTCCGAGATTCGAACGGCAACAACGCCCTGATGATGGCCGCTAACCGCGGCAGGATGGAAACCATAAAGGTAATGCTGGAACTGGGCGCGAATCCCTTTAAGGCCAACAAGGACGGCCAGACCGCCGCCGACATAGCCCAGGCCAGCGGGTACGGGGAAGTCTCCGCCCTGCTGCGCGGCGAACAGCCGCAGAAGCCCGCCGGGCGCAGAGGAAGGAAGCGATGAACTACGCCAGGCGCGGTTTTACCCTGCTGGAATTGATGATAATAGTGGCCATTATCGGCATACTGGCGGGTATCGCGGTTACCCGTTTCGGCGGCGTTATAGACAAAAGCAAGGAGGGCGCCACCCGCGGCGGCCTGACCTCGCTGCGTTCCGCCCTGCAGATCTACTACGGGGATAACACCATTTTCCCCTCCGACGATCTCTCCTCGCTGACCGAGAACAAAAAATACATAGACAACCTGCCGCTGGTAAAGCTGCCCGGCACGAGCCACCCGGAGAACCGCCACGTGAGCGTGGGCGCCAGCACCGCGGCGGCCCTGACCGACACCGGCGGCTGGGCCTATGTGAACGACCCCTCTTCCCCCATGTTCGGAACGCTCCTGATAAACTGCTCCCACCCCGACTCGAAGAACAAGGTCTGGGCCGAGCAGTAACGCCCATTTTCAATAACCTAAGTGGCGAGGGGTGTTGCCCCTCGAAACCGTTGGGGAAGGGAGGCTCAATCGCGCTAGCGATTGAGGGGAACCGCGCAACGGTTCCCTGCAGTCCGGTTGAGAGGGGTAATACCCCTCGCCATGGTAAGTCCTGAAGCAATGCCGATACTCTCACAACATATACGCCGCCTGGACCAGAACCGGCTGGAAGTGCTTCCCTCCTACAAGCAGGGCATGACGGGGCCAGCCGTGATCTACGTGGACGCCGTCCTGGAAAAGTTCCTGGAAGCGGGCGCCGTAGATCAGGCCGCCAACGCAGCCGCCCTGCCGGGCCTGGCCGGCAGCGTCATGGCCATGCCCGACGTGCACACCGGCTACGGCTTCCCCATAGGCGGCGTGGCGCCTTTCGACGCGGAGCGCGGCGTGATCTCTCCCGGCGGTGTGGGCTACGACATTAACTGCGGCGTGCGCCTGCTGGCGAGTTCCCTGGAAGCGGCGGGGCTGGCCGGCAGCCTGGAAAAACTGGCGGCCGCGCTGCACGCGCGCGTACCGGCCGGGGTCGGGGCCGGCGGCGGCCTGCGCCTGGACAAGCGCGCCGGGGAAGCGCCGCTCATCAAAGGCGCGGCCTGGGCGGTAGAGCAGGGCCTGGGCAGGCCGGAAGACCTGGAGCGCTCCGAATCCGGAGGCGCCATGGGCGGCGCCGACCCGCACGCGCTGAGCCGCCGCGCGCTGGAGCGCGGCCGCGACCAGCTGGGCACGCTGGGCTCCGGCAACCATTTCCTGGAAGTGCAGGAAGTCACCGATATTTACGACGGAGCAGCCGCCGGGGCTTTCGGCCTGTTCAAGGGCCAGCTTACCGTGATGCTGCACACCGGCTCACGGGGCCTGGGCCACCAGGTCTGCACGGATTTTCTGGAGGTCATGCGCGCCGCCGCCCGCCGCTACAACATAGCGCTGCCGGACGCGGAGCTGGCCGCGGCCCCCTTCCGCAGCACCGAGGGGCAGGAGTATTTCGGCGCCATGCAGGCCGCCGCCAATTACGCCTGGGCCAACCGCCAGGCCCTCACCGGCCTGGTGCGCGAGACTTTCTGCGAAACGCTTGGCATGGGTGAAAAGGCGCTGGGCCTGGACCTGGTTTACGACGTGGCACACAACATAGCCAAACTGGAAGACCACCTGGTCGCCGGAAAAACGACAAAGGTGCTGGTGCACCGCAAAGGCGCCACCCGCGCCTTCGGCCCGGGCCACCCGGAGCTGCCGGCCGCCTACGCCGCGGCCGGCCAGCCGGTCATCATCCCCGGCGACATGGGCCGTGCCTCGTACGTGCTGGCCGGCACGGCGAAGGCCATGACGGAAACTTTCGGCTCGGCCTGCCACGGGGCGGGCCGGGTACTCTCGCGCCACGAAGCCGTGCGCCGCGCGCGCGGCAGGAACATAACCCGGGAGCTGCTGGAGGCCGGGGTGCGGGTAGCGGCCTCGGGCCGCGACACGCTGGCCGAGGAAATGCCCGAAGCCTACAAGGACGTGGACGCCGTGGTGGGCGTGGTGGAAAGGGCGGGCCTGGCCCGCCGGGTGGCGCGCCTGCGCCCTCTGGTAGTGATAAAAGGTTAGCCGCTACTCAGCGGCGGCGGACTGCCCTGCCAGGTAGCCGGTGGAGAAAGCCTCCTGCAGATTGTAGCCGCCGGTAACGCCGTCGAGGTCCAGCACTTCCCCGCAGAAATACAGGCCCGACACCAGGCGCGAGCCCATGGTCTGCGGGTTTATTTCCTTTAAAGCCACGCCCCCGCGCGTCACGGTAGCTTCCCGCAAGGGCCGCGGCCGGGTGAGCCGCAGCCGGAAATCCGAGAATAGCCCCGCTATTTTTTTGCGCTCGGCGCCGGTGATGGAAGCGCATTGCCGTTCCCGGTCTATGCCGCAGCGGCGCTCGAAGACGGGGGCCAGCGACCCCGGCAGCGAGGCCTTGACGTAAGTGGCGAACATCCTGGCCCCGTTGGCGGAAAAATAACCCTGTATCTCCGCGTTCAGCGCTTCTTCGCCGAGTTCCGGTTTCAGGTTCACCGAGAGCTCCACTTTGCGCCCCGGCTCCTGCAGGGCGTCGGAAGCGGTGCCGCTCAGGACCAGCAGCCTGGGGCCGGAAACGCCGAAGTGCGTGAACAGCAGTTCCCCCCGCCCGGACGCCGCCTTGCGGCCGTCTATGAGGATGGAAAGCTCCACGTTCTGCAGCGTCAGGCCCTGCAGGTCCTTTATGAACGGCTCGTCGGATTCCAGCGCGGTAAGCCCGGGCCGCAGCGGCACTATGGTATGGCCCGCCTGCCGGGCGAAAGCGTAGCCGTCGCCGGTGGAGCCGGTGCCGGGGTAGGACATGCCGCCGGTGGCGACTATTACCTTTTTGGCGCGCAGCACCTTGCCGTCCCAGAGCTTGACTCCGGCCGCCGCCCCGTCACCGCCGGTCAGCAGCCCGGAAACACCGGCGCCGCGGTCCACCGTAACTTTGCCGCGGCTGAGGTAGCACTCCAGCGCGTCCAGGACGCTCTGGGCCTTGTCGTCGGCGGGGAAGACCTTGCCGTCGGGATCGGTGCGGGTGGGTACGCCGAAAGACTTCAGGAAACCGGTCAGGTTCTCCGCCGAGAATACGCTGAACGCCCTGTACAGGAATTTTCCGTTCTCGCCGAAAGCGTTTATAAAATCCTTCGTTCCGGCGCTGTTGGTGACGTTGCAGCGCCCGCCGCCGGTGATCAGCAGCTTCCGGCCCAGGCGCTGGTTCTTTTCCACCAGCACGGTTCTGGCGCCCAGTTCCCCGGCGCGGCCGGCGGCCATCAGCCCGGCCGGCCCCCCGCCTACTACCACAACGTCGGCGTCGTCCTGCCCGGTCCGGGATGTGTTTGAATTCATAATGTGTCCGCGTTAAGCGGCGGCCCCGGCGTCCTGGCGCTTCACCAGCCGGGTCACCCAGTACGCCCCCGCCAGGGCGAGGCAGAGGCCCACCACCTGGTAGGCCTGTATTTTTTCTATGCCGAAGAGGTGCGAGAGGATGGCCGTGAGCACCGGGTAACACAGCACTATGGCCGTGGCCTTGCTCAGGTCCATGTTGAGAATGGCCTTGTACCACAGGATATTGTTCACAGCGGTCAGCACCACGCCCCAGGCCAGCATTATCCCCAGCACCCGCAGGGTGGGTTCGAAGTGCGCCACCGGCGTGAAGAAACCCAGCAGAAAGACCGGCAGGATGCCCAGCGTGGCGAACAAGGTGCGCGCCGAGGCCACGAACACATGGTCCAGGTCTTTCGGCAATTTCTTACTGAACAGGTGGGACACCTGGTACATCAGCGGCACCGCGAGCACTATCAAGTCGCCGGTCCAGCGCATGGTGAAGCGCTCTTTGAAGGCGATGAGCATGGTGCCGGCCAGCACCAGGGCCGTGCCAAGCAGCTGCCGGGCGCAGATCTTCTCGCGCAGGAAGATGGTGGACAGGATCACCGTATAGACCGCCTCTACCTGGCCGAGTATGGCCGCGTTGGCCGGCGTGGTGTAGTTCAGGGCCAGCACCAGCGCGGCTATGGGCAGGGCGCTGCCGAAAAAGCCGATGGCCAGCAGCCGGGGCCACAGATCGCCGCGGAAATAAAGTTTAAAGGCCCCGTTCTTCAGCGCCCAGGGCAGGAAGCACGCGAAACCTATGCCGGAACCGGCCAGGGCGAACAGCGGCGGCGAGATCCGGCCGGCGGCCAGGTAACCGAGTATGGGAATGAAAGAATTGATGCAGACGGTAAGCCAGATGGCCCCCAACGGAGTAATGTTCATCGGCTTAATTATATAATTACCAGGCACACCATGAAACACAGCCACTTTTTCCCCGTCTTCCTGGCCCTCGTTATCTTCTACGTGGGGCTGCACTTCTACGCCGCCCGCTGGCTCACGCGGTCCTTCGGCCTGTCGCACGCCGCGGCCGCCGCCCTGAGGATAGCCCTGCTCTGCGCGGCCTTCCTCTCGCCCTTCACCATGTTCCTCAAGCGCCAGTACCATACCCCGGTACTGGAGGCCTTCTACGCGGTGGGCTACGCCTGGATGGGCGTGATACTGGTGGCCGCCCTGGTTTTCGCGCTTTCGGACCTGGCCGCCCTGGGCCTGCGCCGCTGGGCCCCGGCTTTCACGCACCTGCCGCGCCTGACGCTGACCGCGCTGGGGCTTATCCTGGCCTGGTCTGTTTACGGCGGCCTCAGAAACCCGCAGCTCAAGGAACTGGAACTGAAGATACCAGGCCTGCCGCCGTCCCTGGAAGGCTTCCGGATAGCACAGATCTCGGACATGCACGTGGACTCGGGCTGGAAGCTGCGCCAGTTCGACGCCATAGTTAAAAAGATAAACGGCGCCCAGCCGGACCTGATCCTGATAACCGGCGACCTCATAGACCCGGGCCTCACCTGCCGCGAGGACCTGCGCGAATCCATTTCGCATTTTAAAAGCCGCCTCGGCATCTACGGCTCGCTGGGCAACCACGAGTATTATTACGGCCTGGACAAGGCCATGGGCTGCTACGAGGCCTTCGGCATAAAGTTGCTCAAGAACGAGGCCGCCGACCTGGGCGACCTGAAGCTCATAGGCCTGGGGGACGTGCATACCGAACGCCTTTCGGCCGGGGACGTTACGGCCATCCTGGACAAGGCCGGCAACGGCAAGTTCCGGGTGCTCCTGCACCACCAGCCTGTTTACTACCCGGAAATAGCCGCCGCGGGCGCCGGCCTGACCCTGTCCGGGCATACCCACCGGGGCCAGATCTTCCCCTTCCACGTCTTTACCCGGGCCGCCTATAAGTATTTCTACGGGAAATACCGCATAAATAACAGTTTTTTTTACGTAACTTCAGGCGCCGGCACCTGGGGCCCCCCCCTGCGCTGGCTAGCGCCGGCCGAAATCCCCGTCCTTACGCTGCGCAAAGAATAAGACCCAAAGGGCCCATAAAGGCCTAGTCTATTTACCACCGGGCCTATGGGCCCGTGGAACCTTGCTGTTTTCGGCCCCTCTGATAAACTATAGGTGTAGGAACCAAGGAGGCAGTTAATGAACAGCACCTTCAAAAACCTTACTCTCATAGCCGCTCTCGTCTGTTTCTCGGCCCAGGCCTATGCGACCAGCCTCGGGACCGACTCCCAGCCACAGACCGAAATCCAGGCCATAATGCGGACGGCTCAGGACAAGAGCATAGGCGACGATTCACGCGACGCCGCGGTGCAGGCGCTTGTGGAGAATGTTGAAGCCTACCTGGCCTCCGCCTCCAATAAAGGCCCTTACGAGGACGCCCTCAAAGCCAAGCTCAAGGCCATCGACTCCATCTGGGCCCTGGGCGAAATAGGCGACCCCCGCCTGATGTCCAAACTCACCAAGTTCTATACCGAGTCCGATGACGTGCTGAAACTGAACCTCATCATCAGCATGGGCAAGCTCAAGAGCAACGCCAAGGCCGGCCCCTACCTGTTCGGCATAGCCGCCAACCCGCAGGAGACCGAGGTGGTGCGCGCCGCGGCCTTCGAACTGCTCGAGCATATCAAATACCCTTCCACCGTGCTCAACCTGACCCGCTCCAAGGAGATCGGCATAGAGAAGGCCGACCTGATCTACACCGGCGGCATCACCGGCACCATCAGCGGCTGGTTCAGCCCCGACCTGCCCATAGGCCACGCCGGCCTGTTCGTTGGCACCGAAGTGAAGGACGGCAAGATCAAGGTGGTCATAGCGGACTGCGTGCCGGATAATTTCAAACCCGGCGGCGTGCGCAACATAGATTCCTGGTACAACTTCACCCACCACTTCATGTACCCCTACTACGGCAACCGCACCACCCCGGTGAAGCCTACCGCCGCCCAGCGCGAGCGCATAGCCAAACTGGCCGTGGCCATGGGCAAGAAAGGCCTCACCTACAGCGACACGCACGGCTCCCAGAAGGGCCCCGTGAAGTTCGACTGCGTGGGCTATACCGAATACCTCTACGAGGCCATCGGCCTGAACCCCACCCCCAACGGCTACGAGACCGGCGCCGGCTGGCCGCTGACCCCCTGGGAGCAGTTCATAGCCGTGAAACCCGCCGTGGCCAAACCCGCGAGCCCCATCTACGTACCGAACCAGAACATAGTGATGCCCGGCCAGAGCATCATAACCAACGCCTTCGGCGCCCTGGGCGGCGCCTTCGGGATAGGCGGAGTGCGCGCTCCCGAAGTGAACACCGACATCCGGCCCGAGCTTATAGACTAAGCCTCCCTCAGGTAAAACAGAACGCCCCGGCAGCGGGGCGTTCTCTTTTGCACATTTTATCCTAGGCGCTTTATCCTATAATATCCGCAGAGTTGACCACGGACGGGGAAAACAGCACAAATGAATACAACCAAGCCAAGACTTCTAGCCATAGACGACGGCGAAGAACCCCTCGAGCAATTACAGACCGCGGTAGGGCATCTCTTCCCCGGCGCGGAGTTCTTCTCGGCCAGGAACGGGTCCGACGGTATAGCCCTGGCCCTGGCCAAAAAGCCGGACATGATCCTCCTGGACATAGTAATGCCCGGCATGGACGGCTTCGAGACCTGCCGGCGTATCAAAGAGGACATACGTTTAAAAAACATCCCTGTGGCGTTCCTTACGGCCGTGAAGCCGGACGGTGAGATCTGTGAAAAGGCCATTGAAGCGGGGGCGGAAGCTTTTATCGCCAAACCCTTCGAACTTTGGGAACTGCTGGTACAGGTACGGGCGATGCTGAAGATCAAGGCGGCCAACATCTCCCAGCAGGCGGAACGCGCCAAACTCCAGCAGATGGTGGAACTTCGCACGCGGGAGCTGGCGGAGCAGCTGACATTGCGGGAAAAAGCCCTGGAGTCGCTGAAAGAAAGCGAAGCCCTGTTCAAGGCGGCCTTCACCGAATCTCCTATGGGGATATGCCTGGTGGACTCCGATTCGGGACGGTTCCTGCGGGCGAACCCGATGCTGGCCAAAATAACGGGCCGTTCCCAGGAAGAGCTGGGCCGGACGGACTGGATGAGCATAACCCACCCGGAAGATATCAGCGCGCAGCTCCACGGTTTAATAGGGATGAGCACCGGGAAGACGGACGTGTTCCGCCTGGAAAAACGCTATCTCAAGCCGGACGGGAGTTCGGTCTGGGTGAAACTTACGGCAACTCCCCTGCCCGCGTTCGACAAATCCCACCCACGGTACCTTGGCATGGTGGAGGACATAAGCGCCGCTAAAGCCGCCGAACAGGAAAGAACTCACCTGGAGGAGCAACTGCGGCAATCCCAGAAAATGGAGACCGCCGGCAGCCTGGCCGGCGGCATAGCCCACGATTTCAATAATATGCTCTGCGCCATCCTGACCTACAGCGACCTGCTGCTCAACGCCATGGACAAGAGTGACCCCAAGCGCGAGGACGTAGAAGAAATTAAAAAAACAGGCCTGCGCGCCGCCGCGCTGACACGCCAACTCCTGGCCTTCAGCCGCAAACAGGTACTTCAGCCAAGGATACTGGACGTCAACACGGTCATCTCCGGCATGAAGACCATGCTGCACCGCCTTATCGGGGAGAACATTAAACTTTCCACGCTCACCCCCGACGCTCCCATCCTGATAAAAGCGGACCCGGGCTACCTGGAGCAGGTCCTTCTCAATCTCTGCGTTAACGCCCGCGACGCCATGCCCAAGGGAGGAGACCTCACCCTCGAAGCCTGCACGGTACGCATTGACACGGAATACATCAACCGCCACGGGACCCTGCTGCCCGGCGAATATGCCATGCTTTCGGTCAGCGACACCGGCTGCGGCATGAGCGCCGAAACCAAGGCGCATATCTTCGAACCGTTCTTCACTACGAAACCCCGCGACAAAGGCACCGGTCTCGGGCTCTCCACCGTACACGGCATAGTCAAGCAGAGCGGCGGCACCATAGTGGTGTACAGCGAGGAGGGACGCGGGACCGTCTTTAAATTATATTTCCCCCTGGCCTCGGGAGAAGCTTCGCCGGCCGGACAGCCCTCACAAAAAAGGTTCTCCGCGGCAAGAGGGACGGTCCTGGTAGTGGACGACGATCCGCAAATAAAGGCCATAGCGCGGCGCACGCTCGCGGGGGATGGCCTTTCCGTACTTGAAGCGTCCAGCGCCGAGGAAGCATTGGCCATCTGCGGGCGGATAAAGAACCGCATAGACCTGCTGCTGACGGACATGGTCCTGCCGAAGATGACCGGGGTGGAGCTGGCGGAACGGATGAAATCGGACTACCCGGGGATAAAGATAATCTACATGTCCGGATATACGGACCACTCGGTCCTTACGGGAGGCATGCTGGCGCCGGATAAAACTTTCATCCAAAAACCGTTCACCCTGGACCTGCTCACACAAAAAGTACGAGAATCCCTGGCGCCACCGAAGTGAACACCGACATCCGGCCCGAGCTCATAGACCAAGCCTCCCTCAAGCAAAACAAGAACGCCCCGGCAGCGGGGCGTTCTTTTTTTGTCTCCGGGAGGCCGGCGGCTAGCGGTATTTTACCTTGAAGACGTCGAAGGTGACGCCGCCTATGGTCACGTGCTTGGCGTAGTCGGTGCGAAATTCCTTCTTTATCAGCTCATTGACCTGGCCGGAGACCAGCAGCTCGTCCTTGGCGGCCACGTCCTCGCCCAGCTTAAAGGCCACGTTCACCGCGGGGCCGTAGGCGTCGTCGGTGAAGCGCAGCAGGGGGCCGTGGTGTATGCCCACGCAGATGTTATAGCGCTTGTGCGCGGGCAGGCCCTTGTTGCGTCGCTTGAGCCAGCGGTGCATCTCAATGGAACATTTCACGGCCGGCGCGGGCGCGTCGAAGACCAGCATGAGGTTGTCGGCCTTATTGGACAGGGTTACGCCGCCGTGCCTGGCCACTACCTTCTCCAGGCCGTCGTGGCATTTCACCATATTGTCCATGAACTCTATGATGCCGTGCTCGTGGGTTTTCCTGGAGAAGCCGGAGGAATCGCAGGAGACCACGGTAAGTTCGGCCCCGCAGCTTTCATTTATCAGCGCGTCCACGCGCCCGGCGTTGCGCGAGCTGCGGCCGCGCACCAGGCCGAAGAACTCTTTGGAGCTTAAAACCTTTTTCTTTTTCCCCATGACAAAAGTATAACAAAAAGAAAGCCCGGGAGTTCCCGGGCTGAAAAAGAAAAAAGCGGTGTTACTTGACGGCGCGTTTCACGTCGGCGATATGGGTTATGTAGCGGTCTATGGGGCCTACGGCTATGGCCGCCACTATGGCCAGCGCCCAGGCTTCCCCGGCCAGCGCGGCCTGCGCCACCTTGACCATGGGGATAGGGGCGAAAGCGAGTATGAAGATGCCGGAATGGAAGGCGAATTTCCCGACCTCGGCGGCCACTACCTTGCCGCCGGCGTCGTTCTTTATGGCCCAGCGCATGCGGGCCGCTGCTATTTCGACGTTGGAAAGGTTGCTGTAGAACAGCAGGCCGCCGAAACCGGCAGCGGCGGCGGCTTTGGCGTAAGCTTTGGCCTTGGCGGCGCCTTCCAGGTCGCCTCTCTTTATGGCGGACCAGTTCTCCTTGCGCATGGCTGACCAGTAATCCACGGCGGTATTCACCATGCCGTCCCGGCCCAGGCCCTCGGGCACTACAGAGGCCTTCTTTTCGGGGGCTGCGGCGCGCAGTTCGGGAACCCTGGCGGAAAGGGCTTTGGCCTTGGCGGCAGGCGCGGTATAGGCCGCGGCGGGCGCGTTCCGGCCGGCCGACGCCACAACAGGGCTACTGGCCGAACCGCCGTTAAGGGAACCGTCGAAGAAGCGGGCGGAGCCTTCGGCCGTGGCCAGCGCGCCTGAGGCGGACAGGGCGGAAACGGCTTCCAGGGAAGCGGAGGCGGGAGAGGGCTTATACGCGCCCTCCCCGGCCTTCAGCGAGGCGCAGCCGCCATTCGCGTAATATTTAATCTCGGCCTGGAAGTCTTTGGAAAGATACTTGCCGGCGGTCTTCTGGTCTTCCGGCTTGAGGGCGCAGGTTGAATAACGCTTGAGCAGTTCGGAAACGCCTTTCTGCTTGGCCGCAAGCTGCGCCGCGGCGGCAGGGCCGTGGGCAGGTTCGAAAGCTTTGATGACCTCGGGGGTGAGGGCGGGCGCCAGCCGCAGGGCCTGCTGCAGGTTCCAGGGGGCGATTGCTTCCTGGTAGGCCACCGGCGCGGCAAAAGCGGAAGACGCCGCCGTAAAGGCCAGCGCCGCGACCGCCAATATGTTCCGGTAATGCTTCATCTATATATAGTTTAAGACAATAACGGGGCCGCCGGGAGCGGCCAAGTGCCCAGAGGGCCATGAAAAAAGGGCCTATCCCGGGATAGGCCCTTTTCCAGGGGGACGTTGTTGACTATTTGACTATTTCAAACCAGTAGCCGCGAATTTATCCAGAATCAACTAAATAGTCAAATAGTCAACAACGTCCCCACCGATTACAGCTGGTTGAACATCAGTTTGCGAACCAGGCCCTTCACGGGGCTCTTGGGAATGTTCAGGTCCTTGACCTTCTCGGCCTTCTTGGCTGCGGCGATATCTTTAGCGAAAGCGGCGTCCAGGGTGGAGACCGCGCCGTGGTCGGTGAAGTTCACGGCTATTTCGCGCACGTAGCGGATGGAGCGCGGCTGCAGGTTGAAGGAACCTATGGTGCCGTAGGCGCCGTCCACGGTCATGAACTTGGAGTGCAGCCGGTTGGGCAGGCCGCCTTCTTTCAGGTACACGGTAACTCCGGCCTTCATGAGCTTTGGGAAGCCGCCCAGGATCATGGCGCTCATTATGGGGTCGCCTATGGTCTCGAGCGAATTGGAGAGGATGTTAACTTCCACGCCGCGGGCGCGGGCGTCCAGCAGGGCCTGCTCCATGGCCGGCATCATCACGAAGATGGCGTTCTCTATGTTCACGCGGGTCTTGGCGCCGTAGACGGCCTTGAGCATGGAGAGGAAGATGTAGGGTTCCTGCCCGGGGTTGTTCCAGACTATGGAGGCCGCGGCCGGGCCGGCCGGGGCGTCGTCGTAATCGTTGGCGGAAGCGCGCAGCGCCAGGCCGTCCTGGGCCGCCTGCTCGTTCCAGGCCTCGGCGAAGAACTTCATGGCGTCCTTCAGGGCCGGGCCCTGCACCAGCACGTCGGTGTCGCGCCAGGTCTCGTGGCCGGCCATGTGGGAGTATTCGTTGCCTATGTTCATGCCGCCAAGTATTGCGTACTTGCCGTCCACTATGAGGATCTTGGAATGGAATTCGTAATAGTTCTTCGCCTTGGGCTGGTAGCGCAGCACCGGGATGCCGGCGGCGGCTATCTCGGCCAGGATGCCCTTATCGTAAAGGCCGGCGGTGTCCTTGTCTATCATCAGGCGCACGTCCAGGCCGCGCTTCTTGGCGGCCTTCAGCAGGTCCGCGGTATGGTGGCCGGTCTCGTCGTCATAGAAAGCCCAGGTGGTAAGGTACACGCTCTTCTTGGCGTTCTTTATAAGCTCCGCGCGCTTGGGGAAGGACTGCGCGCCGTTGATGAGCGGCCGCACCAGATTGCCGTAAGAGAAAGGGGTGTTCTGTATGGCGCCCAGTTCGGCCAGGAAGCCGGAGGAACCCACCCGCGCGGAGCCGGCCTTGGCCAGCGCCAGGTGGCGCAGGGTCATGGCATCCCACTGCTCTACCGGGGCCACGCCTTCCACGTTGCCGCTGGACTCCAGCTCGGCGCCCACGTACATGGAGAAAACGCGGGCCGCTTCGGCGGGCGACATCTTGGCGCCGGGCGGCATCAGCCGCTCCAGACGAGGATCGCTCAGCACGGCCACTATCACGGGCTCCAGCACGCCGGCCTTGTAGGCGCGGCCCAGCTCGTCCACAATGGCGTCGTCAACTTTGGAAGGGTGTTTCCAATTGCCGGTTATCTGCTTAACCAGGCTGTTCTTGAAATCGGCTACCAACTTTGTCTGGTCCGCTTTGGTCGCGGCGGCGGGGGCGGGAACTTCAGCTGCGCGGTCCGGCAGGGCTGAAACATCAAAAGCCCCCGAAGCCCGGAGCTGGCCCAGCAGGCTTTCGCTGTCGAAGCTCTGCCCGTAGGTCAGGTCGGTAATGCAGGCGAGGAAAATGGCGAAGCAGAAAAGGAAGACGGTCTTGAAGATGGTAAGTTCCTGGGCGTAGTGTTTGCGTACCATGTAGGCTCCTTTTGCGATACTATAGTCTAGCTCGCGCCAGGCCGCCCCATAAGGGCCGTTGGTACCCTAAAATCCCATAAAAGGACCTACCCGTAAGGACGAAAGACCTAGTGGGGTAGCCTGCGTATTCCCTTCCTTCGCTGAGCGGGCGCGGCAGAAGAGGGCCTGCATGCCTACGCCGGCGTCGAACTCGGCTCGCACGCAGTGCTCGCCTCAGACAGCGCCGCCGCGGCCTTAATGATAGGCCGTCCGCTACGGCATGCGGCCCTGCGCCCTAACGCTCACTCAGGGAACACGCAGGCTACCTTTTAGTTATTTTTCCGGGTGGAGGAGGAGTTTGGCGAGGCCGGCCACGGTCTTGAACGAGGCGCCCAGGGCGCCGCGGGCCGTATAGCGGGGCCGGACGTCCTCTATCTTCTCTATCACCGTCAACCCTTCGCCTATGCCGTCCAGCCGCACCGGCTCTATGGCGTCGCCGAACACCGCGTCCCAGTTGGGCAGGCAGACCTTCTCGGCCGCCTCCTTGTTGGCGTCGTCCATAACTATGTAGCCGCCCGGCATCACCGCGTTGAAAGCGTCGTAGAAGATGGCCTCGCGGCCGAAATCGTGGTGCGGCGTGTCTATCAGCACCAGGTCGAACGGCCCCATGGCCTCCAGCAGCCCCTTGGGCAGACTATAGGACAAGAGCAGCCGCGGCCCGTAGAACCGCGGGCGCAGCGGGGCCACCCGGAACTCCACCTTGGCCTGGCAGCCGGAGGTCTCATAGGCCTCCCTGGCGGCGTTGGAATAGCGGGCAGAGTCGTCTATGGACAGCAGGTAGCTTTCCTCGGCCGGCAGTTCCCGCGCCATCATCAGCGTGGAAAAACCAGAGCCGAACTCCAGCACCTTCTTCGCGCCCAGCGCGCGGGTGAAAGCCGCCATGAACTTGCAGGCGGCGGGGTGCATGGCGAGTTCCTCGCCGGGGTGCTCCAGGTTGGAGAGCGGGACTTTGTCCATGGCCTGTACGGCGGCGGCTATATATGGGTTCATAAGAATTCGGCGGACCTCGGGCCGCAGTTAAGGAGCAGGTCCAGCGCCGACATGTCCGGCTCGAAGCCGGGGAAGGCCTGCGGGTAGGGCCTCGGGCTGAATCCCTGCCAGGAAAGCTTTATGCCGGCGAAGCTGAACACGCCGGGGTCCAGGTAGGCCTTGGCCCCCGCGCCGGACAGGTACCCGGCCGCCCCGGCCGCCGCACAAAGTTTAGCCAGGCGCGCGCTGGAGACCTCGTCTATCTTGAACTCGGAAGAAAATTTAACCGGCGTCTTTATGCCGAAAGCGTCCTTGAGCAGGTCCATGGTGGCTATGGCCAGGTCGGCCAGCAGCCGGTAGTCGCGCGAATAAAGTTCTTCGATGGCCGGCAGATATTGTTTAAAGAACGGCGCGCGCGCGTAGTTCTGCTTCACGGCCTGCAGGTGGTCTTTCAGCCAGCCGCCCGGGTTGTCCAGCTCCACCTCGTTGATCTTCTGCGAGAAGCGGCCCTTGGACACCACCGGGGCCGTCAGGTACTGCCAGCCGCGCGGCGTGCGGATGCGGTTGCGGTTCTGGAACTCGCGCTTTTCGAACTGTACGTCGTCGAGATAGATGAACAGGTCCGCGGCGCGCATCTTGGCGAAGAACCGGAGTCCCGGCCAGTACTGGAGTTGGTGTATGGCTGCTATCATGGTTTGCGGGCGGTCACTATCAGCGAAGAACCGGCGAAGGCCGTGCCGAAACTCGCGTACCACAGCGCCTGCGCCAGGGTATAGTATAGAACTTTCGCCAGCCGCGTGAATAATCCGCCCAGCAGGCCGCCGGTGCGGTAAGCGTCGCCAGACGTGAGTTTGGAATTGAGTACCCGCACGTCCGTGAACCCGGCCGCCTCCAGCATGGCCTTCAAGGTGCGCGGCCTGAAGTTGAAATTGTGTATGACCGCCGGCTTCAACCCGAGCGGAGCGAACACCCCTGCCGCCTCCAGCCGCGCCAGCGGCAGGTGGAAGACCGCGTTGAATTCCCTCACATAGAGCATCCCGCCCGGCCGCAGGATCTTGAACAGCTCCGCGGCGGCGGCCGCGGGTTTATCCATCAGGCAGAACACTTCGAAAACGGTAACGACGTCGTAAGCGTCCTTGTCCAGCATGGCCTGTTCCACCGGCAGCGGGGTTACCGTGAACCCGGCGGCCTCCGCCTTGAGCGCCAGCGCCGGATTCAACTCCACGCCTTCCGCCCGCCAGCCGCGCGCGGCAGCCGCCTTCAGAAATTCGCCCGTAGCGCAGCCCACGTCCAGCAGCCGCCCCTTGCCGGGAACGGCCAGCGCCAGTTGGTCCAGCGCCCGCGCGAACAACCCGGCCTTGGCCGCGCCGTAGATCCCGTCCTCCAGCCCTTCCTCGTAAACCGGATCGCCGAAATACCTCTCGGTCTTGAAGGCCAGTCCGCAATACCCGCACGCCTCCAGGCCCGGCAGGCCCGCCTTGTCTCCCGCCTCTCCGCAGACAGGACAAGCGCTCATGCCAGCAGCTCCTCCACGGCGGCAAAAACCGTTTCGGGTTTAATGGCCGAAAGACAGGCGGGATTGGAACAGTCGTATTTAAAGCATACAGGCGGGCAACCCGCTATCTCTGAACGGAGCACGCGGCGGCGCGCCTCCGGGACGGAGGGCGCAAAGCGCAAATGGTCGGCGTGCCCGAAAATGCAAACGGTCTTAGCGCCGGCTGCGGCTGCCAGGTGCATGGGCCCGGTATCATTGGTGATAAATACGTCCACCATGGAGTAGAGTGCCGCATGCTCGCGCGTGGAATAGCGGCCAGCCGTGGGAAAGACCCGTTCGGATATCTTCAGGGACTCCGCCAGGCCGGCTTCGGAATCTCCACCAGTGACCAATATCAACGCGCCTGGATGTTTTACGAGAATGAGATTTATCAGTTCTTTCCAGTGCTCCGCGGGCCAGCGGTGCGATGGCCGAAAGGCTCCGGGGTTCAACCCTATGACCGGCCTCCCTGAAAGGCCGCTCCGCGCCAGGTCAGAGGAGACCTTCACTTTCTCCGCAACGCTAGGGGTGTATTTAATTTCAGCGTCCCGCAGTTCTATCCCCAGCGGCTGCAGCAGCCGAGAGGTCAGTTCAACCTCGCTGGCCTGTTCAATTTCAGCCTCGAAGAAAGTGCGGTCCCCGGCCACCCCCAGCCCCCTCAACACCCGGCAGGCCGAGAACTCCGGCTTTACCAACAGGTTGATGAATCGCGCCTTCAACAGGCCGCCGAATGAAGAGACGAGGCTGAAATTTAACAGCGCACTGAAACCTTCACGCCGCAGTTCCAGAAGGGTCTTTATGAGCCAGAACAGCCCCTTCGGGCCAGGAAACCTGCCTGACATCGGGACCGCACGGACCTTATCCAGGCCGCCTATCCCCGCCGCCAGGTCCTCAGCGCGGGAAAGGCAGAAAGCCTCAATCCACGCGTCCGGGTAAGCCGCCCGCAGGGCCCTCACAGCAGGGGTCATCATCACCATGTCGCCTAGACCGGCCATATTCACCAGCAGGATCTTCCTGCACCCCTGCACGTTCCACGGGGCGGTCATGACCGCCGGCGGGTTATGCCGGGCCTGCTCATGCCAGAGATGGAACACCGACGCGGCGTAGATGAGGTCGTAACGGTTCCTGCGCCCGGAGGCGTGCTCGGCCAGCAGCCGCTCCACTCCGCCGCGGGACAGCACGCCCGCGCCGGCTATATTGCCGGGCGAGAGCGCTTCCGCGGTAAAAGCCTTCAGTTGTTTCTCCTGCCAGCGCGCCAACGGCACCTGGAAACCGCGCTTTGGGGCGTTCAGAATTTCCGGAGGTAACTTTTGCGCCATGGCCTTCTTCAGCAGGTACTTCAGTTTAAAGCCTTTGGTCTTCAGGGCGAGCGGGGCCCCGGCCATGAATTCCGCCAGCCGGATGTCCGTGAATGGAACGCGCAGCTCCAGAGAATTGGCCATGGAGGCCCTGTCCGCCAGGCAGAGCAGGTCGTCCGGCAGGTAGCTGCCCAGTTCGAACCTGAAAACATCATCCGGGCCCGACGGCAGGCCGGGCAGCCCGGCTGAAGCGTCGGCGCGCGAGATCTGCATGGAACCGGAATAGAAATATTTCTTTTCTTCCGGCCCCAGGTAGGAGGTCCAGGAATTATAAGCTCCGCCGAAATCCGAAGAAGCTCCGCCCAGGAATCTTTTTACCCGGCCCGGCAGGTTGAAAGAGGAACTGCTCTCCGGCAGCAGGGCCGCGGCGCGGCCGGCCAGGCCACGCAGCCCGGAGGGCACTTTCAGGTAGGCGGGCAGCAGGCGGGCTCCGAGGTGGCGCGGGTAACCGGCGAAAAGTTCGTCCCCCCCTACCCCGGCCAGCGCCACGGTCACGTGCTTGCGGGCTTCTTTGGTCACCAGGTAGTTGGCCAGCGCCGAGGAATCCGCGAAAGGCTCGTCGAACTGCCCGGCCAGTTCCCTTATGACCGCGCCGATATCGGCCCGCACGGGTATCTCTATATGTTCCGCTCCGAAATGCCTGGCGGCGGCGCGCGCAGCCGGCAGTTCATCAAAGCTCTCCTCGCCGAAACCGGCAGTAAAGGCCTTTACCCCGGCGCCGGCGTGCTCCGCCATGAAGGCCAGTATGGAAACCGAGTCCATCCCGCCGGAAAGCAGCAGCCCCAAGGGCACGTCGCTGACCAGCTGCTCTTTGACGCTCTTCGAGAGCAGGTCCCTGATCCCTTCCAGGTAATATTCCTCGGGCCGTTCACTGCCGGCAATGGTATCCAGGGTCCAGTACTTCGCGGTCCGCACGGCCCCGCCACTGAAGACCAGCGTGGAAGCCGGCTCCAATTTTTTTACGCCCTTGTAGATAGTGAGCGGCGCCGGGACATAGAGGTAAGTGAAATAGTAGTCCACGGCCAGCGGGTCCACCTCGCCGCAGACCCCGGCGGCCAGGCGCAGGGCCTTCAGCTCGGAAGCGAAGTAAAGCCGGTTGCCCGAGAGCGCGTAGTAAAGCGGTTTTATTCCGAACTGGTCGCGTGCGAGCATGAGCTTGCGCTCTTTAGAATCCCACAGCGCGAAAGCGAACATCCCCCGCAGCAGCTTGGGGAAAGCCTCGCCTTTTTCCTCATAGAGATGCACCAGCACCTCGGTGTCGGTATTGGTGCGGAAGCGGTGCCCCCTGGCCTCAAGGTCCGCGCGCAGTTCCTTGAAATTATAGATCTCCCCGTTGAAGACCACGGTAACGGTATTATCCTCGTTGGAGATCGGCTGGGAACCCGTGGCGAGGTCTATGATCTTAAGGCGGCGCATGCCGAGGGAAACATTCCCCCCGTCGCCGAAGAAGCCGTCCTCGTCGGGCCCGCGGTGCGCCAGCGACGCGGCCATGCCTTTGAGCAGGGGCTCATTAGGGGGACCGGTAAAGCCGCAAATGCCGCACATTAAAATCTCCAGCGCCTGAGCACTTTAAATCCTCTCAGCATGTCAATATTAAACAAAATAAATAAGTTCAGAAATGCCCACTTAAAAAATGGTTTAGCACCCTTAAAGCCGCGGACTTCTTATCCATGTTTAACGGCGATGCCGATGAGGACGTCGCTGAACAGGCCGGGCCAGGATCGGGCAAGAGTTCGAAACCTTACCCCATGGCCCAGAATTCGTTCCACTTTAAATCCGGCGCCACAAATGACTCCGCTCAATAACCCAGGGGTAAAGACATGCAGATGTCGCGGGTCAGATACCGGGGATGGAACTACGCCCAGCAACAATTGCAGCCGATAGCGCCAGAAAAGCATGTTCGGGACGGTGACCACAAGTTTTCCGCCTGGAGCTAGACAGCGGCATATTTCAGCCAACGCGTGCCCCGGATCGTAAAGGTGCTCCAGCACCTCCGTGCAAACAGCAGTATCGTAGGCGGCCGACTCGGCGGGCAGGGGAGCGACGTCCAGGTTCACCTGCCATACCCGCATAAAATGTTTCTCCGCACGCTTTAGCGCGACCTCGGAAATATCGGCCCCGTCCATGCTGACGCCGGGACAGCCGGCTTTTACCAGCGAAGCCAGGTAACCGGACCCGCACCCTACATCAAGCAACCGTTTCGGGGCCAGCGCTGTTATAACTCCCGCGATATCCGGGTAACGCGGCGAATCAGCATAAAAAGAATCTGAAGCCTTAGTCCTAGTCCAGTCCTCTTCATGCAGGGTTTTCGGGTCTGTCATAGATCTCCTCCCAGCGCCTTGCTGTATATGTGAGCCGCGCCCGAGGCCAAGGCCTGGAGAGAATGGTTCTTGGTATAGAACTCACGGGCCCGAGCTGAAAGGTATACCAGTTCCTTGGGATTCCCGACCACGGAAAGTAACGCGTCTGACAGCGCGCAGGCGTCCCCTGCTTTTACCAGCAGCCCGGCCTGGCCCCAGCCCAACGCTTCGGGGTTGCCGCCGGTGTCGGCGGAAATTATGGCCAGGCCGCCCCGCATGGCTTCTATGACCCCCTGGTCGGACATGGTCTTGAGCGCTGGCGCCGCGAAGATCTCGGCATCGGCCATGAGCTCTCCCGCATCCAGGCGGAAGCCTAAAAGCTTTACCCGGTCCTCGAGGCCAAGTTCCGCCACGCGGGAGCGGAGCGCCCCCTCTTCCGGCCCGGCGCCGGCGATAGCGCAGTAGAGTCCTTCCGGTTTTTTCTTGAGCGCCAGGCGCATGGCGTCCACCAGCGACTTGAATCCGCCCTCGCGGCTCAAGCGCCCCATAGCGCAGACCAGGATATCGGTATCTTTCAATCCGAGCTCGGCCCGTATACGGCCTTTCCGGAGGTACTTAAAATCCTCTATGCCCCTGGGCAGGGTATGGCACTTGCGCTTGAAACCGAATTCATCCGTGATAGCGGCGCAGGCCCAGGCCCCGGGCAGCACCAGCGCGTCCACCGCGTCCAGGACCAGCCGGCGCTGCGTATCCAGCCAGTGAGGCCTGGGAGAACAGAAACCGGCCTCCGGGGTGAAGAGCAGCGGTTTCCTGATGAGCCACCCTTCCGATATTTTTTTAAAGGCCACCACCGCCGGCGTGTCCCAGGCGTGTACCAGGTCGGCCTGCTCCAGCTCGGGGCCGTACTCTTCCAGTTTGGCGGCGTAGGCGCGCACTATACCGGCAAAGTCGAGCCGGGCTTTAAAATCCTTCAGGCCCCGGAAGAAATTTTGCGTCGGGGCCAGCTCCGGGTCCGGCATGGCCTCCCTTTCGGGGGTGAAGATGCGCGGCTTCTCGTAGCGCGCCACGGCGGCGGCCCGCCAGCCCAGGGTCTCCGCACCGGCGTTCATGGCCGTTACAAGGCGCAGGATATCCGCCCCGGCTTCCATGCCGGAGCGCGCGTAAGCCTTTCCAAGGGCAGTAAGATAAATTGCTTTTTTCATTTTAACGCAGCGGAGCTATTTTATCAGTTCAGCATCCACTGTAAGTGCGGGGAAGACCCTTAAAGGGCTCTGCTCGTAAACGTTAGGCATCAGGTTAAAAAGAGGTTCAAGGAGAATATTCCAAACTGACAGCCGCTTGCCGAAAACCAGCCTGGTCCGGCAGGACGAAAATTTAAAATCGAAGTAGCCGCAATCACGGGCATAATAAGAAAAGGTGTTGTAACCGTAAAAATGCCTATGCGTCGGGTCCTGGAAAGCGAACTGCCAGGTAAAATGCGGCACGGATATCCTGGCCACACCACCCGGCTTAAGGACCCGGTGAACTTCCCTCATGGCGCGGTTATGATCTTCCAGGTGCTCAAGACACTGGTCCATGAACACTTCGTCCGCGGAGGAATCCTCGAACGGCCACGGGTAAGTATCCAGGTCCCAGATCTTATCGACTTGGGGTGACGAAGGATTCCTGTCCACGTTCACGTAACCGACAAGCGGCTTTCCACCAGATCCAAGGTTGAGTTTCATCGGCATAATAGCTCCGGAAGCAGGGTGGTCTTAAACACGTTCTATCACGCGGACTATTTCCGCCGCAGTTCTCTCCGGCTTGTAGCCGGCGGCCCTGTCATAGCCTTTTCTTATCAACTCCGCCCGCAAACTGGCATCGCTCAGCACATGTTGCATTTTGTCGCGGATGTCCAGGATGTTATCCGGATCAAAATAAAGGCATGCGTCTGCAAGCACCTCCGGCATACAGGAAGCCCTGGAACTGACAACCGGACATCCGCAGGCCATCGCCTCTAAAGGCGGCAGCCCAAAACCCTCATAGAACGAGGGGAACACCAGCAACTCCGCTCCGCTGTATAATTCCGCCATATCCGCATCCGGCACATATCCTATCCGAACGCAGGAACCGCTGGAAAACTGCTCAAGCGCTATCTCGGAATCACCAACCCCGCACAGGACTAGCCGGTATCGTCCCTTAAATTCTGGCGACAATAAGTTATATGCAGCTATAAGCCCATTGACATTTTTGTGGGGATTTCCATTCCCCATATACAGCAAATAGGGGACGTCAAGTCCATATTTGGACCTAAAAACTGCCGTTTGCCGCTTTCTGTAAAAAACTCCCGGGTCCACTCCCGGGTAGATCACGGAAAGCTTCTCTTCCGGAACGCCCAACAAGCGCATTATGTCCACCTTTGAATTATCCGATATGGTAAGTATCGCGGAAGCTTTAGCGGCATAAATCCCGAATAGCTGCCGGTAGAAAGCAGAACTCCGAGCGTAGCCGGGATATATCAAATTGATCAGGTCGCAAATGGTAACGACCGCCGGCACTCCGGAAAGCAGCGGGGTTTTATAGTAGGGAGAGAGGAATACGTCGGCTTTTTCGCCGCGAATGAACCACGGGATCTGCACCTGGTCGGCAAAAGTCGTAAAGACTTCCGTGAATCTCAATTTCTTAAGGTTCGGGAAGTCGGGAACGAATTCGGAGTGTTGGTTAAGGATAAGAACGAACTGCCAGTCCCTTTTCATGACCGCAAGCTCGCAAAGCCCGTCACTCAGGAACCTGCCTATCCCGGTAGCGCGTCCGCGCACGAACTCCCGGCCATCCACCATCACTTTCATTCGCGTCCTCCCCGGCCAAAGAGTTCCGCGTATAGCTCGTGGACAGAGGAAATTACCGAGGGTAAAGAGTGATTGGCCTCGACATACGCTCTGGCGCCGCGGCCCAGGCGCCCAGACAGGTCCCCGTTTTCCAACAGCGCAAGGATCTTGGCGGCAAGCTCTTCGTGATCCCCGATAGCGGACAGAAGACCGGTCTCTCCGTCCTTGATGAGTTCGGCGTTCTGCGGCAAAGAGGAAGCCACTATCGGCTTGCCCATGGCCATTGACTCCAGTATGCTCCGCGAAAGCCCCTCTCCGCTCAAAGAAGGCGCGGCGACGATATCCGCTTCTCCCATAAGAGGCCTCACATCGGATACTTCACCGCAAAATCTCACTGCGCCGCTTATTTCCAGTTGAACCGCCAAACCGCGCAGTTTCCTGATATACTCCGGGTCTCCTCCGCCCGCCAGCAGCAACCCGGCTCCGGAGATCTTTTTAGGGACAAGCGCAAAGGCCCTGAGCAGGACCTCCACGCCCTTATGCGGCAGCAGGCCGCCAAAATAACCTACCAGGCGCTCTCCTTTCTTTTTTATGGAAGGCGGTCCGGTCAATGGAGAAAATTCCGACGCGTCAACGCCGTTGCGGATCACTACCAGGGACTTGCGAAAGCCAGCCGGGAAGCTGGCCGCAACCGCCCTGGAAACGCAAACGACCTTATTCGAAACCAGGACCCCTATCGCCTTCTGTACCGGCATATCCCACAGGACTCTCACGTGCCATATAACCTTGAATCCCGCCAGGCGCAGCGGACTTAAAAAAAGCGCAACTTTAAGTTCCTCGGAATGAACGGCCCTGGCACCGTACTTCCTGGCAATGGCCCATAGCCGGCGCGCGAACGCCAAAACGGCCGGGACGGAGGAAAGCCTTAAAAGAGGCACCGAGAGCAGTTCGAACGGCACGCCCAACTCCGCGGAGGCCCGGCGCGTCAGCTCCCCTTCCTCCTGGCAGATGAGTACCGGGCGGTAAAGCCGCTTGTCCAGGTCGCGCAGAATATACCAGAGGCTCCTTTGTCCGCCCCTGGTCAAGCTGGCATACGAGCTAAAAAAAAGGATGGTGGTCATTTAAAGGCCCTCATCGCCCTTGCCTGAAACGTCCGCCACACCGCGGCGGCGAACCCCAACAGAAAGAAAGGATGCCCGGTCAAAGTTTTGTATATAACGAACAGCGGAAGCGTTGCCATACAGGCCGGGAAAATCCCCAGTGCCGCGGCATGTTTGAAGATGAGAAGAAAATAATTCCTTTTGTGTATCAGGTTCCACCTGAAATGAGTGTATTCCGTTTTAACGGTGCTTCCCGCATGCCGATGATACACCTTGGCACCGGGGAAATAAAGGATACGCCAGCCGGCCATTTTCGCCCTGAGAGAAAGGTCCATGTCTTCAAAGTAGAACGGGGAGAACCTTTCGTCGAAAAGTCCGAGCTGCAGCAGTTTCTCCCTTGAAACCAGGCAGGCCCCGGCCGAGCAGAAATCCATCTCCACGGATTGCTGGCCGGTAAGCACTATTTCCCTGTACCGGTAGTAAAAGAACCCGTGCCGCGTGCTGACCTCGCCAACAACTTCGCGCGTTTCGTCCTCCCGCACGGAAACCATTTTGGGCTGGACCGCAAAAACGTCTTTGCAGGAGAAGGGCTCCGCAAGCCCGCGAAACACTTCGTGCGTAACCTCGACGTCGTTATTGAGCAGGAAGACCAGCGGATGCGAGGCCTTGCGCACGCCCAGATTGACGGTCTTGGCAAAACCTTCGTTCTGTTCCTTCCTGACGAACGTGACCTTCGGATAGAGCCCGGACAGGGAAGACGTGTCGTCCCCCCCCCCGTCGTCCACAACTATAATCTCTGTTTCGCCCTGATACGCGCCACACGCATCCAGCAGGAACGGCAAATTGCGCTCGAGCAGTTTCCTGCCGTTATAAGTAGGGATAATTATGGAAATTCCCGTCATAGTTCCGGATACTATCTTATGACCCGATACTTCTCGTTCTTGCCAAGAGAACCGCGGAACCCGTCCTTCAGACCGTCGAGACACGCGAAAATGGCGGCAGGCCTCAGGAAGAGGGCGATCTTTAGAAAATACGACAATACCTTCATCTGCCTTCCGAGATCGTGAAGACGACTCACATATATCTCGTTGCGGAAAGCGTAATAAAACCGGAAGACGTCCTTGTATACGCTGGCGGACCTGAAAGCGAACCCCACGGTTCTTTTATGACCCTCGAACCGGGTCAGATACTCCGCACCGGGAACCACATAGATGGGGAAACCGGCCTTCCTCATACGCGAGAAATACTCGACATCCTCGGAATAAAGGAACAGTTCCCTGAGCGGCAGTCCTATCTTGCCTACGACTTCGCTCTTTATCAGCGTTCCTGACCACGCAGCATCCACCACCATCTCCGGTTTCTCGCCTCTAAAAGTGTCCCAGGCACATCTCACAGCGCCGGCCGGAGAGGAAGCGGAAAGTTCCCGTAAAGCGCTTTCCAATTTCTCCAAGGCGTCAGGCTTAAACGTAGCATCGTCGTCCGAAAGGAACAATAAGTCGGCTTTTGCGGCCGCGGACCTTATCCCTTCGTAGTACCCTCCGGCGCTGCCGAAGTTTTCCGGAAGACGGACGTACTCAACTCCCGGAAAACCGCGCACTACGGCCCCGGTGTCGTCGGCACTGGCATTATCCACCACAATCACTCCGTCAGGTCTCCGTGTTTGCCCGTAAAGACTCTTCAGCAACGCGGCCAGGCCGGCGCTGTTATTCAACGTAGGGATCACGCAGTACAATTTCATAACTATCAGGTCACAAAGGAACGTTTATCGCCTTAACGCTTCACGCACAAGTCCGACATCATCTTCGTCCAGTATCCCGCCCCATAGCACAAGCAGCAGATATACCATGGCTCCCGCCGCCACCCGCAGAAAAACGTTGCCTCCCGGGACCAGGCTCAACGCCGCCAGCATGACTGAAGAAAATGCGAGAAGGCGGACCAGGAGCCCCCATGGCAGGAAGTGGTACTCCGTGCGGCGCAGATAAATGACCGCGAGCGTAAAATATACGGTTTCGGAAACCGCCGTGGCCGCCGCCGCTCCGATATAGCCGTATGCCGGAATAAGGAACAAATTCAGAACGACGTTGAGCAGACATGCGGCGCAAAACATGAAGAATGAATCTTTGACGCGTCCGGCCGCGGCGAAGAAGTGTCCCAGGAAAGCGTTGAGATAAAAGAATACCGTTACCGAGGAAAGTACTGCAAAAGGCGCGGCGGAAGCGGCGAAAGAGGCGCCGTACAGCGCCGTCATTATACCAGGAGCCAGCATGACGGCGCCGAATGAAACCGGAACGGAGATGATAAGAAGGAATTTGAATGATTTCGTATAGGCTTTCTTTATCCCCTCGGGAGAGTTTTTAAACAGTCTGGAAAGCACGGGGAAAGCCGCACCCATATAAACCGACGCAACTATCCCTAACGCCAGATAGAGATTATACGCCACGCTGTATATGCCGACTTCCCCTGCACCCTTGAAATAAGACAGCATCAAAATGTCCGCGTTGTAATAGACCACAAGCGCCGCCGCGCTCAGTCCATAAGGGGCGCTTTCGCGCAACATCCGCAAGTACTCGCTGAGTCGGTAAGACAGCCGCGGCCATATCATCCTTAAAGCCAGCCACAACACGACCGCCAGATACAGCACGGAAGCTCCAAGGTAAGCGGCCGCGAACGCCGAGATATCCAGACGAAAGAATACACAGGCGCCGCAGAACAGCAGTTGGGCCGCCCGGTAGATGGTCTCTGTGGCGAACAGCAGTGACATTTTTTCATGGGCGCGGAAAATGGCGCTGGCAAAACCTCCGGTCTGGTGCAGCAGATAGGACATCGCAAGCAACACAACGCAGTACAACAGAGGCTGTTCCAATCCCGCAGCCATTCCCGCCGCTGTCACGGCGGCAAGTATCAGTACGGACATAACCGCGTTCAGCAGGAGGCCCTTTCCCAGACATCCAGGGCCGGTCTCCTTATCCGCGGAGACCTCCCGTATTGCGTAAGTGCTAAGTCCGAAATCCCCAAGGATGGTAAAAAACCCGGAGAAAGCCATGGCAAAAGCAAGTTTCCCATAGCCGGCCGCCCCGAGATATCTCACAATGAGAACGTTCAAGGCGAACGAAAGCAGCCGGCCCCCGACTCCCTGGAGGGCCAGCCAGCCTGTGTTCTCCGCGAGTTTTTGTACCGTGGTCCGTTCTTTCATAGTTGCCGTGGGACCTCGAAACCGAGCCGGAACAGCATTTCCCGCATTCGCACGGAATAAGTATGGTCCTTATATGCCCGGGCCTGTCCGGCCGCGGCGATCTTTTCCCTTTCGGCGCCTCGCTCCAGATAACTTTTCGCTTTAGCCTTCAAGTCTCCGCCTTCGTTAAAGCAGACGATCTCGGACCCCAGAGAAAAAAGATCTTTCAGGACCCGGCGTTCCTCGGTCAGGAGAAAGGCCCCGCAGGCGGCGGCTTCGAACACTCTCATGTTCGGATCGCTCTTGCCGTGCGCGTGGATATTGAGCACTATTTTCGATGCGCTGTAGATCTTTATCAATTCCTCATCCCAAGCCTCGCGCCCAACTATGCATCCGCGTATCGGAGAATCCTGCGGCACGGGTCTGCTCAGCACCTTTCCGGTCTCCGGTGAATACTCATGAAAAAAAGGCCGGCTCCAGATCTTTAGATCAAAGCCCCTCAGCGATTCCAGGAGCGCCACCCTACGCGGTGTCAGCAAACCGACAAAAACAAGGTCGCTGCCGTAATTGATCCGATCATCCCCGGTCAACTCAAGCCGGCGATGAACCGCCGGATCGCAGGCGAAAGTGAGGAATTCCGTCCGTCGGCAGCCGGCACGTTCATGGATAGCAACGGAGTCCGGATCATTGGTAAAGAAGACGTCATACGCGGGGGAAAGCTTGGATGAAATATTTATGAGCCCCGGGTCGTCCAACCACCAGTTCACCACCGGGACCCGGCAGGCTTTGCGCAACTCGGCCACCGTAGCAGGCAAGAGATCATCCCCCTTCACCACCAGCACAAGGTCCGCAGCGCTCTGTGGAACTCCCGCCAGGAGCGCCCTTTCGGCTACCCGGTATTCCACCGGCCCGAGCAGCTTACGGCTTATGCGCCCCGAATAGCGGTAAGGCTGAAAAAAAAAGGCAGAGGACTCCACTCCCAGGCGTCCGAACCCTGCCGCGCAAAAGCCCGCGACCTGCGACGAGGTCCTGGAATACGGATATATGATCGCGATTTTTTTTATAGTCACTATCGGGAACTCCCCCTGGTCAAATTCGCAGGATCTTTGCAGCCACGAATTTCCCGGCGGCGTAAACGGAATCTCTTATCCTCTGGTAACGGTTCATCCGCCGATAAAAACCCTTAAGCACAGCGTCATTCACTTCCAGGATGCGCTTTTGCTCGATGATAGAATAAAGTCCGTATCCCGACAGGTCCTTTTCCCGGAAACCCGCCGGCTTGACGGCCTTCAGGAAAACTCCGGCTTCGGGGCTGTCCCTTTCCAGTTTCTTGATCTCGCAGTCAGAAAAGATAAATTCCATGTCTCCCGGGTCGTAGCGCCAGAAATCCGACGGGTAGGAGTGATACTCGGCACCGACAGACCGGGTCGTCAACAGTATTATCCCTCCCGGGCGGCACAGCCGCTTTACATTGGAAATGACCCTGCGCCAATCCCGCACGTGCTCCAGCATCTCCGTGGAGATCACCACGTCGAAACTCTCCGCTCCCAATTTTGCGGCCGCCTCTTCGGCACCGCAAACCATATCCACCCCGGGACCGGCTTCCATATCCAAACCCACATATTCGGACGGTTTCAGAAGCTCTACGACCCTTCTGAGGCTGCCGTTGACGTCCCGGGAGCCCAATTCCACCACTTTTTTCCCACGCACCTCGGCTTCACTCAGGTTCGTCGCACCGAATATTATACAGTTCGCATTGCACATGGTCGTCTAGCCCCCCGGGCCGATATTTCAAAGTCCTTTTACGTTCCGCATCACCATCGTCATGGTGCTTCCGATATGCAGGGCGTCGGCCACGCAGCCGATGCCCTTAAATAGTCCTCTTTCGAAAAAATGGAGAACACCCCGCCAGTCGGAGCTCGCCGGGACCGGGGGAGCGGTTGGCGCATTCACGGGCGGCGCCGGGGGATACAAACCGATGTCCCGCAGACAATAACGCAGGCTTTCGGAATAATACATCGTGCTTTTCGCTTCGTAGGACCGGTATGCCACCGAACAGAAAGCGAATCCAGCGTCCTCAAGCATCCGCCTCAGCGTCGCGCTGGTGTACTGAAAGAGATGCTGCGGCAGCTTGAGTCCCACCCATCCGCTGCCGAACAGTTTTCTGTCCACGCTGTCAAAATTTGGCACGGAGACCACCAGGTACCCCCCGGCCTTCAGCAGCTTCCGGACCTCTCTAAGCGTGGCCTTAGGTTCCCGCAAGTGTTCAAAGACATGGTGGAAACTGACGACATCGAACGAGGCCTCTTCATACCGCGTGGTCAGCAGTGTGCCAGTGCGGACGTCCAATCCGAGGGTCTCCCTGGCGTAGGCCGCCGCCGTTTCCCCAGGCTCCACTCCGTGGCAATCCCAGCCGAGACGGGAAAGATAAAGCAGGAAAAAACCGTCACCGCAGCCGACGTCCAGGATGCTCCCTTTTCCCGCCAACGGAAGTATCACAGCGGCGCGTTCCGCGGAAGATACCGACCAATGAGCGCCATTAATGACGGCATCCTGCTCCGCCGTTCCATTCTTGGCCCTACCCCAGTTTTCCGGTGGGTAATACTTCCCCATTTCCGTCTCGGCGGGACGTGGGTTAACGTACACAAGTCCGCACCTGGAACATTTTACCAGTGAAAAAGTATCTCCGCTGCCCCAGTCCCTGTCCTTAGCGGTAAGGACGGGGAAATTGACTTCGGAACCGCATTGTTCGCATCTGGCGTTTTCCATAAGCGGCTGTTCCCTACTCCCCGGCTTTGGGCGCGGCGGCCGCGCTTTCCGGAGGCGCCTTCTCCCTGTCCGCAATCCGGCAGAGCACCATTATCATGGCCGACAGGAACCAGAGCGGTTCCATGATACGGACGATAATGAATGTGTTCACTCCGACAGCCTGAAAAAGAAGCCCGGGAACAGCTACCATCACCCCCAGGGCCAGCGCCTTTATCCATTTCTCCTCGAATGCGGAGTAAACTCTCCGCGAGGATGAAAATATTCGGTAAAGCATCCAAAAAAACACGAACGTCCCGGCAACACCCAGTTCTCCTATCAGCAACGTGTACTGCGTGTCCCCCATGCCGGCTCCGGTCACGCCCCACCCCATGATCGGGTGCTTCGGAAGCTTGTCGAATAGGGCGCCCCTAATGGAAGCTATGCGCAACCAGGCGGACTCCTCCAGCTTAACGGTGCCAAACCCGGTCTGAACGTCTTTGACTGCGTAAGCGCCCTGATACGTCATGGAGACGCGCTCTCTGACCGGCCCGGAAAGACCCGGCATGAACATGCCGAAAGCGAATAATCCTGCCATAAAGAACCCGAGCAGCGTTTTGCGCCGCTCGGACAGCAGCAGCAGTGCAGCGAACAGAGCAGCAAGACCGATGTATGACGCCCGGGAAAATGTCAACAGGAAAGCGGGGAACATGAAAGCCAGCGCAGCCAAGGTCCACATCATGATCTTTCCCGAATACTCGGTCAATAATCCCAGCAATATCCCGAAAACCAACAGGTAATACCCTCCGAGAGAGGCCGGTTCCGAGTCCTGCGGCCGGCCTATGGGAGCCTCAAAAGGCGCCGTAGCGCGGGCCCCGGCTCCGGAGCTGTAATAGTAGTAATACGCGTAGATCGTAACTATCACTGCGATAACCAAGCCATAAGCCAGATATTTCTTCACCTCCTCCTTCGAATCAGCTATGTTCACCGCCATGAAATAAAGCAGGAAGTATTCAACGTACTTGAGCACGTAGAAAAACGCCACGTTGAACCGCACGTCCCCGCGCATTATGCCCAGAGATGTAGACACCACGCAAAGCGCCGTGTAGATCAGCACCGGAGTCTGCACCGGGCTTTGGGTTATAAAGGCCCTCCCCTTCATGATGGCCGTCCTGGCGAACCAGGACAGGAAAATTATCATCAGAACGATGTCGTCGTAGCGCAGGATGACCGAGCGCGTGGCAGTGATGTCCCCGAAGCCGATTTCGGGGGAAAGCAACATGGAGAAAAGCAGTATTACGAGGCTGGCCCGTGGAGACAGGAAAGCGAAAACAGCCAGCACCGCGCTACCGGCCAGGATGAGCACGTAACTATGGGAAACCGCGGTGGCCAAGGAACCCAGCAGCACCGCGGCTATAAGCGCCGTTAGTATGACGATTATCGGCATTCTTGCAAGTCGATCAGGCCACTCCTCCGGGGAACTGGCGCGGCCTAGCGCCGCGCGTACTTCTTGTAGTCGTAGTAGTAGTAGCCGTACTGCGGGCCCATTTCGGAGGCGCGCACGCCGTTGAGCACCACGCCCAGCATCTTGGCGGCGCCGCCTACCTGGTCCTTGGCGCGCTTCAGGGCGCCGCGGGCTATCTTGCCGGCCTTGTAGACCAGCACCACGCCGTCGGAGGCGTGCTTGGCTATCATCACCGCGTCCACGAAAAGCAGCACCGGGGGCGCGTCGAAGATTATCATGTCGAACTCGCTCTTGAGTTCGCCCATGATCTCCTTCCAGTTGGCGGAGTCCAGGATGTCTATCACGTTGCCGGGCTGGGTGCCGCAGTTGAGCACCTTCAGGTTCTCTATGCCCGGGAAGCGCATGAGCTGGTCGAAATCCAGGCCGCCCATAATGAAGTCCGCGCTTTCCAGCACGGCCTCGCGCCAGTCGGCCTTGCCGGCCAGCACATCGCTCAAGCCCGGCTCCTTGCGGGTGCCGAAGATCTGGTTGATGGCGGGGCGCCGGAGGTCGGCGTCTATGAGCAGGGTGCGCAGACCGGAGTGGGCGCTGGCCAGCGCGAAGTTCACGGCGGTCAGGGTCTTGCCCTCGGCGGCGCCGGCGGAGCTGATCACCAGCGAGGCGCTCTCGCCGCTCTTGAGGTGCGACATGATATTGGTGCGCAGGGTATGGTAGGACTCTATCACGCTGGAGGCGTACTTGCGGTTGACTATCAGCACGCTGCGGAAGGCGTCCACCGTGTAGCGTTCCTTCTTAAAAACGTTGGTGAGCCAGTTATCCAGCGGCTTTTCGCTCAGGATGTTGGGGATGATGCCCAGCACCGGCAGTTTTATGAAGTTCTCGATGTCCTCGATGGTGGAAATGGAGACGTCCAGGTTCTCCAGCAGGAACACCACCACCACGGCGAGGAAAAAGCCCAGCACCGCGCCCACCATGGAGTTAAGGCGGGCGTTAGGGGAAATAGGGCTGGTCTCGGGGATGGGGCGGTTGACCACGCTGACGAAAGAGACCATGGAGGAAACGCCCAGTTTGGCTTCCTCGTACTGTTTGTTCAGGGTGGTGTAGAGTTCTTCCTGCATGCGCACTTCGCGACTGATGCGGGCCAGGGCTATCTCCTGGGCGGGGATCTCCTCGAGCTTGGCCTGCACCACGTCGATGCGCTGGTTGATATTGAGCACGTCGGGATGGTTGGGGGTGTACTTCTCCAGCATCTCGCGCTTCTTGATCTCCAGGTCGGCCAGCTGGTTGGCCAGGGCCGAACCCAGGCCGGTCTTGGGATTGCGTTCCACGAAATTCTGCTTCTGCCGCTCCAGGGTGCGGAGGTTGTCCTCCACCTCGGTCTTGCGGGAAGAGATGTCCTCCAGGGTCTTGCGGGCCTGGCGGCTCTTCTGCTCCAGGTCGAAATCCCGGTAGGCGTCTATGACCGCGGAGGCTATGTCGGCGGCCTTGACCGGGTCGGAACTGTAGGAAGCGAGCGAAATGAGGTTTGATTCCTGCAGGCGCTCCACTTTATAGGAGCCGGCTATCTGCGCGGCGGACTTGGGGCCGGCGGGCAGGCCCAGCTTGGCGGCGGCCCTTTCGGCTATCTCGGAGGAGGTCATCACCTTCAGCTCGGTGGCCACCGCGCTCCACGGGTCGAAGTCGTTGATCTCGGAGCCGGGGATCCTGCTGTAGGAGGCCGGCGGCTTTATCTTGATGAGGGCCTGGCTGCGGTACACGGTGGGCTGCAGCCGCGTGTAGAACATGGTGGAGAAGACGGTGACGGCGAACACCAGCAGCGCTATCCACTTGCGGCGGTTGACTATGCGCCAGTAATCGTAAAGGGTAAGTTCGGCGTTCATATTTTATCAGCGGTTGTTTACCACTATGCCCGCGGTCACGGTGAACAGGAACAGCGTGGCCCAGGGCACTATGTTGTCGGTGATCCACTTGGCGGCGGAAGAATACTTCTTGCGGGGGATGTAAACTATGTCCCCGTTCATCATAAGGATGTTCTTTTCCATCTTGCCGTTGAACACCGCGGCGAGGTCGGCCGTGAGCACCTCCTCCTTGAACTTGCCGTCGGGCCCGGGGGTGCGGCGGTAGATGCGGATCTTGGCGGTGCGTGCGTAATCCTGCGGCCCCGAGGCCTGCGCTACGAGGTCCAGCAGACGCATGCCTTCACGGTACTCGTAGTAGCCGGGGGTGGTGATCTGCCCTATCACGGCCACCTTATTGGAGGAGAACTTGCGCACGTTTATAGTGACGTTGGGGTTGGCCACGTATTTGGAGAATTTGGCGGTGAGCGTCTTCTCCAGGTCTTCCGACTTCAGGCCGCGCGCTTTCACGGGGCCTATCAGCGGGATGTCCACGGTGCCGTCGGGCTGCACGGTGACTTCCTTGGAGAATTCCTCGGCGGGAAAAACGTTGACGTTTATGATGTCGCCCGACTCTATAAAGTATTCCTTCTCCGCGGCCGGCAGCGTAAGTTCCAAACTGTAAGCCGGCACCGTGCCCAAAAGGGTGAGAATTGACAGCGCAAGGGACATTGTCTTCATAGGGTTAATTATATATATATTTAAGCGGTTTTTACTTGCCGTTCTGCTGCTCCACGGCGCGGGACAGGGTCTTTACCAGCACGCGAAGTTCTTCCACCTTGTGCTCCAGTTCGCGCTCCCTCTCAGGGGAGGCGGCCTGGTAAGAACGGGCGCCGCCGGTGGCGGCCATGGAACTGAGCATTTCCACCTTGCGCGACAGCGCGTCCACCCGCTCGGCTAAGCCGTGGGAGTCCGGGGCGCGGCGGCGGAAATTCAGGTAATAGCCGAACAGGGAGAGCAGCAGCATGAACGAGAACAGCATGAAGACCACCCCGCCGATGAGTACCAGGTAGTCCAGGCCGGCGAGGACACCGCCCAGGGCGGCTATCAGGCCGGTCAGCATGCCAAAAAGCGTGGTCTCTTTGTTCTCGCTCCAGGCCAGGCTGGCCGGGCTTTGAACCGCGGGCAGGTCGCGCTGGGCCTCGGGCCGGTGCGGACGGGGCGCGAAATCACGGCGCACCGCGCTCTGGCGCGGCTCCTCCTCCCGGCTCTGCTGGTAGCGATCCTGGCGCGGAGGCCTTTCTTCGCGCCGGAAGCTGTCTTCGCGGGAAACGCGTTCCGGGGCCGGCGCGGCGGGGCGCGGCGCGGGTTCCGGCAGCGGGCCCACCTCGTCCTTCAGCCTGTCCAGCAGGTTCTTCAGGTCGTCTGAACCGCTCATATTTTCTCCTGCGGGCCTTTCTCGCGGGCCGCCAGCGCTTTTTCCCGGGCTTCGAGCTCGGCCCGGATCCTGTCGAAGGTCCTTATGAGTTCCGCCTTGCGGCCGTTAAAGTCCTCCACCAGCGCCTTCTCGCGCAGCCCGAGCTGCTTGGTCTTGGCCGCGACCTCGGTGTCGATGGACTGGATCTTGGTCTCCAGGGTCCTGTTCTTCTCCTCCCAGCGGGCCAGCATCTCCAGTTCCTTCTTGTTCACCTTGTCGTAAAGCTCCTGCATTTTGACGACGTAGCGGGAATTCAGTTCGCTGCCGTCCTCCATGGTCTTGGAGCGCAGCTCGGCCAGCTCGGAGTCGCGGGCCGCCAGCATGGTCTTGAGCTCCTCTATCTTTTTAAGGGAGTCGGCGTGCGTCTGCTGCAGCTTGGCCAGGCGTTCGGCCGCGGCGTCGGCCTCCGCTTTCAGGGACTCCTCGCGCCGGCCGTGGTCGCGGCACTTGATGGCCAGCCGGCCCTCGAAGTCGGTCTCGTATTCCTTGACGATGTGCCCCAGCGTCCGCACGTCGGAGTCGAACTCCTCCAGGATGGCGTTGAGCTGCACCGAGGCGGGATTCTTGTCCGCCCAGAGGCGCTCGCCCAGGGCCTTCAGCCGCTCCAGCAGTTCCACGGGTACGCATTGTATGGCGCGTTCTTTTTCCATAATTATTTCCTGCTCTTGTATTCCATTATCGCGTGGGCGAGTTCCGTCCGCATCTTCTCCAAGTCGGAGGCCTTGGCGGCGTAGTCCTTCTCCAGCTTCAGGCGGAAGTCGTTGAGTTCCTTCTCCTTGCCGCCCAGGGCCTGCTTCTGGGAGAACAGCTCCTCGTTGAACCGGCCGATGCTTTCATTGAGCTTGGCGTGCATGGCGTCCAGCTCCAGCTGCTTCTGGCGGTAGATGTTCTCGCCGTCGGCCAGCAGGCGCTCCTTGGCGGCCAGCAGGTCTTCCAGCTGCTTCACCCGAGCTTCGTAGCGGGCCTTTTCGCCGCTTATCACTTCACGGAAGCGCTTGTCGTGCTCGGAAACGTGCTTCATGAGGTCCACGGAGGAGTCCTGGCGCAGCGAGGCCATCTGGTGCTCCAGCTCCTGGATCTTGAGGTCGGCCGATTCCAGGTAGTTCTCGCGGCGCACTATCTCTTCGAGCATGCGGTCCTTCTCCTTGTTGAAGGCCTCGGTCAGCAGGTTCACCTCGTCGCGGTTCACTTCCTGGATGCGGACCAGCTCGGCCTCGGTGTGGCGCAGTTTCTGGGCGGTGGATTCCACCGCCTTGCGCACGGCGTCGGTCACGGCGGCGTTGAACTCGTCGGTGCGCAGCCTGTTGATCTCCAGTTTCTCTTCCTGCACGGCCTTGGTGGCCTTCAGCATGTCGTTGAAGGTGTCATCGGCGCGCTTGTTGGCGGAAAGCACTTCCTCGCGGGCCTGCTCCATGGCGGCGCGCAGGCCTTCGTTCTCGGACTCCATGATGCGCCGGAAGGAGGCCATCTCCTCTTCGAGCGCGGCGGATTTGGCCGCGTAATGGCGCTCCAGTTCCTCGCGGCGCTCTTTCAGCGCGCCCGAGCTGGCGTCCAGGATCTTGTTCTCGTAGATCCGGCGGGCCTCTTCGGTCTCGGACTTGAGCATGCGGATGGCGTCGTCCTTGGCTTCCAGGTGCTTATGCAGCTCTTCCTGTTTGGCCTTGGAGGCTTCCAGGGCTTCCACCAGGTGGGACGTCTGTATGGACACGGCGTCCTTAACGCGGTAGGACAGCTCTTTCTCGAAATTGGCCTTGGCCTCCATCAGTTCGCGGTTGAGCTCCGCCTCGCGCAGGGTGTTGGACTCCTCCGACTTGCGCAGGCTCTTGTTCAGCTCCTCCATATCTTTCTGCGCCGAGCGGAAATGCTCGGAAGTCTCCGCCAGCGCGCGTTCCAGGCGCACACGCTCAGAGTTCCAGTTGCGGCGCTCCACTTCCGCCTTGGCCTCCACCTCCGCGCGGACCATCTCCGTCCTGGCGGTCAGTTCCTCCGCCAGGCGGGCCTTGTAGGCGGCATAATCGGCTTCCAGCGCGGCGGCCCGCTTGGAGAGTTCGGCTTCCAGGTCGGCGCGCTTACGCTCGAATTCGGATTTGATCGCGGTTTCCGCTATAAACCTCTCCGAAGAAATATTCTCCACCAGCGTCTCTTTCTCCGAGAGGCTGCGCTGCAGGTCCGCTATTTTCTCGGAGGAGGAGGAATCCAGGGCTTCCAGCTTAGCCTCGTACTCCGCTTTTATCGCGGAGGCGCGGCCTTCGGCGCGGTCGTGCGCGGCAATGGCTGCCTTGGACAGTTCGTCCACAAGTTTCGCCTTCTCCAGGGACAGGAGGCGGTCGCGCTCGGCTATCTCGCCGCGCAGAACCTCCATGTCGGTACGCAGTTCGGCCTCGCGGGCCTTGGCGGCGTCCTCGGCGGCCTTGAGGGCCGTGTTCATCTCCAGCTCGTAGTCGCGCGAAAGTATCGATTTTTCCTCGGCCGCTTTCATCCGCAGTTCGGCCAGGGCGGCGTCCAGCCTGCGGGCTTCGGCAAAGGCGCCCTCCATCTGCTTCTCGCGCTCGGCCAGCGCTTCGTTCAGGCGGGCTTTTTCAGCCTCCACGGCCTTGAGCCTATCCCCGTAGCGGGCGGCAAAATCCTTTTCCAGGTCGGCCTTGCGGGCTTCGTAGTCGGCGCGCACCGCGGCGTTGCGCTCCTCGGCCTGAGCTTCGCCGATGGCGGCCAACTTGGCCAGTTCGCTCCGGAAATTTTCCTTCTCCAGTTCGGCGGCGCGCACCGCCTCGTTCACGGAAGCGCTGAGCCGGCCTATGGTCTCGTTGTAGGCGCGTTTCTCCTCTTCGAAGGCCTGCAGTTTGGCGCGGAAGGCGGCTTCACCCGCCTGCACGCGTTCCATCATCTCTTTGTGGTGCTGTTCGCGAGACTCGGCCAGTCTATTTTCCAGGGTTTTGACGCTTTCCTGGCTCTTCGCCTGAACACGCTCCAGCTCCTGCGTTTTCTCCGCATAAGCCAGTTCAATGCCTGAAACGCGGGCGTTCATGGTGGCCTCTATGGCGGCCAGGCGCTGACCGAACTCGGCCTCCAGGGCGGCGCGCTCCTGCGCCCAGCCTGCGGACTTAGCCTCTAACTTTACCAGAAGTTCTTTAACGGCGGCCTCTTTCAGGCCCTTCTCTTTCTCCAGCTCCGCGATCTGGGCGCGGAAAGCGGTCTCTTTTTCGCTTATTATCTTTATCAGTTCAGTATGGTGAACTTCCTGCTGGGAGGCCAGCTTATTCTCTATTTCCTTAATGCGCTCCTGCGCGGAGGTGAACTGCTCCTCGCGGATGCGCTGCTCGTCCAGCAGGCGGGCGCGTTCGGTCTGCCAGGAGGCTTCCAGGGAGCGCACCTGGGCGGCGTGGTCGGAATCCATGGCGCGCAGCTTTTCGTCCAGGCCGGCTTCCAGCGCGGTCTTGACCTTGCGGTAATTCTCCTCCAGGTCGCGCCTTTTGCCGGCGAACTCGGCCTCGAGCTCGCGGCGGCGTGCCTCCACCTTCTCTTCGGAAAGGCGCACATTGCCTTCCAGGGCCTCGATGCGCCCGGAAAGTTCTTTCTCGCGGGCCTTGAAAGTGCCCTGCAGGGAAGTCATGCGGCTCTGGTAATCGGTTTCGAGTTCAGTGCGCAGCGAATCGTATTTCTTCTGGGCCTCGGCCAGGCGGCCGGCGTACTGGCTTTCCACTTCCAGCAGGCGGCCGTTCCAGCGCTCTATCACGGAGCGCTGGTTGCGGTCCAGGTCCTCGAACTTGCTCTGGTACTCGTCTTCCAGGCTCTTGCGCAGGGAATCCAGCTTGGCCTCTTTCTTGAGCAGCTGCTGAATGTCGAGTTTCCCCTCGCCCAGCAGGGACATGGTGGCTTCCAGCTTGGTGTAGAAATCCTCTTTTTCCTCCAGCGTCTTGGTGCGGGAGGTGTAGGCATCCTGCAGGGAGGAGTCCTTGAGCTGCAGTTTCTTGGCGGCTTCTTCGGCTATGGCCAGGTTCTTCTTGAGGTCCGCCTTATCTTTTTCGATAGTGTTGAGCCGTTCGAGCGCCCAGCGCAGCGTCATGCGCGCCGTGTCGAGGCTGGTAACGTCGTTCACCATCTGTTCGAGTTCGCCGTATTCGTTTGCCATAGTTTTACCTTTGTCCGCTCTATAACAAGTCTAATATACGCCGGCCCTATAAGCAATAAAAGGAATGTTAAATGATTATTAACAGAATGTTTCGCCCTATGAGGCCGGGCGGACGGGCGCAAAAAAGCCGCGCAGGAACGCGGCTTTTCAGACCCTGAAGGCGGGAATCAGCGGTAAGTGTTGCGGACCCGGACGGAATTGGACAGGTAGCTGTGCCAGGCCAGGGAGTAGATGAGGAACCCCACGGAGGCCTCGATGACCTGCAGCAGGGCCACGTGCCCTATGCCGGAAAATACGGCGTAGTTGCCCATGTAGACCCCGGTCAGTACGGTCATCCCCATGGCCGCCTCGAAAAAAAGCTTGGCTTTCTTCACCGCCCCCGGCTTAAGATCCTTCAGGTCGCGGCCGGCGGTAAAGCTCAGGTATACCAGCCCCAGCATCAGCGCGTCGCCTAACAGCGCCAGCGGTTTGAGGCCTATCAGTTTTACCTGGATGAGCACGGCCCAGCCGAGCGCCGCAACGGTCACCACCGGGCCCACGCCCATCAGCAGGATGACCAGCAGCCGCAGCCATCCGCCCACTCCCACAGGCCCGTTCTCGGTCGAATTTTCGGTCATAGCTTTCTCCCCGTGCCGGCGATATTCCTTCCTGCCTGACCGGACTATTTTATAAAATTTAAGCCGATGCTAAGAAAACTGACCCTGCTGCTCCTGCTGGCCGCCGCCGTCTTCGCCGGCTGGAAATTCGGCTACCAGGCCGCGCTGCGCTACTTCTTCCGGGTCTCGGGCACCGTCAGCGTGCGCCCGGACCTGCTCAACGCCCTGCCCGGCGCCAACAGCATGCTGTTCGTGGTGGTCCGCAACAGCGGCGGCGTGCCCGTGGCGGTCAAGAAGATCATCAACCCGGCCTTCCCGGCCAGGTTCGAAATGGGGCCCTCAAACCTGATCATGCCCGACCTGCTCACGCGCCGCATCTACCTGGAGGCCGCGCTGAACACGCACGGCCAGCTGGGCGAAAACCGCCGGGGCGACCTGCGGGGCGAACTGAGCTCCGGGGCCGCCATCATCAGCAAGGGCCTTTCCGTCACCCTCGACACCCGGATAAAATAAAACCCGGGGCCGTTAAGCCCCGGGCTTCGCGCGGCCGCCGCGCCGCTAATCGTTCTTTGCCGGCGGACGCCCGCCGTTGGACATCGCGAAAAGCCACACCAGTTTGTCGGTAGACTTCACCAGGTTGTCCCAGTTCTTGGCCAGTTTGGGTTCTTTCTTTTCCCGCTTGGCCAGTTTAACGTCCTGTTCGTACTTCTTGCCTATTTCTTCCCAAGTCATAGTCCCCCCACCTTCCGGAATTACCGGCCCCCCCGGGCCGTTACTGCTTACGGATATTATACATCACCCCAAAAAAGAGCCAAGGGCCATTGGGCCTACCAGCCGCGAGCCCTTGAGACCCCCATATAGATCAGCACCCCGCCTATGAGCAGCAGCAGGAAGCCCCAGTTCTTGCGGTGCAGAGCCACGTAGGAGTCGTTAAGGAACGTCTCCTTTATCAGCCGGTTCACGCGCTCTATGGCCTCCGGCTTGTAGATATAGCCCAGGCCCAGCAGAATGAACACCAGGCCGAAGAACACCTTAAGGTACGGGTTTATCTCCGTCATTGTTATAGCGGTTCATAGCCGTGACCACTCCGCCCGTGAACGCCGTTTTCAGCGCGTCGCAGGCCCGGTCCAGGAATTCCGGCAACCGCACCCCCTCTTCTTTAGAGAACTTTGAAAGCACGAAATTCTTGCCCTCTATGTGGGCGGGCCTGGGGCCTATGCCCAGGCGCAGGCGCGGGCACGCGGGCCCCACGGCGGAGATCACGGAGGCCATGCCGTTATGCGACCCGGCCGACCCGTCGCGGCGCAGGCGCATTTTGCCGAAGGGCAGGGCCAGGTCGTCGTAGGCGGCCAGGATGGCGACGGGCGGCACCTTGTAGAAGCCGCCAAAGCTCTGCACGGCCTGGCCGGACAGGTTCATGTAGGTCTGGGGTTTCAGGAGGAAGCAGCGCCGGCCGGCCGTGGCGAACTCGACATACAGGCCCAGGCCCTTCCAGTCGCGCCAGCGCTCGCCGGGAGCCAGGCGCGACGCGGCCAGGTCGGCCAGCATGAAGCCGATGTTGTGGCGGGTCTTTTCGTATTCCGGCCCCGGGTTGCCCAGCAGGACCGCTAATTGTAACTGGTCGTTCACGCCCTAACCCTCTAAAAGGACGGGGAGCAGAAGCCGAACGTTAAAAGTCCAACCTCTGCTCCCCGTGTTAAGCGGCCTCCAATTACTTCTTGGGGGCGTCCGCTTTCTTGTCGCCCGCGGGAGCGCCCGCGGCGGGCTTGGCGCCGGCGGCAGGCTTCGCCCCGGCGGCAGGAGCGGCGCCCTCGGCGCCCTCTTTCTCCTTGCCCTTCGCTATCACTTCAGGTTCCGCACCGGCCGCGGCGGCGCCGGCGGCAGGGGTCTCAACCTTCTCTTCCTTCGGAGCGGTCACGCTGACCACGATCTGTTCAGGAGCGTCGAGCAGGTCGTACTTGCCCGGCTTTATGTCCTTCACGCGCAGCGAGTGGTTGATATGCAGGTCGGTAATGTCGATAATGACCTCGTGCGGGATCTCGGTGGGCAGGCAGGACACGTTGACTTCGCGCATGGTGTGTTCCACCAGGCCGCCCTGGGTCTTGGCGCCGTAGCACTCGCCGACGAGTTTCACGTGCACCTTCACCTTGATCTTCTCGGTGAGCGAGATGCGCTGGAAGTCGAAATGGCGGTACTTGTCGCTGACGGGGTGGCGCTGCATGGCCTTTATGATGACCACGTCTTCGCCGCCCTGGTAGGCGATGGTGATGATGGCGTTGGGGTTGGCCTTGATGATGGCCGTCATGGCCTTCTCGTCAACGGTCACGCTCACCGGCTTCTTGTCGAGGCCGTAGATGACCGCGGGAATGCGGCCGCCGGCCCTGTGGGCGCTCAGTATGCCGCGCTGGCCGGCCTTGTCCCGCATCTCGGCGGAAATTTTAGTCTGTTGCATAGTACTACTCCTCCTGCTGGATTACATCCTGCGCCGGATCACTTGAAAAGTTCGCTTATGGACTCGCCCATGTGATTGCGCTTAATGGCCTCCGCAAGGAGCGGCGCCACGGATACTATCTTTATTTTAGCACTTTTTGAGGCGTTTACGGGAATCGTATCGCTGAAAATGATCTCTTCTATGGGGGATTTGTCTATGCGCTCGATGGCGTCCCGGGAGAGCACCCCGTGGGTGGCGGCGGCCACTATCTTGGCCGCGCCCTGCTCCTTTATGCTCTGGGCCACCTGGCAAAGCGTGCCGGCCGTGTCCACCAGGTCGTCGAAAATGAAGCAGGTCTTGCCCTTCACGTCGCCGATGATATTGTAGACCATGGCCTCGTTGGGGCGCGGGCGGCGCTTGTCTATGATGACCAGGCCCATGTCCAGGCGCTTGGCGAAAGAGCGCGCGCGCTCCACGCTGCCCACGTCGGGCGAGACCACTACGGTGTTCTCGAAATTGCGGCCCTTTATATACTCGAGGATGGCCGGCCGGGAGTAAAGGTGGTCCAGCGGGATGTCGAAGAAGCCCTGGATCTGCGCGGCGTGCAGGTCCAGCGTGATCACGCGGTTCACGCCGGCCTCGGTAAGGAGGTTGGCCACCAGCTTGGCGGTAATGGCCACGCGGGGGGCCGGTTTGCGGTCGGCCCGGGCGTAGCCGTAATAGGGCATCACGGCCGTGATGCGGCCGGCCGAAGCGCGGCGCAGCGCGTCGGTCATTATGAGCAGTTCCATCAGATTGTCGTTGACCGGGGGGCAGGTGGGCTGCACCACGTAGCAGTCCTCGCCGCGCACGCTTTCCAGGATATGCGCGTCGGTCTCGCCGTCGGCGAAACGGCTGACCTTGGCCTCGCAGAGCGGCACGCCCATGATATCGCAGATCTTGCGGGCCAGCGCCGGGTTGGCGTTGCCGGTGAAGATCTTGAAGTTGCCCCTTTTGCGCATTTCGGGAGTCATTTGGTCCTCTTTTTGAGCCGCTTAACCACCTGCCGGGCGCGCGCTATCCCCAGCGTCCCGCCCGGGACGTTCTCCGTTATCGTCGAGCCGGCGGCCGTGTAGGCGCCTGGCCCGATGTTCACGGGGGCGACCAGGTTGGTGTTGGAGCCTATGAAAGCGCCGGCCCCTATCACGGTCCTGTTCTTGTTCACCCCGTCGTAATTGCAGGTTATGGTGCCGGCGCCGATGTTGACCTTCTCCCCCATCTCGGTGTCGCCGACGTAGCTGTGGTGGTGCATCTTTGAGCCGCGCCCGATGCGCGACTTCTTAACTTCCGCGAAATTGCCTATCTCCGCCGCCGGACCGATGTCGGACAGAGGGCGCAGGCGGGCGAAGGGCCCCACTATGGCGCCCTGGCGCACGCGGCTCTTCTCCAACGCGCAGGAATATTTCACTACCGCGCCATCGTCTATTACGCAGTCCTCTATGACGCCGCAGGGGCCTATCTTGCAGCCCTTGCCTATCACGGTGGCGCCCTTCAGGAAGATACCGGGATACACCACGGTGTCGGCGCCTATCTGCACGCCTTCCTCTATATAGGTGTTGGAGGGGTCCACCACGGTCACGCCGGCGGCCATCAGGTCGGCGGCCTTGCGGCGGTTGAGCATGGCGTAGGCGGCGGCCAGGTCGGCCCTGGAATTGATGCCGCTCATCTCCGTCGGGTCCGCGAGCTTGAAAGCCTCTACGCGGCCGCCGGCGGCTATGATGTTCTCGAGCGCGTCGGTCAGGTAATACTCGCCCTTGGAGCCCTTCTTTTTAAGGTTGCGCACCGCTTTGCCCAGGGCCGCGGCGTTGAAGAAATAGGTGCCGGAATTAACTTCCTTGATGGCGCGCTCCCACTCGTCGGCGTCGGCGGCCTCCACTATGGCGGCCACGTTGCCCGCGTGATCGCGGCGGATCCGCCCGTAGGAACCCGGTTCGTCCAGGTCGGCGGTCATCACCAGGCAGCCGGGACCGTTGCGGAAATAGAGGTCGCGCATCTTGCGGGTGGTGGAGGCGCGCATCAGCGGGGCGTCGCCGCACAGCACCATCACGTGCGCGTGGCGGCGGATCTCGCCCATGGCTTCCTGTACGGCGCGGCCGCTGCCTAAAAGCCGCTTCTGCCGCACGAAAACGAGTTTGTCGCCGAGGTGGGCCAGTTTCTTCTTCAGCTCGGCCTCCACCATTTCGGCCTTGTGGCCGGTGATCACTATGATCTTGGCGGGCTCGAGTTCCGCTATCTTGCGGATGGCCCGTTCGGCCAGGGACATGTCGCCGAGGTAATGGAGTACCTTCGGCAGGTCGGACTTCATCCTGGTGCCGAGGCCGGCCGCCAGTACCACCGCCGCGAAATTTTTATTCTTTGGCATAGTTACCGTAAAAAACCGAGAGTTAAGGATCGGAAGGACTACATATAAATTCTACTAAAAAAAGAAAGGGGACGCTGATGACTATATGACTATTTGGCCATCAGATAAAGCTTACCGTCGGCGAGCCGGTAGAACAGAGGAAGGACCTTGACCTTGGGATATTTATGGTTCAGGCGGCGGGCCTCGGCCAGCACGAATTCGGCCTCGTCGCCTATCTCGAAGAGCGGCGCGTAGGAGGCGAAATATTCCAAGGCCCTTTTCCTGGTCCAGCCGGCGTTCTTCACCATGCCCTTTATGAAGGCGCCGCGGCGGTCTATCAGGCTCGACATGCCGCAATTGTCATGGGCGATCATGGCCACGTGCCGCACGCCGCCTATGCCGATGGAATAGGACACCTTGAACTCGCTATGGCGGATATTGCCGCCGCCGGTGCGCAGTTTGTAGGCGAAGTTCTCCGGCATGCGCAGCTGCTTGCGGTTGTCCATGCACATGCAGACGGTTAGCCGGGCCTTGTCGTATTTCTTGAACGGCTCCCCCAGGTTATGGTACCGCAGCAGTTCGCCGAAAGGCGTGTTGCGCAGGTTCTTCGGGATATCAGAAAGGGAATTTACGGCCTTAAACTTCTTCTCGTTCATATCTGCCTCCTGCCGGCCGCCAGTTCGCACTTCTCCGCCCGGTCCAGTTTCTTTATGACCGCTTCCAGCTTGGAAGCCGCGGAGCGGTCCTTCTTTCTCTTCTTCCAGACCAGCTCCACCGGGCCGAAGGCCGCCGTATACTTGGCCCCCCGCCCCGCGTTATGGTCCGCGATCCGCCCCGCCAGGTCGTTGGTAATGCCGGTATACAAGGAGCCGTTCGCGCACCTCACGATATATACGGTCCAGGATCTGGTTTTCATGAAAGAGGGGCTCCCGGGCATGGATTTGAACCATGTCTAACCGAGTCAAAGTCGGTTGTGCTACCGTTACACCACCCGGGAATAAACCTTATACAACGCGAACGCCCGTCCCGCGAGTACGGGAAGGGTCACTGCTTTTCCGTCTCGGGGCTGTTAGAAGCCTTCGGTTTGGGTCGGCGCCGCCAGCGGCCCGGCCTTGGCCAGCTCAGCCTCATATTCCTTCAAGATGAGCTGTTCCAGCTTGCTGCGGAAGTCGTTGTGAATGGGATGGGCTATATCCTTATAGGTGCCATCCTTGATCTTCCTCGAGGGCATGCACACTATGAGGCCGTTGTTGCCGTTGACCACTTTCATGTTGTGCACCACGAAGGCGTTGTCGAACGTTACCGTCGCGAACGCCTTCAATCTGGCCTCGTTCCTGAGATGTATCCTCACTTCGGTGATTTCCATACTCCCCCCTGATTACCGCCCCCCCTACAGAACATCCTGACACCGCGTACTCCTGCAAGGCAGCGTTACGTTGCTACTCCCCAGATTCTACCAAAATTTAGTCAAAAAAACCCTGTAACCGCGTATACGCCCCGCTGCCCGGGCCAGCCTGGCGGCCGCGGCCCGCTCCCAGGCCAGGGCGAATACCGTGGCGCCCGAACCGGACATCATGACCGCGTCGGCGCCCAGCTTGACCAGGCGCGCTTTCGCCAGCCGCACCGCCTTATGGCGCGGCAGCACCGGGTCTTCGAGGCGGTTGAACAGCAGCCCGGCGTCCTTGGGGCCGAACCTGCCCGCCTTCAGCAGGCGGCAAAGCCGGCTAAAATCTTTTACCCGGCTTTTTATTTCGGCCGGGGTGCCTAGCTTCAGATTCCCGTAAACCTCCCGGGTAAGCACCGGCGCGCCGGGATAGACCAGCACCACGTAAGGCAGGCGCCCTTTCAGCCTGAAAGCTTTCAGCCGCTCCCCGCGGCCGCGGCCTTCCGCCGCCGTGGCCTCCAGCATGAAGAAAGGCACGTCGGAACCTACCGCGGCCGCTATCTTCATGAGCCTGGGCCGGCCGGCGGGACCCACCCGGTAAAGTTTCGCCAGCCCCAGCAGGGCGGTGGCCGCGTCGGAAGAACCGCCGCCCAGGCCCGCCCCCACCGGGATATTCTTTTCGAGCTTTATCTCTACGGCCGGAGCCAGGCCGAACGCCTCGAAGAATTTCACCGCGGCCTTGTGGATGATATTGTCCGCCTGCCGGCCCAGCTCTTTGGGCCCGCCTTTGACGGCCAGCTTTATGCCCGGCGTCCCCGTCCTGCGGAAGGAGAGCAGGTCGCAGACGCCGGTGCGAGCGAACAGGGTGGCCAGGTCGTGGTAGCCGTCCGGCCGCCGCCTGGTGGTTTCCAGGAAGAGGTTTATCTTGGCGGGGGCTTTCAGTTTCAGCATGGTCAGTCCGGAAGGGTCAGGAGGTTAACGCCGCTGAAATTCATCTGCGTGTGGTCCATGGTGACCCGCAGCGACACGTGCGGCAGCTTGAACTCCATGATATAAGGGAACAGGTACAGGTTGCGCAGGAAATAGTGGGAAGGCCGGAAGGCCAGCTTGCGCTCGGCGTCGGCGCGCAGCTCTTCCGGCGTCCCGTCGGAGTCCAGGCAGATCTCGCGCCCCCCGCCGGCGAAGCAGGAGGCGTTCCAGCCGCCGTCGTGGAAGCCGGCCGCCAGCGCCCGGCCGGAATACCAGTCCCGCAGCTGGGCCGCTATGAGCCCGGCCCAGTGGTTGAAGGCGGCAGGGTCTATCTCCTTGAGCTCCATGGGATCCATCTCCAGGGCGTCGCCGCTGAACTTCGCCCGCCAGAGCGGGGCCATCAGGGGCCCCATCACGGTCAGGCTGAAATCCGAAGGCGGGGAAAAGTGCAGGATAGCGTCGAACTTCACCGTGCGGCCGCGCAGCTTTGCCTCCACCTTGGCGAACGAGGAGAATTCCTGCCCGTACGGCAGGAAGGAGCGGAGGTAATCGTGCCGGAGGCCGGGCGCTTCGGCCTCGGGAATGCGCTTCTGCAGCGCCTTCAGCCGCGCGTCGGCGGCGGCCCGTTTGGCAGGCTTGTCCAGCAGGCGGGAGTTCTTCCAGGCCAGCCAGGCCGTGCGGTAGTCGCCGGCGGCCTCGTAGATGTCCCCGGCGTGGCCCCAGATCACCGGGTCGTCGTACACGGCCTTTACCGCGAGTTTAATGGCACCCTTGGCGGCCGGCAGGTCGCCGCGGCGGAACTTCACCCAGGCGAGCGAATCCAGGTAGGCGCCGTTGGCGGGCTCCAGCGCCACTGCGCTCGAGATAAGCACCTCGGCCTCGGCCAGTTTCAGGCCGCGGTCCGCCAGCGAGTAGCCCAGGTAGTTGAGCACATTGGCGTTGGCGGGGTTCTTGCCCAGCAGGTAGCGGAAATTCTCCTCGGCGGCCGGCATGTCGCCCTCGCGCTCGCTGATGACGGCGTACTGCATGCGGGCCTCGGCGTTGTCCGGGCTTTTGGCGAGCAGCTGGCGCAGCATGGCGCGCGCCTTCCCGGAGTCGCCGGTGTCGTCGTAGCCCAGCGCCAGGAAATAGGTGATCTCGCCGTTATCGGGCCATTTCTTGGCCGCTCCCTCCAGCAGCTTTATGGCCTTCTCGTAGCGGTCGCTCTGGGTGTAGTAATAAGCCAGGCGCAGCGCCAGCGTGGCGTCGTCCTTCAGCGCGGAGGACCCTTCCACGTAGGCGGCCGCGGCGGCGAAATCCCGCCGCTGCTCGCTTATCACCGACAGCCAGAAGCAGGCCACGGGGTCGGCCTTGTTCAGGGCCCAGGCCTTCAGGAAATATTTTTCCGCCTGCTCCAGGTCGGCCACGGCGGGGCTCGCGTACAGCTCTCCGACGTGGTTGAAAAGTTCGGAGTTATTGTTCTCCAGGGCCAGCAGTTCCCCGTATTCCCCGAGCGCGGCGGCGGTGTCGTTCTTCACCTCGTAATAATTGGCCAGCATGTAGCGAGGCTGGAGGTAGTAGGGGTCGGCCTCCTTGGACTTCACCAGGCTGCGCTTCATCTCCTCGTAGCGGCCCTTCATGTTGTGCAGCACGGCTATCTGGTAGTTCACCTCGGCGGCGTCCTCGGGCTTGAGCTCAAGGTACTTCTTAAGGTAGCCCACAGACCTGTCGGCGTCCCGCCCGCTCCAGAGACTGGCGAGCTGGTAAAGCGCCTCGTGGGCGGACTCGTCCATGGCGTAGGCTTTTTCGTAGGCGGAAGACGCGCCCGCCATGTCGCCGGAAGCCCAGCGGACATTGCCGTAGAGCACCCAGTTGTCGGCCGTGGCGGAATCGGCCTGCACCACGAAATCCGCCCAGCGGGCGGCCTCGTCCACCTTGCCTATGCGCAGCGCCAGGTTCAGCGCCTGCTTGTAAACGAAAACTGACTGCGGGTCCAGCAGCAGCGTCCGCTTGTACTCCTGCAGGGCCGAATCATAGTTGCCGTGCCGCTCCAGCACCATGCCGTTCATGAAGTGGAGGTAGGCCTCCTTGTCCGCGGCCGCGGCCAGCGCGGCGGGGAACAGGCAGAGGGCAAGCAGCGGCAATAGGGTCTTTTTCATGGTCATTCCTTGGCCGGCAGAACCTTGCGCATGAGCAGGGCGGCGTCGGCGTTGTCGTAAAATTTGGGCCTTCGGCCCACCTGTTCGAAACCGAGGGCCGCGTACAGGGCTATGGCGGCCGCGTTGCGTTCGTTCACCTCGAGATCTATCTCCCGGCAGAGACTCTTGGCGGCGTATTCGGCCATCTTGCCCATCAGGGCCTTCGCCACCCCGCGGCGCAGAAAGCGTTTCTCCACCGCCAGCGTGTTGAACTGCACCTGCGGGCGCAGCACCCAGAAATTTATAAAGCCCGCCACCGCCCCGTCCAGCTCGGCGGCCAGGGTCACGGAATTGCGGTTGCGCTCCTCGCCCTCGAAGCCGGCTATCCCCCAGGCCGGGAAGCCGGGGTGCTGGCTTTCTATCCCGGCGAAAGCCGCGTAATCCTCTTTTTTCGCCCGGCGTATCAGCATGCTCTATTTCTTCGGCCCGTAGCTCACGTTATTCTCCAGCTCGTACTTGGCCGGCTTAAGGTAAAGCGGTTTCAGGCTCCTGTTGCCCCGGGCCAGCGCGGCCCGGATGACGTAAGCCGGTATTATTTTCGAGACCGCGGCTGGCGCGGCCGCGGCGCCGGCTGGCAGCAGGCCGTAGATCTCCGGCGCCTCCTCGGCGTCGCCCACGGCGTAAAGCGTACCGGCGCCGGCCAGCAGCGCCTTAAGTTCCTCGGCCTTCAGCCAGACCGGCTCGCCGTCAGGACTTCCCCGGAGCGTGAAGAACTGGCAGAAATATTCGTCCTTGAAGGCGTGCAGCAGCGCGGCTATCCGCCCGCCCTTGTTCGCGGCGGCCCAAAGTTTAAAATGCCGCGCCTGGCGCGCCTGGAGGACCAGCACCTCGAAGAGGGTGGCCGTGCGCACCTCCGCCCCGCCCAGCGCTTTCAGCGCGCCGGCCAGCGTGAGCGAGATGCGTATGCCCGTGAACCGGCCGGGGCCGCGTACCGCGCAGACCGTGCCCACGGAGCGCAGGTTCGCCCCGGCGCGGGCCAGCAGCCGGCGGGCCATAGGGAACAGCGCTAGTTCCTGGTTGAAAACTTTTTTCTGGGCCTGGAAGACGCGGCCGCCGGCCAGCACGGCTAGCTTCAGCCGCGAGCCGGAAGTGCAGATGCCCAGCGTCACTTTTTCAGCCATTGCTTCCTTATCTCCGCCAGCAGGCCGGCGAGTTCGCCTTCGGCCCCGGCCTTTATGGTGCGCCGGTCGCCGCCGGCCAGCAAAAATTCCAGGCGCAGCGGCCGCGCGGCCGCGTAGAGTTCGCCGCCCTCCCCGGGCCATTCCACCGCCGTTATCCCGTCGGGCCGCCCCAGGTATTCGTCCAGGCCTATGTTCTCCATGTCGGCCTCGCCGGCGCGGAACAGGTCGAAGTGGTAGAGCTTGAGCCGCCCGCCGTAGGCGCGCATCAGGTTGAAGCTGGCGCTGACCGGCAGCTTTTTGGCCCCGAGCGCGGCGGCCAGCTCCCGCACGAAGAAGGTCTTGCCGGCGCCGATGGGCCCTTCCAGGAACAGGGCGCAGCCGCCCGGCAGGCGACCGGCGAAAAGCCGGGCGAGCCTCGCGGTGTCCTCCGGGGAGGAGCTTTTAAAAGTGCTCGAAACTTTTGACCTTGCCATTAAAATTCTCTATCGCCGCACCGCGGCCTTTTTCCACCCGGCCCACCACCAGCGCGGCCGGCAGCAGACGCTTGATGTCGCCCAGTTTGCGCGCCGGGGCCGTGAACACCAGGCCGTAATCCTCGCCGCCGCCTATGGCGTAGTAGCGCCACGGCCGGCCCGCCGCCGCGCAGTAAGCCCGCAGCTCGCGGGCGCAGGCGCCTTCGCCGGGGCTGACTATCACCCGGCAGCGGGAAAGTTCGGCCAGGATGGCGGCGCTGCGGGCCAGGCCGTCGGAATTGTCCAGCATGGCCGAGGCCAGTTCTTTCCGGCCCAGCAGGGCGCCGGCCGCCAGCTGCGGTTCGGGCCGCCAGAAGGCCTTCACCAGGCCCGGGAATTTTTTGCAAAGCGCCGCCTTGCCGCCCATCAGGATCTCGAGCCCGGCCGCGGCCAGGCCCAGGGGCCCGACGTTGAACAGCAGGTCGCCGGGCTTAGCGCCGTAGCGCGTCACCGGCTGCGTGCCGCCCGTCTCCCCCCAGACCGTCATGTAAAAATGGTTCTCCCGCGCGCCGGCCAGGTTGCCGCCGGCCACGGAAATGCCGAAGCGCAGCGCCTCTTTCTTGAGCTCGCGCATGAACCGGCGGGTGAAATCCGGCGGCGTGTCCTTTTTCAGCCCGGAGCCCACCACGCAGGAAACCGGCCGCACGTCGCCCATGGAGGCGAGGTCGCTCAGGTTTATGCGCGTCAGCTTGCGGGCGAGGTCCTCCGGGGTGGCGAAGCGGGCCAGGTAATGGGTGCCTTCCACTATCTCATCGGTGGTGATCACCAGGTCGCGGCCGGCGCCGTGCCGGAGCACCGCGCAGTCGTCGCCGGGCCCCAGCAGCAGCCGTCTGTCGCCGGGGAACCGGAAGGTCTTTTCTATATGCTCTATCAGCCTGGCCTCGGCGCCTTTTTTCGCTTTCATCGTTCCAGGCTCCTTATCGCCGGCGGCAGAAAATCCAGGAGTTCGCCGGCCAGCACGCAGCGGCCGGTGAGTTCTTCGGCGGCGAGCTCTCCGCAGAGGCCGTGCAGGTAGACCGCCAGCGCCGCGCTGCCGAAAGCGGTCCCGGAGGAAAAGCCGCGGGCCAGGCCGTTCTGGGCCAGGAAACCGGCGCAGAGCCCGGCCAGCACGTCGCCGGACCCGCCTTTGGCCAGCTCGGGGCCGCCGGTGGAGTTCTTCAAAATTTTTCTTCCGGAGCAGAGCAGCGTGCCCTGCCCCTTGAGCACTGCCACGCCCCCGGTCAGCGCGGCCAGCGCCGCGGCCGCCGCGGGGCGGTCCGTGACTTTCCTTCCGAGCAGCCGCGCGGCCTCGCCGGGGTGGGGCGTAAAGACGGCCGCGGGAGATTTGACCTTGAAAGGCCGGGGACCGGCGGCCAGCGCGTTGAGCGCGTCGGCGTCTATCACCGCCGGAATATCCAGGGCGGCCAGCAGCTTAAGGGCGAAGGCGCGCGCGCCGGGCTTATCGCCGAGGCCGGGGCCTATCAGCAGCACGTCAATTTTTTTCTTCTTCGCGAAAGCGGCGACTTCGGCGGCGGCAGCGGCGGTGAAAGCCCCGCCCGAACAGGAGGCGCCGAAGGTCATGGCTTCGGGAACCGCGCAGGCGATAATTTTCCGTTCGCTCTCCGGGCAGGCCACGGTGACCAGCCCGGCGCCGGCCTTCAGGGCCGCGCGGGCGGCCAGTATTGCGGCGCCGGCCAGGCCGCGCGAACCGACCGCTACCAGCACGCGGCCGTAATCCCCCTTGTGGGAGGCGCGGGGGCGCGGCGGCAGGAGAGGTTTAACGTAGGCTTTTGTAATGCCCGGGATTTTCATGGCTTGGCTCAGGCGAAAGCTATTACGGCGGCCACGGTATAGTCGGCGGTATGCGAGATAGAGACCAGCAGCCGCGCGCGCGGCCGCCCCTTTACCCGCACCTGCGGCCGGCCGCTGTCCGTGTTCTCCACCTCTATACTGTTGAGCGGCAGGCTTTTGGCGTCCAGCGCCTTGATGACCGCCTCTTTTACGGCGAAGCGGGCGGCCAGGCGTTCGAACCTGTTGGCGCTCTTGCCGGCGTAGGCCAGTTCCACCGGCGTAAAAACTTTTTTCAGGAAGCGCGGGTTCGCCGCCAGGCGGCGGACCCTGGCCACCTCGGCCAGGTCCACGCCCAGCCCGGTCACCGCACCCGGAGGAACTTTTGCGGGCATAAGCTCAGCGCACCGTCACGCTCTTGGCGAGGTTGCGCGGCTTGTCTATGTCGCACTTCTTGGCCAGGGCCACGTAGTAGGCGAAGATCTGCAGCGGGATCACGGTGAGCATGGGCGTGAACAGCTCCCCGGCCTGCGGCAGCGTGATGTAGCGGGAAGCCTTCACGGTCTTGCGGGAGACGGCGTCCACTATGGCCACCACGTCGGCGCCGCGCGCCTTGGCCTCTTCTATGTTGCCGGCCATCAGCTCCAGCGCCCGGCCCGAGGGGGCCACCGCCAGCAGCGGCATGCCCTTGTAGATGATGGCAATGGGGCCGTGCTTCATCTCGCCGGCGGCGTAGCCCTCGGCGTGCACGTAGGAGATCTCCTTGATCTTCAGGGCGCCTTCCAGCGCTATCGGGAAATTGATGTGCCTGGAGATGAAGAGGAAATGCTCGCTGTGGGAGAAGGCCTCGGCCACTTTGGCTATGTCCTTCTCCAGCTCCAGCGTCTCCTCTATCAGGCGCGGCATTTTCAGCAGGTCCTCGGCGTAGCGGCGGGCGTCCGTGGCGGACAGGACGCCGCGCGCGGCCGCGAAATGGCCGGCCACCAGGTAAATGGCGGCGAGCTGGCCGAGGAAAGCCTTGGTGGAGGCCACGCCTATCTCGGGGCCGCAATGGGTCTGCAGCACGTAATCGGCCTCGCGGGTGAGCGTGGAGCCCACGGTATTGGTGATGGCCAGCACCTTGGCGCCGGCGGAGCGCGCTTCGCGCACGGCGAAGAGGGTGTCGGCGGTCTCGCCGGACTGTGAAATGGCTATCACCAGGGTGTCTTTCGCCATCAGCTTGGCGCGGTCGGTGAACTCGCTGGCGATATCGGCGGAGGCGCGCAGGCCGAAGTTCTCGAACAGCCCCCGGCCCACCAGCCCGGCGTGGTAAGCGGTGCCGCAGGCTATGAACTGGATGTTGGAGAAACCTTTCATGGCGGCGGCCGCAAGGCCGGTCTCGGCCTTGAGCACGTCGCCGCCCAGCGGCAGCAGCCGGCCGCGCAGGGTGTTCTCCACGGCCTCGGACTGCTCGTGGATCTCCTTGAGCATGAAATGCTTGTAGCCGCCCTTCTCGGCCATGGTGGAGTCCCACTGTATGGTCACGGCTTCCTTGGAGACCTTCTTGCCCTGGAAGGTGTAGAAATCTATGCCGTCCTTCTTCACGGCCGCCATCTCCCCGTCGTTGAGGAAGATCACGCGCTTGGTGTACTTGAGAAAGGCGGACACGTCGGAAGCTATGAAGTTCTCCCCCTTGCCCAGGCCCACCACGAGCGGGCTGTGCATGCGGGCGGTCAGCACCATGGCGGGACAGCTCGCCCACACCATGGACAGGGCGAAAGACCCTTTCAGGTCCCCCACGGTCTTGCGGAAAGCCTCGAAGAACACCGGCTCCAGCATGTCGGCGCGCATGGCCTTCTCCTGCACGTGCAGGGCCTTGAGCTTCTCCTCCATCAGGTGGGCGATGACCTCGGTGTCGGTCTCGGACTTGAACTTATGGCCGGAGGCGAGCAGCTTTTCCTTGAGGTCCAGGTAATTCTCGATGATGCCGTTGTGCACCACCACCACGCGGCCGGAGCAGTCGGTGTGGGGATGGGCGTTGTCTTCGGAAGGGGCCCCGTGGGTGGCCCAGCGGGTGTGGCCCACGCCCACGTTGGCACCCTTGGCGGGGTCCTGCGCCACCAGTTCGTCCAGGGCGTCCACGCGGCCGCTCACGCGGCGCAGGTAAAGTTCGTTCTTCGCGTCCACCACGGCTACGCCGCAGGAGTCGTACCCGCGGTATTCCAGGCGGCGCAGGCCGTCTATCAGCACGTCGGTGGTCTTATGGTCCCCGATATAACCGGTTATTCCGCACATATTGTTCCTCGTGTCCTTTTATGCCGCGGACGGCCTTCCGGCGGTATTTAAGCCGCCTTCACGCCGCCCGCGCCCCGTCGGAAAAATTACTGTATCAGCCGCTTCATCTCGGCCACGGCCGTCTTGAGCCCCACGAACATGGCGCGCGAAACTATGGAGAAGCCGATGTTAAGGCAGTCCATGCCCTCTATACGGGCCACCGGCGCTACGTTGTAGTAGTCCAGGCCGTGCCCGGCGTGCAGCTCCATCTTGAGCTCCTTAACCAGGAAGCCGGCCAGCTGCAGTTTCTCCAGTTCCTTCACCTGCAGCTTCTTGCCCCAGGCCGCGGCGTACTCTTTGGTACAGAGTTCAATGGCGTCGGCGCCCATGTTGTGGGCGGCGCGGATGGCGCCCGGTTCGGGGTCGGCGAACACGCTGACCTCTATGCCGGAGCCGGACAGGTTCTTTATGATCTTCTCGAGCCCGGAGTTCTTGCCCTCGAGCTTCATGCCGCCCTGCGTGGTCAGCTCGCGGGGCCCCTCGGGCACCAGGCAGACCGAGTCGGGGCGCAGCTTCAGCGCCAGCTTCTCCATCTCGGCGGTGGCGGCCATTTCCAGGTGGATCAGGCCCTTCACTTCGTGGCGCACCCGCTCTATGTCGGAATCCTGGATGTGGCGCCGGTCCTGGCGCAGGTGCATCACCACCATGTCGCCGCCGGAGCTGTAAACCACCCGCGCGGCCTCGACGGTGTCGGGGTTCTTCTCGCCGCGCGCCTGGCGCAGCGTGGCTACGTGGTCTATGTTAACGCCGAGTTTAACGTGTCTCATAAGCAAATGCCTCCCTGAAGATAAAACCTGAAATTATTTGGCGGCCAGCGCGCCGGAGTGCCGGCGGTAATGCTCCAGCAGGTCGTCGGCGATGGCCTTTATTTTAGCCTTGCTCTCGCCTTCCACCAGCAGGCGCAGCAGCGGCTCGGTGCCGGAGTAGCGGATGAAGATGCGGCCGTTGCCCTTCAGGCCGCTCTCGAGCCTGGAAAGTTTGTCGGCGAAGCCGGGCACCGCCTTGAAGGCCGGCTTGCTGGTCACCTTCACCTTCTCCACCACCTGCGGGTAGCGGCTCCAGTGCCGGCGGAACCAGCTGAAAGGCCGGCCCATGTCGCGCACCGCGGCCAGCGTCTGCAGGGCGGTGAGGATGCCGTCGCCCGTGGGGGCGAACTCGCGGAAAATGATATGGCCGCTGGTCTCGCCGCCGAGCTTCAGGTCGCCTTTCTCCATGGCGTCGGTGACGTTCTTGTCCCCCACCGGCACCTGGGCCACGCTGATCCCCTGCCCCCTGAGATACTTCAGCAGGCCGTAATTGGACATGAAGGTGAGCGACACGCCGCTGTTGGTGAGGCGGCCGCGGGCTTTCATGTACGGGGCGGCCATGGCTATCACGTCGTCGCCGTCCAGCTGGAAACCCTTCTCGTCGGCGAACATGCAGCGGTCGGCGTCCCCGTCGAAGCTGATGCCGCAGAAAGCGCCCCATTTAGCGGCGGCCGCGGCCATCTTCTCAGTGTGGAGGGCGCCGCAGCCCATATTGATGTTCTTGCCGTTGGGTTTGTCACCTATGACCTTCACCTTGGCGCCCAGGTCGCGGAAGATGCGCGGCGCTATCTTGTAGGCGGCGCCGTTGGCGCAGTCCAGCAGGATCTTCAGGCCCTTCAGGTTGAAGCCGGGCGGCAGGGTGCATTTGAGGAAGTCCTCATAGTCGCGCGTAAAATCTTTCTTATGCAGGCCGGGGTGGGTGGGGCGGAACTTCAGCGGCTTTTTGCCCAGCAGCAGCGCCTCTATCTTGTTCTCTATAGCGTCGTTGAGTTTGAGGCCTTCGCTCGAGAAGAACTTTATACCGTTGAACTCCGGCGGGTTGTGGCTGGCGGAAATGACTATGCCGAAGTCCGCGTTCTCGCGCTTGACCAGGTAGGACACGGCCGGCGTGGGGATGATGCCGAGGTCCACCACCTTGAACTTGCTGGCCCCCAGGCCTTCCACCAGGTATTTCTTTATCAAGCGGCCGGAGGCGCGCGAATCCATGCCTATGAGCACTACCGGCTTGCCGGTGTGGCCCTTCTTCTTATACCTGGGCAGCACCAGCGAGGCCGCGTAGCCTATCCGGCGGATGAAATCGGGGGTAAAAGGGTAATCCCAGGTGATGCCGCGTATGCCGTCTGTTCCGAACAATTTTCCCATTAATCGTTGTCCTGCTTTGAAAGCGGATAATATAATTTTATATTATATCATTCTGTTCATGGCGCTGTAAGGCCCGGCAGGGAAGGATGGCCGAGCGGTTTAAGGCGCCGGTCTTGAAAACCGGTGTGCGGTTAATCCGCACCGTGGGTTCGAATCCCACTCCTTCCGAACTTTTTTGCTTTTTAAAAAATCGGAATTAAAATTTAAAATTTCTGCGCGCGCAGAATTAAAATTA
>Ga0154363_139_pt1 | contig 120611 bp, 107 predicted proteins | sample RifGroA2_FD_115891 | JGI IMG/M metagenome (GOLD analysis project Ga0154363, IMG submission 115891) | Elusimicrobia bacterium GWA2_62_23
GGTCATGGAGCCGGCTTTCTTGGAGTCGTACACGAAGTAGCCCTGCGCGAACTGGCCGGTCTCTTCGCTGATGATCTTGATGGTGTTCTTGTTGGCGCCGATGGTGCCGTCGGAACCCAGGCCGAAGAAGAGCGCGCGGAAGGTATCGGCGGGCTCGGTGGTGAAATTCTCGTCGTACTTGAGCGAGAGGTTCGTGACGTCGTCGTTGATGCCTACCACGAAGCCGTTTAGGGGCTTGGCGGCGGAGAGGTTCTCGAACACGGCCTTGGCCATGGCCGGGGTGAACTCCTTGGAGCCGAGGCCGTAGCGGCCGCCGACTATGACGGGCAGCTCTTTGAGGGCGCCGGCCTTGAAGGCGGTGGAGCAGACGGTGACCACGTCCTGGTAGAGCGGCTCGCCCAGGGCGCCGGCTTCCTTGGTGCGGTCGAGCACGGCTATCTGCTTCACGGACTTCGGGAGGGCCTTTATGAAATCGGCTTCGGAGTAGGGGCGGTACAGGCGCACTTTCAGTACGCCCACTTTCTCGCCTTTGCCTACGAGGTAGTTCACGGTGTCTTCCAGCACGTCGGCGCCGGAGGCCATCACTACCACGACCTTGGTGGCGTCGGGGGCGCCCACGTAGTCGAAGAGGTTATACTTGCGGCCGGTGAGTTTCTCGAACTGGCCCATGGCTTCTTTCACCATGGTGGGCACGGCGGTGTAGAACTTATTGCCGGCTTCGCGGCCCTGGAAGAACACGTCGGGGTTCTGGGCGGTGCCGCGCAGGGTGGGGTGCTCGGGGTTGAGGCCGCGGGCCTTGTGCTCGGCTATGAGCTTCTCGCTGATCATGCTGCGCATGACTTCGTTGGAGAGCGGCTCCACCATGTTGAGCTCGTGGCTGGTGCGGAAGCCGTCGAAGAAGTGCAGGAACGGCACGCGGGTCTTGAGCGCGGCGGCCTGGGAGATCAGGGCGAAGTCCATGGCTTCCTGGGGGTTGGCGCTGGAGAGCATGGCCCAGCCGGTCTGGCGGCAGGCCATCACGTCGCCGTGGCCGCCGAAGATGGAGAGGGCGTGGGCGGCGACTTCGCGGGCGCTGACGTGGAACACGGTGCTGGTGAGCTCGCCGGCGATCTTGTACATGTTGGGGATCATGAGCAGGAGGCCCTGGGAGCAGGTGAAGGTGGTGGTGAGGGCGCCGGCGGTGAGAGCGCCGTGGACCGCGCCGCTAGCGCCGCCCTCGGACTGCATCTCTATGACGGAAGGGACGGTGCCCCAGATGTTCTTGTCGCCTTTGGCGCTCCAGACGTCTGAAAGCTCACCCATTACGGAAGAAGGGGTGATCGGGTAGATCGCTATGACCTCGTTGGTCTTGTGGGCCACGAAAGCCGCGGCCGTATTGCCGTCCATTGCAACTCTTTTATTAGACATTATTTATTCTCCTTAAGGATGTAACCGCAAATCTGGAACTTCTGAGTCCCTAAAGTATACCATTTTTGCCCCTTCCCCCTCCCCACCCACCGTGAACCCCGTTACGCAGGGGCGGCGGCATATTCCCCTCCTTCGCTGAGCGGGCGCGGCGGAAGAGGGCCTGCGTGCCTCCGCCGGCGTCGAACTCCTCGCGCACACAGTGCGCTCGTCAGACAGCGCCGCCGCGGCCATAATGATAGGCCGTCCGCTCCGGCACTTGGCCCTGCGCCCTAACGCTCACTCGGGGAACACGCCGCCGCCCTCTCACAGGTTATTGCTCTCCTCCCCAACTGGTTCCGGCAGAAACACCGCGCCCGTCCCTTGCCCCTATAGTCCCTCAAGCAGCAATCTGGCCTGCTCGGGGGTGGGCAACTGGGCTTTTAGTTCTTTTGGTAGACTCTGCACTATCTTATAGGCCGCTACCCCTATGGGTTTCCGGGATTGGCGTAGTGCGTATTCCACGATCGTGCGGTTTTTGTCGCGGCAGAGTATTATGCCGACCGAGGGATTCTCGTTCGCGGTCCTTACTTTATCGTCCAGGAGGGACAGGTAGAACTGCATCTTGCCGACGTGTTCCGGCAGGAACTTCCCGGTCTTTAGCTCTATGGCCACAAGGCATTTGAGGTGCCGGTGGTAGAGCAGGATGTCGATGAAGTATTCCTCTCCTTCCATTTCCAGGCGGTACTGCGAGCCGATGAACGCGAATACGCCTCCCATCTCGGCGAGGAAGCGATTCACGCGGCCTATCAGCGCCGTTTCCAGCTCCTTTTCGCTGTGTTCCTCCCCCAGGCCGAGAAAGTCGAAGTTGTATTCGTCCTTTACTGCCAATCGTGCTCGTGTCGCCTCTGGAACAGGCAGGCTGCGCTCGAAATTGGTTTGGTTTTGAAGATAGGTCAGGTGAAGCCGTGCGGCGATGTTGTTTGCCAGGGTCGCCTTGCTCCAACCGTGCTTTTGGGTCATGCGCAGGTAGAATTCCCGCTCAATATCACTTCCGCAGGACTCAAGGATACAGATGTTCTTTGTCCAACTGATTTCTTGCGCCAGTGGTGCAAGTTTTGAGTTCCCTGAATAGTGCAGGTAAAATTTCCGCATCCGCCAGATATTGTCCCTGGAAAATCCGCTTACTCCGGGGAACTCAGCCTGCAGGTCCATCGCCAGGCGTTCCACTACCGACTTGCCCCAAGTGTTTCCTGACTGCCGTTCCTCGATGATGCGGCCGATGTCCCAATACAGGGCTATCAGTTCTTTGTTCACGGCCCGCAGGGCGGAATATTGCGCCGCCCTCACCCGGCCTTTTATCTCCGTCAGCATGGTTCCGTATTCCCGCATGGTTCCGGCCATAATCCACCTCCTGGGCTGGATATAGCCTAGCATGCGTCCCCGACAGCCTTCTGTCGGGTTCGTTGAACCCCAAAAACAAAACCGCCGGGCTTCCCCGGCGGTTTTGGCGGTTATGGTAGTTGTAATGCTAACCGTTGTGGGTTGGATGGAAGGCTATGCGGAGGTCGCTGTTGAGGGCGTGGGCGATCTTTTCCAGGGTGATCAGGGTGATATTGGGGTGGCGCAGGGTCTCTATGTCGGAGATCACCTGCTGGGTGGTGTGGACTCTATGGGCCAGTTCCAGCTGGCTCAGGTGGAGCTTGCGACGGCGCCTGGCTATCATCAGCGCCATCCTCGCGCGGATATCCTCCGCGTCGAACTCTTTCTTGAACTTCTTGTCCCTGAGCTGGCCCTTAAGCCACCCGTTCAGCGTAACTTTCTTATTCTTCATAAATTCACCTTGATTCCCTGCCAATAATATACATGATATATAATGTATAAACAAGGCCTATTCCCGGCACCCGATCCCTCTCCGCTTCCAATAGCATAGCACCCCACCGTTACACCTTATTCTCGTGGCCCCCCCAAATAAAACCGCCGGGTTTTCCCGGCGGTCAGCTGTCCTAGTCCCCCCCCCAATCAATGATACTCGAACAGTTAGCTGCTGAATTTAAAGTCTGGCTATTAGACCCGTCCGGGGAAGCTGCAAAGAGCGAAATCCTGGCACTTGTTAGATGACAATAGTTTCTCTTTTTAAGGCATTGCTGACAAAAACGCAACTACGAATCAGACTACATATTGCAAAAATGCCCACAACACTAAGGCATCCAATTCTCCATTTAATATTCAACAATTGCGAAAAAGGCAAGAACAAGAGAGAGAGAATTACAACTGAAATCATTTGCCAAAACACCCACTTAAACTCTGCCGTAACATGCTTCCTTTTCTTTCTTTGCCCTCTAATAACATCAATCGCTTTTTTAGCGGTTGCCGCTTCTTCTTTTCGGAAACCAGACTTAGCCCATTCTGACAAGTTGTTTTCAGTTGCCTCAATCTGCTTGTCTAAACTAAACGCCTCAATATTAGTCCCATTCATTGAAGCGACCAAATCTTTACGACTCCACTCAATTGAATTTTGAATCCACTCTAAAGCATAAACGACAAAAATCCCAAGTATCCCACTTAGTGCCCCAAAAACTTGCGCAATTGCACTATAAGTCCAGAAGAAAGTATCTTCCATAACCTCCACCTCCGCAACAATCTCTACGAACTGATGGACGAAATACTGACACTTTGCGAAAACCGCTTCCACTCCTAACTCGGGGTTTCTTCCGAAGAGGGCTTGTTCTCACCAACAGGGATCGCATCAGAAGGCGGCACAGGGGTAACTGCTGCCGCTTCATCAGAAGAAGGCTTATCCTCGCTAGTGGAGAGACCGCTCTCTTGCTCTCCGACAGGAGACTCACCCTCGGCAGAACCTGCATCGCCGTTCCTTTTTGTCATCCGTCTTTTTCTGCTAATTTTTATTGTTTCCCCATACTGGGAAATAACAGCCGGATTCAAGAGCTTTCGTATCCCATCCACCAAATCATCTTCAGTAATCAAGATGCCTGATTTTCGGCGAATCTCTCTGCGAATGGATGAGAGCGTGTCCTCATGGAATAACGCTTTAATGATAGATATCGGCTGCAAAGAAAGGCACTTCTCCCAGTAGGATTCTAATTCATTGTTTTTTACTGCTTCGTAAGAAATATAGTAGAGCTTATCTGCATTCTGGCTCATGTCGCCATTGATTAAATCCAATTAGGAAATCAGAGTATGCTCTATCCCTGTTTTATCAAAAGTTAGATGATAAAACTGCCACTCGCTACCATTTGTTAATATCACCCAACTGACACCACTTTGTGAAGCATAACTTTCGGCCTGAAAGATTTGGGATTCTTTAAGGCTAGTGCCGGCGGACTTCACCTCTATGTAAAATTTAACTTTGGAGTCCACTCTAATTGCCAAATCAACAAAACGTTCCTTGACCTGGAATTCTTTTGTAATGTGAGAGAAAACATCATAGCCAAGAACGTCTTCAAGGAATTTCACAACTCGTGTAACGACATCGGCTTCATTAATATCCCTGTCTTTAGCATCCTGCCAAACAGAAGTAAATTTACGAAGTCCTTTGACAATGGAATTATTAGCCATGTTGCCCCCTAGTTTTCAGATAAATGAATTCCATCCCCAATTTTTAACGCTCGCTCTAAGAGGCGAGCACATATTTTTCGATAGGAGCTCACTTCTTTCTGCTCCCTAAGCCTATCCCAAGGCGCATGCTAAAATCTTTAAATAACTCTGTGAAAGGCGTTATGCAAAACGAGGAGGGGCGGGTGACGAGGGGTGTGCCTTCGGAGGGGTGTCGCGGAGGTCGAGGAGGTGTCGGCAAGCCGGCGCGTTTCGGGGTTTTGTATAATTGAGGGATGGAGAACAAACCTAAGAAACCTACACCATCGATCAAGCAGAACCTGGGGCGCCATCAGGATGCCGTGGCGCGCCGCTCCAATTTCGACGAGGTCGCCATGGGCTTCGGGCTGGAGGAAGCGGTTACCGAGGCCGCCAGGTGCCTGGGCTGCAAGACCAAACCCTGCGAACTGGCCTGCCCCGTCAACGTGAAGATCCCCGAGTTCGTGGACCTGGTCCACAAAGAAGACCTGGGCGCCGCCGCCTCCAAGATCTTCGAGACCTCACTTTTCCCCGCCATCTGCGGCCGCGTCTGCCCGCAGGAAACCTATTGCGAAGCCGCCTGCGTGCTCAAGGACAAGTTCGGCCCGGTTTCCATAGGCCGGCTGGAACGCTTTACCGCCGATTACGCCCGCAAAGGCGGTTTGATAAAGCCCCCGCCCTGCGCCCCCGACACCGGCAAGAAAGTGGCCTGCGTGGGTTCAGGGCCCACCTCCTTGGCCGTCGCGGCTGAGCTGCGCAAGCTCGGCCACGCGGTAACCGTGTTCGAGGCCCTGCACGAGTTCGGCGGGGTGCTCTGCTACGGCATCCCCACCTTCCGCCTGCCGCGCGAAGTGGTGCGCTTCGAAGTGGACATGCTGCGCAAGATGGGCGTGCGCTTCCTCAAGAACGTGATGGTAGGCAAGTCCATCACCATAGAGGAACTTAAAAAGGATTTCGACATAATATATATCGGCTCCGGCGCGGGCCTGCCCACGCCCATGAACGCCCCCGGCGAGGACCTGGTGGGCGTCTACAGCTCCAACGAGTTCCTGACCAGAGTGAACCTGATGGAGGCCTATAAGTTCCCCGTTTCCGACACCCCCTACTACGTGGGCAAAAGGACCGTAGTGGTAGGCGGCGGCAATACCGCCATGGACTCCGCCCGCTGCGCCATGCGCCTGGGGCCGGAGAACGTCACCCTGCTCTACCGCCGCACGCGCGCCGAAATGCCCGCGCGCGCCGAGGAAGTAGAGAACGCAATGGAAGAAGGGATCAAGTTCGAGTTCCTCACCGCGCCGGTGGAACTGGAAGGCGATGAGAAAGGGCGGCTCAAGCGCGTGAAGTGCATCCGCATGGCGCTGGGCGAGCCCGACGCCTCCGGCCGCCGCAAGCCAGTGCCACAGAAAGGTTCCGAGTTCTATATAGAGGCCGACAGCCTGGTGGTGGCCATAGGGTCCAGCCCCAACCCCGTCATACAGCAGACCACACCTGGCCTCTCCGCTAATAAATGGGGCGGCATCATAATAGACGAGGCCACCGCGAAGACCTCGCTGGACGGCGTCTACGCCGGCGGCGACGTGGTGCGCGGCGGCGCCACCGTGCTGCTCGCCATGAAGGACGGCAAGGCCGCGGCCCGGGCCATTCACGAGAAACTTTCGGCCAAAGGCAACTAACATGGAACACGACATCTACTCCACCGAAGGGCTCTATAAGATAGTCGAGAAAGCGGACCTCTCCGCCACCATCTCGAAGCACGTCATCTACGCCCCCCTTATAGCCACCAAGGCCAAGGCCGGGCATTTCGTCATACTGCGCAGCCGCTCCGGCGGCGAGCGCATTCCCGTGACGCTGGTGGACTGGAGCCCCGAGAACGGCACCGTCACCGTCATCATCCAGGCCATAGGCAAGTCCACTTCCGAAATGAACGCCCTGAAGGCCGGAGATTCCTTCAGCGACGTGGCCGGCCCCCTGGGCACGCCGGTGGAGATAAAGAAGTACGGCACCGTGCTGGGCGTGGGCGGCGGCGTGGGCATAGCCGAGTTGTACCCCATAGCCCGCGCGTTCAAACAGGCCGGCAACGAGGTGGTGTCCATCCTCGGCGCCCGCTCCAAAGACCTTCTCATCCTCGAGGCTGAAATGGCCTCGCTGGGCCGCGTGATAGTTACCACGGACGACGGCTCCGCCGGCAAAAAAGGCCTGGTTACCGACGCCATGAAAGAACTCTATGCCGCCGGTGAAAAGCTGGACGCCATCTTCACCATAGGGCCGATCATCATGATGAAGTTCGTGGCTGAGGCCTCCCGGCCGCACGCCACCCCCACCTTCGCCAGCCTCAACCCCGTCATGCTCGATGGCACCGGCATGTGCGGCGGCTGCCGCGTGGAGATAAGCGGCAAGCCCAAATTCGCCTGCGTGGACGGGCCCATGTTCGACGCCCACCAGACCAATTTCGACGCGCTCATGAAGCGCACCGCCGCCTACCGCGAGCAGGAGAAAGAATCGCTGGAGAAGTACGGCAAGGACCACCAGTGCCGCATAGGCCTGCACTGATTGACACGCCGGCCTTTAAGTGGCAGAATTGGATTAAGAAGTAAACTTGGAACTAGGGGAGACAAACTAATGAAAAAAGTACTGTTAAGCGCAGTCCTGCTGGCGTCCTTCGGCGCCGCGGCCATCGCCGCCGATTACGGCAGCGCCGGTTGCGGTCTCGGCAGCCTCGCCTTCAAGAACAACGACGGCACGCAGATCCTCGCCGCCACCACCAACGGCACCTTCGGCAGCCAGACCTTCGGCATCACGTTCGGCACCTCGAACTGCAACGCCAAGGGCATGATAAAGGTGTCCAAGGCCCGCGAGAGCTTCATCGAAGCCAACTACAAGGACCTGTCCCGCGACGTGGCCGCCGGCAAGGGCGAGTACGTGACCAACCTGGCCCAGCTCTACGGCTACACGCCCGACACCGCCTGGAAGTTCACCCAGATCCTGCAGAAGAACCACAACAGGATCTTCGCCGCCAACAGCGCGCAGACCGCCGTCAACGAGATCAACACTCTCGTCGGCATCTAACAACGCGGTTATGAAGCAACTACGGACCGGGTGGTTAAGACCTCCGGTCCGTTTTATATTTTCGGCCCTGCTGCTGCTGGCCGCGCCGTTGCTGGCCGTAACGCCGGAGCAGGAACTGCGCCGCCTCGCCCTGCGCCAGGAGGCGGCCAAGGCCGAAGCCTGGCGGGACAAGTACTGGCTGCGCCTGGTCTATTACGAAAAGAACCTTTTCGGCGGCTACAAGAGCCATTCCGTAAATCCCAACTTCTACCTTTCCAAGTGGGGCAGGATCAGCCCCAGGCTGGAACTGGAAGCGGCCGTGGACGGCTTTTTCTTCGACGGCAAGGACGACGATTCCCCCGAGTGCCGCTTCCCGGAGCGCTACCACTGGCTGCGTAAGAAGCTCGGGCTCGAGAGTTCGGAATTCAGCCGCCGCTGCGAGTCTTTCGAGGAGTGGAGAAACTCCCTCGACACGGAGTCGGTCAGCCTGCTGTTCGCGGCCGGCTACCTCAACAACCCCTCTACCCTATACGGCCATACCTTCCTGCGCCTGCACAAGCGCGGCGGGGCCGGCGCCGACCTGCTGGACTACACCATAAACTACGCCGCCACCGCAGACGCCGACAGCGGCATGCTGTTCGCCCTGAAGGGCCTGGCCGGCCGCTATCCGGGACAGTTCTCCACCATTCCCTACTACCTCAAGATCCAGGAATACCACAACCTGGAGAACCGGGACCTCTGGGGTTTTCCCCTCTACCTGAAGCCCGACGAAATAGACCGCCTGATGCGCCATTGCTGGGAACTGGGCAAGGCGGCCTTCCCTTACTATTTCTTCACCCGCAACTGCTCCTGGCAGCTCATGCCGCTGCTGGACATAGTAAAGCCGGAGCTCAAACTCTCCAGCCGCTTCCGCTACTGGGTAATTCCCTCTGATACCGCCAAGGCCGTACTGGAGGGGTCCCTTCCCGGCGTGCCGGACTGGCGGCCCTCGCTCTGGAAGACGGTGGATTGGAAGCGCTCTCAGCTTACCCGGGACGAACAAGAACAGGTGCTTGAACTGACCCGCGGCGACCAACAGGCGGCCCTGAAAAAACTGGAAGCTTTCCCCCCTGGCATAAAGGCGGCCGTGCTCGAGACCGCCGCGGATTATCTCAGCTGGCGCTTTTACGCCGGGCGCATAAATAAGGAAACCCTGGACGGCCGCACCGACCCGCTGTTGGCCGCCCGGGCCGCGCTGGGGCAGCAGGTCACCTTTACCGGCGGACCGCAACGCCCCGCCGACATCAGGGACGCCCACGAGAGCCTCAGGGCCGGCGTCGGGGTGGTGGCCCTCAGGAACGGAACGGCCTACGACCTGAACTGGCGCTACGCCGTTCAGGACCTGCTCGACGACCCGTCTGGTTACCTCCCCGACGCCGTACTGGAGATGGGCGCTTTCAAGGTCCGCTACGAGCAGCGCTATAACAGGTACTACTTCAAGGAAGCCCGGGTGGTAAAGGTGATGAGCTTGAATCCCTGGGACAACTGGGTGCAGCGCCCCTCCTGGGAAATAGGCGCCGGTTTCGAGCAGGCCGACGAGACGGGCCGGCAGGCCGGCGGTTCGGCCATCTGGACCATGAACGCCGGCTCCGGCGTAGCGGCCGAGTGGCGCGGGCCGGTGCGCCAGCTCTGGTACCTGCTCGCGCAGGCCGACGGCGGCCTGGGCGGGGCGCTGGACTCCCGCTGGCGCGCGGGCCCCGGAGTTAAGGGCGGCGTCCTGGCCGAGAAGGGCCCGGTGCGCGCCCTCTTCGAGGCTCGCTACATTGCCTACACTTTCGGCGACACCGACCCTCTCTGGGCCGGCACGGCCGCCGCCTCGCTCAAGTTGTCCAAGGATTCAGCCCTGCGCGCCGAGTATTCCTGGCGCGGCGAAGTGAAAGAGGCCGGCCTCTACTACAACACCTTCATCTTCCCGCCGTGAAGCCTGCCCGCGCCCTGCTCCTCCTTCCGCTGGCCGCCCTGTGCGGCTGCACGCGCCTTTTCTTCCACCCCGAAACGCGCGTCTTCGCCGATCCCGCCGCCGCCGGCATGAAATACGAGGTTATCAAGTTCACTTCAGAAGACGGCACGGCGCTCACCGGCCTGTTCTTCCCCGCCGCCGGGGAAGCGCGCGCCACCGTGGTGGGCTTCCACGGCAACGCGCAGAACATGACGGCGCATTTTGTCTACTCGGCCTGGCTGGCCGCCGAGGGCTACAATGTCTTTATAGTGGATTACCGCGGCTACGGGGCTTCGGGCGGCAAGGCTAGCCTGGACGGCGTGGTGATGGACGCGCGGGCGGCGCTCGCCCATTCGCTGAAACTCCCGGGCGCGCGGCCCGACAGAATAGTGGTTTTCGGACAGAGCCTCGGCGGTGCGGTGGCCGTGGCTGCCGTGGCGCAATCCGGCTTCAAGCCTGCCGCGCTGGTGCTGGAAGGAACTTTTTATTCTTACCGGGGCGTGGCCTCGGCGTCGCTGCGCCGGCACTGGCTCACCTGGCCGCTGGCCTGGCTGCCTTGGCTGGCGGTGAGCGGCAGACATTCCCCTTCGGATTTTATCGCCGGAATTGCCTGCCCCAAACTGTTCCTGCATTCCGAGAACGACGGCACGGTGCCGTTCAGCCAGGGCAAAAAGCTCTACGACGCCGCGCCGCAGCCTAAAGAGTTCTGGACGGTGCCCGGCGGGCACATAGAGGCCTTCGGCCTCTACCGGGAGACCTTCGGGCCCCGGCTCCTGGCTTTCCTTGAAAAAATAACCGGTTAGGCGGCTTACTTCTCCGGGGTTTCCCCGAGTTCCCTTAGGGCGGTCTTGAGCGCTTCCTCGTGGCGCCTGCTTTCCAGCGGGGCCATGAGGCTGTAGGCGCAGGGCACCACCAGCAGGGTCAGCAGCGTCGAGAGCAGCACGCCCCCGATGACCACCAGGGCCATGGGGATGCGCGTTTCGGCTCCGGGGCCGTAGCCCAGGGCCGGCGGTATGGCGGCGGCGATAGTGGCGAAAGAGGTCATGAGGATGGGGCGCAGGCGGACCGGGCAGGCTTCCAGCAGCGCCTCGTCCACGCCCAGCCCGCCCTCGCGGCGCCTGTTGTTGGTGAAATCCACCAGCAGGATGGAGTTCTTCTTCACTATGCCCATGAGCAGGATCAGGCCTATCATGCTGTAGATGGAGAGCGAGTGCCCGCCGAGCTTCAGCGCTATGAAGGCGCCCGTTAGGCTGAAGGGGAGGGCCAGCAGCACCGTGAACGGGTGCAGGAAGCTGTTGAACTGCGACGCCAGGATCATGTAGGCCACGAATACGCCCAGCACCAGGGCGAAATAGAGGCTGCCGAAGGATTCCTGGAAGGTCTTGGAGGTGCCCGAGAACACCACCCTGTAGCCGTCGGGCAGGATCTCCTTGGCCAGCCGTTCCACTTCCTTTATGGCCTGCTCCTGAGAAGAGCCCTGCGCCACGTTGGCGAACACGCCTATGGCGCGTTCGCGGTTCTTGCGCGAAATAGTCAGCAGCGTGGTCTTCTGCTCCACCTTCACCACTTCGGAGAGCCGTATAACTTCCCCCCGGTTATTGCGCACCCAGATCTTGTTTATGTCCTTGGGGTCGCTGCGGTCGCGCCCCAGCAACTGCACCCGGATGTCGTAGCGCTTGCCGCCGCGGGTGAACTTGCCCGCGCGCACCCCGCCTATCATGGAATTCACCGCGTCACCGATCGAAGCCACGCTCACGCCGCGGGCGGCCGCTTTCTCGCGGTCGGGCACCACCTGCACTTCGGGCATGCCCTCCTGGTAATCCGTGTCTATGTCCGCCATGCTGCCGGAGGCGGTCATCCCCTGCATCAGCAGGCGGCTGTACTCGCCCAGTTTCTCCCAGTTGGGGCCGCGCACGCTGAACTCCACCGGGAAGCCGCGCTGGGCCGTAAAGCCGCCGAGCGACGGGTCCTGGATGGCCGCGCGCCTCACGCCGGGGATGGAATTGAGGGGCTTGCGCGCATAGCGCATGAACTCCTGCTGGGTGGGCGGGCGTTTCTGGCCCGGCAGCGGCACGCGTTCGGCGGGCGGCTTCATGGCTATCATCAGCATGCCCTGGTTCACCTGCCCGCCGCCGAAGCCGCCGCTATTCGCCATGAAGGTGCGGATGTTCGGCTGGGCCATGGCCCATTTCTCCGCCTCTTCCATGGCCTTGGCGGTGACCTCCAGCGGGGTCCCCACCGGCATCTGCACGCGCGCGAGGAACCGGCTCTGGTCCTGCGCCGGAGAGAATTCCTTGGGGATGAACATTACCAGAGACATGGAGGCCGCGAAGATAATTACGGCTGCGGTTATGACCGCCCAGCGGTGCCGCAACAGGCGCGCCAGGAGCGCGGCGTAAGAGCGGCGGGCCCGTTCCATTAAAGCGTCCATGGCGCGGCCTATCCACAGCGAGCGTTCGGCGTCCACGAACTGCGAACAGCGCATGGGCGTGAGGGTGAGGGCCTCCAGCAGGGAAAGCATCACGGCGGCCGTCATGGTAACGCCGAACTGGAAGAAGAACTTGCCTATGATCCCCTGCATGAACACCACCGGCAGGAAGATGGCGAGGATGGCCACCGAGGCCGCCATGGCGGGGAAGGTCATTTCCCGCGCGCCCAGGATGGCGGCTCGCACGCGCCCCTCCCCCTTCTCGTTATGGCGCACTATGTTCTCCAGCATCATGATGGCGTCGTCCACCACTATGCCTATGGCCAGCGTCAGGCCCAGCAGGGTGAAGGTGTTGAGCGTGAAGCCCATGAAGTAAAGGACCAGGAACGACCCGACGATGGAAGTGGGGATGGCCAGCAGCACGTTGAACGTGGAGGACCACGAGCCCAGGAACAGCCAGCAGACAGCCGAGGTCAGGATCACCGACAGCACCAGGGTGAAATTCAGCTCGCGGGTGGATTCTTCTATGAAACGGGTGGAATCGTTCACCACCTCCAGGCGCATGCCTTCGGGCAGGTTCTTCTTTATTTCCTCTATCTTGGCCCTGACGCGCTTGGCGGTGGCCACCGCGTTGGAGCCCCGCTGCTTATTGATGCCCAGGCCCACGGCCCTCTTGCCCCAGTTGCGGGTAATGCGCCGCACGTCGGCCAGCCCGTCCTCCACCTTCGCCACGTCGGAAATATGGTAGGTGCGCCAGATGGCCGAGCCGCCGCGGCCCGCTATCACTATGCGCGAGAAAGCCTCGGGGGTGGGCGCTTCGCCCAGCACGCGCACGTTCAGTTCCTTCTTGCCGGTGTCTATGTAGCCGGCCGGCTGTTCCGCGTGCTGGGAGGCTATGGCGTTGAGAACGTCCGTGACCGTGAGCTGCGCCGCGTCCATCTTGTCGGCGTCCAGCCAGACGCGCAGGGCCGGGTCCACGTAGCCGCCCATGTTGACCTCGCCCACGCCTTCGATGATGCTGAGCTGGTCGCGCAGCACGTCGTTGGTGTAGTTCATCAGGTCCGCCACGGGCCTGTCGCCGGAGAGGGCCATCCAGATTATGGGCTGGTCCTCGGGGTTGGTCTTGGTGACCACGGGCGGGTCTATCTCTTTGGGCAGGTTGCGGGCGGCCTGGGAAACCTTGGCCTGCACTTCCTGCATGGCGTCGTCTATGTCGTGCTCCAGCTCGAACTCCAGCGTTATGCGCGCGGAGCCGCGCCGGGAGGAGGAAGAGATGTCCTTGATGCCGGCTATGGTCATGACGGCGCTTTCCAGCACGTCCGTCACCTGCGTTTCCATCACCTCCGGGGCGGCGCCCTCCAGGGAGACGCTGATGTTTACTACAGGGTAATCCACGTCGGGCAGCTGGCTGATGCCCATGCGCCCGAAGCCGATGGCGCCGAAAACTATGAGGCCCAGCATCAGCATCCAGGCGAAGACGGGCCGCTTTATGGAAAGGTCGGAAAGGGTCATTTGGTCTCCGGAGCCAGGCCCGCGGCCGTTTCCAGCCGCGCCGCGGCCAGGGCCGCCGCCGCTGTGGCGGCCTCCAGGTTGAGCGCCGTCTGCAGCGCCGAGTTCTGGGCGTTCAGGACGTCCAGGTTGGTCACAAGACCGTAAGTGTAATCCTTAGCCTGCAGGCGCGCGTTCTCGCCGGCCAGGGCCAGGGCCGCCCGGAGCGAGGCCATGACCAGCAGGGAATGGCGCAGGGAGGAATGGGCCTGCCGCACCTCGGCGAGGGCGGAACGCTCCGCCAGGGCCAGGGTGAGGGCGGCGGCCGAGACCTGCGCGCCGTACTGCTCGGCGGAGGCCTGGTTATAGCCGCCGGTATAGAGCGGGACCCGGAGCGTCAGGCCGGCGTCCCAGCGGTCGTCCTCATTGGGGGCCGGGCGCTTGAGGTAGTAATTGGCCGAGAGGTCCAGGGAAGGCAGGCCCAGGCGGCGCGCGGCGGCCTCTCCCGCCTGCGCGGCGCGCAGGGTCTGCCGGGCGGCGGCCACGTCGGGCCGGGAACGGGCGGCCAGCAGGTAGGGTTCCAGCTCCGGCAGCGCCGGCACGGCAGCGGCGGCGGGGGCCAGCGGGCCCTCCAGGCCGGTCAGGAAGCCAAGCGCGATCTGGGCGGAATTCTCGCCGGCCAGCTCGGAAGCCAGGGAGGCCTCGTCCTGGGCCAGCTGCGCTTTGGCAGCCAGCACTTCGCTGGCCCGGCTGCGGCCTATGGCCGCGCGGGTTTCAAGTTCCTTTACCCTGCCGGCTGTAACTTCCAGCTGGGCGCGGCGCACGGCTATCTCCGCGCGCCTGGCGGCCAGGTCTATGCAGGCGGCGGCCACGTCCAGGTAGAGTCCCTGCCGCGCCCTGGCCAGTTCCAGGCGGGCGGCTTCGGTGCGCGCCCCGGCCGCTTTCGCGGCCAGGTAGTCGCGCAGGCCGGAGAAAAGGTTGTAGCTCAGGTTCACGGCCGCCTGGCCGCGGCCCGGCGCGCCCTGCGCCGCGGTCTCGGAGGCGACGGCCGAGAGCTCCGGCCTGAACGCCGCGTCCTGCGCCCGCCGGAAGGCCTCCAGCTGCCGCACCCCTTCCCCCCCGGCCGCCAGTGTTTCGCTGCGCCGCAGGGCCAGGTTGAAGGCCTCGTCCAGGGTCAGGGGCCGCGCCTCCTGGGCCGTCGCGGCGGAGCAGGCGCATAACAGGAGGATAAGCAGGGAGGAGGAGGTTTTCATTCTTTCTTATTGCCAATGGAAGATTACCGGCGGGATCAGCAGCAGCAGGGCCAGTACGAAGAAGAAGATCTGCGCCGGCAGCATCCACTTGAACCACTTGTCCCAGGGAATGCCGGCCAGGCCCAGCACGCCCATGGTGACGCCGGAGGTGGGCAGTACGGGGTTGATCCATCCCTCACCGAACTGGAAGGCCAGCACGGCTGTCTGCCGCGTCAGGCCCAGCACGTCGGTCAGCGGGGCCATCACGGGCATGGTGAGCGCTGCCTGGCCGGAGCCGGAATGCACAAAGAAGTTAATGGTCCCCTGCGCAACGAACATGGCCTGGGCCGCTACCACCGGGTGCAGCTGCGAGATGAGGGCCGCCATGCCGTGCAGCATGGAGTCGAGGATCTTGCCGTCGGAAGCTATCACCAGCGTGGCCTTGGCGCAGGCTATGATGAGCGCCACGCCCACCATGTCCTTGGCCCCGGCCTTGAAGGCGTCGGTCAGTTCGTCCAGGCTCAGGTGGCCCACGAAGCCGGCGGCGAGGGCCAGCGTGAAGAACAGGGCCGCGATCTCAAGGATGAACCATTCGTACTTCATCACGCCGAAGACCAGGGCGAAGATGGAAAGCCCGAAGACCATCAGGACGAGTTTATGGCGCCAGAGGAAAGGCTCCAGTTTGTCGGCGTCCAGGTGGAACTCCTGCTTGCGCAGCTTGTCCAGTTCGAAGACCGGGCTTTTGGAAGGGTCCTTGCGGATGCGGGCGGCATAGAGCATTACGAAGGCGGTCATGCAGACGGTGCTTATCACCCAGATCAGCATGCGGTATTCCAGGCCGGAGCGGGGCGGCAGCTCCGCTATGCGCTGGGCTATACCCACTATGAAGGGATTAAGCGTGGAGCCCGCGAAGCCGGCCGCGGCGCCCAGGAAGGGAATGGCCGTGCCTACCAGCGAGTCGTAGCCGAGTGCTATCGCCAGCGGGATGAAGATGAGCACGAACGGCATGGTCTCCTCGCACATGCCGAACACCGAACCGGCCACGGAGAAGACCACCATCGTCACCGGGATGAAAAATATCCTCAGGTGCGGGCGCTGCGCGAAAAAGGCCGCCAGGCGCTTGAGGCCGCTGGCGAGGGCCCCCGTGCGCTCTATCACCGAGAAGGCGCCGCCTATGACGAACAGGAAGACTATTATTTCCACGGATTTCACAAAGCCTTTTATGGGGGCCAGCAGCACCTTGGCGGGGCCCTGCGGCACGGTGGCGCCGGGAGTGAACGAATCCGCCACCACCAGGGTGCGGCCGTCCTTCTCTACCCGCTGATATTCCCCTCCGGGCAGCAGCCAGGTGCCGATGGCCACCAGCACCACCACCCCGTAGATCATCGCCAGCGTGTTTACCGAGAATTTGGTCTTCATGCGTCCTTGTTAAGGCTTGGGCAGCGTGTATTTGTCGCCGGCTTTCAGCAGGTGCAGCGTTATGCCGCGGGCGGCCAGGTGCCCCCTGCCGTCCTCGGAAACCTTCTCCCCTTTCGCTTTCTCGAACACGCTCACCAGGCTGATGCCGGCCGCTTCACAGCTGCCGTCGGGGCTCATTATGAGGGCGGTGTTCTCGTCTATGCCTATGCCGGCGTTCAGGCCGGGATGCTCCAGGAGCACGCTGATCAGGCGGTTCTGGCGCTTGCGGGCCAGGAAATGCTGGTCCATCACTATGTTCTCCGGCACGAAGCCGAAGCCCTCGGCCGTGACCACGGCGCTGGAGCGGATGGCGCTGAATGATTCTTCGTCCTTGCCGGCCAGGCGGTCGTCGCCGGTAAGCATTACCCGGCTCATGATGGCCGCCCCGGCGCTGGTGCCGGCCACTATGCCGCCTTCGCGGTGGATGCGGCGCATCTCTTCCAGCAGTTTAGTGCCGCCCACGAAGGAGAAAAGGGTTACCTGGTCGCCGCCGGTCATGTAGACAAGATTGGCCTTCCTGAATTTTTCCAGGATCTCCGGTTTGTCGGCCCCGCCCTTCGGGAACAAGACCCAATCTACGGAGCCGGCGCCCAGGCGCAGGAACTGTTCCGCCTGGTCCTTAGCCGCCCCGGCCGGGTCGCCGCTGGCCTGCGGGATTATGACGATGCGGGCGTTCTTGCCCCCGGCGAGTTCTACCAGGCGGGCCGTGACCACGTCGTCGTTGCCGCCGCCGCCGATGATCACCACGCGTCCGCCACCGTTCGGCAGGTCTCCGGCCGCGGCCGGCACGGCTAACAGGCTCAGGGCCAGGAACAGGGATTTTATTTTTTTATAAGCTGCCATACGATCTCCGATGCCTTAGCGAGGTGTTCCAGGAGGATGTATTCGTCGTCGGCGTGCGGGTTCCTGGCCCCTATGCCGAAATTCACGGTGGCTATGCCTTTGGCGTTAAGCGAGTTGGCGTCGCTGCCGCCGTGGGAAGGCACCGGGGCCGGCGCCAGGCCCGCGCCCTTCACCGCTTCCGCGGCGGCCAGGCAGACCGGCGCGTCGGGCGCGTGGCGGTAGGGTTTGAAGTCCCAACTCCAGTCGAACTTTAGCGAGCCGCCGGCGGCGGCCGCGGCTTTTTCGAATTCCGCCTTCATGGCGGCCAGCACGGGCTCTACTTTGGCGCTGTCCAGGGAACGCACCTCGCCTTTCACTTTGGCCGAAGGCGGCACCACGTTGGTGGCTTCTCCCCCTGAGATGGTGCCGATATTGGAGGTGGTGTCCTCGTCATGGCGGCCGAACCGCAGGGCGGCGAGGGCCCTGGCGGCTATGGAGATGGCGCAGATGCCCTTTTCAGGGGCTATCCCGGCGTGGGAAGCCCGGCCGGTCACTTCCGCGTTCCAGACGGCGGCGCCGGGGGAGGCGGTGGCGTAGGCCCCCGGGTCCAGGGAGGAATCGAAAACGAAGCCGCGCTTTATGCCTGGGGCCAGCTGCAGGTTGAGCCCGCCGGCCATGGTGGTCTCCTCCTGGGTGGTGAAAGCGATAGTGAACGGCTTGAGGGGCGAAGAGGTGTTCACGGCCCTTTCCAGGGCGTAAAGAATGGCCGCCATGCCGGCCCGGTTGTCCGCCCCGAGCTGGCCTTTGCCGTCGGAGGTTATCCTGTCCTCCAGGAGCACCTGGTTCGTGGCGGAGGTGTTGCGGGCCGTGTCCATGTGGGCCAGCAGCAGGAAATCCCCGCCGCCCCCCACCTGGCAGACCACGTTGCCGGTGTTGGAGCCGGAAACCGCGGCCGCGTTGTCTATCTGCGCGGGCAGCCCCAGCTTCTTGAGGAAGGCCGCCGCGTACTTCGCAACTGGGGCCTCCTTGCCGGACTGCCCGTCCAGGCGCGCCAGCTCCATAAAAAGTTCCGCCAGTCTTCTGCTAGCCATGGTGTCTCCTATTGGGCCCAGTTGCGCGCCAGGTTTATCAGGACCTGCGCGGACTTGTTCATGCCGTCGAGCGAAACCCATTCGTAGCGGCCGTGGTAATTGTAGCCGCCGGTGAAGACGTTGGGGGTGGGCAGGCCCATGAAGGACAGGCGCGCCCCGTCGGTACCGCCGCGCACCGGCTTGATCCTCGGCTCCAGCCCGGCGGCCCGCACGGCGGCCTTCAGGGCCTCCATCACCCGGGGGTGTTTGCGGATGACCTGCTTCATGTTGCGGTAGCTTTCCTTGAAGGTCAACTCGATCTTCGCGAGAGGGTACTTGCGGCGCTTGGCGGCGACGATGGCTTCCAGGCGCTTTTCCATGGCCTTGAGTTTCTTAAGGTCGTGCTCGCGCGCTATGCCGCTGACCGAGGCCTTCTCGGTCTCACCGACTATGTCCGTGAACATGATGAAGCCCTGGTGCCCTTCCGTGGTCTCGGGCAGCAGGCTCTCGGGCCAGGAGGAGACTATGTCCGCGGCGATCCGCGCGGCGTTGGCCATGGCGTTCTTGGCGGAGCCGGGGTGCACGCTCTTGCCGGTTATCCGGATCTCTACCGAGTCGGCGTTGAAGGTCTCTTCCTCTATGGACCCGGCGATATCCCCGTCGAAGGTGTAGGCGTAATCGGCCCCGAACCCCTTCACGTCGAAATACTTGACGCCCTGCCCCACTTCCTCGTCGGGGGTGAAGCCTATCTTCAGGGTGCCGTGCGGTATTTCCGGGCGCTTGAGCAGGTGCTCGGCCGCGGTCATGATGATGGCCAGGCCGGCCTTGTCGTCCGCGCCCAGCAGGGTGTCCCCGGAAGCCGTCACGATGTCGTCGCCCTTGCACTTGGCCAGGACGGGGCAGTTGCGGGTGTTCAGGACTATCCCGAGCTTGCGGTTGATGACTATGTCCCCGCCTTTCCAGTTCCTGTGTACCTGCGGCTTAACGCCTTTGCCCGGCGCGTCGGGGGCGGTGTCCACGTGGGCCAGCAGGCCTATCACCGGCTTTTTCCCCTTCACGGTGGCGGGGATTTCGGCGGTGACGTAACCGTGTTTGTCCAGTCTGACGCGCCTGGCCCCTATAGCCTTGAGCTCCGCGGCCAGCATCCGGGAGAGCGTCAGCTGCTTGGCCGTGGAAGGGAAGGTGGCCGACTTGTCGTCGCTCTGGGTGTCCACCCTGGCGTACCGGTCCAGTCTCTTATAAAGCTGTGTTTTCAGGTCCATGACGTTCTCCTCCGTCGCAGTGGCGTGTGTCCAAGCAAAAAGGATATAATTAATATATCCCACGGTTCAAGGAGCTAAAATGGCCATCAACTTCATGCCCAAAGAAGTTAAATTCTTCGACTACCTCAACCTGCAGGCCGAGAACATCGTAAAGACGGCCGACTGCTTCAAGACCGCCGTGAAGAAGGGCAGTTTCGACGAGGAGACCGTAAAGAAGATCAAGAACCTGGAGCATGAAGGCGACACCCTCTCCCACGAGATCGTGGACATGCTCAACCGCACGTTCATCACCCCCATAGACCGCGAGGACATCTACGCGCTGGCCAATACCCTCGACGACATCGTGGATATGATCAACTCGATGGCCAACCGCATAAAGCTCTACAAGCTCGACACCAACGACGAGCACATGATCCAGTTCGCCGACACCATAGACCAGTCGGCCCAGGCCCTCACCAACGCCGTCAAGCACATGCACGACACCAAACGCGCCCGCCGCGTGCTGGACTACTGCATAGAGGTCAACCGCCTGGAGAACATGGGCGACCAGATCCGCGAGAAGGCCATCAGCCATCTCTTCGAGACCGAGAAGGACCCGATCATGGTCATCAAGTGGAAGGAGATCTACGAAGTGGCCGAAGGCACCCTGGACACCTGCGAGCACGTGGCCAAGGTCATCGAGGCCATCCTGGTAAAACATGGATAGCACGCTCCTCGCGGTCATAGGGCTCATCGCCCTGGCGCTGGTCTTCGACTTCCTCAACGGCTTCCACGACGCCGCCAACTCCATCGCCACCATCGTCTCCACGAGGGTGCTGTCCCCCCGCCAGGCCGTCATCTGGGCGGCCTTTTTCAACGTGGTCGCCTTCTTCATCTTCGACCATTCCGTGGCCAAGACGATGGGCAGGGGGATAGTGGATATCTCCGTCATAGATACCCACGTTATTTTCGGCACCCTGGTGGGCGCCTGCGCGTGGAATATCCTTACCTGGTATTTCGGCCTGCCGTCCAGCTCTTCCCACGCCCTGATCGGGGCGCTGGCCGGGGCCGCGGTGGTAAAGGCCGGCTCCACCAAGGTGCTGGTCATGTCCGGCATCATGAAGGTGGTGGCCTTTATCGTCATCTCCCCGCTGCTGGGCATGCTGCTCGGCCTTTTCTTCGGGGTGGTGGTCTACCGCCTGTTCGCCAGGGCGGTGCCCAGCAAGGTGGACCATCTTTTCCGCAAGGGCCAGCTGCTCTCGGCCGCGGCGTACAGCCTGGGCCACGGCGGCAACGACGCCCAGAAGACGATGGGTATCATAGCCGGCCTGCTGGTGAGCGCCGGCTATCTCAGCGGCGGGCCCACCGGCACGGAATTCGACATCCCCAAGTGGGTGGCCGTGCTCTGCTACATCGCCATGGGTCTTGGCACCATGTTCGGCGGCTGGCGCATCGTAAAGACCCTGGGCCACAAGATCTCCAAGCTCAAGCCGGTGGACGGTTTCTGCGCCGAGTCCGGCGCCGCCGCCACGCTTTATCTCGCGAGCGGGATGGGCATTCCGGTCAGCACCACTCATACCATCACCGGCGCCATCATGGGCGTGGGCACCATGAAGCGCTTCAGCGCGGTGCGCTGGGGCGTGGCCGGCCAGATCATCTGGGCCTGGGTGCTTACCATTCCCGGCTCGGCGGCCATCTCGGCCCTGGTCTACGTGCTTTCCAACAGCCTCTTCAGCTAGCCGTTCCCCCCCGGAACGCAAAAAGCCGCGCTTTCGCGCGGCTTTTTTGTTTTTGTGCGGCGCCTATTTTTGCGCCGCGGCGCGGCCGGCCAGGATGCCGGAAGTCCAGGCCAGGTGCAGGTTGAAGCCGCCGGAATTCCCGTCGAGGTCCAGCAGTTCGCCGGTGACGTGCAGGCCGGGAACTTTTTTGGACCCGAAAGTGACCGGGTCTATTTCGCCGAGGTCGCAGCCGCCAGCCGTCACCATGGCGTCCTCAAAACCGAGCGTGCCGGTTATCTCTACGCGCAGACCTTTGAGGACTTCCGCGAAAGCGCGCAGGGCCCGGGCCGGAACTATGCCCGCGGACATGGCCTCGTTGATGCCAGCCAGCCGCGCCGCCGCCCTGCAGACCTTTTCGTTGGTCAGGCCGCAGGTGAAATGCGTGAAAGGCCTGGCGGCGAAAGTTTTGGTCCTGCATTCCAGGAGGGCGAAGAACTCCGCCGGGCCGTACTCGGGGAAGAGGTCCGCCGTCAGGTGTACCGGCCCTTTGCGCAGCGCCTCGGCAGCGGCCCGGCTGAGGTCGAGCGGGCCTGGGCCCGAGACCCCGTAGGCGGTGAACAGCAGCTCTCCCTTGGTCTCGCCCAGCGTGCGCCCCCCGCCGGTGAGGAACAGGGCGGCCTGGACGCGCACTCCGTCCAGGTCCTTTACGAAAGTTTCGCGCGTCTTGAGCGGGACTATGGCCGGTGAAAGCGGGGAGACGCTGTGCCCGAGGCCTCGCAGGAGGCCGTAACCGGCCGAAGTTCCGCCGATCTGCGGGTAACAGGGGCCGCCGCAGGCCAGGATCACCCTTGAGGCCCGGAAAGAAAGTTTTTCGCTCTTCGGGGCGGCCTTCTGCCACTTGGGCCTGGCCTGGCTGGCTTCCAGCAGGAACCCGGCGGCGTCGCGCCGCACGGCGGTCACTTCGGTCAGGGCGCGCACCTGCACTCCGCGCGCACCCAGTTCATTGTCCAGCGCACTTACCACGTCCTGCGCCTTCATGGACCTGGGGAACAAGCGTCCGTCCTCCCCTTCGACCGAAAGCAGGCCCAGGCCGCCGAAGAAACGGGCGACCTCGCCCGGAGGCAGGGCGGCGAAAGTACGCTTGAGGAAGGAAGCGCTGGGCGGATGGTACGCGGCTGGGGTCACCCGGACGTTGGAGAAATTGCATTTGCCGGCGCCGGTGGAGAGGATCTTGCGGCCCGCGACGTGGTTCTTCTCCAGTACGAGCACGGAGGCCCCCCCGCGGGAGGCCTCTATGGCGGCGGCCAGGCCCGAAGCCCCGCCCCCAACCACTATCACGTCGAACTTCTGTTCCATAAGTATCTGAGACGGCAGGTGAGGACCGGCGATGCCGGTCCGCAAGGGCGGAGGTGATTTTTCAGCGAAAATCTCCGAGCCGGGGTCGCGGAAAGACGCTATGCGGCTTATCCGTGACAGGCCACGGTGTGGCCGACGCCGGTTTTGCGTTCCTGTACCCTTTGAGCGTTACACCCTGCCGGCGGAGCCGAGCACGTTGGTGTTCTTGTCTATGTACATCTTCACCAGCTCCTCGCGGGCCGGACCCAGGTACTTGCGCGGGTCGAACTCGGTGGGCTTTTCGGCGAAGACCTTGCGGATCACCGCGGTCATCACCAGGCGGCCGTCGGAGTCGATGTTGATCTTGCAGACGGCGGACTTCGCGGCGCGGCGCAGCTGCTCGGCGGAAACGCCCACGGCGTTCTCCATCTTGCCGCCGTACTTGTTGATCATGTCAATGTACTCGTTGAGCACCGAGGAAGCGCCGTGCAGCACGATCGGGAAGCCGGGGATGCGCTTCTCGCATTCCTCGAGGATGTCGAAGCGCAGCGGCGGGGCGCTCTCGCCGGGCTTCACCTTGAACTTGAAGGCGCCGTGGCTGGTGCCGATGGAGATGGCCAGCGAGTCCACGCCGGTCTTCTTCACGAAATCCTCCACCTGCGCGGGGTCCGTGTAGTTAGAGTGTTCGTGCGAGACCTCGTCCTCTATGCCGGCCAGCACGCCCAACTCGCCTTCCACGGTCACGTCGTATTTGTGGGCGTACTCCACCACCTGTTTGGTGATCTCCACGTTCTTCTCGTAGGGGTGGTGGGAGGCGTCTATCATGACGGAAGAGAAGCCGTTGTCTATGCAGCTCTTGCACAGCTCCACGGTGTCGCCGTGGTCCAGGTGCAGGGCCACCGGCACCGGGCCTTCCTTGAACTCCTTGATCATTTCCATGGCGCCGCGGCCCATCCAGCGCAGCAGCGTGGCGTTGGCGTAGTCGCGCGCGCCCTTGGAGAGCTGCAGGATCACCGGCGAGCGGGAGCGGCAGCAGGCGGTGAGTATCGCCTGGAGCTGCTCCATGTTGTTGAAATTATAAGCGGGCACGGCGTAGCCGCCCTTCATGGCGTCCTTGAACATCTGGCGGGTGTTCACAAAGCCGAGTTCCTTGTATGAGACGGTTTTCGAAGCTGTCGCGGGCATAAGTACCTCCGTAGTGGCTGCTAGTTCCATTATATTAATTAATTCCGGCCTGTCAAAACTACCGCGCCCCGTCGCAATTTGCTAAAATATAAACGTAGCGGTCCGAGGGGAGCGCGAAACGGGGACAACGGAGGGAACCAGATGCAACAACAGGAAAAGCCTTATCTTACCGGCAGGGCGTTCTTATTCAGCATTCATAAGGGCGAGGACCTGCACGAGGCCATTCAGTATTTCTGCCACCACCACCAGGTGCGCTGCGGCCTGATCAACGCGATCGGCGCCGTGGAAAAAGCCGTTTTCAGCGTGTACGACCAGAAAGCCAAAAAGTACAACAAGATCACCCTGGAAAAAGAGCTGGAGATCCTTTCCCTCTGCGGCAACATCAGCCTCTTCGACGACAAGCCGATGGTGCACGCCCACGCCATGTTCTCGGACTCCGAGGGCAAGGCTTTCGGCGGCCACCTCGTGATGGGCACCAAGGTGTTCAGCGCCGAGGTCTTTATCCAGGAGCTCACCGGCGACATCAAGGTGCGCAAGCTGGAAAAAGCCACCCAGCTGCCCCTCTGGGCCAACCCGGTCTGCCTGAAATAAATCCGGCGGACGCAGGACGGGGCTCGGCGACGGGCCCCGTCCCTTTTTAAGGAGACAAAGTGACAGAAGAGACCAAGCCCGGGTTCAAGGCCGGGTTCGTGCCGATAACCGGCCTGCCCAACGCGGGCAAGTCCACCCTGATGAATTCCCTCTGCGGCACCCGCCTGTCCATAATTTCCGACAAGCCGCAGACCACCCGCAACAATGTCCTGGGCATCCTCAACGGGCCGGACTTCCAGGCCGTCTTCGTGGACACTCCCGGTTTCCTGAAAGCGCGCAATATGTTCGAGCGCAGCATGGAAGGCGCCATAAAGCGCGCCGCCGCCGAGGAGGGCGACCTCTGCATCCTCATCGCCGAACCCGGTCTCCCGCCGCAGGACAAGGTCCACCTGTTCGAGCCGCTCAAACAGGTCCGCTGCCCCCTTTACCTGGTCATCAACAAGCTCGACAAGGAAAAGACCGAGGACCGCGCCAAAGCGGCCGCCGAGTTCTATTCCAGGATGCTGACCGTGGCGCAGGTCTTCCATGTTTCCGCCCTGACCGGCGGCGGGCTTAAAGAACTCCGGGCGGGCATCAAGGCCGCCCTGCCGGAGCATCCCGCCTATTACCCGCAGGACCAGCTGACCGACCGCTGGGAGAAATTCTACGCCGCCGAGATCATCCGCGAACAGATCTTCAAACTCTACAGCCAGGAAGTGCCTTACTCCTGCGCCGTGGAGATAGAGGTGTTCCGGGAGATGCCCGGCGAAGACGACCAGATCCTGGCGGCCGTGCACGTGGCGCGGGCGGGGCAGAAGCCCATCATCATAGGGAAGGGCGGCGCCGGCATAAAACGCCTGCGCGAGACCTCGCAGAAAGCCATAGAAGCCTTCCTGCGGCGCCGCGTGGAGCTGCACCTGACGGTAAAGATCACCCCCAACTGGCAGGACAACCCCGTTTTCCTCAGGGAGATCGGTTTTTATGACAAGAAGTGACCAGGAGACGGTCTTCTTCTATTCTTTCGCGGGTTACATGCTGGTGTCCATGTTGGGCACCGTGCTGCTGCTGCTCGGGGCCCTGGCCGGCATGAAGCTGCTCTTCGCGGCCGCCCGGCTGGCGTTCGGCGCCGAAGCGGCCTACTCTTCCAAAACCTTGTTCTATGATTCCGCGGGGTTCGCGCTGGCCTCGGCCGGGACGGCGGTGCTGCATTATTACCTGGGCAGCCTGCTGCTCTATTCCGGCCTCCACCGCCGCCTGCTGGGCGCCTGTGTGGCGGTGGCAGCGGTATTCTGCGGGCTCTTCTTCTGGCGGGGCGCCCTCCACTCCAGCCTGGGCGCGTACGCTTTTTCGGGCCTCTGCGTTACGCTTTCCGCCCTGATCGGCGGCCTGGCCGCCCTGACCCAGCGGCCGGCGGAAAATCCCTGGCCGTTCACCGCCGCCTCGCTCTTCCGCTAGCTCAGCTCCAGACTCCGGGTATCTTCCCGCCGCAGGAACAGGTCCCCTCCGCCCCCAGAAGGTTCTCCTTCACGCTGAAACCCTCCCGCTTCACCGCCGTCCGCCCGCAGGCCGGGCAGACCGTGTCCTGGCCCGCCGCGCCGGGAACGTTCCCGCAATAGACGTAGCGCAGCCCCTTCGCCAGGGCGATCTCCCTGGCGCGGTAGAGCGTGGCGGCGGGAGTGGGGCCGCGGTCCGTCATCAGGTGGTCCGGGTGAAAGGCGGTGAGGTGCCAGGGGATGTCGCGGGAGAGGCCGGCTATGAAGGCCGCCATGGCCCCTGTCTCTGCGTCGGAATCGTTGAAGCCGGGGATTAACAGCGTGACCACTTCCAGCCAGAACCCCGCGGCCTTTATGAGGGCTATTCCTTCCAGCACTTTGTCCAGGCTGGCGCCGCAGACCTTGGCGTAATTCTCCCGGTTGAAGCCCTTGAGGTCCACTTTCCAGATATCCATCACCGGGCGCAGCAGCGCCGCCGTTTCCGGCGTGGCGTACCCGTTGGAGACGAACCCCGCCCGGAGCCCCTTCTTTTTCCCCTCCGCGAACACCGCCGCGGACCATTCGGCTGTTATGAGCGGTTCGTTATAGGTGGAGACCAGCAGTTTGGCGCCGCTCTCCGCCGCCGCGGCCGCCAGCTCGCCGGGGGAAGTCTCCTGCGGGGCGAGGTGGGCCGCCGTTTTCACCCCCGAGATCTCCCAGTTCTGGCAGAAGCCGCAGCGGAAATTGCAGCCGAACATCCCGAACGACAGCGTGCGGGCGCCGGGCAGGACGTGGAAGAAAGGTTTCTTCTCTATGGGGTCGGGGGCGGCGCCGGAAACGTAGCCCCAGGGGGCCAGCAGGCGGCCTTTGCGGTTGAAGCGCACCCCGCAGAGCCCGTCGGCCCCTTCGGGGACGAGGCAGCGGTGCGCGCAGGCCAGGCAGCGGGCCCGGCCGCCGGGGAGGCGTTCGCAGAGGAGCGCTTCGCGCGAGAGCTCCGGAAGGAAGGTCATACGGTCAGGGATTAAGGCTCGGCTTCGGGGCCCTCACCTTAAGGGCGGAAGGGAGCACGCTGAAACGGATTTTGCCGCTGTCGGAGTAGAAATCTTCGCCGTCGAGGTGGTACCAGGCGGCCCGGCCGCAATCCAGCTCTATCATGCGGCCTTTCCAGGCGGAATAGATGTCCTTGTTGCGGTCGAGGGTGCCCGAGAAAAGGGAGGGCACCGCCAGGAGCATGCGGGGCAGGGAAGCTTTCCGGACGGAGACCAGGTCGAGCAGGCCGTCGTCGATGTAGGCGCCGGGCGCCACCCTGGCCCCCCCGCCGTACTGCACGCCGTTGAGCACGGCGTTGAGCATGCCCGTAAGTTCCAGCCTGCGGCCGTCCACCACGGCGGTCACCCGGGAAGGCTTATAGGTCAGCACGCGCCTGGCGGCGTGCCAGACATAAGGCAGGATGCCGCGCCTGGAACTCATCGAATTGAAATCATGCGCCACTTCGGCGTCCAGGCCCACCCCGGCCGCCACGAAGAAGGGCTTGCCGTCGGCCAGGCCGGCGTCCACGGCGCGCGGCTCCCACTTCAGGAGCCCCTCGAGGGCTTCGTCGAAGGCGAGCGGGATATAGAGGTTTCGGGCGAGGCCGTTGCCGGAGCCGCATGGCAGGATGCCGAGGGCCGCGGCGCGGCCCACCAGCGGGCCGGCGGTCTCGCGGATAGTGCCGTCGCCGCCGACGGCCACCACGGTGGAGAAGCCGGCGAGCAAAGCTTTCGCTGCCAGCTCGGAGGCGTGCCCCCGGGCCTGCGTGAACTCGATCTCCACCTTGAGGCGGCGCCCCGAAAAAAAACTCTCCAGGCGGCCGCGGATGTCCGGGGTTTTCCGCCCGGCGTTAGGGTTGACTATGAAAAAATAGGACATGGCGGGCCGGGGCTATTCTACGGCGCTCAGGCCGGTGGCCCAGGCGGCCTTCTCCCCGGTGGGCGTCAGGAGCGTGAGGGTGTTGCCGGAATCGGCCGCGCCTTTGGAGCAATGGAAGCGGACGCGATAGACGTAGCCTATCCTCAGGTCGGGTTTCTCGCCCAGGACGTCGTAGTCGTCGGCGTAGAGATAGTCGATCTTCTTGTCCGGGCCGGTGTAGACGAAATTAAGGCGCCAGCCTTTGGTAACGCGGCGGGCGGTGATCATCTGCAGCTCCATCTCCAGGTCCTTCCCGATATAGTCGGCCGGGGAGGCGAAGAAATCGTCCTGTGACCCTTTTATAACGCCGGGTCCGGCCGTCTCCGGGGCGCTTTCCGCCGGCAGCACCGAGGTCTCTATCACCACGGGCTCGCTCTTCTCCGGGGCCTGGTCTGGTTCGGGGGTGTACTCCCGGGGCTTCGGAGCGGGCTGCGGCGGCGCCGGGGTTTCCGGCTCCTCCTGCTCCGTCTCGGCCTCCTGGGGCGCCTCTTCCTGCGCCGGGGCGGGGTCCTGGCCAGCGGAGTATTCCGGCTGGTAGCGCTGCTGCGGCTGCTCGCCGCGATGAGGGAAGAAACGGTCCTTGAAAATGAACCCCACAAGCCCCCCGATCAGGAAGAAGAGCAGGGTATTTATCAGCCGGAGCCGGAAAAAATTCATAACCTGATTTTATAATATTTCAGTTATATTGTATATTTGAGTTGGAGGGTAACTATGAAAACGATCCTGCTGTCTTTTCTTTTAACGGTTCAGGCCGCTCCGGCCGCGGCAGCCGCGCCAACGGCGGCCGGCTGCGTTTACGACCTGAACGGCCCGGTCACGGTCCGCAAGGCCGGCGCGCAGGATTGGGGCCCCGCCTCCAAGGGCCTGCCGCTGGCCGAGGGCGACCGGCTCCGGACCGGCGCTAACTCCTGGTGCGAACTCCTCTTCAAGGACGGGACTTACGTGAAGCTGGAGGCCGACTCCGAGACCGCCGCGGAGGAATTGAAGTCGGACGCGGCCGGCCGCTCCTTCTCATTCTCTTTCCTCAAGGGCAAGGCCCTCTGGATGGCCGCCCGGCTGAAGTGGAAAGCCGCCTCCAGGTTTTCCGTGCGCACCCCCTCCGCGGTCTGCGCCGTGCGCGGCACCGACTTTACCGTTATCGTTTCAACTTCGGGAGAGACGTCCGTGGGCCTTTTCGAGGGCAAGGTGGCCGTTTCCTCGGGCACCGCGGATACGGGCGGGAAGGAACTGCTGGCCGGCGGGGAAGCCTCTGTGGGCGGCGGTCAGGTCGCCGTTCAGCGCCGCCTCTCGGCTCTCATGAAGGCCGAGCAGCGGCGCTATGAACGCGTGAAAGGCCGCGTGGAGCAGCTCAGGCGCCGGCTGGCCGAAAGGGAGACTTTTATAGACGAGTACGTGAGCCGCCAGCAGAAGACGCTTTCCGATTTTGAGAAACGGCGCAAGGAAAAGCTGGGCAAACACTGATCCGCGCCTAAACAAAAAAAGGCCGGCTCGAAAGCCGGCCTTTTTCTTTTTTCTCCCCCGCCTATTGCAGTTCCGCGTCCAGGTCGTAGGAGGAGGTGCGGTTGATCTTTACCGGCAGCTTGGCGTTCTTCATCAGCAGCTGTGAAAGGTCCGCGGCCCCGCCCTTGTGCATGGCCACGTCTATCACGGCGACCGAGTTGTTGTAGCCGCGCACCCACGAGGCCCTGACGGCCGGGATATTTCGCAGCAGTTTGGTGAACTCGCTCAGGTCATTCATGGTCTTGACCTTGGCGAGGTTGAGCCGCACTATGGACTTCTCGCGCAGCGCCTTCAGGACCTTTTCCTTGAGCGGCTCTGCGGCCTTCTTGGCGGCGTTGATTATGGAGGCCCTGGCCGCGGCCGGGTCGTTAAGGTCTATGCCGCCCGCGGACTCCTGCACGGAGGCCAGGGTTTCGCCCGAGCCCTGCTTCACGGCCGAGACCGAGACGCCGGCCCGGTAGGAGACGAAGCCGCCCAGCCCTTCCCGGGTATTGAAAGCGGTCTGGGCTTCCCCTGAGATGAGTATGTCCGCCTTCTCCTTCTCGCCCGTGAGGAAGCCGGCTTCCGCGAAGCGGTTCTTGAGCTCCAGCGCGGCATAGTCGGAGCCCTGCGCCTTGCCGTCGGCCGACTCTTTGATGTCGAAGCCGATGACCGGGTTGCCGAGCTTCTGCGGCTCGCTCTCCAGGTTCCTTAATTTGGCGGCGAGGTCTTCCTTGCGCACGTGCGCCCGGATGCGGGTCTTGTAGAAATCGCCGTCGCGCCATTCTTTCAGCGTTTCGTATTTCTCTATGTAGCCTTCGCTCTGGGAGGTTATGTTCTCGTCTATCAGGATGGACTTGGACACCATCGCGTCCTGGGAGACGTAGACGCCTACCACGAGACCGAGGGCCGCCTTCATGGCCTCGTGCAGGGAGGTCTTTTTGGCGCCTTCGGCGTCCCCCTCCACTATCGGGGCCATTCCTTCGGCTTCCACCACTTCGGTCTCGTAGGCGGGGTTAAGGGAGCTCTTCCGGGTCCCGGAACAGCCGACGGCGGCGAAGATCGCCGCCGCCATGAGCAGTCGCGTGAAGCGTGTCATCCTGTTGTGGGACTACTCGGCTATCTTTATGCCGGCTTCTTTGAGGGCCTTCTTGGGCAGGCGCAGGACTATGACGCAGCCGTCGTCGGAGGTCCATTCGGTGCGGACCACCTGGGCGCCCTTGATGACGGCGTCTATCTTGGTGGCCAGGACGGAGTCGGTCTCTATGGCCTTCTCCACGGTGATGCCGCCTTCCAGGTTCACACCCTTAAGGAAGGAAAGCATGTTGTACTGCGCGTTGACTATGGAGGCGTTGCGGGAAGTGGCCATGCGCTGGGTCTTGTTCTCCAGCGTCTGGTCGGCCGCGCCTATGCCGCGGGCGAAGACGTAGTTCTTGGTTATGCCTTCTTCCACCCACTCGCGCTCTATCTCTCCGGTGTTGGCGACGGTGCCTTTGTCCGGGGAAGAACCGCAGCCGGCGGCGATCACGGCCACCACGGCCACAAATATAAGTTTTTTCATATTAATTTCCTCCTAAAGAAACCCTATGCTTCATTCTATAAACAAAACCCCACGGTGTCAATTTGGCTAAAAGGAAGGCCCGCGGCGGCTGCCGCGGGCCCGGTCCCTTTCACCAGCGGAGGGCTAGTAGATCCAGAAGAAGTCCGTGTCCTTCTTTTTTTCCTGGGCGGGCCGGGAGGGCCGGCGCTCCTGCTTCGCGGGCTGCCGGGCTTTGGAAGGCCGCTCGCCCTCGGGCTCCGGGTCCCTGTAATTGGTCTTGCGGCGGCTTTCCTTGACGGTGATGCCGCTGAACTTGTAGGAGAAGGCGACCTGAGAGGCGTTAAAAACCTCGTTGCCGAGCCCCATGGAGAAGTCCAGGGCCATGTCCTCGTAATGCACGCCGATGCCGGTGGTGACGCCCTTATTGTCCTCCGCGCCGCGGTATCCCAGGCGGAAGTTGAAGATCTTCTCGAAATGATACTCCAGGCCGAAGCGCAGGCTTTTGAGGTCCTCGCTGGTATAGAAGTCGGCTTCCGTCGCCAGCAGCAGGGACTGGTCCATGATGGTGGGGCGCTGGTAGGCCAGGCCCAGGCGCAGGATGGTAGGCAGGCGGGTGATCTCGCTGCCGTACTTCAGCCCGCCGCCGAAGTTCGCCACCGAGGCGCCGGCGGAGAGGCCCAGGCGGGGTTCCGTGACCAGCCAGCCGGCGTCGAAAGCGAAAGTGGACGGGGGCTGGTCGTCCTCCAGGAGCACGGAGCGGATGTACTTCATGTTGAGCCCCAGGTACTGCTCGATCTTGGCGTTATAGCCCTCTATGTTCACTTCGTCGGAATAGACCTTCTCGCCGTAGCCGAAGCTCACCGCCAGGTCCTTCTGGGCGTCGTAGGACTTGGCGAGGATGGAGCCGTCGGGCATGATGTACTTGTAATCGAAAGTGCCAGCGCTCGCCATCATGACGGAGAGGCCGGCCCCGGGCTTGGCCAGGCCCGCCAGGCCGATGAAGGGCAGGGGCGTGCCGAAAGCCGCGTACTGCAGGGAGGAATCGTCGAAGCCGGAGAGATGCATGGCCGAAGCTTCCGGCACGTACAGCTGGCCCAGGCCGGCGGGGTTGTAGTTCAGCGAGTAAACGTCGTCGGCCACCGCCACGAAGGCGCCGCCCATGGCAGCCGCCCGCGGGCTCATGTCCGTCTTGAGCACCTGCATGCCTACGGAGCCGGGGCCGCCGGCACCGGCGGGCGCGGCGAGGAGCAGCCAGGCGAAGGCCGCCAGGGCCGGGTTCGGGAATTTGGTCTTTAGCGTGATCATATGGCGTCCGCTACCTGACTATGGCGACCTTTACCACCTTGTTGAGTCCCGGCCCCTTCGTTTTTATGAAGTAGATGCCGCTGGCCGCTTTCCCCCCTGAAGAATTGGTGCCGTCCCAGTCCACGGTGCCCTTGCCGGCCGTTACGGGGCCGCTGAAGATGGTCTTAACGAGCGAGCCGCTCTGGGTATAGGCCTTGATGGTGAGGGTGCCCGTGCCGGTAACCGCATATTTAATGATGGCCGAGCCGCCAGCCCCGGTGATGATGTTGTTGTAGGCCGTGGCCTCGGGGCCGTTCGCGGAGAGGTTCACGGCGTTGGAAACGCCCAGCGAGACGAGGTGCCCCAGGTGGTTGCGCGCGAAGATCTCCACGTAGACCGTGCCCACCCCGGGGTAGCGGGCGGAGAAGCCGGGCTGCAGCTGTACGCGCCCGGAGAGGAACCGGACGCCGAAGGCGTCGCTGGTGAAGTTCCGGGCCGACGGGATGTCCTTCATGTAGGTCCAGGTCAGGTTGGTGCGCGTAAGGTCTATGGGGTCGTAATTGTGGTCCCGGAGCTGGGCGTACTCGAAGGCCTGCTCGGCCCCCGTCAGCGTGGAGGAGGATGGGACGCTCACCGCGGGGAACAGGTTGTAAGGCACGTCGAAACTGATCTCGTCGCCGTCGAAAACGGCGGCGTAGATGCGGGCCGAGGCGCTGCCGGCCGGGCTGCGCGTCAGGGTGAGGGTATAGGGCAGTTGGGAATTGGCCTCGGAGTTGCCGTAATACTCGTTGGGAGCTCCGGCCACCACCAGGTAGTAGCGCCCGGCACGCGGCACCGAGTAGGCGAAAGTGAGCGTCTGGGAGAGGGTGAGGCAGTCCCCGCTATCGGGACAGTAACCGTTGGGCGTGTTGTAGATGTCCGGCACGGCTTCCGCCACGTAATTGCGGTCCGAGTCGAAGAGGAAGATGGAATAGGCGTTGTAGGTCTCGGGCTGGCTGCCCGCGGGCAGGGTCAGGCGGGCGGTGAAGTTGCCGGCCGCCAGCGGTATGGAATAATAGTCGACGTCGCCCAGCGGGTACACGGTGGCAGAGATCGACGCCTCGTTGGCCAGCTCGGCCGCGCACTCTGGGCCGTTGTTGCTGTCGCACATCAGGGAAGTGTCGCTGATCTCATAGGCGTCGCCGCCCGCGGCCGTGCCTATCCCGTGCGCGGCGAAGGCGCTGGCGATCTTGGCCTGGACGCTGGCGTCGCAGCTGCCGGTCATGGCCGGGCTGGCGTTGAACTGCTTGCAGGCGTCTATCATGGCCTCGTAATAGTTGGCGAAACTGTCGGGGAAGTAGAAGAGAGCGGCGAAAGCCAGCACGTCGGACTTGCGCTGCCCGCCGTAGGTGCCGCCGGAGAAGGTGCCTATATTGTTGACCCCGGCCGGTTTCTGCAGCTCATAGAGGGCCTGGGACAGCGGCAGGCTGTCCTCGTGCACCTCGCCCCACCAGTCGGTGGGCATCACGCGCACCCCGGTAGGAGCCGCCCCGGAGATGTCGCGGGCGCTGCCCTCTCCCGCGCCGATGAAATTGCCGAGTTTGGTCAGGGTCCTCCCCTCGCTCCAGAACGAGGCGAGCGAAAAATAGTCGGCCATGGCTTCGCTGATGGCGCCGAATTCGCCGTAGTTGACGATGGGGTAGATGCGGTTTATCACCAGGTGGATGTACTCGTGACGCACGATGGTGCCGTCCAGGGCGAAGGACCGGTAGTTGCCGTAACCGTCCAGGGGCCCGTCGCCGAGGAGGATGTTGTCGTTCTCCAGATCGTAATAGGCGTTGAGCATGCCGCCGCAGCCGGTGCCGCAGGTGCCGCCGAGCAGGTCCGCGTCGCCGTGGGCGTGGACCATGGCGGCCACTCGCCGGGAGAGGTCCGCCGGGGGCTGGCCGGTATTGGGATCCAGGTTCACCGCGTCGAAGTAGCGGCGGGCCCTGTTCAGGTGGTAAAACGCGTTGGCCTCGGAATAGATGTTCTTCGCTCCGGGGATGGTGGCGTCCATCGTCACGCCGGACTGGCCCGTGTCCCAGACTACGGAGCCGGTGGGGTTGTCGGTGGTGGCGTGGCCGACGGGCAGCAGCAGAACCTTTGAGTTGTCCATGATGAAGCCGTCATAGGTGCCGGCCTCGTCGGTCTTGAGCGTGACGCTGTAGGCGGGGCTCTCCACTGAAGCGCCGTAGAAGGGGCTGGTGCGGCGGCCGGTATAGGCGGCCACCGTGCCGGCTCCCGGCAGCCCGCCGCTGGCCACGTACATCTGGTCCCCGTCGTTCATGGAACCCCAGATGTCAAGCTCGCCGGCCTGGAAGGAAGTGAAGTGGGGCAGGGCCATGGCAAAACTCTTGTTCTGGCCGCTCCAGGTGTCCGGGATAGTTACGTTGTAGGTATAGGTCTGGGAATTCTCATAGGGGTGCGGGCTCTGCAGCGGGGTTGAGGCGGAAGTGGTTTCCAGGGCCGCGTTGCTCCATCGGGCGCTTTCCCCCCTGTAGTTCGTGACGGCGAAATAGGGGCCCTTGAAGGAAGAGAAGACCTTGCCGTTGGTGTTGGTGCAATACTCGCCGTACTGGTCGGTGATAGTGTAGCTGGAATAGCTGTTCACCCAGACGTACTGGTCGCGAAGCGGGAGCTTCTCGGGAGCGGTCCAGGAATTATCGTCCATGGTGTTGCTCGCCGGGTCGGTGGGAATGGGCGAAATGGCGTAAACTGTGCCGGTGGAATAACCGTGCGTGGCCAGGGCGCAGGCCCGGCGGAGATCGTCGTATTTCAGCAGCACCTGGCCGCTGGAAGCGTCTATGTAATAGACCCAGAGGCCGGCCCCGCGGCCGCGCACTTTCCAGGCCAGTCGGCGCCCCCCGGTCTCTTCGTCGGGGAAGATCACCAGTTCGGTCCGGGAAAGGGCCAGGCCGCGCCCCAGGTCCGCCAGCGCGGTGCGCACCGCCGCCTCGGCGGGGATGGCAGGCGCCAGGTTGGTGGGCAGGTCCGGTTCGAACTTGCCCTGGTAGCCGGAGACGGCGCCGGTATTGTCCACGTGTACCCTGGCGTAGGAGAACTCCACCGGAATACCGTCCCTGTACTGCTGGTACTGCAGGTGGGTGACGCCCATGAATTCGCGCTTGTTGACCAGCCGGAGGGCCCGCGGGTCCACTTTCAGGAGTTCCTTATTATCCTGGAAGAAGGCTTCCGCCGCCTGCTCCGGGGTGCCGCCGTAGCGTATGGTGCGGCCGCCGGTAATGGACTCCGGCAGGGCGGTCCTGGGGCTGTAGCGTACCTTCCAGCCTTTGCCGTGCTTCAGGGAAAATTTGCGGAACGATTCCCTGGCCGTGAACGAAGGGGTCTTGCGGACCTTGCGCATGGAGTCGGACAGCGGCGAGATCTTTCTGTCGGCCGCGAACAGCTGGGCGCCGCCCGCCAGGAGCAGGAGCGCGAGCATCAGGGAAACTTTCCTCATTATATAGTTCATTTCTTTGAAAACCTTTTAATGATCTGCAGCGCCGCCGCCATTTTCACCTGCGCGCTGGGGTCTTCCAGCGCCGCCGCCAGCAGGGGCTCGGCCTCGTCCTCGGTAATGTAGTTCACGGCCTCCAGGGCTTCGAGTTTTACCTCGGGGCTGACCGCGCTCATCGCGGAACGGACCACACCGGCGTCGACCGGGGCGCCGTTGACGGCCAGGCTCCTCTGGGCTGCGATCTTAAGGCGGATGTCCGGAGTCCCGGCGGAGATGCCGGACAGTTTGGCCTGCGCCTTCGGGTCTTTTATCAGGCTGAGCACGGAGGCGGCTTTATACTTTATGGTGGGGTTGGTGTCGTCCGCCAGCTTCAGGAGTTCTTCCAGCGCCTCTTTGCGGGAAGGGTTGCACTTGAGCGCGTCCAGGGCGGCCATGCGCACCCTGACCGATCTCTCGCTCTGCAGCAGGGCCTTGACGGGCGCGGCGGCCGCGGGAGAACAAACTTTGGCCATCGTGGCCGCGCCCTGGTAGCGCAGCGCCTCGTCCTCGGAGGTGAGGGCGTCCGTGAACTGGGCGAGTTCTTCGTCGTAGCCTGCCCGGGCGAGTTCGCGGGCCGCGGCGTCGCGGATGGTGCCGTAATTGTCGTTCTTCAGGGTAAAGAGCACGTCCGCGGCTTTTTTCCCCTTCATCGCCGCAAGAGCCTCCACGGCGTGCTCGCGGACCTTGTTCTGCGAGATCACCTTGAGTTCCACCAGCGGGGCGTTGGTGACCGGGATGGGGCCCTGGGGCGGGACGTCGTTGATGATGGCGTAAAGCGTTTTTACCCCGGCGGGGCTGCCGAGTTGCCAGAGCGCCCTGGCGGCGGCTATGCGCACATGCTTGTCTTTGTCCGCCAGCAGGTTCTTCAGCAAGCCGACGGCGGACGGGTTGCCGGCCGCGCCGAGTATGTCGGCGGCCTGGGCGCGCACTTCGGAGTCGCCGCTCTTGAGCTGCGTCACCACCAGCCGGAGGGCCTTGCGGCCGAGTTCGGCGCGCGAGAGTTCCTGCGCCGGGCAGGACCCGGGCAGGAGCAGCAACAGGAGTAGGACTGACTTGACCGCCATATATTAGATTGTAACGTTTCGCTGTTTACGGGATGGTTAAGTTTTGGTTACAAAATGATTACAGGAATCCCGGTCCGAAAACTGGTGCCCCCTGCAGGACTCGAACCTGCAACCTACTGCTTCGAAGGCAGGCGCTCTATCCAGTTGAGCTAAGGGGGCCTTCCTGCCGCGGCCGGCGGCTCCTTTGGGCCGCCGGGTTGTGGAACGGCGACAATTATTATAGAATTTATTTAATCGCGGTCATAACGGCGGTTAAATTTTACCGAAAGCAAAGCTGCTAAGGAGTCTCACTATGGGCGGACATTCTCATTGGGCGGGCATCAAACACAAGAAGGCCATAACCGACGCCAAACGCGGCAAGGTCTGGACCAAGATCATCAAGGAAATAACCATCGCCGCGAAGGTCGGCGGCGGCAAGCCCGAGGATAATCCCCGCCTGCGCAAGTCCATAGAGGACGCCAAGGCCGCCAACATGCCGCTCGATAACGTCAAGCGCGCCATAAGGCGCGGCACGGGCCAGGAGCCCGGCGTGGTCTACGAGGAAATAACCTACGAAGGCTACGGCCCCGGCGGCATCGCCGTTATCATCAACGTCACCACCGACAGCAAGAACCGCGCCGCCAGCGAGATCCGCAAGATCCTCGACCAGCACGGCGGCAACATGGGCTCGGCCGGCTGCGTGGGCTGGATGTTCGAGCAGAAAGGCTACATTTCCGTCAAGAAGGCCGACGCCAAGGAAGACGAGCTGATGAGCCTCTCCCTCGAGGTCGGCGCGGAGGACTTCCGCTCGCCCGAGGGTTCCGATGAATACGAGGTCATCACCGCCCCGCAGGATTTCGATTCCGTGAAGGCCAAGCTCGAGGAGAAGAAGGTCCCCCTCGTCACCTCCGAGATCACGATGCTGCCCAAGAACGAGGTCAACGTGGGCGAGGACAACGCCCAGCGCGTGCTCGACCTGATGGAGTCCCTGGAAGACCACGACGACGTGCAGAAGGTCTATTCCAACTTCAACATTCCCGACGCGGTCATCGCCAAGCTGGAGAAGTAACCCTCACACGATGAGGATACTTGGCATAGATCCGGGGCTGGACCGAACAGGCTGGGCCGTGCTCGAGAAAGACGGCCCCGCCCCCCCCGCCCTGGCCGCGGCCGGCCTCATCCACACTCCCAAGAACACCCCGCTCGAAAAGCGCCTGGCGTCCATCTACGACGCTTTCTGCGCGCTCATCCTGGAACACCGCCCGGCCGAGGCGGCCATAGAGGAAGTCTTTTTTTCCAAGCGCGCCGATACCCAGGCCAACACCACCCACGCCCGCGGCGTGATCCTGCTGGCCTGCGAGAAGAACGCCCTGCCCATCAGCGCCTACAACCCCAAGGTCATAAAGAAGACCGTGGCCGGCAGCGGCACCGCCGAGAAGCGCCAGATCCAGCGCGTGGTGCAGATAACCCTCAACCTGCCTTCCATGCCCGAGCCGGACGACGTGGCCGACGCGATGGCCGCCGGGCTCTGCCACCTGCGCCTGGCGCCTTTCGCCAGGGCCGTCGCCGCCGCCAGGGCCAAGGCGGGCGTGAGATGATAGCCTACCTGCGCGGCACCGTGGCGTTCAGGAATCCCGAGAGCGCCGTCATAGAGACCGGCGGCGTCGGTTACGAGGTTTTTTTCTGCGAGCCCTCCCTGGAGGCGCTCGGCCCGGCCGGCTCCCCCGCCGAGGTCTTCATCGCGGAATCCATCAGCATGTACGGCGGCACCGCCCTGTACGGGTTCCTGAGCCGCGACGAGAAGCTGCTCTTCGACCTGCTGCGCGACGCCGTACCGAATACAGGCGCCAAGAAGGCCCTGGACTACCTGGGCAAGGCCGTGAAGTCGCTGCCTGATTTTACCCGCGCCGTGGCCGACAAGGATCCCAAGCCGCTTACCGCCATTTTCGGTTTCACCGCCAAGACCGCCGAAAAGCTCATAGCGGCCCTCAAGGACAAGCTGCCGGCCTCCGGCCTGGCCGTGCCGCCCGGCCCCCTGGGCGCTTCCGCCGCGGTGTACCTGCAGGCCATGAGCGCCCTGACGGGCCTAGGCTTCCGGGCCGCCGACGCCCGCGCCGCCCTGGAAGAGGCCGCCGCCGAAGCCGGGCCCAAGGCCGGCGCCGAAGCCCTCATCCGCCTGGCCCTCAAGCGCCTCTCGCCGAAATAAAATGAAAAAAGACGATATCCTCACCCCGCGCCCCGCGCCCGACGAGACCGGCCGCCTGGAATCCGCCCTCCGCCCGACCTCCCTCGACGAATTCGTCGGCCAGGCCCGGCTGAAGGAGAATCTCAAGGTCTTCATCCAGGCCGCCCGCGGCCGCAAGGAGCCGCTGGACCACTGCCTTTTCTACTCTCCCCCCGGCCTCGGCAAGACCACCCTTTCCCATATCCTGGCCCGGGAGATGGGCGTGAACATTAAGGTCACGTCCGGGCCCGTGCTCTCCAAGCCCGGCGACCTCGCCGCCATGCTCACTACCGAACTGGCCGAGGGCGACATCCTTTTTATCGACGAGATCCACCGCCTCAACGCCGCCGTCGAGGAGGCGCTCTACCCGGTGATGGAGGACTTCCTGTTCTTCATCAGCACCGGCCAGGGCCCCGGCGCCACCACCCTCAAGCTCGCCGTGCCCCGCTTCACGCTGGTAGGCGCCACCACGCGCAGCGGCCTGCTTACCGGCCCGCTGCGGGACCGCTTCGGCATAGTTTTCAACCTCGGCTTCTACGAAGAGGCCGAGATCACCAGCATCCTGGTCCGCTCCGCCGGCATCCTGGGCAGCAAGGCCGAAAAGCCGGCGCTGCAGCTCATCGCCCGCCGCTCGCGCGGTACGCCGCGCATAGCCAACCGCCTGCTCAAGCGCGTGCGGGACTTCGCCGACGTCAAAGGCGGCGGCGTGATCACCGGCCCCGTCACCGAGGCGGCCATGGCCTCCCTGGAGATAGACGCCGAGGGACTAGACGACCTGGACCGCCGGATCCTCCTTACCATCGCCGAAAAGTTCGCCGGCGGCCCGGTGGGCATAGACACGCTTTCCGTGGCGGTTTCCGAAGAGCCGGATACCCTTACCGACGTCATAGAGCCTTTCCTTATACAGGGCGGCTTCCTCAAGCGCACCACCCGCGGCCGCGTGATCACGGCCAAGGCCGCCGCGCACCTGGGCCTGAAGCTGCCCCGACAGCAAGAGCTCATCTGAACTACCGCAATGAAACGCATCCTGGCCCTGCTGCTAGCCGTCCTGCCCTGCCCCGCCCTCCTGGCGGCCGACGGGCGCGCGGCCGAGGGGCCCCGCATCAGGGTGGCGATCGCCCGCAATTCCCCGTCCATCAAACTTAAGACCTCGGCCAAGATCTTCGTCACCGAGGGAGCCAGCGGCAAGAAGTTCCTGCTCCTGGAGAACGCCGCCTACGACATAAAGCCCTCCGCGGGCGGCATCGCCGTGGCCGGCCAGCAGCTGGCCTCGCCCATAAAGCTCTCCCCTCCCGACGGCGAGGAGCGCATCCGCCTGGGCGGCAAGCTCTACAAGGGCGACATTCTCATCCATACCGTGGCCGGCGACCGCCTGGACATCATAGAACATCTTTCCATCGAGGACTACCTGTACGGCGTGCTCCCGGTGGAGATGAGCCCGGACTGGCCGCTTGAGGCGCTCAAGGCGCAGGCCGTGGCGTCGCGCACCTACGCCATGAAGTACATAAACACCTCCCGGGATTACGACGTTACCGACGGGGTGGAGAAGCAGGTCTATACCGGCGCGGGCAGGGCCAACGGCCGCATCATGGAAGCCGTCAACAGTACGCGCGGCGAAGTCCTGAAATACAAGGGGAAGCTGCTTACCGCTTTCTTCCACGCCTGCTGCGGCGGCCATACGGCCAGCGCGAAGTCCGCCTGGGGCGAAGACGTGCTGAAGCCGCTTTACGGGGTGCAGGACCCCTTCTGCGCGCCCTCCAGGCATTCCAGGTGGAAGTTCTACGTGCCCACCCAGGACCTCCTCAAGTTCATACAGACACGGGGCTCGACGGCCCTTAAGATAAAAGGAGTGCGGGTCTATAAGAAGGATCGCTCCGGCAGGGCGGTCTCGCTGCGCTTTACCACGGACCGCGGCGCCCGGGACGTCTCCGTCAACGAATTCCGCAAACATATCGGCAATTCCGAGTTCAGGAGCTCCCTGGTGACCCGCGTGGTCCCGGTAAAGGGCGGTTACGAGTTCGCCGGCCGCGGCTGGGGCCACGGCGTGGGCATGTGCCAGGAGGGCGCCAAGTACATGGCCCTCAAGGGCAGGCCCTACAAGAAGATCCTCCGCCACTATTATCCCGGAGTGACGATAACCGATTATGAGTGAAGCGCTTACCGAATTCGAAGCCCTTGAAATAGAGCCGCTCATCGCCGACCGGCCGGCCGAGCCGCGGGATTCCTCGCGGCTGCTGGCCGTGAACCGCTCCGACGGCAGCCTCACCCACTTGCGCTTCAGGGACCTTCCCTCCCGGCTGGGCCCCTCGGACCTGCTGGTGCTCAACCGCAGCAAGGTCTGGAAAGCCCGCCTGGCCGCGGCCAAGCCCACCGGCGGCAAGTCCGAGATCCTGCTGATGGCCCCTTCCACAGCCGACGGCCTCACCTGGACGGGCCTCTGCCGCAAGGTGCTGCCCGGGCAGTTCCTGGAGTGCGCGGGCGGCGCGAAGGCGGAATGCCTGGCCCGCAACGCCGACGGCAGCTATTCTTTCCGTTTCTCTACCCCGGTGGACGAGGCCTATCTCCTGGCCAACGGTGCCGTGCCGCTGCCGCAGTACATCCTCAACGCCCGCAAGCGCCGCGGCGCCGAAGCGCCCGCCGACGAGGAGAAGTACCAGACGGTTTACGCCGCCGAGGCGGGTTCCATCGCCGCCCACACCGCGGGCTTTCATTTTACGCCGGACCTTTTCGAGCGCCTGGCCGCGGCCGGCGTGAAGAAAACCTTCGTGACCCTGCATATCGGCTGGGGCACGTTCAAGCCGGTGCGCGCCGAGGACCCGGCCGCCCACGTGATGATGGAAGAGACCTGTTTCGTTCCCGAGGAGACCGCGGCCCTGGTCAACGCCCACCGGGCGGCCGGCGGCCGCGTGATCGCCGTGGGGACCTCCTCCATGCGTACCCTGGAGACTTTTACCGGCGAGGACGGGACGCTGAAGGCGGGCTCGGGCAAGGCCGGCCTGTTCATCCGGCCGGGCTACAGGTTCAAGTCGGCGGGGGCCTTCATTACGAACCTGCACGTGCCGGATTCGGCCCCCCTCTACATGACCGCCGCCTTCGCCGGCCGCGACCTGCTTTTTAAAGCGTATTCGGAAGCCGTTAAGGAAAAGTACCGCTTCTACTCCTACGGCGACTCGATGATAGTTCTGTAGTTGGCGCTGTGGTGAGTCGGTCCGGCCGAGGTGTTATTCCGCTCGCCAGGACTGCAGGGAACCGTTGCGCGGTTCCCCTCCAACCTGCGGTTGGAGCCTCCCTTCCCCAACTGGCGCTCGGAACAACACCTCGGCCGTCCCTCTGCGGCAGGCCGAATAACAGGAGCGGGTGGCGAGGGTGTGCCTTCCGAGGGATTTCCCGGAAGCCCGAGCTTGCGTAAGCGCGAGGGCTGAGGGATAAACGGCGCGCACGGTGTGCGCGACCGTGTGCCCGAGGAAGGCATACCCTCGACAGGACCCGCGCACTTGCAGGCCGGCCGAAGCGAAGTTGGACTTAAAAGGATTTAATTATGGAACATCATTTCAAGGTTTTGCATAACGACAAGGAGACGGCGGCGCGGGCGGCGGTGCTTACCACCAACCGCGGCCAGGTGCACACGCCGGTCTTCATGCCGGTGGCCACCCAGGGCACCGTGAAGGCCGTGCCCGAACGCGACCTGGTGGAGATAGGCACCGAGTGCATGCTCTCCAACACCTACCACCTCTACCTGCGCCCCGGCCTCCCCACCCTGGAGAAGTTCGGCGGCCTCAACAGCTTCATGAAGCACCCCGGCCCCATCCTCACCGACTCCGGCGGCTTCCAGGTCTACAGCCTGAGCCGCCTGCGCAAGATCACCGACAGCGGCGTCCACTTCCAGTCGCACATCGACGGCAGCCCGCACTTCTTCACCCCGGAGAAGGTCATAGACTTCCAGGCCTCCATCGGCTCCTCCATCTGGACCTGCCTGGACGTCTGCGTGAAGAACCCCGCCTCCCGGGCCGACGCCCTGGACGCGCTCAAGAAGACCAGGAAATGGGCCGAACGCGCGAAAGCTCATTTCACCGAGAAGGTCCGCCACATCCCGCATGAGAAGCGCCCCAAGCTCTTCGGCATCATCCAGGGCTCCATCTACACGGACCTGCGCGCCGAAGCGGCCAGGCACATGGCCGAACTCGGCGTGGACGGCTTCTGCGTGGGCGGCCTGTCCGTGGGCGAGAGCAAGGCCCAGATGATGGAATCCCTGGGCGCCGTCATGGACAACCTGCCCAAGGACAAGCCGGTCTACTTCATGGGCCTCGGCACCCCCGAGGATATCTGGAACTCCGTGGAACTCGGCGTGGACATGTTCGACTGCGTGCTGCCCACCCGCAACGCCCGCAACGGCCAGGCCCTGACCAGCCGCGGCAAGCTCTACATCAAGAACGCGCCGTTCAAGAACGACGAGTCCCCCCTGGACCCGGACTGCGACTGCGTGTGCTGCCGCAACTACAGCAAGGCGTACCTCTCCCACCTGTTCAAGGCCGGCGAGATCCTGTGCAGCCAGCTGCTGTCCATCCATAACCTGCGCTTCCTGATGAACCAGACCAGGATCATGCGCCAGGCCGCGGCCGCCGGGACGTTCAAGCAGGCTAAAAAGGCCTTCATGGACGCCTATCTGCCGGCCAAATAGCCCCGCTATATTATTAATAAGATTAAAAATTTGTTAGAATATTTCCGCACTAAGTCGACGACGGAGGAACAATGAACCAGAACGGCGCTCTCATGCAGCTTATCCCTTTCGTGGCCGTGGCCGCGATATTTTATTTCCTGCTTATCCGCCCCCAGCAGAAACAGATGAAAGAGACCAAGAAGATGCTGGAGGCCCTCAAGCCCGGCGATAGGGTCATCACCCGCGGCGGCCTGATAGGCGTGATCACCTCCCTGAAGGAAGACGAAGTGGAAGTGGAGATCGCCAAGGGCGTGAAGGCGGTTTTCACCCGCAGCGCGGTCGGCGCGGTCATGAACGCGGTGAAATGAACCTGACAAGGAGCCATAGCAAATGAACAAATTACACTGGAAGATAGGCACCGTCCTGGGACTGCTCATCCTCTCGTTCTGGCTGCTGTACCCCTCCGTGGAGTGGTATACCAAGACCAACGACGAGAGGGCCAAGACCGAGGCCATGCGCATGCGCCCCAAGCGCATCCTGAACCTGGGCCTGGACCTGCGCGGCGGCACCCACCTGCTGCTCGAGCTGGACGTTGAAAAGCTCGAGAAGAAGGAAAAACTCAACGACGCCATGACCCGCGCCATCGAGATCATCCGCAACCGCGTGGACCAGTACGGCGTGGGCGAAACCCCCATCTCCCGCCAGGGCGAGCGCTGGATCTCCGTGGACCTGCCCGGCATCTCCAACACCGAGGAAGCCGAGAACCTCATCGGCAAGACCGCCCTGCTGGAATTCCGTCTGGTCAACACTTCCTCCGAGGCGCAGGCGGTGCTGTCCAAAGTGGACGGCATGGACGAGCCCCCCTTCGACAAGAAAGGCGCGCTCCTCCCCGAGATCGCCAAACTGATGCCCAAGAACTCCATCCTGCGCAAGGCCGCCCCCGGACCCGAAGGCGAGAAGGCCCGCTACTACGTGCTTGAGGCCGTAGTGCCCGTGACGGGCGCCTACCTGGAGAGCGCCCGCGTGGAGACCGACCAGCAGTTCGGCACCCCGAGCATCGGCTTCACCTTCAACAAGGAAGGCGGCAAGCTGTTCGAGGAGTTCACCGGCGCCAACGTCAACAAATACCTGGCCATCGTCCTCGACGACGTGGTGCACTCCGCGCCCGTCATCAAAAGCCGCATAGGCGGCGGCTCGGGCGTCATCGAAGGCAGCTTCACCATGGAAGAGGCCCGCAACCTGGCCATCATCCTGCGCGCCGGCGCCCTGCCGGCCCCGGTCAATATCATCGAGAAGCGCGTGGTCGGCCCCGGCCTCGGCGAAGACTCCATCAAGAAGGGCGTCTCGGCCGCGATGATAGGCTTCATCCTGGTCATAGCCTTCATGCTGGTGTACTACCGCGCCGGCGGCTTCGTGGCCGACATAGCGCTGGCCCTGAACTTCGTGTTCCTGGCCGCCGCGATGAGTTACTTCGGCGCCACCCTGACGCTGCCCGGCATAGCCGGCATCATCCTGTCGCTCGCCATGGCCATAGACGCGAACGTCCTCATCCTTGAGCGCATGCGCGAGGAACTGGCGCTGGCCAAGCCGGTGGCGATGATCATCCCCGTCTCCTACGACAAGGCCTGGAGCGCCATCCTGGACTCGAACGTGACCACCTGGATAGCGGCCATCTTCCTGTTCCAGTTCGGCTCCGGCCCCGTGAAGGGTTTCGCCGTAACGCTGACCATCGGCCTCTTGGTCGGTATGTTCACCTCGGTCTTCGTGACCAGGGCGATCTATGAATTCTGGCTCACGTCCAATCCCAAGGAGCTCAGCATATGATGGTACTCATCAGGAAAACGAATATAGACTTCATCGCCAAGCGCTTCGTGTTCTTCGCGATCTCCGGCGTAATGCTGGCCGCCGGCGCGGCCTCCATGGCCGCCAAGGGCCTGAACCTCGGCCTCGACTTCACCGGCGGGACGCTCCTGCAGGTGCGTTTCGAGGCGCCGGTGACCACCGCGCAGGTGCGCGAAGCCATGGTCAAGGCGGGCCTCGAGACCTCCATCCAGAGCTTCACCGGCCGCAACGCCTACCAGATCAAGGTGAAGGGCTCGCAGGAGAAGGTCAACGAGATCTCCGACAAGATCATGGCCGGCTTCACCGCCGCCTTCCCCGGCAATAAGTTCGCCGAGGAAAAGCGCGACTACGTGGGCCCCGTGGTGGGCCGCGACCTCGCCAAGAAGGCCCTGTTCGCCATGATCCTGTCGCTGTTCGGCATCATCGTGTACGTGGCTTTCCGCTTCGCCAACCCCGTCTGGGGCGCGGCCGGCGTGCTGGCCCTGCTGCACGACGTGTTCGTGGCCGCGGGCGCTCTCTCCATCACCAACCGCGAGATCGACCTGGTGATAGTGGCGGCCCTGCTGACCATAGCCGGTTATTCCATCAACGACACCATCGTCATCTTCGACCGCATGCGCGAGAACCTGCGCATGTTCCCCAAGATGGCCCTGGGCCAGCTGGTGAACACCAGCATCAACGAGACGCTCTCGCGCACGCTGCTGACCAACCTTACCGTGCTCGCGGTGGTGGCCATCCTGTTTGTATTCGGCGGCGAGGTCATAAACAACTTCGCTTTCACCATGCTCATAGGCAGCGTCTGCGGCACCTATTCCACCATCGCCATAGCCACCCCGCTGGTGTACCAGTGGGAGAGGAAGACCCCGCACCACAAGTGACCTGCTTCAGGCGAGGATAATTCAGTGAGGAAGATAAAGAAGTTCCGCATCCCGGTCTACTCCTACGAAGTGCTGCGCAAGGCGCGCAAGCATAAGCTGGACCTCGCCGCGGCGGGCCTCGCCGACGAAACCGCCGTGCGCGAGCACGCTTCGGCCCTGGCCGCGGCCCTCGAGCCGGCGGTGGTCTTCGAATACCTGCCCGCCGAGGACGAGGCCGCCGTTAAGATCAACGGCGCCGCGGGCTTGCCTCTTACCGCCGCCATCCTCACCCTCGGCAAGAGCTTCGAGGCCAAGCTGGAGAACCCCCCCGACGAAACGCACAAGCGCCTCGGGCGCATCGCGGCCCAGGTCTTCATGCAGACGGCCGTGGGCGTGACCTCGGAGCTGGCCGTGCGCGAGGCCGAGCCGGAGGGCTTCGAACTCGGCCCCGCCGTCTACATCTCCTCCTGTCCCGAACCGGAACTGCCCGCGAAGGAATCCACGGCGGTCCCGCTCTTCGAGAACGAACTTATAAAGAGCCTTTTCGTCCGGCTGGAGGCCTCGAAGATAGGCGTCTCCTTCGACACGGGCGCCTTCGATCCCAAGTATTCCGCGGTGTTCGCCTTCCCCTGGCTTTCCAAGAAAAAGAAAAAGGCCGCGGCTAAAAAGTAACCCCACGATGGGCTACCTGCTCCTCCTTACCTACAGCCTGCTGGCGCCGGCCATAGCCGCGCTCTACGCGGTCTTCTTCCTGCTTTCCCCCCGCCGTTCGCTCATGAAGGCGCTGGCCGGGGAGCTGGGCGAGCGCCTGGGCCTCGGTGCCGAAAGCTGTCCGCGGGGCGCGGTCTGGATACACGCGGCCTCCATGGGCGAGGTAAAGGCCGTGGCCCGCCTGGCCCCGGAACTGGCCGCCGCCCTGAAGGCCCCGCTCCTCATAACCTCCTCCACCGCCTCCGGCCGGGCCGAGGGCGCCAAGCTGGGCGTGGCGCGCCTGGCCCCGCTGGATTTCTATCCCGCCGCCGCTAATTTCATAAATACGGTAAAGCCGCGCGCGCTGGTGCTGGTGGAGACCGAGATCTGGCCCGCCACGCTGTTCGCAGCGGCGCGAGCCGGCGTGCCTGTCTTCATGGTGAACGCCCGCCTCTCCGGCGGCACCCTGGGGCTCTACAAAACCATTTCCCCGCTCACGCGCCTGGCCTTCTCTGGCGTCAGGCGGGTCCTTGCCCAGACCGCGGCGGACGCCGGGCGCTTCCGCCAATTGGCGGGCCTCGCGGACAAGGTGGAAGAGACCGGCAACCTCAAGCACGACATGCTGGGCGTTTGCGCCTCCGGCCAGGACAAGGTGCGCGAATTCCTGGACGCCTCCGACTGGAGCGGCTGCCCGGTCTTCACCGCGGGCAGCACCCATCCCGGGGAAGAGCCGGTGATCATAGACGCCTGGCTGGAAGCCAGGAAAAAGGTCCCGGTGCTTAAACTGGTAATGGTACCGCGCCATCCCGAGCGCCTGGCGGAAACCGAGCGCGTCTTAAAGGCCAGGAGCGCCCCCTTCATGCGCTGGTCGGACCATCTGGTCCCGGAGGCCACGGACTGCCTGCTGGTGGACGCCATGGGGCTGTTGCAGGGCTTCTACGCGGTCTCCTCGGTCTGTTTCGTGGGCGGCACGCTGGACGCTACCGGCGGCCACAACCTGCTGGAGCCGGCGCTGTTCTCCAAGCCGGCCCTGTTCGGCCCCAATTACCGCAATGCCCGCCACGCCGGGGACACCCTTATAAAAGCAGAAGGCGGTTTCGTCGTCGAAACCGCCCCCGCGCTGGCCGAAAAGCTTTCCACACTCCTCACCGACACCGCCGCTATGGCGGCGGCGAAGAAAAACGCCGCGCAAGCCCTTACGAGCCTGCGCGGCGCTACCGCCAAAACAATTTCAACTATAACTTCGCTTCTATAGCTCCTCTACGGCGTCGCCACGCAGGTGCAGCCGGAGGCCGTAGGCGCGTCCGAGCACTGCCCCAGCACCCCGCTGCTCTGCCAGCAGACCACTTTGCCGGAAGTGCCATTATTGGCCATCGCGCTGGCGGTATCTGCGTTGCCGGTCAGGTTGGCGCTGATGGTTCCGGCGGAGAAATTGCCGGAGGCGTCGCGCAGCACTATGGTGCCGTTGCTGGTGGTGCTGGCGCCGTGGGCCGAAGTGGAGCCGGTGTGGGTGTTAAGTTCAGCCTGGGTCGCCACGTCATAGCAGGACTCCGCGGTGCCGTCGGCGGCGATGCCCAGGGGCGCGTTGCCGGCGCCGCAGTTGCCAGGGTTAAGGGTGAGCGCCCCGGCCGACCCCGCCGTGGTGGCCGAGTTGGCGTTGCCGTTGAGGTCCGCGGTAATGGTGCCCGCCACGAAGTTGCCGGAACCGTCGCGCATGACGATGCGGCTGGCGGTGTTGAGGTTGGTAGCGCTGTGTGCCGAGGTGGCGCCGGTGTGGGTATCCAGTTCTCCCTGGGTGGCCACGTCAAAACAGCTCTGGGCGGTGCCGTCGGCCGTAACGCCCAGAGGAGCCTGGCCCGAGGAACAGTTGTTCGGGTCCGCGGCCAGGGTGGTGGCGGTGCCCGCCGTGGTTGCGTTGCCGCTCAGGTCCGCGGTGATGGTGCCCGCCACGAAGTTGCCGGAACCGTCGCGCATGACGATGCGGCTGGCGGTGTTGAGGTTGGTAGCGCTGTGCACCGAGGTGGCGCCGGTGTGGGTGTCCAGTTCGCTCTGCGTTCCCACGTCGAAGCAGGACTCCGAGGCTCCGGCGGCGTCCACGCCCAGCGGCGCCTGGCCGGAAGAACAGTTGCTGCCGTTGGCCGCCAGGGCCGAGGCCGTGGGGGCGTTGCCGGTGGCGCTGCCGGTGCCGCCGTAAGCGGTGCCCAGGGGGCTCGCCAGCTGCAGCACGCCGGCCGTGGTAAAGGTGGATCTGGTGACGCCCTGGCCGAACTGGGCGTTGCCGTTCACGTCGAAGGTGGTGTACGGGGAATTGGTGGCTACGCCGGTCTTCTTGGCGGTGCCGGTGGAGAGGAATACGTCCCCGGAAACTATCAGGCCCGAGAACTGGGCGGCCGAGGCCGAGCGCTGTATCAGGGAGCCGTCGAAGATGATGGACCCGGCCACCAGCAGGTCGTCCACGCCGTTCGAGCCGTAGGTGCTGTACGGCGTGCCTACCAGCAGGTCGCCGCCGCGTACGTTCAGCTTTGAGACCGGGGTCAGCGTGCCGATGCCGATATTGCCGCCAGAGTCCACCACGAGGCCGTCCACCGAGCCGGAGCGCAGCACCACGCTGCCTCCCCCGCCCAGGGTGTTGGCCGCCACTATGGCGTCTCCGGCGTTGGAGATGCCGGTGGCGGAACCGATCACAGCGGCGGTGTTCATGGTGGTGCCGTCCGCGAAAACTATGCCGTTGGAGGTCGCCCCGGCTATGCGCAGGGAGCCGTTGACCGTCATCTTGTAGGTGGAATCCGAAACCGCGGCGCCTATGCCCACGTTGCCCACCCCCGAACTGACGTAGATGGCCGGCGTGCTGTTGTAGCCGGTGGAGATCCAGACCACGCTGTTCTGGATCCGGTAATAGGTTGCGTCCGCCAGCGTCTTGGTGGAACCGGCTATCACCATACCCAGGTTAACGCCGCCGTGGCTGCCTATGTTCCCGGCTTCCGCCGCTCCGCGGTAGAAGGCCAGGCGGGAATTCGCGGAATCTCCTCCTACCAGGTAGGCGTAGGTGTTCTGAGTAGAGTATTCGGGCTTGTTGTCTCCGACCTGCAGGTAACGCAGTCCGGGGAAGTCGAAGTCCCTCATGGCCACGCCCAGGCGGGCGGGTGTCAGCACGTCGCTGGACACCGAGACCTGGTTGTTGAAAGTGTTCTGGCCGGTAAAAGTCTGGGTGGAGGCCAGGTAGGCCGGGAAACCGGCCGTTGAACCTATGCCGCCGGTCACGGTCAGGGTGCCGTAGACCGTGGTGCTGGTCAGGTAGACGTTCCTGTTGTACCCGTTGGCTGTAAAATCCCCGCTGACCCCCACGTTGGATGAGAACGCGGCCGTGGCGGCGATGATGCCGTAGTCCGATCTGACGCTGCCGCGCACGTGCAGCTTCTCGCGCGGGGTGTCGGTGCCTACGCCTACGAAATAAGGGTTATTCTGCTGCAGCAGCAGGTGGGTGGCGTTGGCGGCCCGGAGCTCGTTGGCGGCCGCGGGCCAGCCGGAGTAGGCGCCGGCCGAGACGGCGCTGGCGAGCAGGCCGGTATTGGTGTGCATATCGCCCGCCACGTCCAGGCGGTAAGCGGGGGCGGCGGTGTTGATGCCTATGTTGCCGTCCGTATGCACGTGCAGGCGCTCCGCGCCGTTTGAATAGAGGCCGAGGATGTTGTCCACCTCGCCAAGGGCGATATATTCGCCGTTCGCGCCGGTCACTCGGCCGCCTTCCACTATCAGGTTCTCCTTTATGTTCACCTCGCCGTCAGCGCGGTCATAAATACCCTCGTTGCCTACGAAGATGGAGCCGTTCACGTCCAGCTTGCCGTTGGGCGAGGCGGTGCCTATGCCCATGCGGCCGTTGTTCAGGATGCGGGCGCGCTCGCCGGAAGGGTTGGAGAAGATCAGGTCGCCGGTGAAATTGTTGTCCGAGTCGTAGACTATGGTGGCGTCGTCGAAAGCCGAGACGTTGCTGGCGGAACCTACGCCTGCCGCCGTCATTACGCTGCCGTTGGGGAAGATGATGGAGCCGCCGGTCAGCAGCTGCAACGAGCCGTTCACGGTGAGCTTGTTCGTGGGGTTGAGCGTCCCGATGCCCACGTTGGACTCCGCGACGGTGGCTAGCAGGACCTGGTAGGCGGCGGTGAAGGTTGAGACGGACACGGAGGCCCCGTCCTCCAGCTTCTTGGCCACTATGGCGTAAACCACGCTGTTGAGCGGCTCGCGGGGGGTCAGGGTCTCGCCTTCCACCTCCACCTCGAGGTAAAGGGTCTCCCCGCGGGAGAAGACGTCCCAGCCGGGGGTGATGTTCGCGCTGAAGATGCCCTGCGCGGCGTCCGAGATGATCTCGACGGGGTTCACCCAGCGCAGCGTCCCCCCGGAGGCCGCGTTGTAGATGCGGAAGAAAAGGTGGACGCGGCCGGTAACGGGGGCGTTGTCCCTTTCCAGGCGGCCCTGGTAGTTGATGGAGCCGGGCACGGCCCCGGGATTTATGTCCCCGGCCGCGGCCGCGGCCGCCAGCCAGAAAATCGAAACGGCGCCTAAGATCAGTTTTTTCATATGCGTCACCCGTTAACGCCGGCCAGGGGCCGGTTACCTTGTCACTATTATCTTGCCTTTTTTTGTGCTGCCTTCGCCTTTTACGAAGTAGAGGTAAAGCCCGCTGGCCACCTGTTCCCCCGCCTCGTTGCGGAGGTCCCAGCCTATGCTGTCTATGTTGCTGTACTTCTGGATGGTCCGTACTTTCTCTCCGGAAATGGTGTAGATCTGGATTACCGCGGTCAGCGTGAGGCGGGTAAAGGTGACGCCGTTGCAGCCGTCCCGCACCGAACAGGGATTAGGATACACGTGGGCCGTGGAGACCGTGGCCTGCGGCGGCGGCCAGGAATTGACTATCCCCCAGTTGACCTTGTAGCGCCCGCCGGAGATAGAGCCGAAGCCCAGCTGCCCGGTGCTGCCCAGCAGCGAGTAAGGCCCCCCGGTCTTGGGCGAAGTGTTGCCGAGGGTGGTCTGCTCGCTGACCAGGATGCGGAAAGAGCGCGAGGCGATGATGGCGGAGGCGTAGCCGTAAAAGGCCGTAGCCGCCAGGAAGGCGGCCAGGCAGGCTAACGCTCTCTTTGTTCGCATAATATAGTTATATCAGAAACTAGTTACTGTTTTGTTACGGGCCGCCTGTCCGACAGCCAGCCGCGCGTCAGGATCAGGGTCACCGGGGTGACGCAGGCTATGGCCGCGTAGATGAGCCAGAGCGTGCCGGAGTCCTGCGGTCCCGTCTGCGGCACGTAGACGGAAAGCATGTGGCCGGAGTAGAGGCCGGTGGTGAACTTGGCCAGGAACCAGGGGATACCTGCCAGGCCCATGTAGGCCCCCACCCGCCCGGGCGGGGCGATGTGGGCCACGTATTCCAGGAAGCGGGAAGACCACACGGCTTCACCCAGCGAGAAGAGCAGCACGTAGGCCAGCAGCGAGGCCAGGTCCGGGCCGGGCACCAGCAGGAACGTGGTGAGCGCCGAAATGGCCGTGCCGATTATCATCATGGTGATGATGTTGGCCCGCCGGGTGGCGGCGGCTATCAGCGGCACAAAGATCACGATGATGAGCGGGTTCAGGGCGCTGATCCACTCGTACTTGGCCCCCACCTCGGCGGGGAAGCAGCGCATGATGTACTGCGGGATGGTGAGCCACTGGTGGGCGAAAAGCGTGCGCACCGGCAGGAGGATGAAGATGAAGAACATGAACCGGGCGTCGAGGAAGGGCAGGTCGCGCAGCTTCTCCCCAAGCGTCTTGTGAGCGTCGGCGGCCGCGGCGGGAACGTCCTTCACGGTGCGGTCCGTCTCTTCCACTTTCCTGGTGAAGAAGGTTACATGCACCAGCAGCATCAGGCCGGTTATGGCAATGCAGAACCAGAACACCCCGGAGATCCCCCAGCCGAGGCCCATCACGTCGCGCCCGCCCACCGACACGAACTTGGCCGGTGTGCGCAGGTAAGGCGAAGCGAAGCTTTCCATCATGATGCCCAGGTTCATGATGGCGTAGAGCAGGCTGTAGCTGACGGTCGCGGTGCGCTCGTCGGTATATTCCTTTACGCCGGCGTAGAGGGCCGGCTGGATCACGCCTTCGCCGAAGGACATCACCAGCAGGCCTATCCAGGCCAGGATGAAGGCCGGGGCCAGTTGGAAATCCGTGCCGAACATGGTGAAGGAGGCCAGCGGCACCGCGGACAGGGCCGGGGCCAGCGTCAGCATGACGCGGCCGCCGAGGAGGAAGACCAGGCACAGGGTAAGGGCCCGGCGTACGCCCAGTTTGTCGGAGATGAAGCCGCCGCCGAACATGAAGAGGGTGACCAGGCCGGTGAACAGGGAGACGCTCCAGCCGGTCAGCTGGTCGCTCATGCCCATGCCCATGCCGTTGGCGACGGGGCCCAGGAAAAGCGTCATGAGGTTCAGCATGCCGAAGTAGGCGATGCCGTCGCCGAAGTTCACGGCGTTGACCAGCCAGAATCCCTTCGACGCGGTGAACAGCAGTTTAAGTATATCTTTAAGAGAGGTCTTGTCCTCGTTAACGTACATTGGCGCTCCTGCCCTTGGGCCCTATATTTAACAAATGATATAATTTTTTATCAATGGTTGAAATAAACAAGGCGGATCCCAGGATCCTTGTCATCCGCATGTCCTCTCTCGGGGACATCATCCTCACCGCCCCGGTTTTCCGGAGCCTGCGGGCGCGCTGGCCCAAGGCCCGCCTCGAGATCCTGGTAAAGCCCCAGTTCCTGGAAGCCGTCTCCAAGAGCGCGTTCATCGACGCGGCCATCCCCTTCACCGGCCTGTTCTCCGTGCTGCGCGCGTTGAATTCCGGCGGCTACGACGCCGTGGTGGACCTGCACGATACCCCCCGCAGCCGGCTGCTGGCCCTGTTCTCCCGGGCCCCGGTGCTGCGCTACCGCAAGGATTCCCTCGCCCGCCGGCTTTTCGTCAATTTCCGTATTCCCAGCCCCTCGCTCGAGCGCCACACGCTGGACCGCTACCTTGACGCCATCCGCCCCCTCGGCGTGGAGCCGGCACTTTCCGGGCCGGAGCTTGGCGACTGGACCAGGGGGGCCGGAGCCCCGGCGCTGAAGCCGGGGCCGCTGAAGATCTGCCTGCTGCAGACCGCTTTCCTCGGCGACTGCGTGCTCACCCTTCCGCTGCTGAAGGAACTCAAAGAACGGCTCCCCGGTTCCGCCGTTACCGTGGTGACCAGGCCGGAAACGGCCGGGATCTTCGCCGCGTCGGGCCTCGCGGACCGCATCATAGAGGACAGGAAGAAGACCGCCCCGTCCCGCCTGGCCGAATTCTCTCGCCTGACTTCGGAGCTGAGGGCCGGCGGCTTTGACGCCGCCATTATCCCCCACCGCTCGCTGCGCAGCGCCCTGCTGGCCTGGAGGGCCGGCATCCCGGTGCGTGTGGGCTTCGCCTCCAGCGCGGGCAGGTTCCTCCTGACCCACAAGGTGCCTTTCTCCTGGCTGCTGCACGACGTGGAGCGCAACCTGGCGCTGCTTTCGCCGCTGGCCGAAAACCTCAAGTCTGTTTTTCCCGGCCTGCGCCAGGACGACGCGGCGGCCCCTCCTTTTACCTCCAGGGACAAGGTGCTGGCCGGCGTCAACGCCGGCTCGGCCTGGCCTACCAAGCGCTGGCCGGCCGCCAGCTGGGCGCGGCTTATCCGGCGCCTGGCCGCGCATTACGGCGGCAAGGTGCTCCTGGTGGGCGGCCCCGGCGAGACCGCCTGGAACGCCGAGATAGAGCGCCTCGCCGGGCCGGAGAACTGCCTGAACCTTACCGGCAAGACAACCATGTCCGGCCTGATGGAGGCCATACGCCCGCTCAAGGTCTTCGTCTCCAACGATTCCGGGCCGATGCATATCGCCGCCGCGCTGGGCGTGCCGGCGGTGGGCGTGTTCGGCCCTACCACGCGGGAACTGGGGTTCTTCCCCTACGGTCCGGATAACCGCGTCGTGGAGACGCAGCTGGCCTGCCGCCCCTGCGCCCTGCACGGTTCCCGCACCTGCCCCCGCGGCCACTTCCTCTGCATGCGCCTGCTGACGGTCGGCGAGGTTTTTGAGGCCGCGGCCGCGAGGCTGCCGGTAAATTAAGGAGTTCTATGCCAGGTATCATAGCCGCAGTGGTCCTTATCCTGCTCGCCGCCAGCGCCCGCTGGACTTGGTGGCGTTCCAAAGCTCCGGGGCTGAAAGTGCTGTGTTATCACAAGGTGGGGGTCCCTCCGGCCGGCTCCAAATTAAAGGACCTCTGGGTGAGCCCTGAGCGCTTCCGGGCCCAGGTGAAATACCTGCTGGACCACGGCTACACCACCATCCTCTTCTCCGACCTGAAGAAAGCCTATGACGGGAAAAAGCAGCTGCCCGAGAAAGCGGTGCTCATCACCTTCGACGACGGCTACGAGAACAATTACTCCGTGGCCTGGCCCATACTCAGGGAACTGGGCGCCAAGGGGAACATCTTCGTGGTGTACAACACCATGGGTAAGGCGAACCTCTGGCACAACCCGGCTTCCGAGCCCTGGGTAAAGATGGCCACCCTGGCCCAGTTGAAGGAGATGCAGGACAGCGGCGTGATGGAATACGGCTCCCACACCATGAACCATGTCCACCTGCCGGCGCTGAAACTGGAAGACGCCGCCTGGGAGATGGCGGAATCCAAGCGCCAGCTGGAAGCCGCCTTCGGCCGCGAGATGTGCGCCTTCGCCTATCCGTACGGGGAAGGCGCGTACGTTCCCGCCGTGCGCGAAAAAGCCCTTGAGGCCGGCTACCTCTTCGATTTCAGTTTTCAGCAGGGCAAGACGCCGTGGCCCTGGGACCGCGCCGCCGGGCCTATCGACCGGCTTTTCATCCGCGGGGGCGACACGCTCTGGGACCTGGCCCTCCAGCTGGGCCGCGGGGCCTCCCGCCTTTGACGGCGGGCCGGCCCGCGCTATTGCTATAATATCTTCTCGAGGAGAACGAAAATGAACGACCTTGGAATCGGAAAACTTGTGAGCGAACTGGCCATGACCAATACCGAGCTGTGGCACGAGGAGGACAAGGCCCGGGTCGGCGACGTCCCCGCTATCGCCGCCGCCAAGAAGAACATAGATAAACTCAACCAGAAGCGCAACGACCTGATAGAGCGCATAGACGAAAAAGTGCTGGAGGCCATCAATGGCTGAGACAGTAGGCAGCCTGGCCGATAAGATCAGCATCATCCAGCTCAAGATCTTCCACATGCGCGAGCAGCTCGCCCGCGCCGACGCCACCGAAGAGCACAAGGCCGCCTGCGCGGCGAAACTCGACGTGATGGGCGTCCAGCTCAGGGACCTCGGCGACGAAATGACCCAGCTCGTCTCCGACGTGGCCGCGGGCCGCGTGAAGCTCAAGATCTACCGGCAGTTCAAGATGTACAACGACCCGCGGTACCGCTCCAAAGCGGCGCCCGCCAACTAGGCCATGGGCCCCGGCATACTGGTCATAGTTTACAAGGGCATCGGCGACGTGCTGCTGACCACGCCGCTGCTGCGCGCCCTGAAGAAAGGCATGCCGGATTCCCGCCTCTATTTCCTCACGCGCCGCCCCTCCCGCGCCATCCTGGCCGGCAACCCCCGCCTCGACGGGGTGTTTATCAGGGAAGACCGCCCCCTCGCCGCTATCAGGCGGGCCGGCATAGACATTTCACTGGACTTCATGCGTTCCAGTTCTTCCGGGTTCTACGCGCTCTTCTCCGGGGCGAAAAAGCGCCTGGCCTTCAGCTTCCCCGCCGGCCGCCTCTTCCACAATATCCTGCCGGCCAAAAAGAATACGCGGCACTACACGGTGCTCGACAGGCTGGAGCTCCTCGAACCCCTGGGCGTAGCGCCCGACGGCACACAGCCGGAGCTTTCTTTCCTGCCCGCCAACGCGGCCAGGGCCGGGAATTTCCTGGCCGGGGCCGGCGTCCGGCCGGAAGACAAGATCATAACTTTCGACATAACCAGCCCCCGCGAGCACCGGCGCTGGGCCCCTGAGCGCTTCGCCGCGCTGGCCGACCGCCTCAGCGCCGCCTACGGCGCGAAGGTCGTTTTTTTGTGGGGGCCCGGCGAGCTCGACTACGTGAAGGCGGCGCTGGCCCTGGCGCGCGAAAAGCATTTGCTGTGCCCCGATTTCGACCTGCTGGACCTGGCGGCGCTCATTGGCCGCGCCTTCCTCCACGTCGGCACCAGTTCCGCCCCCATGCACATCGCCGTGAGCCAGCGCGTGCCCACTTTCATCATCTACGCCCCGCAGAACGCGCCGTGGAGCTGGACGCCGCCCGGCCCGGGCCATTCCTGGGCCCAGGGCGAACTGGACGCGCTCCCGCTCGACGAGGTCTGGGCCCGCCTTTCCGCCCACGTCGAGGCGCTCAAGGGGGTGCCGGTCTGAGCGCCGCTTCTTCCTCCCCCAAGGCGGTCCGCGACGGGCTGCGCGCCTCCCTCACCGGGCGCCTTGCGCTCAGGACCCTTTCCCTGGCCTACGGCGGCGCCGTGGCGGCGCGCCGCGGCCTCTATTCCTCCGGGGTGCTTAAATCCAGGGCCCTCCCCGTTCCCGTAGTCTGTTTCGGCAATATTTCCGCCGGCGGCACCGGCAAGACCTCCACCGTGATAGCGGCGGCGCAGGAGCTGGCCCGGTCCGGCCGCCATCCGGCCGTGCTGCTGCGCGGCTACAAGCGCAGCTCCTCCGCCCCGAAGCTCGTGATCCTGGCCCGCGGCCGGTCTTTCTCCCTCGCCGACACCGGCGACGAGGCGCTGATGATCTACCGCACCCTGGAAAAAGAAGGCGTGCCGGTGCTGGTTTCCCCGGACCGTTACGCTTCCGGCACCGCCGCCGTAAAACAGCTCGGCGCGGATATCATCCTCATGGACGACGGCTTTCAGCATTTTTCCCTCAAGCGCGACGCCGACATCGTCCTGGTCAACGCCACCGCCCCTTTCTACGCGGACCACATGCTCCCCTACGGGGACCTGCGCGAATCCCCCCGCGGCCTCGCCCGGGCGCGCGCGGTGGTCATCTCCCATTGCGAACACGCCTCCCAGGAACAGATAGACGCGCTCGCGGCCGAGATCAAAAAAATAAACCCGGCGGCGGAGATCATCGAGAGCATGCACGCCCCCGAGTTCTTCCTGGACCCGGCCACCGCGCACCCGGTGGACCTCAACCTCCTGAAGGGGCGTCCCGCCGCGGCTATTTCCGCCATCGGCGACCCCGAATCTTTCGAAGGCGCCCTGCGCAAGATGAAAATAGACCTCAAGCAGATCTGGCGCTACCCCGACCACCACGCTTTTACCCCCGCCGAGCTCGCGACGGCCCAGGAGGCGCGCGGCGGTCTGCCGCTCATAACTACGTACAAGGACTTCGCGCGTTTTCCCTCCGGCTGGCAGGGCATCCTCAAGGGCGGGGTACTGATCCTTTCGGTGAAGATAGTCTTTCTCTGCGACGGCTGGCGCAAGCTGTCCGCCGTCATGGCCGAAGCCGCCGGGAGGCGCGCCTGATGCGCGCCTGGCCCGCCCGCCTGGTCCGCCGCGCCCCCCGCCCCACGGCTTTCCTGGACCGGGACGGAGTCCTTAACCACAACCGCGCCGGCTCCTACGTGACCGAGCCGGGGCAGCTCAAGATCTATGCGGCCGTTCCCGCGGCCCTGCGCCTGCTGGCGCGAAAAGGCTACCGGCTGGTGGTCGTCACCAACCAGTCGGCCGTCGCCCGCGGCTATATGCCCCTGGCCCGGGCCAAGGCCATAAACAGGCGCCTGGCCGCCCTGCTGAAGGCCGCCGGCGCCGGAGTGGACGCCGTCTATTTCTGTCCCCACGGCCCGGCCGGCGGCTGCCGCTGCCGCAAGCCCGAGCCCGGGCTTATAGAGGAAGCCAACCGGGATTGCCCTGCTGACATGGCCGGGTCTTTCGTCGCCGGGGACAAGCGCAGCGACCTGGAACTCGGCCGTAAGGCAGGCTTAAAGGCTTTCCTTGTCCGCACCGGACAATGGCGTTCCGCCGGGAAAGCCCACGGCGCCCGCGAGTTTTCGAACCTGCTGGCCCTGGCCCGGGCCGTACCGGACTTAAAAGGAAAATAAAATGAAAAAACGCATACTCGTCTCCCAGATAGCCACCCTCCTGCTGTTCCTCGCGGCCAGGCCCGAGAACTGGCGGCTGTTCTTCGCCGGACTCGGAGTGATGGCGCTGGGCCAGCTGGTCCGGCTGGCGGCGAGCGCGGCCATAGTGAAGTCCAAGACCCTTACGGTCACCGGCCCCTACGCCGTAGTGCGCAACCCCCTCTACCTGGGCACCATGCTCATGACGGCCGGCCTGCTGCTCATGCTCTCCGCCCCCACCCGGCCGCTGCTGACCGCGGGGATCTGGGCCTTTGCGGCCGCCTCTTTCGGCTGGATCTATTACGTGACCATCAAGGCGGAAGAGGTCTTCCTGCTCGGCGTTTACGGCAAGGACTTCGAGGCCTATATGAAGGACGTGCCCGCCATCCTCCCCTGCGTCTTCGGCCTCGGCGGGTTCTTCGACTGGTCCGCCTACTCCCGGGAAGTTTTCCTCAAGAACAAGGAATGGCGCGGCATGACCGCGGCGTTCCTGCTGGCCGCCCTGACGGCCGCCAGGATCAAGTATGGTTTTTAAGGGGCTGCTGCTCGCCCTCCTGCTGCCGGCCGCGGGCCTGGCCGGCAGCAATAAGGACCTGTTGATCCATCCTTTCTGGGGCCTGCCGGCCTCCACGGCCGCGGTCACTTCGCAACTCCCCGGGCTTGTAGTCGGGGAGACCCTGGAATACGACATTCATTGGGGCGTCATCCAGGTGGGCAAGGCCTACCTGCGCATCTACGAGGCCGTAGAGATCTCCTCCCGCCCCGCCTGGCATATAGTTTCCGACGCGAAGTCGGGCGCCTTTATAGCCAATTTCTACAAGGTGGACGACCGCAACGAGGCCTGGATGGACGCGCAGGACCTGCACTCCTACGGCTATTACAAGAAGATCTCCGAAGGCAAGCATTTCTTCAACGAGTGGGTGGTCTTCGATAATCCGGCCGGCAAGTACTACGGTACCAAGATGAACCGCAAGCGCCAGGTCTCGAATTTCGAAGGCGTCCTGGACAAGCCCGTCAACGACGTGCTCTCCGCCGTCTACCGCCTGCGCGCCATGACGCTGGAACCCGGCAAGGCCATAGAGATGGACGTGAACACCAAGAGGAACTGGCGCCTGAGCGTCAAGGCCGGTAAGCGCGAGAAGATGAAGACGGATTTCGGCAAAAAGAAATGCATCCTGTTCGAGCCCATGGTGGGCGACGAAGGGCTTTTTGTGGCCAAAGCCGGGCGCCGCATGCTGGTCTGGATAACCGACGACGAGCTCAAACTGCCCATGGTGCTGAAAGCCGAGATCTTCATAGGGTCGATCACGGCCCGCCTGGTCCGCCGCACCATAGAGGCCCGCTGACGGGGGCCCCTCCCCCTTCCACCGATACCTTATACCCCGCCGCCTCCGGCTTTGTTATAATATCTATATTATGACCAAGTCCGGATTCCAGAGACTTTCCAGGATAGTGGCCGGTTTCTCCGGCCGGCGTATAGCGGTCTTCGGCGACATGATGCTGGACCGCTACGTTAAAGGTTCAGTTAAACGCATTTCCCCCGAAGCTCCCGTGCCCGTGGTGCGGGTGCATTCCGAATCCGCCGTGTGCGGCGGCTCGGCCAACGTGGCGGTGAACCTGGCCACCCTCGGCGCCGAGCCGGTACTGGTCTCCGTGGCCGGCACGGACACGGCGGCCGACGAACTGGCCGGCCTGCTGGCCACTGCCGGCGTGTCCTCCGACTCCCTGGTCCGTTCCCCCGAATTCCCCACCATAGAGAAGACCCGCGTCATAGCCGAGCACCAGCAGGTGGTCCGCTTCGACCGGGAAGCCGCCGGCCGCCTCGCTCCCGCCGTCAAGAAAGCCGCGCTGGCCTCGCTGGCCTCGGCCCTGAAGGAAGGCTGCGAAGCGCTCATCCTCTCCGATTACGGCAAAGGCCTGCTCGAGCCCGACACCATCAAGGCGGCCGTCCGCCTGGCCGCGGCGCGCCAGGTGCCGGTCTTCGTGGACCCCAAGGTGGAACACTTCCAGCTTTACCGCGGCGTGGCCTGCATCACGCCAAATACCATGGAAGCTTTCGGCGGGATGCGCCTGCCGCAGAAGGACGGCCAGCCGGCCGCCGAAGAACTTGGCCGCCGGATCCTGGCCAAACTGGGCTGCCGTTCGCTGCTGATCACCCAGGGCGAGCACGGCATGACGCTGTTCACCCGCCGCGGCTCCTCCGTGGTGCCCGTGCATATCCCCACCCGCGCCCGCGAGGTCTTCGACGTGACCGGCGCCGGCGACACCGTTATTTCCACGCTGGCCCTTACCTGGGCCGCGGGGGCTTCCCCGGAGGAAGCCGCCCTGGCCGCCAACTTCGCGGCCGGCATAGTAGTGGCCAAGCTGGGCACCGCGTCTGTAACGCGGGAAGAACTTATCGAAAGCGCGAGGTCATGGATAAAAGCTGCCTGATAGTCATTCCGGCCCGCTACGGGTCGCAGAGGTTCCCGGGCAAGGTCCTGGCGAAGCTCGCGGGTAAACCCGTTATCCAGTGGTGCTGGGAAGCGGCCGTTAAGGCCGGCCTTGGTGAGGTCATCGTCGCTACCGAGCACAAGGCGGTGCTGGAGGCCGTCTGCGCCTTCGGCGCGCGCGCCGTAATGACCAGCCCCCGCTGCCAGTCCGGCACCGACCGCGTTTATGAAGCCGCCCGCGGCAGCAGGGAGAAATTCGTCATCAATATACAGGGCGACGAGCCCTTCATGAAGGCCGCCGTCCTGAAAAAAGCTTTTCTCAAGCTCAAGAACTCCCCGGACTGCCAGATAGGCACGGCCTGCACCCGCATCACGGAGAAGGCCGACGTGGAGAATCCCAACTGCGTAAAGGTCGCCATGAGCGGGGAAGGCCGGGCCCTCTATTTCTCGCGCTGCCCGGTCCCTTTCCATCACCCCCTCTCGGACCTCAAGGGTTATCCTTATTACAGACATTACGGCTTCTATATCTATCGCCGGGAAGCCCTGAAAAGATTCGTGAGTCTCAAACCCAGCCCGCTGGAGCGGCTGGAACGGCTGGAGCAGCTGCGCGCGCTGGAGAACGGCCTGCGCATAGCCGTGGCCCAAGTGCCGGCCCTGGGGCCGGCCATAGACGTGCCGGCGGACCTCAAGGCCGCCGAAAGATTTTTAAAGAAAGCCTGGCGCTAGGAGGACGCCGGGCCGGGCCGCCCCCCCGCGGGAGCGGCTCTCTCGGTACTCATGCGCTCAAGCGCGGGGACAAAATGACCAGATATATATTCGTGACCGGCGGCGTAGTCAGCTCACTCGGCAAAGGCATCACCGCGGCCTCCATCGGCCGCCTGCTCAAGGCCCACGGGCTTTCCGTCACCATTATGAAGTGCGACCCGTACATCAACGTGGACGCCGGCACCATGGCGCCGTTCCAGCACGGCGAGGTCTTCGTCACCGACGACGGCGCCGAGACCGACCTGGACCTGGGCTATTACGAACGCTTCCTGGGCATAGACACCGGCCGCGTCAACATCATGACCGCCGGGCAGGTGTACCAGACCGTCATCGCCAAGGAGCGCGAGGGCGGCTACCTGGGCCAGACGGTGCAGGTCATTCCCCATATCACCGACGAGATCAAGCGCCGCTTCGTGAAGGCCGGCGAAGGCTTCGATATCGCCATCATAGAGATAGGCGGCACGGTGGGAGACATCGAGAGCCTGCCGTTCCTCGAGGCCGCGCGCCAGATGCGCCCCGACCGCATGCGCAACGACGTGCTCTACCTGCACGTGACGCTGGTCCCCTACCTCTCCGCTTCCGACGAGCTCAAGACCAAGCCCACCCAGCATTCGGTCAACAAACTGCGCGAGATCGGCATAGACCCGGACATCATAGTCTGCCGCGCGGAAAAACCCCTCGCCCGCGACATCAAGAACAAGATCGCCCTGTTCACCAGCGTGCCGAAAGAGGCCGTGATAGACGCCCCCGACGCCCCCTCCATCTACGACGTGCCCCTGGTGCTCAAGAAGCAGGGCCTCGACGAGCAGATCATGATGCTCCTGCGCCTGCGCAGCGGCAAGTGGGACTTCGAGGAATGGACGGACTTCACCACCCGCCTCAAGCACTCCTGCGCGGCCGCGCCGGTGCGCATAGCCATAGCCGGCAAGTACACCAAGCTCAAAGACTCCTACAAATCCCTCACCGAGGCCGTGCTGCACGGCGCCATTGCCAACGGTGTCAAGGCCGACTTCGACTACGTGGACGTGGAGGCCGAGGATTTCAAGGCGCGCCTGGCCAAGGCCGACGGCCTGATAGTGCCCGGCGGCTTCGGGGACCGCGGCATAGAGGGCAAGATCGAGGCGGTGCGCTACGCCCGGGAGCATAACCTGCCTTTCCTGGGCATCTGCCTCGGCATGCAGTGCGCCACCATAGAGTTCGCCCGCAACGCGCTGGGCCTCAAGCGGGCGCATTCCGCGGAATTCGACGCAAAGACGCCCCACCCCGTGGTGGACCTGATGGCCGAGCAGAAGGGCGTGAAGGACAAGGGCGGCACCATGCGCCTGGGCGCCTGGCCCTGCGACATAAAGAAAGGCTCGCTCGCCGCCAAGATCTACGGCGCGTTGTCCATCTCGGAGCGCCACCGCCACCGCTACGAATTCAACGGCAAATACGCCGCCCAGTACGCCAGGAAGGGCATGGAGATAAGCGGCTTCAACAAGAAGACGGGCCTGCCCGAGATAGTGGAAATAAAGAAGCACCCCTGGTTCGTCGGGGTGCAGTTCCACCCGGAGTTCAAGTCCAAGCCGCTCATGCCCCACCCGCTGTTCTTCAGCTTCGTGGCGGCGGCGGTAAAGAACAAGAAGAAGCAGGGCTGATCCTAAGGAGAGCTTGTGGTTAAACAGAAAGAAGTCAAAGCGGGCGGCGTGGTATTCGGCAACAGCAGGCCGCTGGTCTATATCGCCGGCCCCTGCGTCATCGAGTCGCCCGAAGCCTACGCCGCCGAGGCCGAAGCGCTTAAAAAGACCTTCTCCGCCCTGAAGACGCCGTTCGTGCTGAAGGCGTCCTTCGACAAGGCCAACCGTACTTCCCACCGCTCCTTCCGGGGCATCGGCATGGAAGCGGCGCTGGACTTCCTCAAGGACCTGAAGAACCGCCTGGGCGTGACCCTGCTGGTGGACGTGCACGAGCCGGCCCAGGCCGCGCGCGTGGCGGAAGCCGCGGACATCCTGCAGATCCCGGCCTTCATGTGCCGCCAGACCGACCTGCTCAACGCCTGCGCCGACACGGGCCGGGTGGTCAACGTCAAGAAAGGCCAGTTCCTCTCCCCCTGGGAGGCCGAGAATATAATCAAGAAGCTGGAAAGCCGCGGCGCCAAAGGCATTATGCTCACCGAGCGCGGTTCTTCCTTCGGCTACGGCAACCTGGTAGTGGACATGCGCGGGCTCGAGATCATGAAGGATTTCGGCTATCCCGTGATCTTCGACTGCACGCACTCGGTGCAGCGCCCGGGCGGCCTGGGCACGGCCACCGGCGGCGACCGGCGCTTCATAGTGCCGCTGGCCAAGGCGGCCGTTTCGCTGAAGCTCGCGGGGCTGTTCTTCGAGGCCCACCCGCGGCCGGAGAAGGCCTTTTCCGACGGACCCAACTCCCTGCGGCTGGATTCGGTGAAGCCGCTGGTACAGGCGCTCAATAAAGTGGACAAGCTGGCCGCGGAGACGGCCGGAGTAGTTTCGAAATAGGGGATCAATATGAAATGCACCAACTGCGGTCAGGACAACAGGGCCGCTCTCAAATTCTGCAAAAAATGCGGCGCCGATCTCACCATGCCGCCGGCTTGGTTCCCGGACTGGCGCTGGCACCTCAAGGCGCTCTCCTGGATCTACCTTACGCTTACGGTGCTGTTCTTCTCCGTCAGCTACCTGCTGCACAAGTTGCCGCCGCCGTACGACCAGCGCCAGATCCCCCAGGAGATGACGCCCTGGCTGAACCCGCACAAATCCCCCGCCAAATGAACGCCAAAGACGCCCTGATCCTGAAGACCGCCCGCGGCGTGGTAGCCTCGGAGTCCCGCGCCGTGGCCGGCCTGGCCAAGTCCCTGGACGCGTCTTTCCTCAAGGCCGTGCGCCTGCTGGAAGGCTGCCGCGGCAAGGCCGTGCTGCTCGGCGTGGGCAAGTCCGGCCTGATCGCCCGCAAGATAGCGGCCACCCTGGCCTCCACGGGCACCCGCAGCGTCTACGTGCACCCGGTGGAATCACTCCACGGCGACCTCGGCATGATAGCGTCCGACGACGTGGCACTGGCCTTCTCCTATTCCGGCGAGACCGAGGAGACCGCCAAGCTCCTGCCCATCCTCAAGAAGCAGGGCCTGCCGGTCATTTCCGTCACCAATAACCCGGGCTCGCGCATGGCCCGCTATTCCGACGTGGTGCTGCGCCTGCACGTGAAGAGCGAGGCCTGTCCCATGGACATAGTGCCGACCTCCTCCACCACGGCCATGCTGGCCCTGGGCGACGCCATAGCGGTGGCGCTCATGACCCTCAAGGGCTTCGACAAGAGCCGTTTCGCCCGCCTGCACCCAGGCGGCAACCTAGGCAAACTGCTCAATCTCAAGGTCTCGGACCTCATGCACAAAGGCAGCGCCAACCCGGTGGTAAAAGAGACCGCCTCGGTGGCGGCCGCCCTTAAGGTAATGACCGCGACCCACGCCGGGGCCGTTTCCGTGACCGGCGCCAAAGGCCGCCTTACCGGCTATTTTACCGACGGGGACCTGCGCCGCTGCCTCCAGTCCGGCCTCGAGGACCTCTCCGCCCCGGTTTCCGGCGTGATGACGCGCGGCCCGCTGACGGTGCACCCGGACACGCCCGCCATGGACGCCGCCCGCCTGATCTCGGAGAGGAAGATCGACAACCTCCCCGTAACGGACCGCCGCACCGGCCGCCCGGTGGGCATCATAGACGAGCGCGACCTGCTCAAGGAAGGCCTCGGTTGAAGCGCCTCCTGCCGGCCCTCCTGGCCGCCCTTCTGGGCGGCTGCTACGGCGGCGAGGCCCGCGAGGCCGCGCCGGGGGTGAGCCTGCTCAAAGATTTCTCCATAGCCGAGACCGCCGGCGGCCTGTCCCGCTGGCGCCTGGACTCGGTTTCGGCCAGGATGGACGAGAAGGCCGGCGTCATCCGGTTCGTCTCGCCGAAGGTCAAGTTCTACGACGGGGACAAGCCGTCCTCGGTGATCACTTCCAAAGCCGGCCTGCTGCGTATGCAGGAGAAGGCGGCGGAGCTCAACGACGACGTGGAGGTTAATTCGCTCAAGGACGGCATGCGCCTGGAGACCACCCGCCTCTTTTACAGTTCGGCCCGCGGCAAGATCTGGACCGAGGAGCCGGTGACCATTTACAAGGGCCGCACCGTGATCACCGGCCGCGGCTTCACCGCCAACCCTGACCTCTCGCAGATCCAGATAGAGCACCAAGAGACAAGGATGGCCGACCGGTGAGAACTCCCCTCCTTCTCCTGCTCCTCGCCCTGTCGGCCGCTCCCGCGGGCGCCCAGGAGGATTTCCTGATGGGCTCCGTGGTGAAAAGCGACCGCTGGACCATGGACCGGGCCAACGACCGCGAACTTTTCGAAGGCAACGTCTCTTTCCGAAATCCCAAATACACGCTGAAGGCGGACCACGCTCTTTACGAGCACAAGGCCCGCGCCTGGGACATAAAAGGCGGCGTCTACATCCTGCGGGACTTCGATGACAAATCCCAGGTGGAGGCCAAGTGCGACTCCGCCAGGTACCTGGAGGGCACGGAGGAAGCGTACATGTACAGGGGCGTCCTCCCCGTGCGGCTGAAATACACCGACCCGGCCGGCAAGGCGCTGCACGGCCGGTCCGACCAGGCCAAGGCGGAGAACCGTGCGGGCCTCATGCATTTCGACGGGGCCTTCTCGTTGTCCACGGAGAACCTGGACATCTATTCCCAAAAAGGGCTGTACGACCGCAACACCCAGACCTTTTTAATAACCGAGTCCACGCCGCTGGCCGCCGGCAAGCGAGAGGGCTACGATTTCGCTATCAATTCCGAGAGTCTCAAGTTCTTCAGGGACAGCCGCGACATAAAGTTCTATAATAACGTGACCGGCTGGGTGAAAGACAACCCCGAGAAGCCGTTCACAGCCGCCAAATGAAACTGGAATCCAACCTGCTCGAGAAGAGTTTCGGCCGCCGCAAGGTGGTCAACGGCGTTTCCATCTACATAAATTCAGGCGAGGTCTGCGGCCTGCTCGGGCCCAACGGCGCCGGCAAGACCACCACTTTCCACATGCTGGTGGGCTTTCTGGAACCGGATTCCGGCAAGGTCTTCCTCGACGGGCGCGATGCCACCAAGGAGCCCATGTTCCAGCGGGCGCGCGGCGGCATCGGCTACCTGGCGCAGGAACCTACCGTGTTCCGCGGGCTTACCGTCTCCCAGAACCTGGAAGCCATCCTCGAGCGCACCACGCCGGACCGCAAGGCCATGCGCAAGCGGGTGGACGCCCTGCTTACCGAGTTCGGCCTGATGAAGCTGAAGGACCAGAAGGCCTGGACGCTGTCGGGCGGCGAGAAGCGGCGGCTGGAAGTGGCCCGTGTGATGATCAACGACCCCAAGATCATCCTGCTCGACGAGCCTTTCGTGGGCATCGACCCCATCACGGTTAGCGACCTCAAGAAGATCATCCTTCACCTCAAGGACAAGGGCATAGGCGTGCTCATTACTGACCACAACGTGCGCGAGACGCTTTCCATCACGGACCGGTCCTACCTCATCTACGGCGGCCAGATCCTCATAGACGGCAACGCCGAGACCCTCCTCAACGACCCCAAAGCCCGCGAGCTCTACCTCGGCTGGGACTTCAAACTCTAACCGGTCCGGGCGGGGTGTTATTCCGCTCGCCATGACTGCAGGGAACCGTTGCGCGGTTCCCCTCAATCGCTTTGCGATTGAGCCTCCCTTCCCCAAATGGCGCTCGGAACAACACCCCGCCCGTCCCTGCAGACTCCGCCCTCCGCGGCCAAAATAAAAACCTCCGGAGAACTCCGGCGGTTTTGAGTAATCCTCAATAGTCACATAGTCATCAGCGTCCCCTGTCTGTACTGTCTGTAAGGTTGTCCAGATATTCATTGGCTTTTGCGGCGATGGCCATGTTTTTGTGATTCAGAGCTTTCTCCAGCATAAACTGCACTTTGTTCTGGGAATAGTAGTCCAGTGACTTCAAAACCTCCTCCGGCTTTCCGCTGTAGAACCACTCGTGATGCTGAACGGCTGGATCGGGAGGCCGGGGAGTCGCTGTTTTTGAAAGCATAATCGCCTTACGATACGCGCTATCCACCTCAGCATACCAATCGGCAAGTACAGGGGACTTCTCCCGGAATTCTTTTGCCCCGACCCCTTTGGGCAATTCGGCACGGTTGCGTATCTCATTTAGGTATTCCGGGTAGTATTTAATCGCATCTGAATATCTATTCATCTGCTCAAGCACTGAAATATAGTTCGCCAGAGGATATTCATCCCCAGCCGCCTCTAGCTCCCATTTTTCTCTACGTTCTTTAAAATCCTGCCAATCCCTGTAATAATATTCCCCCGCCCTGACATAGTTCCCGCAATCCAAATATTCCGCGGCAATAAATCCGGCACCGATTCTTCGCACCTGAAGCATCCTCTCCCCACCCCTGCGCACGTCCAGCTTTTGAGTATCCTTCCCGATATTCGACAAGTAATACTGAATTCTTTCTCTACATTCCTCAAGTATCCTCGTTTTTTGGGATTCAGGCGTTGAAAGATCTTTTGGTATTGCCGCATCTTTAGCCAATCCAGGGACATCACCACAGAAAGCCCCGGCAAATAAGGAGGCTAGAAGAAGTAAAAATAGTGAGACTTTAGCAATTATTTTTATATTCATAAATCGAAAGCACTTGGAATAGACCGTGCGATTCAACTCCCAGAGCAAGGGATGGACTATAGACGTTCATGGGCACATAAATGCAAATCCCCGCAACCCTATGGAATTTTAGCAAACTACCGAGAACTCTGACCTATTGGCCAAGGCAGACTGATAAGTGAGTGGGTGGCTATGGGGATGGCGGCCTGGCGCAGGGGCAAGGTTAGCAAAAGGCCCTCGGAAGGCGAGGCTTGCGTAGCGCCGAGCCTGAGAACGCCAGGCGCGCGCACGGTGTGCGCGACGCCGTTTTTGCGTTCTTGCCCCTGTGACAGGTCGCTAGGTGAAGGTCTCCAGGTGGGTGTGGAGACCGTGGCGGTGGATGTGCTTCATGGCGAGGGCGTGCTGGGCCTCGGCCTTGGCGGTCTGGCCGGTGAGGTAGTAGAGGTTGGCGAGGGAAAGCAGCGTCAGCGCCTCGCCGCGCGGCTCGGAGCGGCCCTTGAACAGTTCGGCGGCCTTCCTGTAATTCTTGAGGGCGGCGGCGAAGTCGCCGTTCTTGCGGCGGATCTCCCCCATCCCCCATTCCACAAAGCCCAGGTCCGCCCAGTCGGAGAGGGCGGAGTAGAGTTTATGCGCCCGCTCGTAGCCCGCGAAGGCCTCTTCCAGGCGGCCCAGCTGGCGAAGGACATTGGAAGTGCCGCATTCCGCGTAGGCTTTAGCGAAAGCGTCGTCGGTCCTGGCGAACAGCCGGCGGGCGCGCACGTAGCAGTCCAGGGCTCGGCCCATGAAACCGGCCACCCGCAGGATGCCGCCCAGGCCGAACAGGGCGTAGCCGGCGGCGGCTTCGTCCTTGTCCTTATTGGCGGCCTTGAAAGACTCCTCGAATGCGTTTATGCCTTCGGCGTAGCGCCCCTGCAGGCGGTACAGCCCTCCCAGCGCCCACAAGGCGAAAGCGGCCCCGGAGTGGTCGCCGGCCTTGCGGTAGCCCTTGTGGAGTTTCTCCAGAAGCTTGGCAGCTTCCGGCAGGCGGCCTACCAACCGCAGGGCCAGCGCCCATTCCAGCTCGGCGTCGGTCCGGTAGAAATCCTGGTGCTTTGAAAGTTTCAGCGCTTCCCTGGCCGCGGCCAGTGCCTTGGCCTCGTTGCCAAGCGCCCGGTGGCAGCGCGCCTCGCCCAGGAAGGCTTCCAGGAGAAGTTCCTTATCCCCCCGCGCGGCCTTGCGGGCGGCGGCGAAGGCCGTTATGGCTTTTGCGAAGAGGCCGAGCCCGCGGAGGGCTTCGGCTTCCAGATACAGGGGGCGCGCCTCGCGCGCGGCCCGGGCCTTCTTAATGGCGGCCAGCGCCCTCGCGAATTCTCCGGCGTCCAGCAGGTCTTCTATTTTTTCCAGGTTCATATATCCTTTTAGCGCAGAGCCGGCCCAGGGGGCACGCGGCGCACAGCGGCTTGGCCTTGCGGCAGAAATCTTTACCCAGCTTCACCAGCAGGGCGTGATATTCATTATACACTTTTACGTCGGGCGGGAGCGCGCTCTCGAACAGCGCTTTCCAACCGTCATAGGAAAGCTCCCGGGCAAAGCCCAGGCGCTTCCCTATCCGGCGGGTATAGGCGTCTATCACGAAAGAAGGTTTGCCAGCGGCGTACAGGACGATGCAGTCGGCGGTCTCCGGGCCCACGCCCTTATAGGAAAGAAGCTCCGCGCGGAGTTCTGGCGTGCCTGAAGAAGAGAACCACCTGGCCAGCCCTTCGGGATGATCTTTAAGAAAGCGCCCGCAGAATTCCTTCACCCGTTGGGCTTTCTGCCTGAAATAACCGCTGCTCCTTACGGCCCGCTCGAGACGCGGCAGCGGGCACCTGGCAATTTTATCTGGCGAGAGCAGGTCCGCGCGCCTAAGCTCCGCCAGGGCTTTTTCCACGTTGGTCCAGCTGGTGTTCTGGGTAAGGATGGCGCCAACGCAGATCTCGAAGGCCCCGCGTTCGTCCGGCAGCGTATAGCGCCCGGAGGCATAAACAGGCGCGGCCCCGCCGGGCGGGGTCACGGGCCACCAGCCCTGGGGGCCGAAGGCTTTGAACAATATGGAATAAGCCTTTTTCAGGCCTTGGGCAGCAGCCGCTTTATCTCCCGGAGCAGGTCTTCCAGGTTGTACGGCTTTTTCATGAAGTTTCTGGCGCCGCATTGTTTGGCCTTCTCTTTGCTTTCCGGGGTGTCCAGCGTGGAGATGATCAGGATGGGGATATGGCGGGTGAGCCCGTCGCGCATGAGCGAGTTGCAGACGTCGTAGCCGTTGAGTTTGGGCAGCAGCAGGTCCAGCAGGATCAGGTCCGGCTTTTCCCGGCGCGCAAGGGCGAGGCCCGCCACGCCGTCCAGGGCGTGGAGCACGGTGTGGCCTTCCGATTCCAGGACCTCCTTGAGCACGGTAGAGGCGGCCTTGCTGTCCTCTATCATCACGATCTTGCTCATGCCGGCACCCCGTTCCTGTAGCGCCCGGCCAGTTCTATATAATGTTTTTCGGAAGTCACCAGGGCGGCGCATTCCTCGTCGGTGAGCTGGCGCTTCACCTTTCCGGGCGCGCCCATCACCATGCTGCGCGGCGGGACCTTGGAGCCGGGCGTGACAACGGCGCCGGCGGCTATCAGGCAGTACTCCCCCACTTCGGACTCCATTATGATGGCGCCCATGCCCACCAGGCAATGCGCTCCTACCACGGAGCCGTGCACTATGGCCGAGTGGCCGATGGTAACGCCTTCCCCCACCAGCACCGGCTTGCCGCCGTTGGGGTGCAGGCAGGCCAGGTCCTGTACGTTGGTGCCGCGGCCCACCTCTATGCGGTCCACGTCGCCGCGTATCACCGCTCCGGGCCAGACCGAGACCTCGGCGGCCAGCTTTACTTCGCCTATAACGGAGGCGGAAGCGTGCACCCAGGCCGAGGGCGCGACCTCCGGTTTCTTATCCATGAAATTCTCCGTCATTGGCGGGGCGCTCCTTTGCCGTGGCGGGAATGCACGTCGGTGTGCGGGGGTTCGGTGGCGTGCAGGCTCCAGTAGATGAAGACGCTGACGAAAGCCGGCAGCAGGTAATAGAAGAGGCGGAAGAGCAGGCTCGCCGTCAGGGCCTGCGCCACCGGTACGCCCATGCCGGAGAAAGCGGCCGTCATGGCGGCTTCCATGGCGCCCAGGCCGCCGGGCAGGATGGGGATGATGGTCATCAGCATACCGAAGGCGAAACCGGCGATGAGCGTAGTGGCGCCCAGCGACACGCCCACGGCCTTGAAGGCGAAGTAGAGGATGAGGATGTTGCTGACCCAGTCGCAGAAGACGTAGCCCACCACCTTGGGCAGTTCGAACTTCCGGCCGTGGATGGTGCGAATACCTTCGTCCAGCTGGCGCTCGAACTTCAGGAAATTCTCGTGCGGGATCTCCTTCTTGGAAAAGAAGAAGATCACGTGGTTGACGCCCACGAACAGCCGCCGCGCCCAGGCCGCGCGCAGTTCGTGATGGAAGAACATCAGCGTCAGGCCGAAGGCGAAGCCCAGCACGGCGGTCACGCCCAGCAGGGCCTCTATCATGCTCTTGTTGAAGTCCGGGGTCTGCAGGAACTGCAGGAAGGCGCCTTCCACCACTATCAGCGCCAGGGCCAGGTAGATCAGCACGGTGATGACCACCGACGAGGTCACGCTGGCCCCGTACGGCACCCGGCGCTTGCCCAGCAGGTGGGCCCTGGTGGCGAAGCCGCTGATGCCGCCCGAAGACACGAAATAGTTGACGGTGGTGGAGACCACCGCTATGCCGGCCGTCTCGAAGAAAGGCAGGCGGATGCCCAGGATGCGCAACACCTCCCAGAGGGTAAGGCCCATGAAGGTATAGCTGGAGACGGCGAAACCCATGGAGAGCAGCAGCCAGCGGAGTTCGGCGTTCCTTATGGTCTGCGCCATGGCGCCAAGGTTGGGGTAGATCAGCCAGACCAGAATGCCCAGCGAGAGCCCCACGGGGGCGTAAATGGCCAGTTTCTTGCGGAAATTGCCCTGTTTCATAATTTGATAGAATTAGTTTATATTATTCTGAGCCGTTTCGCGAGCGCCCGGTCCGGCCGGGTCCCTCTCCCGCCCGCGGACCCCGGCCCGAGGACCATGAGCACACACCGTTTCGATTTTATAGTCGTAGGCAGCGGCGCCGCCGGCCTGCTCGCGGCCCATAAACTGGCCAAGGCCGGCACGGTAGCCGTCATTACCAAGCGCGAGCCGGAGATCTCCAACAGCAACCTCGCGCAGGGCGGCATCGCCGCTGTCACCTCCGCTAACGACAGTTTTTCCCTCCACACGGCCGACACCCTGCGCACCGGCGCGGGGCTCTGCGACCGCCGGATAGTGGAGCTCACCATAACCGAAGCCCCCGCCCGCATCCAGGAACTGGTGGCGCTGGGCGCCCGCTTCAGCGTGAAAGGCGGGCTCTTCGAGCTGGGGCTGGAAGGCGGCCATTCCCGCCGGCGCGTGCTGCACGCGGCCGACGCCACCGGGCGCGAGATAGAACGGGCCCTGCTGACGGCCTGTCGGGCCGACCGCAACATCTCTTTCTTCCCTAATTTCTCGGCCGTGGACCTTATCCTGGAGTCACGCCCGGCGCGCGTGCGCCCCGAGCGCAACCGCTGCCTGGGCGTGTACGCGCTGGAGGAGGCCACCGGCCGGGTGCGCAGCTTCCTCGCCGGCACCACCGTGCTGGCCTCCGGAGGCGCCGGCAAGGTTTACCGTTATACCTCCAACCCGGACGTGGCCACCGGCGATGGCATGGCCATGGCCTTCCGCGCCGGGCTGAAGCTCGCCAATATGGAATTCGTGCAGTTCCACCCTACCTGCCTCTACCACCCGCAGGCCAAGTCGTTCCTGATCTCCGAGGCCCTGCGCGGCGAAGGCGGCGTGCTGCGCGGCGCCGACGGGGCCGCCTTCATGAAGAATTACTCCAAGTATCAGGAGCTGGCCCCGCGCGACATAGTGGCCCGGGCCATAGACTCGGAGCTCAAACGCACCGGCGCCGATTGCGTCTACCTGGACATGACCCACCTGAAGGCGTCCTTTCTGAAGAAGCGTTTCCCCATGATCCATGCCAAGTGCCTGGAACTGGGAATAGACATAGCCAGGAACCCCATCCCCGTGGTGCCCGCCGCCCACTTCTTCTGCGGCGGCGTGGCCGTGGATGAATACGGCCGCACCGGCATGCAGGGCCTTTACGCCATAGGCGAAGTCTCCCATACCGGCCTGCACGGGGCTAACCGCCTGGCCTCCAATTCCCTGCTGGAAGCCTGCGTTTTCGCCCACCGGGCCGCCGAGGCCATAAAAGGCGGCGTCTTCCGCCGCGCCACCGGCTCGAGGCCCGCCCCGTGGACTACAGGCAACGCCCGGCCCTCCGACGAGGCCGTCATTATAACCCATAACTGGGACGAGATCCGCACCCTGATGTGGAACTACGTGGGCATAGTGCGCAGCGACAAGCGCCTGGAGCGGGCTTCAAAACGCGTAAAGCTCATTTCAGAGGAGATAGTGAAGTACTACTGGGACTTCCTCCCCACCCGCGACCTGCTGGAGCTGCGCAATATCGCCTGCCTGGCCGGCGCCATCATCGCCTCGGCCCGGCGCCGCAAGGAAAGCCGCGGACTGCATTACACGGTGGACTACCCGCAGAAGTCCGACCGCTTCCTAAAACCAACGCTGATAAGCCGGTACGGGAACTGATATGGACAAGATAATCGTCAGCGGGGCGCGCTCGCACAATCTCAAGAACCTCAGCCTCGAGATCCCCAAGAATAAACTCGTGGTCATCACCGGCCTTTCGGGGTCCGGCAAATCCACGCTCGCCTTCGACACTATTTACGCCGAGGGCCAGCGCCGCTACGTGGAGTCGCTGTCCGCCTACGCCCGCCAGTTCCTGGAGCAGATGGACAAGCCCGACGTGGATTCCATAGAGGGCCTCTCGCCCGCCATCGCCATCCAGCAGCATTCCCCTTCCAAGAACCCGCGTTCCACCGTGGGCACCGTCACCGAGATCTACGACTACCTGCGCCTGCTGTTCGCAAAGGCCGGCCGCCCTTTCTGCCCGACTTGCCATAAGCCGATAAAGGCCTGGTCGGCGCAGGGCATAACCGCCGAAATACTTTCCAAGTACGGCGGCAAAAAGACCAGGTTCTTCGCGCCGCTGGTGCGCGGCCGCAGCGGCACCTACGAGGAACTGTTCGCCCGTCTGAAGAAGAGCGGCTTTACCAAGGCGAAGGTGGACGGAAAAGTGTGTCCGCTCGAAACCCCGCCGGACCTCAAGCGCTACGTCAAGCACGATATCGACCTGTTCGTGGACGAATTCACCGTCAGCGCCGGGGAACGCGAGCGCCTCAGCGAGGCCGTGGAACTGGCCCTCGGCCAGTCCAAGGGTCTCATAAGCGTGGAAGAGGCCAGCGGCAAGTCGCCGGCCCTCTACAGCGAGAAGAACGCCTGCCCCTCCTGCGGCGTCAGCTTCCCCGAACTGGAACCGCGGCTGTTCTCGTTCAATTCCCCCCACGGCGCCTGCCCGGAATGCGACGGGCTGGGCATCAAGATAGAGATAGACCCGGACCTGGTAGTGCCGGACAAGACCAAGTCCGTCAACGGCGGGGCGCTGGAAGCCTGGGCCAACCCGGTCACCACCCGCACCCACCGCTGGAAAGGTTCCTGGTCCGGCTACTACGCGGAAATGCTAAACACGGCGGCTGACGAGAACGGCATCAGCCTGGACAAGCCCTGGAAAGACCTGTCCAAGGCCCACCGGGACATCCTGCTACACGGCGCCGGGGATTTCGAAGGCGTGGTCACGAACCTGAAGCGCCGCCACACCGAGAGCGAGTCGGATTTCGTAAAGGAAGAGATCTATACCAAGTTTATGCGCGAGACCGTCTGCCCGTCGTGCAAAGGCCTGCGCCTCAAGCCCGAAGCCCTGAGCGTGATAGTGGACAGCAGGAATATCGCCCAGATGGCGGCCCTGCCCATAGCGGCGGCCCGCGAGGCCATGGCCGCCCCCGACCTGACCGCCACGGAGAAGACCATCGCCCGCCTTATCCTCAAGGAAATAAATTCCCGGCTGAACTTCCTCAACGACGTAGGCCTGGGCTACATTTCCATGGACCGCCGTTCCGAGACCCTCTCCGGCGGCGAGGCCCAGCGCATACAGCTGGCCACCCAGATAGGCTCCGGCCTCACCGGCGTGCTCTACGTGCTCGACGAGCCCACCATAGGCCTGCACCAGCGCGACAACGCCAAGCTAATAGGCACGCTCAAGTCGCTGCGCGACATCGGCAATACCCTGCTGGTGGTGGAACACGACGAGGCCGTGATCCGCGGCGCGGACCACGTGATAGACCTGGGCCCCGGCGCGGGCCTGGCCGGCGGCCACATAGTTTCGCAGGGCACGCCCGCCCAGATCATGAAGGACAAAAAGTCGGTGACCGGGCCTTTCCTCAGCGGCGAGCGCTCTACCACCGTAAAGCGCGAGCCCCGCAGGCACGACGGCAAGTTCCTGGAATTCCGCGGGGCGCGGCAGTTCAATCTCAAGGACATAGACGTTAAGATCCCCCTCGGCCTGTTCGTTAGCATCTGCGGGGTGTCCGGCTCGGGCAAGTCCACGCTGCTCTACGAGATAGTTTATAAGGCTCTCGCCCAGAAGCTTTACAAATCCAAGGAACTGCCCGGAGCCTTCTCCGCCATGAAGGGTGCCGACCTGCTGGACAAGGTCATCATAGTGGACCAGTCCCCCATCGGGCGCACGCCGCGTTCCAACCCGTCCACCTATAGCGGGGTGTTCAACCATATCCGGGACCTTTTCGCCGAGCTCCCCGAGGCCAAGCGCCGCGGCTACGAACCGGGCCGGTTCTCCTTCAACGTGAAGGGCGGGCGCTGCGAGGCCTGCCAGGGCGACGGCACCATAAAGATCCAGATGCAGTTCCTGCCCGACGTTTACGTGAAATGCGACGAATGCGGCGGCCACCGCTTCAACGAGGACACCCTGGCCGTGAAGTTCAAGGGCAAGAGCATCGCCGACGTCCTGGCCCTCTCCGTGGAAGAGGCGCGCGCGCTGTTCTCCGATATTCCCAGGATCGCCAAGATACTGGCCACCATGAGCGAGGTGGGCCTGGACTACCTCAAGCTCGGCCAGAGCGCCACCACCCTCTCCGGCGGCGAGGCCCAGCGCCTCAAGCTCGCCGAGCAACTGGCCCGCCGCGCCACCGGCCGCACCCTCTACATCCTCGACGAGCCCACCACCGGGCTGCACTTCGCCGACGTGGAAAAGCTCCTGAAGGTGCTGCACCGCCTGACCGACGCCGGCAACACGGTGCTGGTCATAGAGCATAACCTGGACGTGATCGCGGCCTCGGACTGGCTCATAGAGCTGGGGCCCGAAGGCGGCGGCAAGGGCGGGCAGCTGGTGTTCTCCGGCCCCGTCTGCGACGTTATTAAGGCGCGAGGTTCGCATACCGGCACCTATCTCAAGGAGCACCTGGACCTCAAGAAGTCCGGCATCTGCGCATGAGCCGTATCCTCCTCGTCACCCCGCGCTTTCCCTACCCGTCGCTCTCCGGCGGCGAGAAGTGGGCCGCCAAGGTGGCGGAGGGCCTGGCGCAAAAACACGAGGTCTCTCTCTTCTCCTTCACCGTGCCCGGCGCGGAGACCCACCAGACGGCCCTGGCCATGAGCCTGGAAGGGCGCCTGTTCAAAAAAGTCTTCCTGCTGCCCAAACCCGCGGCCCCGGCGCCGGGCCTGCCCTCGCTGCCGGCCATGTACTGGTCCCCCGAAGCCGCCGCCGCGCTCGACGCCGCCACCCGCCAGACCCACGCGCAGCTGGTCCACATCCTTTTCTCCGAGATGGCCTGCTACCAGGCCGCCGTCCACACCTCGCTGCCGGTGGTTTATACCGAGATAGATTCCAGCTACCTTTACCCGTGGAAATATTACCTGCGCGAGACCGCCGGGCTGAAAGGGTTCCTCAAGGCCGGGGAATTCTTCGGGTCAAGGAATTACGCCCGCAGCCACTACGGGCGCTTCGCCGCCGCTTCCTTCATAACCGAGGCCGATGGGCGCAACATCTCCTCTTATCTCGCCTGCGGCGCCACGGCGGTCACCCCCAACGCCGTCTCCCCGGAGGAATTCTCCAGACCGGCGGGCGAGGCGAAAGGGTCCGGCATAGTTTTCCTCGGGCACTACCCGCATTATCCCAATGAAGACGCCGCGCTGCGCCTCGCGCGCCGCATCCTGCCGCTGGTGCGCTCGGAGGCCCCTGCCGCCTCGCTTACGCTCGCCGGGTCCTGCCCTACTCCGCCCGTACTGGCCCTGGCCTGCGGCCACATCCGCGTGCCAGGCACGGCGGCGGACATAAGGCCTTTCCTCTGGAACGCCGAAGTTTTCGCGGCCCCGGTACGCTACGGCCTGGGCACCAAAGGCAAGATCCTGGAGGCCTTTGCCGCCGGCCTGCCGGTGGTGGCTTCCCGCGAAGCCGCGGCCGGCGTAGAAGGCGCGCAACCCGGGCGCCACCTGCTCGTGGGCGGTTCGGACCGGGACTTCGCGGCCAAACTCGCCGCGCTGCTGCGCGACGCAGCCCTGCGCGAGCGCCTCTCCGCAGATGCGTTGCGGCTGGTCAGGGAAAGGTTCTCTTTTTCCGGCGTGGTGGATTCGGTCTCGGCCCTCTACGGGAGGGTGCTTGGGGCCTGAAGCGCTGCACATAGAACTCCTGCACGCCTGCCCGAACCGGTGCCTCGCCTGCGACCACCGGGACCTCGGCGCCGCCAGTCTGAAGCCGGCCGTCCTGAAAGCCCTGTTCGCACGCACGGAACTGAGAGAGCTCAAACTGGTCTCCTTCTCCGGCGGAGAACCCCTGCTTTACCCCGGCCTGGCCGCGGCTCTCAAAGGGGCCGCCAAGGCGTTCCCCGGAGCCGCGCTCGTGCTGCTCACCTCGCTTTACGATACGGACAAAGCCCTGGGCCTGCTGCGCTCTCTGCCCGCCGCCGTTAGGCTCCGGCTGCATATAGGGTCCTCGCTCGACGGTCCCGGCCCGGTCCACGACGAGATGCGCGGCCGCCCGGGCTCTTTCTCCGCCCTGAAGGCCTCCGTAGCGGCTATCCGCGAAGAATTCCCCGGAGTTTCGATTGGGCTAACTTTCACGTCCACCCGCCGCAACGCCTCCTCCTTCTACCAGGCCTGGACCCGGGCCCGGCGCCTGGGCCTGCCGCTCGCCCCCCAGTTCCTGGTCCCCAACGCCAACACGGCCGGGCTGGACCTGGATACGGCCGCCCGCCGCGATCTGGCCGCCGGCCTGCGCCGCGCCCTGGACGAGTGCGGCTCCTCCAGGCAGGCCGCCGACCTGCGCCAGGCGCTGGATTTCCTCGCCGGCGGGCCGGCCGGCCCCTGCGGCGCCGGCTCCCTGTTCCTCATGTTCTCGCCGGAAGGCGAGTTCTACCTTTGCCCGTTCCTGAAGGACGTAAAAGCGCCTCTCGCCCGGGCCGAACTGCTCCGGCCGCCGGCCGGCGGCCACCGGACGCGCTTCTGCTCCGCCTGCTTCCTGCGCTGCGCCCGTTAGCCCCGCCGCTATTTAATATAATTAGACCATGCGCAAAGAGGACCTGGCTAAACTGCTGGCCCTGACGCGGGCCGAATGGCGCCTGCGCCAGCAGAGCACGTTCCTGGGTTTTCTCTGGACCCTGCTCAACCCCGCGCTCATGTTCGCCGTGCTCTACGGCCTGTTCGTCAAATGGCTGGGCCAGGCCCAGGCGGACTACGCCTCTTTCCTGCTCATCGGCATAGTACAGTGGAACTTCTTCGCCTCGGCCACTTCCTACGCCCTCTCCAGCCTACTCCGGCGCTCGGCCCTGCTGAAGAATTACCCGCTCCCGCTGGAGGTGCCGGCCCTGGCCGCCGTGCTGAGCGTCTATTTCTCACACCTGCTGGAACTGCTCTCCATGTGCGCCATCCTGGTGCTGATGGGCGCGCGCCCGACGCCGGCCTGGCTCTGGCTCCTCCCCATAGACCTCGGCTTCCTGCTCCTGGCCGCCGGCGCCGGGCTGCTCCTGAGCGGCCTGTTCGCCTTTTACACCGACCTGGAACGCATCTGGGGGATACTGCTCACGGCCGGCTTCTTCCTGACCCCGGTCTTCTACCCGCTCTCGGTGCTGACGCCGGAAAAAGCCCGCCTGCTCGCCTTCAGCCCGCTTACCTCCGTCATAGAGGCTTCCCGCGCCGCGCTGCTCGGGCCAGCGCTTTGCGGCGGCGTGCCGCCAGCGTGGCTTTGGGGCGCGGCCGCCGCGGCGGCGGGCGTCATCTTCCTGCGCCTGAAGCGCCGCGCCATAGGGGACATCCTGTGAGCGCGCTGCAAGTCTCGGGCCTCTCCAAATCTTTCCGGGTGGAACTCCCCCGCGAGGACGCCCTCTCCGCCCTGCGCCGCTTTTTTACAGGGCGCTCGCCCACCCGCGCCTTCGACGCGCTGGCCGATATTTCGTTCTCCGCGGAGCCCGGCCGCGCGCTGGCCCTTTGCGGGCCCAACGGCTCCGGCAAGACCACCCTGCTGCGGGTGCTGGCCGGGATAACCGTCCCGTCGGCCGGGTCGGTGAACTACGCCGGTAAGAAGGCCTGCCTGCTCGGTTTCGCTTCCATCATCCAGGACCGCCTCTCCGTGCGCGAGAACGCGCGGCTCTGCTCGGTTTTCTTCGAATTGCCCGGTTCTCCGGCCGAGAACGCCGAGCGCGTGATGGCCGCCGCGGGGCTGGACCACCTGCGCAACGCGCGGGCCGGCGAGCTTTCGGCCGGCATGAAGTTGCGCATCCCTTTCATGGCGGCCCTCACTTCCGGCGCGGATCTGTTCCTGATAGACGAGACTTTGGCGGTGGGCGACGCCGCCTTCCGCGAACTCTGCCTGGGCAGGCTGCGCGACCTCAAGCGCGCCGGGGCCATCCTCATCTTCGCCACCCACGACCCCGCCCTGGCCGCGGGGCTGGCCGACGAGGTGCTGCTGCTGGAAGCCGGCCGGGCCGCCTACTACGGCCCCCTCTCCGGCCTCCCGGCCGCCGCCAAAGAACCGCCCGGCGCCGCCTTCAGCCGAGGGCTGGAACGCTACGCCATTCTCTACGGGGAACTTAAGGCCGCCGGCTTCGCCGTGCGGGAAGCCGCGCCGGCTTCGGACGCGGAACTCCTGCTGGCGCATACCCCGGGCTGGCTCGCCCGGCTCAAGGCCAACGACCTTTCTCCCGCCGAGGAGGCGGAACTGGCGCTGCCTTTCTCGGCCAAAATAATCCCCCTCTCCTGGCGTCTCGCCGGCGGCACCCTGGCCGCCGCGCGGCAGGCCCTGAAGACGGGACTGGGCGTCTTTCCCCCCGGCGGAGGCCACCACGCCTTCCCCGACCGCGGCGAAGGTTTCTGCCCCGTCAACGATATAGCCGTGGCCGCCAGGGCGCTGCTCAAGGAAGGGCTGGTAAAGCGCCCCGCCGTCATAGACCTCGACGCCCACCAGGGCAATGGCACCGCCTACATTTTCTCCGGCAGTGAAGTTAAGACTTTTTCCGCCCACCGCGCCGGCGGCTACCCCGCCCTGCGGGTGCGCTCCGCCATGGACGCGGATATCCCCGACGGCGCCGGCGACGAAGTCTACCTGGCCGCCGTGGAAAAAGGCGTAAAGGCTTTCCTGGAACTGGCGAAGCCCGACTTCGTCTTCGCCCTGTGCTCGGCCGACCCGTACGAAGGCGACGCCCTGGGCGGCCTGCGGGTGTCCGAGGCCGGTCTGAAAAGGCGCGACGAGTTCCTGTTCGGTGAATTGGCCGCGGCGAAGGTCCCGGTCTGCGTGGTGACCGGCGGGGCCTACAGTTCCCCCGCGCAGGCGGCCCGCATTAATTTCAATACCATAGCGGCGGCCGCCGCGGCCCTGCCGGCGGCGTCCCGCGAGATATTTTCCTGACGTTTATTTTTTAAGGCGGTAAGCGTACAGCCTGTAAAGCAGCGCCCGAGAAGCGAAACCGGGCGCCATGAAGCTTTCCGTGCCGGAGCCGGACTTGAGGGCGGCCCGGCCGGCCCAGTAGGCCGCCGTGGGCCCGGTCAGGTCCTCCGCGCGCGTCAATTCCCAGCCGGTGCCATTCGCCCCTTCCAGGTAGTCCCGCTCGGCGTGTATCTTCGTCACGTAGGCCCGGTCGGCCAGGGCGGCGTACTTGCGGCCCAGGCGGTGGCCGGCGTTGCGCACCCACGCTATGATGACGAGCCTGGCCTTGGCTTTGGCGACCCGGGCCGTTTCCATAAAAAAATCCTTCATCGCCGGCACGTGCTCGGTGGACTCGCAGGCCCAGACCGCATCGAAAGAACCAGCGCGCGCCGGCAGGGCCAGCATGGAGCCCCTGCGGAACTTCACGCGGTCCTGGCACCCGCGGTGCCGGGCGGCGGTGCGGGCGGCCGCCGCCTGGTAGGAAGAGAGAGTAAAGCCTTTGATGGCCAGACGCGGGTATCTGGCGGCCAGCAGCAGGCTGGACCCGCCCCGGCCGCAGCCGGCGTCGAGGAGCTGGGCGCCGTGACCCAGGCGGCCCAGGAATTTGAACCCGAAACGCGAAAGGGCCGTCTCAGAATCGTGCACGGCCTTCTCCGCCGCGGCGCCGCCTTCGCGGACCCTGCGCATGTAGGCTGCCCGGTCGAATACCAGCCCGTTGTGGTGGTGGATGATCCCGTCGGCGGCCAGGCGCCAGTTGAAATCCTTCCGCTTGGAATCGTAGAGGGCCGCCACCCGGCCGAACCAGTTCACGCGCGCCTCCTGGCGAAAGCGGCGTTGAAAGCCGCCGACAGGCGCGCGGCCGAAGCGTCCGGCGTGAAGTCCTTCGCCGCTGCGCCGCGCCCGGACAACGCCATTGAGGCGGGCATGGCCGTCATCTCGCGCGCAAAAGCGGCGTGCAGGCCCTGCCCGGCAGCCGCGGGAAGTTTTTCCGAGGAGAAAAGGAAGTGCCGGGAGTAGTTACCCAGGGCCATGGCGAAATTAAGGGTCATCGGCATGTCCATGCCGGGCAGCAGCCGGCCGCGGCGAACATAGTCCAGGGTGATCTCCTGCGAGACCTGCCAGAAACGCAGCGCCAGCGCCAGGCCGGGGCGCAGCCTCGCCGGTATCGACGGGGCCAGCAGCTTTTCCGCGGGAACGGGTTTGGCGCAGAGGCGCCTGGCCGGGGCGAAGAAGGCGGTCAGCGCCCCCGTGGCGTCGCCGCGAAAAGGCGAGGGGCCCAGCAGCGCGGCCTGCCAGCGGCCAAGGTCGCGGCGTCGGGGCAGCAGTCCGCTCATCGGGCGCAGGCCTCTTTCACGGCGGCAAGGCGGTTCGGGCAGACTCGCCGCCCGCGGTCCCCCCCCAGGCAGACGGCGCCGCGCAGCCCGACGATGTCCGGGCGCAGGGCGCGTATCAGGGGCAGATGGGCGAGCCCTACCGACCCGGCCAGCGCGGTCTTCAGGCCGGCCGCGCGGGCCAGGCGCAGGAACCTTTCCAACTCGGCCAGGGTCATGTTGTCGAAAAGATCGCGGCCGTCCTTCAGGGCGGTATCCAGCATGACCGCGCCGGCGCCTGCCTTTTTGGCGGCCCGCACGAGCGGCCAGGGCGCCAGCCCGCCGAAGCGGCGCCAGTCGGCGTAGCCGGAAATGACCGGAATAGCCCGTGGCGAAGCGGCCTTTACGCCCTTTACCACTGCGGCGGCGAGCTGCTCGGCCTGCCTCTCGCCCTTCACGGCGTAGAGACCGGCCTTTACATAATCCGCGCCTATCTCCGCCGCCGCGTAAGCGGCCAGGGCGGCGGTGCCGGGCTTGAAGCTCAGGTCTCCGATGGCGGCGCTGAATTTTACCGGGTATTTGCGGAATCTGGCTATCACGCCGGAGAGCACCCAGGGGAAGTTGGCTCCCAGCGAACCTTCTTTGACGTTCTTGAGGTCGAGGATGTCCACACCGGCCCGGGCGACCAGGGCGGCCTCTCTCATATCGACGGGGCTCACCAGGAGTTTTATCTTATTTCGGTCGGTCATGGGCCATGTAGCGGGCTATCTTAAGCAGTTCGGTCCTGTATTTCGCGGGCAGCTTCAGGCGCTCTACGGCCGCGGCAGCTCGCCGGTAGAAGACGCCTATCATGCGCCTGTTCTCCTCTACGGCACCGCTGGCGCGGACTATATCTATAACATTTTTCAGAGCGGCCCCGGAAATCTTCCTGTCGCCCAGCGCGCGTCTCAGCAGCGCGCGCCGCCCGGGAGCGGAGCGGGCGATGGCGGACAGGTAGAGGTAGGTGTACCTGCCGCAGGTTATGTCGTCGGCCAGCGGCTTGCCCCACTCCCCGGAGCGCGGGAACAGGTTCAGCTCGTCGCCGTGCAGGTGGTAGGCCATACCGAGCCAGCTGCCAGCCCTTTCGAAAAGCGGCAGTTGCCGCCGCCCAGCCCCGCCCAGCAGGGCGCCTATCCGGAAAGGGCCGTTGAAAGAGAGGAAGCGTATGCGGTCCCAGCTCATGGCCAGGTACTGCTCCGGGGACGGCTCCCGGCGGCGGGCCGTCCAATAAAGTTCCAGGGCCTGCCCGTAGCCGTAGGCGAAGATCTCCCCGGCGAGGGTCCTGAGTATATGGTCGCGGCGCCACTGTTCCAGCCCGAGGGCCGGGGACAGGAAGGCCCGGTACGCCCAGTTGTAGGCGGCCTGGTAGGCCAGGTAGGCGCGGTTGACGCCGTATTGCACGTGCGTGGCCGGCCCGCCGCGGCGCAGGTCGGACCCGTCTATGATATCGTCGAAACTGACGGTGGCGGCCTCTATGAGCTCTATGGCCCCCAGCACTTCCCTGTAAGCGCGGGGATCCTTACCGAAGGCCTCCAGCAGCAGGTGGGTTATCAGGGGACGCAGCATCTTGCCGGGGCGTTCGAGGTAAAGCCTCGCCGGGCGGTTTATCGCCGCCGCCAGTTCGCCCGACCTGCCCCGCAGGCCGGCGCCGGCGAGCCAGTCCGTCGGGAAACGCCCGGGGAATGACGCTCTCGCGGCGGCGTCTATCAGGCGCCGCCCCCGGACCGCGGCAGGGTCGAAAGCGGCCGTCAAGCTGCCCGCTCCTTTAGCATGAGCACGAATTCGGCTATATGGTCTCTGAACGGCGAGCGCATCTCGGGGTAAAGCCGCCCGCGGAAGACCGCGAGCGCCCGCGCGGAAAGCGCCGCCGCTCTGGCCCGGCAGTCCGCCACCGCGCCGGAGCCGAGTATGAGGCGGCGGGCCCGCAGGGCGTCGCGGCGCCCCCGACGGCGGCCCGGGGCGTAGAAGGAGAGGAACCAGGCGCGTTCGGCGCCTTTGAGGCGGAGCAGGGCGCGGGCCGCCAGCAGCGTCTTCTTGCCCTCCAGGAGGTCGTTGCCCAGGGCCTTGCCGAAAGCGCCGCCGCCGGCGCTCTCTACGTCCAGGATGTCGTCCATCAGCTGGAAAGACTTTCCCAGCGCCAGGCCGAAGGCGTCTATGGCCGGGAACAGGTCCCCGCGGCCGGCCAGCAGCGCCCCGAGGCGGGCCGGCCCGACGGTAGTGTACGAGGAGGTCTTGCGCGCGGCTATCCTGAAGTAATCCCCGGCGGTGAAGTCCCGCAGCGGCCGGGGCCGCCAGGCCAGTTCCAGCTGCTGGCCCGAGAGGGCCTCTCGCAGCGAGGCGTAGAATTGTTCCATCACCGGGCCGTAGAGGCGGGGCGTCAGGCGGCAGGAGCGGTAGAGCAGCGGCGGCACTATCCCGGTCAGCGCGGCCATGGCGTTCATCGCGGATTCCCGGCCGTAGACGCGGTGGATGGCGGGCTTGCCCCGCCGCAGCAGGGAATCGTCCATCATGTCGTCCAGGGCCAGCGCCCAGTTCTCGAAGATCTCGCAGGCCGCGCCGAGGCGCTCGCAGCGGTCCGCGTCCGCTCCCAGGCCCTCTCCGAACAGGCACAGCAGCAGGGGCCGAAGCGCCTTGCCGCCGCGCGAGGGGTAGTCCAGCAGGCAGCTGCGCATCTCCGCCGGCATCCCGCGGGCGCCGGCGCGCAGCCAGGCGAGCATATGGGAGAAGACGCGCGCTCGCCGGGCCGCCGCGTAAGTCTGGAGCGCGGGCTTCACGCGCGCCTCCCCGGGCCGAAAAAGCGCCACTTCAGGAAAGACAGCATGCCCCGGTCGTGGCCCAGCGGGCTGTAGAGGTTCATGGCGTCCTTGCGCAGGCGCGAAACGAAGAACGCGCCGAAATTCCACATCAGTTCGGCCCACCAGCCCGCCTTGAAATGCGTCGGGACGCGGCGCAGTATGCTGCGCAGGGAATAGATCTTGCGGTAATAGCGCAGGAAGTCGCGCGCGAACTGCTCCTCGGGGATGTCCGGGCCGAGGAACTTGTAGTCGGGGGATTGCCCCGGGCGTTGCAGCCACCAGTTCTCGCGGCGCAGCAGGCCCTTGGCCTTCAGGTCGCGGTAGAACGGGGTGGCCGGCAGCGGCGTGAGCGTCCACCAGGCGGCGTAAGGCACGCGGGCCCCGGTCAGGAAATCCGCGGCCCGGCTGAACTGGTCCGGCGCCCCGTAGCCGGGCATGAAGACCATGCTGGCGAGGACCGAGATGCCGTGGTCGGCGTAGGCCTTGAGTTGGCGGCGGTAATCCCCGACACGGTTCACCCCTTTGTTATAGCTCGAAAGCCCCGCTTCGTCTATGGACTCCAACCCCACGGTGATGGAACGGCAGCCGCTGGCTTCTGCCAGTTCCAGCAGTTCCTTATCGTCGGCGCTGGCCAGAGTGGCGTGGCTCACCCAGGAGATCTTCAGCGGGATCAGGGCCTTCAGGAGCTCCTTGGCGCGGGCGTGGTCTCCGAAGATGTTGTTGTCCACGAACATGCAGCCCCTGGCGCCGAGGGCCTTGACCTCGGCCACCACCTCGGCGACGGGGCGCATGCGGTAGGCCGTGCCGAGGAAAGGCGAGACCGAACAGAACGAGCAGGCGTGCGGGCAGCCGCGGGAAGTCTCCACGGGGTAGGCCGGAACCGGGATGAACCGGGAGAGCAGCGTGCCTTTCTGGAGCGAATAGAATTTTCCGTGATCGAGCAGGTCGTAGCGCGGCACCGGCCAGCCCGAGAGAGACTGGGTCGGGTCCCCTTTGTAAAGCCGCTGAGGAGCGCCCCGTCTGAAATCAGCTATAAAGCGCGGCCAGGTCTCCTCCGCTTCCCCGACGAAGACGGTGTCGCAGCGCTCCAGCGCCTCCTCGGGGACCATGCTGACATGGATGCCCCCCATGGCCACATGGGAACCGCGGCGGCGGAACTCGGCCGCTATGTCGTAGGCCCGCGACATGGACTTGGTATAGCCGGTTATGGCGACCACGTCCGGCGCCCAGGCGTAGTCGGGTTCCGCGAGAAGGTCCAGGTTTATGCGCGTCTCGACGTCGCGCGGCGTGAGCGCGGCCAGGCGCGGCAGGGTGATGGCCGGGATGTAGGCCTTGGCCGTCCTGTTCACGCGGCCGTCGCTGCGATAGCGCGCGGCGTCCACGAAGAGCACCTTCATCAGAGGGTCCTCCGCAGCAACAGGCGCATGAGGTCAGCCGTGAGCCCGCCGTAGGGCGCGCGCATGCGCGGGCGGAGTTCCTTTTCGAACGCGGCCAGGGCGGCGCGGGTCAGGGCGGCGGCTTTCGCCCGGCATTGCGCGGCGGCCCCGCTGTCCAGGAGCAGGCGCCGCACGCGGCGCACCCGGCCCGGCGTGCGGGCCGCGGCCGGCGAGGAATAAAAGTCGGCCAGCTCGCGGGCCTCCGCCCGGGGCAACCGCCGCCAGGCGAGCGCGGCGAGCAGGGTACGCTTGCCCTCGCGGATGTCGTTGCCGGGGGCCTTGCCGAAACCGCCTCTCCCGTCGTTCTCAGCGTCGAGCACGTCGTCCATGATCTGGAACGCCGCGCCGAGCGGCAGGGCGAAGCGCCGTATGGCCGCGGCGTCCCGCCGGCCGGCCAGGGCCGCGCCGAGCAGGCACGGGGCCACGCAGGTGTAAAAGGCGGTCTTGCGGCGGGCGATGTTCAGGTAGGCGGCGGGCGTGAACTTGCCCAGCGGGATAGCCCTCGCCGCGATATCCAGGTGCTGGCCGCCCAGCGTGACCTCGGTGGCCTCGGCGAAGAGGCGCTGCGCGGCCCGGTACTCGCCGGCCGGCAGGGCGCAGTAGGAGTAGAGCATGTCGGCCACGCAGTCGTGCAGCATGTCCAGCGCGTTCACCGCCGCCGGGACGCCGTAGAGCACGTGCAGCGAGGGCCGCCCGCGGCGCATCAGGCCGCCGTCGAGGAGGTCGTCGCGCCCCAGGCCCCAGTCTTCCAGCAGCTGGTAGGTCGCGGCCACCTTCAGCGCGCGGGCCCGCGGCCCGCCGAAGGCGTCGCTGAAGAGCATGAGCAGGGCCGGGCGCAGCGCTTTGCCCCGGCGGTAAGGATAGTCGAGCACGCAACGCCTCATCGCGGGCGGCAGCGCGGCCGTCCTGCGGCCGAGATAACGCCGGATATGGCAAAAGACCGCGTCGCGGCAGCCGGAAAGGTAGCCGCCTAATGCGCCGCTGGCGTTCTTGCTCTTCGTAATGGTCATCGCGTCAGGATGAGGCGCGCCAGGTGCCCGGCCATGAACACGTTCATCGCGGCCAGGCCCCATTCATAATACAACCTGCCCCGGGGCTTGAAGGAGTAGAGGGAGAAGGCGGCCAGGCCGGCTGAGAACAGGCCCGCCGGGATGTCCCCCTTGTAGGCGTAGTTTGCCCCCACCGCCGCCAGGAGCACGGCGAGCAGGGCCGCGGTGGCCGGCGCGCCGAGGACTGCCGGCAGGGTAGAAAGCCCGGCTTTCCGGTCCCCTGCCGTGTCGCGGATATCCACCAGCACGTTGAGGCAGAAGATGAAGACGATAGGCTGCGGAGCGCCGCGCACCAGCGCGACCACGAGCTCCAGGGAGAGATCGTGCAGGAAAAGCGCCGGCGCCAGGATGCCTATCAGCCAGAAGTTGAGCACGTTCACGAAGGTCTTCAGGCCGGGCAGGGTCTTGAAGCGGCGCCCGAAGACGCTCCGGTCGCTGTAGATCCAGACGGAGGCCGCGGCGTAGAGGAGTATCGGCAGGAAGCCGGCCCAGATAAGCAGGCCGGCGGGCAGCGCCGCGAGGGCGCCGAGTTTCCAGAAGCTGTGCCGGACTTCCGGCCAGCCGGGGCGGTTGATGACGTCTTCCTCGGTGCGGAAACGGGCGTCATAGGCGTAGGCGATCTGCTGGCCCACGGCGAAAGAAAGGCCGCAGAGGAAATGGAACAGGCTGATCCCGCCCATGAGCCCCTGCACGGTGTTCAGGTAAAGCAGCAAAGCGGCTATCGAAACCGCGGTGCGGTACCTCAGGTAGAGGTCAAGTATGCGCGAAACCATCGCCTAATTGTATCAAATAGCCCCCGAGCCGGGCTTGGGGCGCCCGGGCGGAGAACGGCGGATTTTATATAATACGGCGATGGGCACCGCTCTAAAGACTTTCAGGCGACTCTCCCCTCCGGCCGGGCTGGCCCTCGCGGCCGCCTGCTCCGCGCGGGCGGGGCGGCGTGTTCTGCCGCATTCGCAGCTGTTCCTCGGCCTTACCTACCGCTGCAACAGCGCCTGCGCCCATTGCCGCTACTCGGACCCGGACTGGCGCAGGCCAGGCGGCGATATGCCGCGGGCCCTGGCCGTCTCGGCGCTGGAACAGGCCCGGGCACTGGGCATCGAGAGGGCGGTCTTCTTCGGCGGAGAGCCGCTCCTTTACAAGGGGCTGGAGTGGCTGGTCGCCAAAGCGGCCGGGATGGGGTTCATAACGCAGCTGGACACTAACGGTGCCCTGCTTACGCCAAAACGCCTGCTGGCCCTGAAGCGGGCGGGGCTCGCCTGCGCGATGATAAGCCTGCACGGCGCCGGCCGCCGCGACCATGACAGGACGGCCGGTCACGGCTCCTTCGACAAAGCCGCCGCCGCCGTGCGGCTCTGCGCCGCTTCTGGCCTGCTCACCTATGTGTCGGTCTGCGTTTTCCACGGGCGAACGCAGGCGCCTATGCTGCGGCGGCTTTTCTCCCTGGCCCGCCGGCTGGGGGCGCACGGGGCCAGACTGCTGCCTTTCTCCGGCAGCACAGGGGGCGGCGCCGATTCCCGGCGCGGCATACTCGGCCTGACGAAGGGCCCCGGGGCGGCCGGGTTCGCCCGCTCCTGCCTCAGTTCGGCCTCCTCCTGCGACGCCTCGCGCGGCAGGATCGTCTATATCTCCCCCTCCGGCGCCGTTACGCGCTGCCCTTATTCCGCCCTGCCTGCCGGCAGTCTCCGCGAGAAAAAACTCGCGGCCATCCTGGCCGGCCGGGCGGGGAAGAAACCCGGCATATTTTGCTAGAATGGTCCTATGCCGGAATCACGCAAACAGTTGCCCGGGGCCGAGGCCGTCACCTGGAGAAAGACCGGGGACGAAGCCGTCATCCTGAACCTGGAAACCTCGGAGTATTACTCCGCCAACGAGACCGGCACCTTCATCTGGGAGCAGCTCAACGCCGGCCGGAAAGCCGGCAGGATAGCGGCCGCCCTCGCCGAAGAGTACGGCATACCGTCGGAACAGGCGCAGCGCGACACGCAGGCCTTCCTTGCGGACCTGGCCAGACTGAAGATCATAGGACCGGAGGCGCTGAAATGAAGAATCGCGGCAAAGACGCGGCCAAACCGCGCAAGTACCAGAAGCCCCGCATCAAGTCCCACGGAAAGATCAGTGAAGTCGCGTCCGCCTTCAAACCGTAAGACAGCCTTCCTTTTCCCCGGCTCGGGAGCGCAGCATGCGGGCATGGGGAAGTCCCTCTACGTTTCAATTCCTTCGGTGCGCCGCGCGCTGGACTCGCTGCCGCCGGAAGCCTCGCCGGGCCTGAAGCAGGTGATGTTCCGCGGCCCCGAGGCCAAACTTTTCCCACCGCCGGATTCCCCCTTTCCTTCCCTTTTCTTCGAAGTGACCGTCGCGCTCTCGCTCTCCGTGGCGGCGGCGCTGAGAGAGGACGGCGTCGTCCCGGACTGCGCGGCGGGCCGCAGCGTCGGGGAATTCGCCTCTTTCGCCTTCGCCGGGGCGGTGCCGCCCGGGTTCTGCTTCTCCGCCATAAAAGAATTCTCGCGCCTGGGCCAGAGGAACTGCCTGGAGCGCCCCAGCCGGCTGCTGACCGTTTACGGGGCCGGAAAAAAGGACCTGGAACGGGCCTGCGCCGGCACGTCCGGACGGGACCGGGTCTGCGAGATCGTAAATTTCTATTCGCGTCTCAACGCCGGAGTGGTAGGGCTGGACGCCGGGCTGGAGAGCGCTTTCAGGGCCCTGCTCCCGCGCCGGACCCGCGTAAAGGCCTGCCGGGAAGTGGGCGCCTTCCACACCTCCCTTTTTTCTGACACCGCGCGGGCCGTGGCCGCGCTGGCGGCGAAGCAGGAATTTTCCGCGCCCGCCTTCCCGGTGTACTGCGGCAGCGACGGCCGCCCGCGCACCTCTCCGGCGGCGCTGCGCCGTGAGTTCTCGCGCGCGGTGGACGCGCCCGTCCTCTGGGAAGAGACGCTGCGTTCCATGCTCAAGGACGGCGTCAGGGACTTCGTGGAACTGGCGCCAGGGGCGATGCTGACCGAATTCATCTGCGAACTGCCCGCCGACGCGCGGGTGCTGCGCACCGACACGCCCACGAATTACCGCCTCACCCTGCGCCGCCTCGCGGAGGCCCGCCGTGGCTAGCGCCTCTTTCTCCCTGCACGGCTGCTCGGTACTTTTTTCCAGCCCCGACCAGGACGTGCTGGCGGCCGTGGCGGCCGATTTCGCGGCCTTTCCCCCGGCCGGGCCCGGGAACCCGGACGTGCGCATAGAGGCCCTGCCGGAAGCGCCGCCCGGCGTCAGGCCGGGGCGGATGCTGGCTACCCGGCGCTGGAGCGTACTGCGCGGGGGCCCGGGGATACGCCTGGTCTGGTATCCGGAAGGCGCCCTGGCCCGCTACGATTACGGCCGGGGAGAAGGCACCATCCTGTCCGCCGACCGCGCCCTGCTCAGGGAGCTTTCCTATCTGCTCATACTTTCCCGCGCGGGAGAGTGGCTGGACCGCAGGGGCCTGCACCGCCTGCACGGCGGCGCGCTGGGCTTCGGCGGCGCGGCCCTGCTTTTCCTGGGCGCCCGGGGCGCCGGCAAGACCACCCTGCTGCTGGAGCTGCTGAAGGATCCCGCTTTCTCGCTCCTCTCCGACGACACCCCTGTCATAGGCCCCGCCGGCCTCGTCCAGCCTTTCCACGCCAGGATCGGCCTGGGAGAGAACAGCCCGCACCTGGCCAGGTTTCCCGGCGCCGCCCCTTTCCGCCGGCGGCATTTCCCGGCCAAACGCGTGATCCCGGCCGCCGCGGCCGGCCGGCTCTGCCAGGCCGCGGCCAAAGCCGGCCCGGCTTTCATCCTGGCCCGGGGAACGGCCCCGCGCCTGAGGCGCTGCGCCGCCGGCAGGGCGGCGGCCGAACTGGCCCTGGCGCTGGTCGCCGGCTGGGGCGTGCCGCAGCTGGCGGAATATTTCCTCCGGCCTTCACCCGCCGACGCGGCCGCCAAGGGACGCATCCTCGCCTCGCGCCTCGGCGCTGCCGCAAGGCTGCTGCGCGGCTGTGATTTCTGGATCTTCGAGACCGGGCCCGACCCGGCGCTGAACGCTGACGCGCTCAGGTCTTTGCTTCGCAATAACAGCGGCCTGGGTGCCGCCGCCTGAAAAACCTTTCGAACAGCCCTTCCGCCGCGCCGCACAGCCAGCCGGCGGCGTAGGCGCCGTGCAGGGCCGGGAAGAGCGGCAGCACGGCCGCCCGCCTGCCCCAGGTCCCGCCGGAAAGCAGGGCGGCCAAGAGGCTGCACCCCGCGTAAACGGCGGCCGGCAGGGCCGCGCGCTCCGGGCCCGCCGCCAGCAGCGCGGCCAGGGCGGCCGGCGGCAGCAGGGTAAAAGCGCAAAACCCCTTCGGGCTCAGGAGGGTGATCTGGCCGCGCCCGCGGCCGCAGGAAAAGACCTGGCGCAGGAAAGCGCGCAGGCCGCGGCGGCGCCTGTGCACCAGGTTGAGGTCCCCGCTCAGGACCATCCTTGCTCCGGCGGCGGCCAGCCTGCCCAGCAGCAGGTTCTCTTCGGCGCTGGTAAGGTGTCCCTCGAAAGCCGCGCCGTGTTCCCGCAGGAACCGGGCGTCCAGGGTAAGATTGCAAAGTATGAATTTTTCCGGCCCGGAAAAAGCGGTGCCTGAGACCGGCGAGAACCTTTCCCTGAACGGCCCGGAACCCCAGGGAGAGCAGAGCAACGCGTAGACGGCGGCTTCGAAGCGGCCGGCGGACGCGGAGAGCAGCTGCCCGCCACCGAAGACCGCGGCGCCCGGGTGGGCACGGATCAGAGCTTCGAGCCTGGCGAAATAGCCCTCGGGGATAACGGTGTCATCGTCGAGAAAACAGAGCCAGCGCCCGCGCGCCATGGCGGCCAGGCGGTTGCGGGCCTCGCCGCGGCACATGCGCGGCAGCTGCACTGCCCTCACCTTGCCGCCGAATTCCGCCAGCACCCCGCTCGAGGCCGGGTCCTCTCCGTCAACCCCGGCCAGCACCTCGAGGGGTTTTCCGGCGTCCAGGACGCTGCGCAGGCAGGCCCGCAGCAGGTCAGGCCGGCCCCGCGTGAGGATCACAACGCTGACCTGGCTCTCAACGGCCATCGGCTACCCTCCCCGCCTCGGCGGTCAGGCGCGAAATATACTCGTAGTTCTCCCTGCCTGCCCCCCCGGCCAGGAATTCTCTCCAGCCCGGCCCGGGGATCCCGCGCCGGTCCAAGGCCGCCCTGAGCCCTGAGGGCGCGGAGAAGGACGCACGCTCTCCGGCGGCCAACAGCAGCAGGCCGGCGGCCCGGGTGTAGAAATAATGCGGCGGCATCTCTCCCCAGAGCGAGCGCCAGGAGCCGGCAAAATGCGCCGAGCCGGCCGCCGCTGCCGCGCGCAGCTCTTCTTCGGAAGGGTGCGGCTTCGGCACCTGGCCGTAACAGAACACGCCGCCGTCCTCGGGACCGGCCCCGGTCACCGGCGCGGCCAGGTCGGCCCAGAACAGGGGGTTATTTAGATAAGGCAGGCGGCAAAGCAGGGCGAAGGCCCGGCGGGTCAGCACCAGCGGGGAAGCGCGCAGCGCCGGAGAGGCGGCGCGGGCCTCGTTCAGGGCGGCGCAGGCGCGCAGGTAGGCGTTCCTGTCCCCGGCGGCCTCGTCGGGCAGCAGCAGGTAGACCCGGTACAGGGAATCCAGCACGAGCGAGAGCGGGCCTCCGGCCCGCGCGGCCAGGTCCCGGCCGGCGGCGTCGAAGGCCGTTCTGTTGAACCAATCCGCCCCGCCGCTCCCGGCTTCAGACGCCCCGGTAAAAGCAGGGGCCGCCTGGTGCAGGGCCGTGAAAGCGCGGAAAGCGTAATCTCCCGGGTCTCCCCCCATGTAGCCGTCCAGCGGCAGGCCGGCCCCGCGGGCGTACTCCCGGCGGGAAAGGCGGTGCGGGGAACCGGCCGGCGAAGTGTAGCGGAGGATGTCCACGAGGTTCTTCAGGCAGTTGCGGCGCAGGAATTTTTCTGGCGTGTCGCCGGAAAAAAAGTGGCGCATCAGCAGCGTGTAGGCGTAAAAGGCCTCGGTCAGGTCCGCCGCTCCGCCCTGCCCGGGCACGGAGCGCGCGTTCTCCGGAATTCCGGCCAGCAGGCGCGAAGAACCGGGGAACTCCGCGGCCTTGGCTCCCCAGGCGCCCATAAAGGCCGAGAAACCCGCCCGGTCCGCCACCAGCACCTCTCCGGTGAAAGGGAAGAGGGCCCTGAGCGCCCGCAGGCGCTTCGAGAGCGCCCGGTAAACAGACCAGTCATCGCCGGGAGAAGAAACGTCCAGCACGCAGGCCAGGTCCATGTCGCTCAATCCAGCCACCCAGTCCCTGCCTGCCATGCCCCGGTAGAGGTACAGGGCGCGTATCCCGCGGCCGCGCAGCAACACGCCGGCCGCGCCCACGGCCGCCCCGTAAACGGCGCGGTAGGCCGCGGAGAAGGGCCATAAGCCGGCAGTAGCGGCGACAAAGCGGAAAAGCCGGCGGGCAGGAGGCTTTGAGAAAGAAGCGGCCGCGGGCGGCAGCCAGTCGCCGCCGCCGAAGATCACGCGGCGGGCACGCAGCAAGGATCCCGGTGCTAGAGCTATTCCCGGCGAAGGCGTCCGCAGCACGCTGACGTCGGTCAGGAAGTTGCGGGGCCCCGCCAGCGCCAGGCCGCCCTGAGCGCCGCCTTCGAGCGAGAGGCGCAGGGCCCTGAAGGTCCCCGCGGAATCTATGCCCGACTCCGAAGCAGAAACCGAGGTATCCGAGACAGACATGGAAGCGCCGGCGGAGACCTGAAGCCCCCGGCGCCCGCGCAGGACGCAGCCCGAAAGAGAGGCGCGGCCGCCGCGCAGGTTCAGCGCCGAGGCTCCCGACGAGGACAGCGAACACTTTCGCAGCCGCGCCACGGCCTCGCCGGAGGCGTATAAAGCGTCGCCCGCGGAGATGAACGCGGACTCGGCCGCCAGCAGCCGTGCCCGGCCGCCCAGCGTGGCGCAGGGCAGAGCAGAGGTTTCCGCCCTGACCCCGCGCAGTTCCAGCGAGGAACTCCCGGACGCCGTGAATGCGCGCCCGGGCCCAAAGACCGAGCAGCCGCGCAGGTCTATTTCGGCGCGGCCTTCGGCCTCGGCCGCTGAACCAGGCACGCCGTCTAAAGCGCAATCCTCAGCGTAAAGTTCAGAAGCGCCGGCGGCCTTCAGCCCGACCCCTGAACCGGCGACAGAACAGTCTTCGAGGCGAAGCCGGGCCCGCCCGGCAGAGGAAGCCGCGGCACCTGTCTGGCCCTCGAAGCGGCAGCCGCGCAGCTCGCCCGCGGTGTTGCCGGTGAATTCCGCGCCGGAAAGGCCGCCGCGCAGCGCGCTCGACTCCAGCAGAAGGTCCGGGCAATCCTCAGCCCGCAGGGCGGCGCCGGCGGCGCCGGAGAACAGCAGGCCGCGGCCCCGGAAGCGGCAACAGCCCAGCAGGAGCGCACCCAGCAGCGAATCCTCGAAAACGCAGTCGTAGAAGCCGGCGGCGGCGGCCAGTTCCAGCCGCACCCCGGGGCCGCTGTTCCCCCTGAACACCGACGTGAAGGCGCGAACGGTGTTGCGTCCCAGGCCTTCTATCCCGAAGGCGCATTTTTCCAGGAGGCAGTCTTGCAGGCGCAGCGAATTATGCCCGGCGAGCCGCAGGGCGGCGCCAGGAGACCCCGAGACGCGGCAGCGTACCAGTTCGATGACGTTGGTGCCGCGCGCCGTTATCCCAGCGCCGTTTTCGGAGAAAACGGACCCCGAGGCCCGAAGAACGGAGGCACCTGAAAGGCTCACCGCGTGCCCCTTGTTGCGGTCGAAGCGGCAATTCTCCAACCGCAGAGAGGCCGCGCCGGAGGCGGTGACGCCGAATTCTCCGCCGGCTACGTCGCAGTTCAGGGCGTGGAGGGCCGCCGCCCCTTCCGCGAGCAGCGCGCCGGCGGAACAGCCGGAGGCCGAGAATTTTTCCAGCAGCGCGGCCGCCTCACCTGAAAGGTGCAGGGCCCTGCCCGCGCCGGAAACGGTCACCCCGCACAGGGCCGCCCTGGCCCGGTTCGCGGTCTCGAAGGCGGGGCCTTCCCCGCAGTCGGCCGCCCCGCCGGAGAAAAGGAACGTGGCGTCGTCCAGCACCCTGGCCGCCGGCCCGCCCTGCCCGCTGAAAGAGCAATCCTTCAGCGCCCCGGCGGCTTCGCCTGAAAGTTCCAGGCCTCGGCGGCAGGAGAGAAAAACCGAATTTTCCGCCCGCAGGAAAGCGTGGTCCCAGGCGCTGAGCGCGCAGGCTCCGGCGCCCTCAAGAGAACAATACGCCAGGGAAACCTTGCCGCCGCCCAGGGCGTGCACCCCGCCGAAAGAGGGCCCGCAAAAGCGGATCGGGGCCGCCTGGGAGCCCGCCGCGCGGAATTCGCCGTAGACCAGGAGCTTGGCAAAGCCGCTGTCCAGTTCCCGCAGTGAGCCGTCGGCCGCGGCCCGCACCACCGGGAAGAACCACGGCTCGCTGCGCAGGAAGGAGATCTCGGTGCCGGGCTCCACTCGAACGCTGGCGCCGGGGGCGATGGTAAGATAGTCGGCCACCGTCACCCGCCCGCTCCAGACCTCGTCGCCGGTTATACGGCCGCTCTTCACGGCCGCGGCCGTGCCCGCCCCGGCGGCGGCGCCGGGCCTGAGGAGAGCGGCCGCCGTTCTTGTCAGCGCCGGGTGAAGGCGGGATTCCCAATAAAGAGAGGCGGCGTTGAGCAGGGACCTGAACGCGCGCGGCAGGAGGAAGACCGCCGCGCAGAGAGAGAAGTAAGCGGCGTAGCCCAGCGCGGACAGGACCTTGTTCGCGGCTAGGCTGTAAGCGGCCGCGAGGGGCCAGAAGGCCCCGTCCCCGGCTGGCCACCTGACCGCCCCCCTTTCCAGCGAGCGGACGCGGGCCGCCGGCTGGAAAGCCGAAGGCGGGAAGTCGGGCAGCAGGTTGGCGTCCCCCTTCGTCAGCACGAAGCGGCCGTTGAGGTTGAGCAGCACCCTGTGGATGACGTAACCTGCCGGCCGGCCCGCCTCCCACTTCACCAGCAGGGCCAGGTCGCCGGCCGCCAGCGCGCCGGGCGCGCAGGGTTCGGCCAGGGCGGCGTCGCCCGGTTCCAGCGCGAAGCGCATGGAGTGGCCTAAGACGGGGTAGGATTTCTGCAAGTTTTTCTCCGGGCGTGTCACCTGCCGCGGCGGGCGGGCGGCCTGGTCTCCAGCGCCGGGTCCAGCTCGTCGAGGAAAGCGAGGGCTTTGCGGCACCATTTATCCACGAACACCTCGCGGTTCTTAACCGCCCAGGCGTGGAAGGAGGCGTGGTCGCCGAAGCTGGAGTGGTCGCGGTGCCAGACGAACACATCCTTGGCGACCTTGAGCTTCCACCCCGCCTGGCGCAGGCGCAGGGAATAGTCGAAATCCTCGAAGCAGCCGGTGCCGAAACGCTCGTCCAGCAGGCCCACGCTCTCGTACGCCTCGCGCCGCACCATGAAGCAGAAGCCCACCAGGCGGTGGACCTCGAAACTTTCCGCCGGGAACCGCAGCCTCATGACCTGGGCGAAGGCGCGCAGGGACGCCGTGTCGCGCTCCACTTTAGGGTCCAGTACTACGCGCTGCACGCCCACGGTCCTGTTCGTCAGGGGCCCGCAGGCGCCGGCCGCCGGGTCGGCGTCCAGGCAGGCGGCGAGCCCCTGCAGCCCGTTCTCGAAGAAAGCCACGTCGCTGTTGACCACGGCTATGTAGTCCCCGGAGGCCGCCTTCAGGCCGCGGTTCACGGTCTTCGCGAAGCCGGAATTCCTGGGGTTGCGCAGTTTTACCGCGCCCTTTACCCCGGCTATGAACCGGCGGGTCTCCGGGCCGGAACAGTCGTCCACCAGCACGAGTTCGTAGCGGCCGCGGGCGGTGCGTTCCAGACTGGCCAGGCAGGCCTTAAGCTGCGGCAGGGCATTATAGACCGGGATGACTACGCTGATCTTTTTCTTATCGCGAGGCATGTACGTAAGTCCCTTTGCCGGCTCTACCCGGCTCCAGTATGATCTCAGGCGCCCTGCCGTCGGCCAGCAGGACGTCGCAACCGCAGGCGGCTATGCGCACGACTTCTGCGAGTTTACTCTTCATCCCGCCGCTGACGTCCCCGGCGGCGTCCGGCATGGCCCGGCGGATGGCGGCCAGCTTTCTCGCCCGCACGGCCGGCACCGGCTCTCCGGCGGCATCCAGGAGGCCCGGAGCGCCGGTCAGGAACACCGCCAGGCGCGGTTTGAAGGCCGCGCAGACGGCCGCCAGCAAGGCGTCGCTGGATACCACCCGGAAGCCGGCCGGGCAGTCGAAAATGTCGCTGTTGATGACGGGGACGAAGCCGGAGCGCAGCCTGCGCCGCAGTTCGGCCCCGCGGTAAAGGGAAAGCCGGCCGCTGGAGAAACGGAAGTAATCCCTGCCGGGGCAGCTCAGCGCCCGCAGCCCGGCCCTGGCGAGTTCGCCTACCAGGAGGCCGTGGAGGCGCGCGAGGCCGGCCCTGATGTCATCCACCGGCACCGGCGCCCCGGCGGGGATGGCGCCGGAAAGATAGCCGTAGCGGCGGGCAGGGGGCTTGCCGAAGGAGCCGGTGCCGTGTACCAGCAGGCAGGGTTCCCTCAGCCGCGATAGCGCCGCGGCGAGGCGCCTGGCGGAAAGCCGGTCGAAGACCGGTTTTTCCCCCCCGCGCGTAATCACGCTGCCGCCCGCTTTTATCGCCAGCATATCAAATATTATAGAATTCTTTTGATGGCGAACCCCGTAAAAACCGGCGCGCTCCTGCTTTGGGCGGTCATTCCCGCCTTAGCGGCCCTGGCCGCGCACGCCCCCGGCCTGTCCGGCAACTTCCTCTGGGACGACGCCGCCCTCGTCGAGTCGAACCCGTTCGTCGCCGACTGCGCCAACCTGGGCCCCGCCCTCTCGCTTTCGAATCTTTTTAATGTGCTCCCGGTGCCCATGAGCGCCAGGCCGGTGGTCAACGCCTCCCTCATCGCCGACAGCTGCGCCGGCGGCGGCGCCAGGGCCATGCGCCTGACCAACCTGCTGTTCCACTGCGCCAATTCGGTGCTGGTCTTCCTGCTGGCGCTGACGTTCTCCGGCGCTGCGCCAGCCTCCGCCGCGGCAGCCCTGCTTTTCGCCGTGCACCCCGCCGCCGCCGAGGCTGTGCAGATAGTTGTTTTCAGGGCGCATCTGCTGGGCTTCTTCTTCTTCGCCTGCGCGCTGCTGGCCTCCGTCTATTACGCCCGCCGCCCGGCCCTGCTTTCCGCCGCCGCTGCCGCCGGGACCGCCTTGCTGGGAATGCTGAGCGTGGAAACAGCCGCCGTGCTGCCGGCCGCGGCCGCAGCCGCGGTCTATTACGACTCAGGCCGGGACGGCCTGCGCCGCGCCTCTCACCTGCTGGCCGCCCTGCTGCTGGCGCTGGCTTTCTACGCCTGGTTCAGGGCGCCCCGCGCCGGTTACGACATCGCCGGCGCCTCCCGCCCCGGGATAAGCGCGGCGTCCGGGCTTTATCCCGCGGATCTTTTTTCCGGCGCCGCCGCGCCGGCGGCCGCCGCCCTGCCGCCGCAATGGCGCTCGGTCTACTCCGCCCCGCTCTCGAATCTCTATACCATGGCCGCCGTGGCGGCCGGGTACGCCCGTGACGCGGCCTCGCCCCGCCGCCTCAGCCCCGACTATAACCCCGAGATCGTCACCGGCTTCGGCCGGGCCGCCCTGCCGCTGCTGTTCTCGCTGTGCCTGCTGGCGGCATCGGCCGGCCTCCTTTACCAACGCCGGCTCTCCGGGCTGGGCCTGGCGCTGTTCGTGATAACCCTGCTGCCGGCCCTTAACCTGGTGCCGCTCTACAACCTGAAGGCGGACCGCTACCTCTACTTCCCCCTGGCCGGCGCGGTCCTGGCCGCGGCCGCCCTGATCCGGCTCACTACGGCGAGGAAAGAGTACTGGGCGCCGGTGGCCGCCGCCGCGCTGCTCCTTGGAGCGGTCACGCTGAAACGCGCCCCGGTCTTCCGCGACGACCTCGCTTTTTTCGCGGAAGCCGTGAAGAGCTCGCCTTCTTCTTCCAGGGCCAAGGCGAACCTGTCCGCCGCGCTGCTGCGTTCCGGGGATTGCAGCGGCGCCGCCATGCAGGCAGGTAAGGCCTCCAGCCTGGACCCCGGCAACATGCCCCTGCGCCTGCGCCTGGCCTACACGTTGGCCACCTGTGGACACGGTCGGGAAGCCCTGCCGGAGGCTCGACTGGCCCTGGCCTCCGCCCCCGGCTCCGCCGAAGCTCTGTACCTGACGGGGCTTTTGACGCTGAAACAGGACCGCGCGGCCGGAAGGCTGCTGCTTGAGCGAGCTTTAAAGGCCGACCCGTCAATGGAAGAAGCCGCCCTCACGCTTGCATTGCTGGATAAAAAATCGGCCCGGCGACTGCCGCCGGGCGAGAAAGCCAGAATGGCCATGCTGGCGGAGTTTTACCGCTCCGCCGGCTTATTTTTTTGAGCCGAAATTCGTGAATGAAAAAGTGGACAATTGCACCGGCTTGAAATTGAAGCTGGCCGAGCGCCGCCCGGCGCCCGACTCCGCCTTCTCGTCGCGGCTGTAGCCGGTCAGCCACACCGACCATTTCCTGTTAAGGTCCGCTTCCCCCCCGAGCCTGTACACCTTCCAGAGCGCCTTTTCCAGGGGTTCTCCCTCCCTTACCGCCTCGCACAGGCCCTTGAACTGCAGCCGGTTTGCGGGCTTGTAGAGGTAAAGAACCGTGCCGTAGGCCTGCAGGTACCAGTCGGCTATGCGCGGCTCGGAGTCCAGGTCCTCTATCTTGAGCTTGAAAAAGGTCTGGAAAGGAAAACGGCGATTCTCCGGGAAATAGGCCAGCGCCCTGCCCCAGGGCCCGCCCTCCGGCGACACCGACTCCTCCAGGTAGACCGCCAGCCCCTCGTTGAGCCACTGCGGCGGATATTTGAGCTTCTCGGCGAAATAACCTTCGAAATACAGGTGGCCGAGCTCGTGGGCTATCACGGCCTTGAGCTTGCCCATGTCCCCCGTGTCGTAAACCACCACCGTCTTCTTGCCGAAGTAGGCCAGGCCTTTGGACCATTTAGGCGGGTTGAATTCCCCGGCCAGGTAGGAAGCCTGGGAAGAGTAGATATAGATCTTGGCCTTCTCTTTCACCATCCACGGGGCGAACATGGCCATGGACATGCGCATGGCGGCGTACATCTTCTCCATCTCCAGGGAAATGGAAGCGGGGGACCACGAGGACTCGTGGTAGATCTCGAAATGCGGGGAAGTTTTGACGTGCCAGGTAGGAGCGATCACGGCCGGGGGCGCTTCGGCCCTGGCGGGCGCGCCGGCGGTCAGCAGCAGCACAAGCAGGAAAATATGGCGCATCGCACCGCTCCCGTCTACTGGTCCTGGTCCGATTGAAAACTGAAAGTCCTCATGGTGTCGCCGCTGCCGCTGGTGGTGAAGGTAACGGACTTGGTGTCGAGGACGGTGGAACCGCTGGACCCCACGGCTGAAGTGTTGAAGTTCCAGGTGGAAAAGCGCTGCATGGCCCAGCCGGTGGAATGCACCTTGGCTACCGTGGAACGGTAATTGCGGGCCGCGAACATGTAGCGGCTCAGCACCCACTTGAGCACCATCACGGCGATCATGGACAGGATCACCGAGATCACGAGGGTCTGCAACAGGACCATTCCCCTCCTGCGGAGGCTTTTCTTCATACCCATAGTCTAGCAGAGAAAACCGGCAACGGCAAGGCGGCGGGCGGGAGGCTACCAGGCGTAACGCTGCACCATTACGGCGCTGTCGAGCATGAAATCTATGTCGCGCTGCGATTTGCCGAAGCCGCGCTGGGAGGCGGACCACAGCGAGCGCAGGCGCACCCGCACCACGTTGCGCTCGTTGATGCCGTCGACCGCCGCGCGGGAGAAGAAGGACGGGGTGTTGGGCACGGCCTGCATGAGCATGGTCACGGTGCCGCCCCCGCCGTAACCGCAGTAAGCAGGGTAAGGACCGCCCCAGGTGGAAGGCGAGGATACCCCGCAGCCCGTGCCGCCGGCGATGGTGTTGGTATGATAGTACAGGCTGTTCACCCCGGGGAGGCTGACGTCGGGGGCGACGCAGAAATAATGCCAGCTGGCGGTGCCGGGGCCCACGGGATAACAGCCCGTCATCTGGTCCACGTTGGTGGCGAAGGCCAGGATATTGCCGGCTGCCCCGTAGGCGGGGACGTCTATGCGGGTGGCTATGGCGAGGTTGTTCTGCACCGCCTTCATGGCGATGCCTACATTGGTCTTCACGATGTTCGCCCTGTAGTTCTGGAACATGTGGCGGTTGCTGGTGGAATAGATGGTGGCCAGCGAAGTGGCCATGAAGCCGAATATCATCACGGCCAGGACCAGTTCGGCGAGGGTGAAACCGGAACGTTTTTTCATATCAGTCCGGATAAGTGAGATTAAAAACGACGGTCTTACAGGACCTTTCGTAATTGGGGGCGGAGCCGCCGCCGACACCCAGGCAGTCGTTGCTGGAGACGGTGTATGTGAAGAGCGCACCCGTTCCTGCCAGCTGGGTATTGGTCAGCAGCGAAGTGATATCGTGAGTTCCGTTGCGCAGCGCCCACTGGCCCGAAGCGTCCGCCTGCCAGCGCCCCACTGGCGAGCCGGCCGAGTAGGCGGGGTCCGTAGGGGCCACGGTAACGTAGCTGCCCAGGGTCTGCTGGGCGCGGCGCAGGACCATGGCCGCCGCGTCGCGTTTGTCCGCCCTGGCGCCGGACACGAAACTGGACAGAATGACGGAAAAGACGGCCGTGGTGGTCATGGCGGCTATCATGGTGGCCATCACCACTTCTATGAGGGTCTGGCCGGGTCTTTTCCCGTTGAGCATAGATCTAGAACTTGGGGCAGCCGGGGGCGCTGCCTATCTCGGCGCAGCGGCCGCTCGAATAGAACCGGTAGCCCCAACTGCTATAAGGCGAACTGGCACCGGCCTTGCGCTGGGTGCAGGAGACGCCGCGCTCACCGCCGGAACTGCCGCAGCAGGGCCCGCCGGAGGCGCCGTCGCAGACGTAGTAATCGTAGGAGGCCGCGTCCCAGTCCTGCTGGGCCACGTAGCTGCAGGCCACGAGCCGGCAGGCCCCGGTGGCGCCGGTGCAGGTAGCGCTGTTGCAGGAGTTTGAGATCCTGCCACTTATAGGCGAACCGGGATTGTCAAGGGCGTACATGCGGTTGGCGTTGCCCAGGAGGTGGCCCAGGGAGACCGAGTCGGTGGCCTTGGAGGTCTCCACGGTCTTGTAGTAGTAGGGAATGCTCATGGAGGCCAGTATGCCCATGATCAGCACCACCACCATCAGTTCTATCAGCGTAAAACCGGTTCGTTTCATTTTATCTCTCGCTCCTTGTTCAGCCCGCCCCGATCTGGGACAGCTGGAAGATGGGCATGAAGATGCTCATTACGATCACGGCGATGATGCCGCCGATGCCCACGACCAGGATCGGGTCGATCATCGACGAAAAACGGCGGATGAACTGGTCTATCTGCTCCTGGTAATACTTGGAGAGCACCACGATGATGTCGGGCAGCTTGCCGGACTCTTCGCCCATCCACATCATCTCGGTGACCAGCGGCGGGAAGATGCCGGTCTTCTTGAAGGATTCGGAGATGGAGCGGCCGCTGGCGATGTCGTTCTTGGCCTGCTTGAGAGCGTTCTGGAAGATGAGGTTCTTCTTGAAGGCGCCTTCCAGCACCGAGACGGAGTTGAGGATGCTGACGCCGGAACGGATCAGCGTGGCCATGGTGGTGAGCATGCGCTCTATCTGCATGCTGCGGATCAGCCCGCCGAACAGGGGCAGACCGAACTGGATATGGTTCCAGGTGAGGCGCCCGGGCGGCGTGGCGATATAGGCGCGAAAGCTGAAGATGGCGCCGATGATCAGCACGATCATGAAGACCAGGTACTTGGTCACCACGGCGGAAATGCCCACGATGACGCGGGTGATCAGCGGCAGTTGCAGGTTGAAATCCCGGAAGATGTCGGCGAAAACGGGGACGATGTAGACGATGAAGTAGATCAGCACGCCCACCGACATGGTCATCAGCACGGCCGGGTAGGCCAGGGCGGTCAGGATCTTGGACTTGATGTTCTCCTGCGCCTCGTTGTAAGTGGTGATCTGGCGCAGCACGGTGGGCAGCTGGCCCGAGACTTCGCCGGCCTGCACCAGGGAGATCCAGATCTCGTCGAAGACCTTGGGGTGCTTCTCCAGCGCCTTGTGCAGCGCGCCGCCGGCCGAGACTTCCTTGGTGATGGCGGAGAGGATGACGCCCAGGTTCTTGTTGTCGGCGTGTTCGCTGAGCAGCGAGAGCGCGCGGACCAGCGGGATGCCGCCGCCCAGGAGCGTGGCCATCTGCTCGCCGAAGAAGACCATTTCGCGGCCGGAGACCTTCCCCCCCGCCCCGATCTTCTTGAGGCTGAGGATGCCCTTGGACTTCACGTTCTCCGACTGGATGGAAAGGATGAACAGCCCCTTGGACTGCAGGGACTGTACCGCGGAATCTTCGTCGTCGGAGTCAACGGCGCCGGTGGTGACGGTGCCCTGGGCGTCCTGGACGGTATAGATGTATCGTGCCATGTTTCCCCGTAAATCTAGCAAAAATACCCGCGGCTTTCAAAGGCTAGCGTTCGGTAACGGTGACCGAGAGCATGTCGTCCACGGAAGTGACGCCGGCCAGCACCTTGCGCCAGCCGCTCGCGCGGAGGTTCCAGGCGCCGCCCTTGGCGGCCTCTATGGCCAGTTTCTGCACGTCGGCGTCCTTGTAGATGATGCGCTTCATCTCTTCGGTGTTGAAATAAACCTCGTAGATGGCCTTGCGGCCCTTGTAGCCCATGTTGTTGCACTTGGGGCAGCCCCGGGGCTTGTAGAAGGTGAGCCGCGTGAGGTCCGGCATGGGGTTCATCATGGACTCGGCCGCGAACTGGTCGATCTCGGACTGGGGCGGCCGGTAAGGGGTCTTGCAGTCGGGGCAGAGCTGGCGCACCAGGCGCTGCGCGGCCAGCAGCAGCAGGGTGCTCGCGAGCAGGTACTTCTCTATGCCCATGTCCAGCAGGCGCGGCACGGCCTCCAGGGCGCTGTTGGTGTGCAGGGTGGAAAGCACCAGGTGGCCAGTCATGGCCGCTTTGAGGCAGGCCTCGGCCGTCTCGTTGTCGCGGACTTCGCCGACCAGGATGACGTCGGGGTCCTGACGCAGGAAGGAGCGCAGGCCGCTGGCGAAGGTGAGCCCGATCTGGGGCTTGATCTGCACCTGGCTGATGCCCTCCATCTTGATCTCGACGGGGTCTTCCAGCGTCATGATGTTGAGCTCGGGGGTCTTGATGGTGTTGAGCACGGCGTTGAGCGTGGTGGTCTTACCGGAGCCGGTGGGGCCGGTCAGGAAGATGAGCCCGTTCGGCGCGGAAGCCGCCTTCAGGAAGTCCTCCATCTGGCGCTGCTCGAAGCCGATGATCTTGATGTTGAGCTCCACGGAGCCCTTGTCGAGGATACGCATGACCAGCTTTTCGCCGAAGACGGTGGGGCAGACGCTGACGCGGATCTCGATGATGCGGTTCTGGTACTTGATGGAAAAGCTGCCGTCCTGCGGCAGGCGCCGCTCGGAGATGTCGAGTTTGGAAAGGATCTTCACGCGCGAGATCATGGCGTCCACGAGTTCATTGGGCGGGGCGCTGCGCTCGTAGAGCACGCCGTCGATGCGCAGGCGCAGGGACACCTTTTCGTCGAACTTCTCCAGGTGGATGTCCGAGGTGCGCTCGCTGATGGCCTGCTTCATGATGGCGTTGACCAGCTTGATGCTCTGGGCGCCGCGGGATTCGCCGATAATGACCTTGTCCAGGTCCAGCTTCCCGTCGGGAGTTATGACGTCGGCGTCGGAAGTGTCCCCCTGGCCCTGGCCGGCGCCTTTCTCTATGACGCGGTCTATCAGGCTGCCGCCCTGGTAGAAGGCGTCTATTACCTTGAGGATCTGCGCCTTGGTGGAAATGAAAGGCTGGATCTCCATGCCGGACACGAGTTTGATGTTGTCCAGCATCATGATATTGGTGGGGTCCGTCATGGCGGCGGCGAGCACGTTGTTCTCTATGAACAGCGGCACCACCGCGTTGTCGCGGGCGAACTTTTCGGGGATGATCTTCTCCAGGCCCTGGCCCTTCTCGGGGTTCAGGATCTGGTTCTCCCTGGAGGCGAACGGGATGCCGAGCTGCTTGGCGAGGGCCTGCGCCACCTGTTCCTCGGTGGCGTAGTGCAGCTTTATCAGGCACTCGCCTATCAGGCCGCCCTGCTGGGTCTGGAACTTGAGGGCCTTGTTAAGCTTGTCCTCGTCGATCCAGCCGGCCTGGATCATTATCTCGCCGATGCGTTTGCCTGCCATAGTTTCGCGCCCTCCGGGCGTTCCGCTTTAGTCGACCAGTATGGTCGGGGTGAGGAAGATGACCAGGTCGGTATTGGTGCGCCTGGAGCTGATGCTGGTGAACAGCCAGCCGATGATCGGAATGTAGCCGAGCAGCGGGACCTTCTTCACCGTCTTGTTCTCGGTGGAGGAGAGCATGCCGCCGATGACCACCGTCTGGCCGTTCTTGACGCGCACCATGGTGGAAACGCCGCGGCTGACCGGGTCGTAAACGGTCTCGCCCTGCACGGTGATGGCCGAGGCCACCGCGTCCGCGTAGGCGGGCTGCACTATCATGGTGATGAAGCCTTCCTTATTCACCTGGGGAGTGACTTTCAGCGTGAGGCCGATGCGGCGGCGTTCCACGCCCGTGGAAGAGGATCCCGAAGAGCCGCCGGCCGAAGCCACGGTGCTCTGCGTGCCCATGGCGGCGTCCTTGGAAATGGCGATCAGCGCGGTCTTATTGTTCATGGCCACTATCTTGGGCTTGCCGAGGTAGCGGGCCTCGCCCTTGGAGATCAGGGCGCGGAAGATGGCCTGCAGCTGGGCCAGGCTGAAGACGCCATAATAGACGCCCTTGGAGCTCTGCTGGCCGGTGGAGAAGATGGGGTCTATGCCGCCGGCGCCGCCGCTGCCGCTGCTGCTGGCCTCGCCGATATCCTGCGTGACCGGGAAGAACTGCTTCCACTGGTCGCCGGAGTAGAAGCCCGGGCGCAGGCCGTAGTCGGTCAGGCGCGCGGGGCCGGCGAAGTAGGCCATCTCGCCGCGCGAGCCGCCCCATTCTATGCCGAGCTCGTTCATGCGGTCGGTATTGATCTCCACGATCTGCGCCTCTATGAGGATCTGCGGGGCTTTTTTATCCAGTTCGGCGATGATCTGTTCGACCTGGGGGAAAACTTCAGGCACGTCGGTGATGACCAGCGTGTTGGTGCGCGGGTCCGTGGCCAGTTTGCCGTGCTTCTTGGACAGCACGCTGCGCACGATGGTGAGGATGGCGATGCCTTTATCGTCCTCTTTCGCGCCCTGGCCGCCGGGGCCGCCCTGCTGCTGCTGTTGCTGCTCTCCTCCACCGCTGGAGGAAACGTCCTGGGAGGTAATGGAAGCTATCTCCTCGCCGATGGAGGCGATAGGGATGAGCGGGATGTAATTGAGCGTGTAGATCTTGGTGATGAGGTTGGGCATGTCGGCGGAGCGCTTCTGCACCACGTAGGTGTTGCTCTTGCCGATGCGCTGGTAGGTAAGGCCTTTCACCCGCAGCAGCAGTTCCAGGGCCTCGCGCACGGTGGTCTTGCGCAGGAACACGGTGATGGTCTTGGCCTCGAGACCTTCGGTGATGATGAAGTTCACCTTGGACTGGGCGGAGACCACGTCGAGGAAGGTGGAGAGCGGGGCGCCCTTGAGGCGAATCGGGCCTATCTTGCGGTCCAGCGGCGAGACGGCTTCGGCCTCCTCGTACATCGGGGCGTCCTTGGGGGCGCCGCCTATCTGTACCGACTCTATCGGAGCGCCAGGCACCTGGGCCTGCGGCATGGCCGAGGGCGGCGGAGCGTCGGAGGAAGGAGAGGAACTTTCAAGGATGGGCCCTCCTTCGTCTCCGGAAGGCCCCTGCAGGTCCTGCGCGAAGTTCTTGTCCGCGGTAGGGAGTTCCTGCTGCGCCCAGAGCATGGAGACGGGCAGGACGGCCTGTTCGAAGGCCAGCGCGCACGCCAGTAAAATTTTCAAGGTTTTCATAACTCCTCCATTCGCGGCTGCAACTATCGTACTCTGCGTCCCGGGCGGAGGCCCGGTTACTTCAGGACCTTGCGGAACTTGCGGCCCTTATACTCGCCTATCACGTAATTGGCGCCCACCTTCAGGATCCTGGCGCCGTAAATGGTCTGGCCGGCGGAATACATCTCGCCGTTGATTATGGCCGCGTTGCCTATGATCCCCTGCAGATGGAGGCGGCTCTCTATCTGCGGCTCCTGAGGCCTGCGGTTGGCGGCGAGGCGCATCGCGCGCTCGTTCTCCAGCCGGCGGAGTTCCGCTTCCTTCATGCGGCTGTAGTCGGCCGGGGACAGGATGGGGTCCCGGTCGCTCCTGGGCGAATAATAAGAGGTCGGCTTGGGGCCGGTAGAAACGGCCACTTGCTGGGCGGGAGCGGTAGAGGCCTGCACCGGCTGAGCCGCGGCGGCCGCGGTAACGGCGGCAGGGGCGGCGACGGCTGCGGGCGCGGCCTTTCCCGGCTGCGGCGGCTGGGCGGGTCTGGAAGCGGTTGGCTGCGCCGTAGTGAGGTCCGCGGCCGGGGCGGCGGGCTTTGCGGCGGCGGGAAGCGGCTTGGCCTCAGGCTGCAGGACAGGGGCCGAGGACTGAACGGGCGCCGGCTGGGCCGCGCGGTCCTTTTCTCCTGAAGGGAAAACATTGTTCTGCACCTGCTCGGGAGCCAGCTCGGCCGAAGCCTGGAGCTTATTGGCGGTCCACCAGTTATAGAACAGGAAAGAAGGCACCGCCAGCACGGCCAGCAGCAGGACCCAGCCTATCTTGGAGGTAAGGTTCTTCATGACCCGCCCCCCCCGCCCTGGCCCTGGAACCTGGGCAGTATGGTGGAAAGCCGGAAGGTGACCTTTATGTTGCCCGGGGTGAATTCGTCCCGCCGCAGGGAAAGTTCCACCACGCGCAGGAAGATCGGGGAATTCTCTATCTCGGCCAGCCACTTACCGAGCTTGGCGTAGGTGGTGGTGACCGTCACCTCGCGTGAGACCACCAGGAAGCTGCCCACCTCGGTCTCTTTCTGGGCGCTGACCCCGTCGAAAGAGATGCCGTAGTTGCGGGCGGTGTTGGTGATGATGAAGTTAAGCCACTCGTCCTTGTCCTTGGCCAGCGGCAGCCTGCGCTGGTAGCCGGATAATCGCGTCTTGGCGTCGGTGTAATCCGCGGAATACTGCGCCACGGTCTCCACGCTCTTGATGCGGTTGGAAGCGTTATCCAGCTTGCGGCCCAGCGGGCCGTAGATGCCGGAATAGATGATCAGCAGGGTGGGCACCGCTATGACCAGCGGCTTGCGGAAAGGCTCTATCCCCTTCTCGCCGTAGATGAGCATGATGTTGCCGGCCATGTCCTTGAAGAAGGCCTGGATAGAAGCGAGTAAGGAGGCTATGAACGGTGGCATATTGTCATCTGCTCTTGGAAACGCACATTACCGAAAAACCGGTCGCTTTGGGCGCCAGCGGATCGTCGCCGATGGCGCGCGGGCCCTGCTGCTGGCCCTCTGAATCAGTGGTGCTGTCCATGCGGCCGCGAGGCGGCCCGAAGGTCTTGAATTCGGGGGTGGCCTTCATGGCCCTGGTGAACACGTCCACCGCCCGCAGCTTGGCTTCGCCTTTCAGGAAGGTCTCGCCCACCAGCTTCAGCTCGGTACCGCCCCCCTGGATCTCGGAGATGCCCAGGGGACTGGCGTACTGCACGTCCACCAGCCAGAGTTCGGAAGGGATATTATCCGCGATGGCGGAGAGTTTGGGGGCCAGGGGGTCGGTGTCGGAGATCAGCGTGGAGATCATCTTTACGTCGGACTGGAGCTTTTCGATCTTGGAGCGTATAGAGTCCGCGTCGCTGCCCTCGAGTTCGGCCACGCCGGCCACTTTCGCGTTCAGGGAAGAAAGCTGGGACCCTATCATGAAGAGGCGGGCCTGGCTTATCAGGGAAAGCAGGAGCATGAAGCCGCCGAGCATGAAGGTGATGTTCCAGACGTAGGATTGGACCTCTTTCTCCAGGGCGGCCGCGGTGCTTATGCCAGAAATATCGAGCTTGAGCCTGCCGGGGACACGGTCCCGCAGGGCGGCGCCCACCGAGAAAATGGAGGCGGCGTCGTTGTTCTTGAGGCCGCAGGCTTTGGCCCCGTCCCATACCTCCACCGGGATGGGCGCGGCTTCTTTCTCGGCCGGCGACTTCCAGGCGTCCGCGCCGTCGCCGGAGAGCACTATGGTCTTGTAATCCTTGCCGCCCACGTAGCGGTCCACGAACTGCACCGCCCCCTTGACGTCCAGGCGTTTGCGCTCGCTCATGGTGCCGCCGGCGTCCGCGTCGGTCTCGCGGTAGAGGACCGGGAAGCTGCCATGGGAGAAGAGCATGATGGCGCTGGAACCGGAGAAATGGATGTAGCCCTTTACGTCGTGGTCCTTCTGGTCGGCGAACCCGAACAGCCGTTCCATGGAAACGGAGTTTATCTCCACCGCCGCCAGGTTGAGGTTGGCGGTCTTCAGGGTGTCGATTATGAATTCCACGCTCTTGCGCTGGGTCAGGCCGAAGAGCACGCCCAGCTTCTTTCCGCCGTCGGTAGGGACCGCGTTGAAATCGTAAACCACCTCTTCGAACGAGACCGGGATGTATTTCTTGGACTCGAGCGGGATGGACTTGCTCCAGAAGCGGCGTTCGATGGCCGGCATGACGAAATAGCGCAGGATCGAGAACTGCGGGGAGAGCGTCACTACGGCGGTGGAGGTGTCCCAGCCCACGGACTTGACCGCCTGCTTGAACGGGGTGATCCAGGGCGCCTTCTCGCTGAAGAACTCGTGGTTCAGGGAGAGCGGGCGCATCATGCCCTCCTTGACGGCGAAGCCGGTAGGGAATTTAACGAGGTGCTCGGGCTCCGGCCGGGAGTCCTTGCCTATGCGCACCTGGGCTATCGATATCTCTTTGGGCGAGATATAGATGCCGAGGTAGTTTTTTCCGTCCGTTTTGCCCATAACTTTCAAATTCTACAATAATATAACTTATATTTGTCTATTCTTTACCGGTCAGTTTTATCTCCACTATGCTTTTAGGCACTTCGGAAACGGTGGAGTTGACCTCCATGCGGGCCCGGTCGATCTTATATTTCTCCGCCAGGCGGGTCGCCACGTAGTTGGCGCGGCTCTCGGCCATGGTGTCGGCGTTGGCTTCGCCCGAATACGCGTAGCCGGTAAGGGCTATGTTCGCCATCGGGTAATAGGAGAGGGTTTCGGCCACCTGCGCCAGGCGCTTCTCGCTGTTGGCGGTGAGGCTGGAGGTGTTCTCCTTGAAATAGATCTTATAACTGACCTGGTTGGAGGCCTCGGGCTTCTCCGCGGGGGCGTCGGCCTTCTTGTCCTCCCCGGCCTCGGGGGCGGCTTCGGCGTCCGCCTCCTCGGCGGCCGGCTTGGCGGCGGGCTTCTTGCGGGCGGGCCTTACCGCCTTGCCTTTCTTCTGCGCGGCCTTGCCCTTGAGCACCTTGCCGCTCTTAAGGCCGGAAGCCTTGGGATTCACGGACCGCGCTTTGATCCCGGAAGGCGTGACGGTCTCCCTCTGCGCGGATCTCTGCGCGGCGGGCCTGGCCAGCAGGGCGGCCTTTTCCTCTTCGGCGGTGGGGCGCACCACCAGCAGGCGCGTCAGCGAAGTCTGGCGTCCTTCCACGTCGGAAGCGGTCACGGTGAACATGTACTTGCCGGAAGGGTACGGGGCGCCGAAGAATTTCTTGCGGCCGTTCCAGAAGCTCTGGTTGTACTGCTGTCCGGAACCGGAGAGTTCCTGCAGCTGCAGCCGGGTGCCGTCCTTCTGCATCTGGAACACCTGGAACTTCCAGGAAGGCTGGCTCACAGGGGATTCGAACGCCGAGAATTCCACCAGGGCGCCCTCGTCGTTCTGGACAGAGATAGCGGTGGGATAGACCCCGAGCGAGACCCGCGGGCCCTTGGTCTGGGGGTCCTCGCTGTCCTTGAGGCGTGGTGCCTTGTCATAGTCGAATATTATAATCATACCGCTTATGTTGGTGAGTTCCCTCGGAAAGCGGACCTCCGAGCCGGTCAGGTTGACCTCGAGCTTTGCCCTGGACACGCCGCGCGACTCCAGATAGGAATTCAGCGCGATGGCCCGGCGGATGCTCTTGATCTTGACGTCGCCCTCGGCCGTGCCTTCCGGGAGGATGAGGCAGCTGGCCTTGCCCATGGTAAAGATCAGGGCGGCGAGCGCGGAAAGGGTCTTATCGCTGCCGGGGCGGAAGTTGGTCTCTCCGGAGAAAAAGAAGTTCGGGTCAAGGGTCACGGCCTTGGGCATGGCGTCGCCCATGTAAACTCTAACGGCGTCCCCCCTCCCCAGTTGCAGCAGCAGGTCGCGGCGCATGGCGGCGATCTTGGAGGCGATCTTCTCCGCCGCGCGCTCCTTCTGGGCGTCGGCCGCGGCGCGGCCGTCCCCCTCCTCGTCGTAGTCGGAGGCGAACTCGCGGGCGGCGGGCCCCTTGGCCGCCTGCTTGGGGCGTGATGTGGACACCTCGTTAAGGGTCGTCGGCTCCGAGCCGCGGTCCTTCACGGTGTTGACGCCGGTATTCATCCGCAGCGTTATCTTGGAAATATATTCGTTGGCCAGGGCCTTCTCCGAAGGGGTCCCCTTCACGAGGATGTCCATGAAGCGGTCCATGGCCTCGGTGTCCTGTCCCTCGTGGTAAAGGCGTATGGCCTGTTCCATGGACCGGCTCACGGCGCTCTTGCCCGACTGCGCCCCGGCGGCGGGAGCGAAAGGTCCCGCGGCAGCGAAAACCAGGGCCAGCAGCAGCCCGGGCAGCATCAGTTTTACCGCGTTCTTGTTTTTCATCGCATTCTCCGCCGCTAAATCGTTCCGATATCCCGCGCTTATATTTAACCTTATTCCTGTTTGCCTAATTATTACAGGATTGTTACAGGATTTTGACCGCGGCGCCCTCCTACCTGGCGTTAAGGGCGTTGAGGCGCGCGGCCACGGCCGCGTTGCCGGGTTCCAGGCTCAGGAAGGTGTGCCACTCCGCGCGGGCCGCGGCCAGGTTCCCTTTCTGCTCGTAGATCGTGGCCAGGCCGTAGCGCGCCCCGTTGTCGGAGTAGTCCGCGGCCAGCACGGCCCGGAGGTCGGCCGCGGCTTCGTCCAGGCGGCCGGCCTTGAAAAAGAGCTTGGCGCGCAGCGTGAGCGCCTTCAGGCTGTTGGGCGCGGCCGCTATCAGCCTGTCCGCCTCACGCAGGGCTTCGGACCCGGCTGAGCCGGCCGCGAGCGACTCGGAAAGGCGCGTATAGGCCGCCAGCCAGGCCAGGTCGGGATCGGCCGGCGTCTTGAGCTGCCGGGAGACCCCGGCGAGGTTCTCCACCAGCATCTTATTGCCGGGATCGGCCTTGACCCCCCGGCCGTAGGAATCGCGGGCCCCTTTAAAATCCTTCAGGAGGGTCTGGAAGTAGCCGAGGGTGTTCCACAGGTTCCCGTCGTAAGGAAAGGCCTTTACCGCCTCCCGGAAGTCCTCGATGGCCGCGGGGGCCGCGGCGGCCCTGTCCGGATGCGAAAGATAGGTTTCCGCGAGGGCCTGCCAGGCGGTCAGGTTCAGCGGGTTGATCAGCGTGGAGACCTGCAGGTTGGCGCGGGCCTCCTCCATGCGCCCGAGGCGCTTGAGGATTATGGCCAGATTGAAATAGATCTCGTCGTAGCCGGCGTTGGATTTAATGGCCTCGCCGTAAGCCCAGCGGCCTTTTTCAAGTTCGCCTGAACGCACGTAGGCGTTGCCCAGTTCGTAATTGCTGTTCACTTCGCGAGGGTGCGCTTTCCAGGCGGCCGTCAGCTCTGCTGCCGCCGCCGCCGAGTTGCCGCCGCGCATCAGCCGGAAGCCGTTGAAGAAGTGGAACTCCCGCATGAACTGGCGCTGCCAGAACCAGATGCCGCCCAGGCAGCAGGCAATCAGCAGCCAGGCAAGGGCCTTAGCCGGCCGCGGGCGGCGCCAGGGCCCGCGGGGAATGTTCCCGGAGGTCTTGAGCGACAAGGCGCCCGCCACCCACCAGAAAGCGAGCGCCGGCACCGCGAAATGGAGAGAAACGTTCAGAAGGTTGTCAGCGAGCATGCCGGCCAGGCCGGCCGCCAGCGGGACCGCGCCGTAGCGCTGCTCCGGGCCGGCGGCCCGGTAGAAGCGCCAGAACCCGTAGAACAGCGTCAGCAGGAACCAGAGGTAGACGCCCAGGCCGAGCAGGCCGGCCTGGGACCATTGCTCCAGGATCTCGTTGTGGGCGTTATTGGCGTGGGTGCGCAGGTTGCGGATCACGGGGAAGTTGAGCAGGAGGCGGCCCTGGTAGAACGGGTAGAAAAGTTCGAACTGCCCCCAGCCCTTGCCGAGCAGGGGGCTTTCCAGGCCCATCTGCCAGGCGCTGCTCCAGATTAGCAGGCGCTGATGGAAGGAGGAGTTTATCTTCCCGTTATCTCCGGACAGGCTGACCGCCGCCGGACTTTTTATGTCGGATACGACCTGGGAGACCCGCTCCACCACCCCAGAGCTGAACGGTTTCAGAGAGTCCGCGGGCCAGAACACGGCCACGAGCAGGGCCGCCGCGAAGAACGGGTACAGGAACTTTTTGCCGGCCTTGATCCGCTCGCGGTGGGACGCGAAGGAGAAGAGGAACAGGAAGGCCACCGCGCCGCCTATCCACGACGAGCGGGTAAGGCTGCACATCAGCATGCCTTCGTAGGAGAAGAACACCAATCCGTAGTAAAAGCGTTTCACCCCGGTCTCCGCCTTCATCAGCAGCGACGCCGCAAGCGGCAGCAGCAGGACCACGTACGAAGAGATGAAGTTGGGATTGCCGAAAGTGGAGACCGAGCGGTTGCCGTAGGGGTTGACCAGTTTGGCCCAGACCAGTTCGACGTGAAAATATTCAAGGATGCCGTAAAGCGAGGCTATGGCCCCGGCCGTCAGCGCCAGGTGAAGGATGTCCTCCTGGCGGCAGCGCCTTATCAGCAGCCAGGCCGCCGCGAAGCCGGCCGTCCACACCAGGAGCCCGTACGGGTCCAGGAGGCGGTCGAGCAGGCCGTCCCCCCCTGCCGGGGAACGCACGAAAGGGAACAGGAACCACAGCCCGCCCCACACCAGGATAAGGGCCAGCCAGCGGCCGGCCGGCACGTCCTCTTCGGCGGAGAACGGGAGGCTGCGGGCCAGGTAAAAGGCGGCCAGGCAGTTCACCAGGAAGAAAATGCCGGCGCGCAGACCTTCCGCGGCCATGGCCGGCCGGTAGTAAGCGGCGTGCCCGAAGTAGGAGAAAACGAAAGAGGCGAGATAGACCAGCGTGAGGGCCAGGAGCGGGGCGGAAACCGGGGTGGCCCCCAGCAGCCACTCGCCCCGCTTGAGCGAGGCGCGCAGGTACAGCGCGGCGGCCGCGAGCAGCGCGGCGTTGAGCAGGGCGATCTGCAGGTAATACGGGTTGCGCGTCAGGCTTGTGAAGAACAGCAGCGGCGAGACGAAGAAGGCGACGGCCAGCAAGGCGGCCAGGGGGCCGCGCGCCACGGGGAAATTATCTTGCTGGTCCGCCATCTGCCCTATCTCGCCGGCTGCGCGGTAAGAGGAACCCTGCCGGAGACTATGGCGAGGTTGCGCCGCGCCTGTTCGAAGGAAGGATCCACGGCCAGCGCCTTGCGGTAGCTGTCCGCGGCCTCGCGCAGCTTACCCATGGCGTACTGCACGTTGCCCAGGTTCACATAGGCGTCCGGCTTTTCTATGTGGAGGTGGTCCTTGCGGTAACAGCGCCAGCCGTTGATGTTATTGAGGTATTCCCGCTCCGCCGCGGCGAAATCGCGCCGCATGATGTACACCTGCGCCTTGCGGTAGTAATTGAGGGCGTAGACCGGGTCCAGGTTCTCGTAAAGGTTGAACCTGGCCAGGGCCATGTCCAGGTACGGCTCCGCCTCGGCGGTGCGGCCGGCCCGGGTATGGTACTCGTGCATCTTGAGGTACAGGGTGCCCACCTGGTGGTGCATCTGCACGTAATTAGGGGCTATGGAGCGCACTTTTTCATACGCGTCCATGGCCCGTTCGAAGTCGTCCCTGGGCGCGTTCTTGGCGTCCCCCCATTCCGGGCGGTAGCTCTTCTCCATGTTGAACCGGTCGTTGAAGACGTTGCCGGTGAAGTAATACGGCATGATGAAGTTGGGGTTGAACTTATTGACCTTCTGGTAATAGCTGATGGCGTCCTCCCACTTCCCCTGCTTGGAGAAGAAGATGGCCATGTTGTGGTACACGTCGCCCTTGAACCAGCCCCAGAAGTGATAGAGCGGGAACATGGTAAGGATGACGACCACGGGTACCGCGGGGGAAAGGCCGCGCAGGAGCACCCCGGAGAAAGCGTACACCGCCCCGCCCACGCAGGCCAGCAGCAGGATCCACGAGAGGTACCACTGCAGGATCTCACCGCCGGCCACGTAGTTGCGCAGCGGGCCCTGCAGGCCGGCGAACTCATTGAGGACCAGGAAAGCTGTATAGAGCAGGGCGGACAGGGCCGCGGCCCTGCCGGCCCAGAGGCCCCAGGACCAGGTCCCGGCGGGCGCGGCCACGGAGGGCTGGCGAGCTTCTTCCTTGTAATGCAGTTCCCAGAGGGCGTGGCCGCGGGCCAGGTTGATGATCACGCCCGGCAGCAGTCCCAGGTACACCCCGGACGACACGAAACGCATGCTCACGTCGGTGAAGTTGTGGGCGAGCATGCCGAGCAGGGCCACCAGGTAGCCCAGCAGGTCGTAGGCCACCGGCGGCGGACGCTCGCCCTTGAGGTTCTCGGTGAGCACGCCCAGCGCGCGCAGGCCTATCACGGTGACGAAGGCGATGATCCAGAGGTACAGGCCCATGCCGATCAGGCCGTTGTCCATCCACTGTTCGAGGTGTTCCTGCTCGGCGTGGTCGGTCTCGGTGTTATGCTTGCCCTCGATATGGAAGATGACCGGCCGGCGGTAGGCCGGGTAGATCACCTTGAAGCTGCCCACGCCTATGCCGGTGAGCGGCCGGCTTTCCACCATCTCCCAGGTGGACAGCCAGGTGGAGATACGAAAGCTGTAAGAGGCGGGGTTTCCGACCTTGTAAATAAGCCCGGCCGCACCGAGCGGGAGCAGCAGGGCCAGCAACAGGAACTTCACGCGGCCTATGGGCAGTTTATCCCGCAGGAAAAAGTAGCCGTAGAAGACGGTGAACAGGAACGCCGAGATGCCGAAGCCCAGGTAGGCTCCCTTGGTTTCCGTGGAGTAGAGGCAGAAGAGGTCCAGGAAGACCAGGGGCAGCAGGAAGATGGAGCGCTTCTTGAGATACTGGGTGAGCGCTATGGGGAAGATGAGCACCAGGAAGTTGCCGAAGAAGTTCGGATTGCCGTAGGTGGAGAAGATACGGCGGCCGAAGGCTCCGCGCCAGATGAACGGGTCCAGGCCAGGCCCCTGGTCCTTCGGCGGGAAGAAGTGGAAATCCAGGAATTGCACCAGGCCGTAGAGCACGGCGATATAAGCCGTGATGATGAGGACCTTGGTGAGCCGGTCTATGGCGTCCTTGGTGAACTCCCTGATGACTATCAGGGTGACGGACATGTAGATAGTGTAGCGGACGAAATCGTCCACGCTGGGGCCGGGGTAGGGCGCGTGCGAGAAGGAGATGAGCACGTGCAGCAGGTAGGCGAAGAAAGGGGCCAGGAAGATGAAGTCCTCCCGGCGGAAGGCGCGGCGGCCCTCCAGCAGCAGCAGGGAGACCCACATGCCGATCAGGCCAAAGCCGCCCATCTGGAGGAGGGTGATCTTGACCTGGGCGGAGTCGTAGGTGCGCAGGTAGAAAGTGTCCGAGATCAGCAGGTAGAGCAGGGGCACCCACCACCAGATGGCTTTGCGGGCGAAACTGACCCCGGGAGCGAAATTGATATCTTCGAATTCGTTTATGACCGGGTTATTTTTTTTTGACATGATTTGCGGGAAACCAAGGAAGGAACTGCGCCGAACCCCTGTAATTTTTACGTAAATCGTTCAGCCGAGGATGGGATTTGAACCCACAACCCTTCGCTTACGAAGCGAATGCTCTACCGTTGAGCTACCTCGGCAACGTTCTAATTATATATATTTAACAGGGCCAATTCAAAAAGTCCGGCCGAAAAAACCACCGTCAGGCAGTTTACCCCGCAAACATCCCCCGGGCCGTCATGACTATGACGAAGAGGATCGCCACCGGGCAGACGTAGCGTATCAGGAAAGCCCAAACGCGCGCGCCGGGAAAAGAATTCCCCTCCGCCTTCAGTTCGGCTATCGCCTTGTCCGCTCCCCACACCCAGCCCACGAAAACGGAGATGAGCAGGCCGCCAATAGGCAGCGCCCAGTTGTTCCAGACCACCGCCATCAGCGAAAGGAAATCCATCCCCGTCCCGGGAACCTTTGTCAGCCACGCCACTGCACCCTGCGAGAGCACCGAGGGTACTGCCATGGCCGCCACGGCCAGCGTTACCAGGAGCACGGACTTGCGCCGGCACCACCCTCGGTCCACCATGGCCGCCGTGGGTACTTCTAACAGGGAGATGGTGCTGGTGAGCGCCGCCAGCGTGAGCAGCACGAAGAAAGCCGCTCCGAACAGGGCGCCTCCGGGCATGGAGGCGAAAAGGTTGGGAAGCACGGAGAAGATCAGCCCCGGGCCGCCTTCTGCCGGGTTGAAGCCGGCTATGGAGAACCCCACGGGGAAGACTACGAACCCGGCCAGCAGGGCCACCATGGTGTCCAGCCCGGCCACCCAGCCGGCGGCCTTCACGGCGTTGGTCTTCTTCGAAAGATAGCTGCCGTAGGTTATCATGGCGCCCATACCGAGGCTGAGCGAAAAGAAAGCCTGCCCCAGCGCGGCGTTGAGCACGGCGATGTTCGCCATCTCCTTAAGGTCCGGCTTGAGGTAATACGCCAGCCCGGAGGCGGCGCCCGGCAGGAAGAGGGCGCGCGCCCCCAGCAGCACGAGCAGGATGAAAAGCGCCGGCATCATTACCTTGGAGGCCTTCTCTATGCCTTCGCGCACGCCGCCCAGGAGTATCCCGGCGGTGATGGTCAGCACGGCGAAAGAGAGCAGGACGTTCTTTGACCCGTCGGCCACGAAAGCCCCGAAGAAGGCCCCCGGGGCCTGGCCCACGCAACCGCTCAGGGAGAACCAGATATAGGCCAGCGTCCAGCCGGCGATGACGCAGTAGAAAGAAAGTATCCCCACCCCGGCCGTGACGCCCAGGGCGCCGGCCAGCCACCAGGGGGTAGCCGGCTTGGTCACCTGGAAGGCGCCTATAGGATCGCGCCCCGAGGAGCGGCCAAGCGCCAGTTCCGCCACCAGTATGGGCAGGCAGATAAAGACCACGCAGCAGAGGTAAAGCATTACAAATACGGCGCCGCCGCCCTTGCCCACCTGCATGGGAAAGCCCCAGATATTGCCCAGGCCCACGGCGGAACCGGCAGCGGCCATGATGAAGCCGAAATTGGAGCCCCAGGAGCCGCGCGCAGCGGCCCCGTCGGTGGAGTGATCGTTCTGTGAGAGGTTGGTTTCCATAATTGTGCTATGTTACTAAATTACAAATCGGCCGGACAAAAAAAGAGAGCCGCGGTTTTAGCCGCGGCTCTCCTCTTGTTTTCGTGCCTTACTTCCTGGCGGCGGCGAGCATCGAGTGCAACTTGTCCGTGGCGCCCTTGATGCCGTTGGTGACGTCGGCCACCATCTTCGGGTCCCAGTCCTTCTTCTCCACGCGCAGGAACGAGGTCTTGTCCACGCGGTTGTCGAAGCGGCCTATCGGCAG
>Ga0154363_121_pt1 | contig 97693 bp, 91 predicted proteins | sample RifGroA2_FD_115891 | JGI IMG/M metagenome (GOLD analysis project Ga0154363, IMG submission 115891) | Elusimicrobia bacterium GWA2_62_23
CGCTGTCCACGCCCAGGAAATATTTCACCGGGCCCCCTTGTAGGCCGGCAGGAAGGCCTTGTTCTGGGCCAGCACCTCTTTGAGCAGGCGGAAAGTGATGTCCGCGTCTGGCGTGAGCGGGTTCAGCAGCAGCGCCTGGTAGGCCAGGTCGAAGTCGCATTTCCACGCGGCCTCGGCGGTAAGCGCCTCGTAGGCCTTTATCCGCTGCGACAGGCCCCGGGCGAAGACCGGCAGCTGCGCCGTCTTCAGCGGCTTATAGCCGCCCTTATCTATCATGCAGGGCATTTCCAGCACATGTTCTTTCTCGAAACCGTCGTAAGTGCCGTTATTGGGCACGGCCACGGTGACGCGCTTCTTCTGCAGGCCCAGCAGGCAGGCGATGACGTCGTAGGCGACTACGTTGTAGAAGGCGCCGCCGCGCTCCTTGACGGCCTCGGGGAGCTCCGAAACTTCAGGCGAGCGGTAGGCCGCGAAGATGCGCCGCTCTATTTCGGCCACCTTGGCAGCGCGCGAAGGCGTGGTGCGGTCCTCTTTTACCACTGCGTCGGTGTGGAAGAAATACTTGTGGTAGCCGGTCGGGATTATTCCGGCGCGCCTCATTATCTCCGGCGTCAGCTTTACCTTGGTGATATTGAGCGCCGTCGGCAGGCCTTCCTGCTCTATCATTTTCTTTATCACAGCGCCCTGCACGGAGCGGCCGTTGCGGCGTACGTCCAGGACCCAGGCGAAGTGGTTGGGCCCGACATAATCTATCTCGGTATCCTCCATGCGCGCACCCAGCAGGTCGCTAACGCCCTTGTGCATGGTAAGCGAGCCGTTACAGATCCCCACGGCCCTGATATCGTGGAAGCGCACCAGCGCCTCGGTAACTATGCCCGCCGGGTTGGTAAAATTCACCAACCAGGGGTCCTTGGCGCCGTAGCGCAGCAGGGCGTCGGCGATCTTGCGGATCTGCGGTATGGTGCGCAGGGCCTTGGAGAAACCGCCCACGCCGGTGGTCTCCTGGCCGATGATGCCGTACTTACGGCCGAGCTCCTCGTCGCGCCGGCGCGCGGCCATCATGCCCACCCTTATCTGCGGAACCACAATCTTGGCGCCCTTCACCGCCTCGTTGAGGCTGAGCGTGGCTTTGATGGCCAGCTTCGACTTGGACTTTTCAGCCAGCCGCCGGGTAAAGCCGTGCACGGCCTTCAGGCGCCCGGCGTCTATGTCCATCAGGCAGATTTCGGACACTTCCCCGTCCAGCCCGGAGTTAAGAATGTGGTCGATAAGGAGGGGGGTGTAGCTCGAACCCGCCCCTACGATAGCCAGTTTTGTCATGGTAAACCTCTAGACCGAAATTCACGCGGCGCGCTGTGATACACCGACGGCGCCAGTCAAACTTTATCAGTTTTTCAGCCCCCGGAGAAAGGGGAGAGCAGGGTGACCAAGTCGCCGTCGCGGATGGGTTCGTCCCATTCAACGAACCGGCCGTTGACCATGGCCTTGGAGATGTTGGTGGTGAGGGGAATCTTCTTGCTCGCCTCTATCTCGCGCAGCAGCTGGCGGGCCGTGGCGGCCTCGGTCTCGTAATCGTCGGTCTGCACCCCGCGGCGTTCGCCGACCAGGGCGAAATACTTCACCTTTATCTTCACTTGCCGCCCCCGTGCAGGTACATGAAGGCCTTCTCCGGAGTGATGGGCAGGGAAGGAAGGTCCCGGTCCGCGCGGGCGGCGCTCAGCGCGTCCGCCAGCGCCAGGTAGGCGCCTATGCCGTGCACGAAAGGCGGCTCGCCCACGGCCTTGGAATTACAGACGGCATAAGGATTCGTCGAGTCCTTAAGCAGGGTCACGTCGAAATGCGCCGGCAGGAACTTGATATCCGGCACCTTGTAGGCGCTCACGCCGGTCAGCACGCGGCCGTCGGGGGCGTAGCGGAGCTGCTCCATGGTGGCCCAGCCCATGCCTTGTATCACGGCGCCCTCTATCTGGCCGCGGTCTATGGCCGGGCTCAGGGATTCGCCTACATCCTGCACTATGTCCACGGCCTCTATGGTGTAGGTGCCGCGCACGGCGTCCAGCAGCACCTCGGTAAGGGAGGCGCCGTAGGCGTAATAAGCGAAGGGGCGGCCCTGTTCCTTCTCCATATCGTAATGCAGGTTCGGCGTGGCGTAGAAGGCGTGCTCGCCCAGGTCCACCCGGGCCCACTGCGCGTCTTTGGCCAGTTTGTTCCAGCCGAAGCCGGCAGGTTTTCCGGAAATCAATACTTCGCCGTCCTTTATCTCCACGGCGGCGGGCTCGGCCTTCAGCGCGCCGGCGGCGAAAGCGATAAGCCGGGCGCGCAGGCGCTCGCAGGCATACTTGGTGGCCATGCCGTTGAGGTCCGCGCCGGTGCTGGCCGAGGTGGGGGACGCGTTGGGAATGCGCGAGGTATTGGTGGTCTCCACGCGCACGCGCTCCAGCGGCACTCCCAGCGTGCGTGCGGCCACTATGCGCAGCTTGGCGTTCACGCCCTGGCCCATTTCCACGGCGCCGGTGCTCACCGCCACGCTGCCGTCCATGTAAATATGCACCAGCGAGCTCGCCTGGTTGAGCGCCGTCTGGGCGAAAGAGATGCCGAAGCAGACCGGCACCACGGCCAGGCCGCGCTTCTTGTCGGTGTGCGCCTTGTTATAGGCCTCCACGGCGGCGCGGCGGACCTTTATGCCGGCTTTCTCCTCCAGAGTTTCCCAGCAGCGGGCGGCGTTCACATCGGACAGTACCACGCCGTAGGGGAGTTTGTCGCCGTCGCGCAGCAGGTTGCGGCGCTTGAGCTCTTCGGGCTTCACGCCCAGCACGCCGGCCGCGCGGGTGATGGCCGCCTCTATGGCGAAGGTGCCCTGCGGCACGCCGAAACCGCGGAAGGCGTTGTTGGGGGGGATATTGGTGCGGCAACTCAGGCCGGTGACGCGGCTGTTGGGGATGCGGTAGGAGCCGCAGACGTGCAGGAAAGAGCGCCCCAGCACCGCGGTGGAGATGTCGGCGCAGGCGCCGGCATGCTGGTACAGCGTAATGTCATAGGCGAGGATATTGCCCTCGGCATCGAGGCCGAGCTTATAGTCGTACTCGTAGGCGTGGCGCTTGCCGGTGGTGGCTATGTCCTCGTTGCGCTCCAGCAGGAGCTTTACCGGGCGCTTCAAGAGGAAGGCCGCCATGGCTGGGGCCACTATCCAGACCGCGGTGGACTCTTTGCCGCCGAAGCCGCCGCCCAGGCGGCGGATGTCGAGCTCCACCTTGTGCATGGGTATGCCCAGCACTTCGGCCAGGTGGTGGTGGAAGGCGCCCGGCGACTGGGCGCTGGCGTAAACCTTTATGGTGTCATGCTCGCCGGGCACGGCCAGGGCGCGCTGAGTTTCGAAATAGAAATGCTCCTGCGCCCCGCTGGCCAGCCGTCCTTCGAAAATATGTTTGCATTTAGCGAAGGCGGCGTCCGGGTCGCCATGCACCTGCACGCGCTTCTTGCCGTGCAGCTGGCCGGCTGCGGCGGCCGCGCGCGGGTCCAGCATGGGCTCCAGTTTCTCTATATCGGCTTTGATGAGGGCCAGGGCCTTCTTGGCGTTGCGGCGGGTATCCGCTATCACCAGCGCTATGGGCTGGCCGATGTATTCCACGGCGTCCACGGCCAGCAGCGGCTGGTCTTTGAAAACATGGCCCACCTGGTTCAGTCCGGGCACGTCTTTATGTGTATAAACCGCGGCCACACCGGGCGCCGTGACAGCCTTGGAAATGTCCAGCGAGCGTATGCGGCCCTTGGCCACAGGCGAGGTGAAAAGCACCGCGTGCAGGCAGCCGGGCACCGGAATATCGTCCACGAACTGCGACGTGCCGCGCACGTGCATCAGCGTATCGTCGTTCCTCATGCGGCCTCCACGGGGGCGAGCGCCCTGCCATGGGCGAGCATCAGCTGGCCGAGCAGCAGCCGCTTGTACTCAGCCGAACCGCGTATGTCGTCTATGGGGGCGGCGGCGGCCAGGGCGGCCTTTGACAGGTCATTGAAGAAGGCGGCGTCCGGCTTGCGGCCGTTGAGTTTATCAAGGCCCGGCAGCAGCATGGGTACCGGGCCCACTCCGCCGGCGGAAACACGCAGGTCTTTCACCGCCCCGTCGGGTCCGGCGGTAAGGAGCAGAGCGGAATTGACCGCCGCGATGTCCAGCGTGGTCCTGTTGGAAACCTTTTCAAAGTGATAGCGGGCGCCGGAGGGGGGCAGCGGGACCATGATCTCGCTTACCAGCTCGCCGCAGGCCAGGTCCGTCTTCTTGTAGCCGAGAAAGAACTTATCGAGCGGCACCTCGCGCTTGCGGCCGCCTTCGCCGGTTATGACCAGGCGCGCGTCCAGCGCCAGCAGTATTATGGCCGCGTCGCCTATGGGCGAGGCGTTCACTATATTGCCGGCCAGGGTGGCCTTATTGCGCAGGATGGCGGAGGAATGCAGCAGCAGGTCGGCGGCCAGCGCCGGGAAATGCCGCCGCACTTCGGGGGAATTGCGGAAATCCTCTATGGTTGCGGCCCCGCCCACCCGCAGGAATTCCTTGTCCTCGCGCACATAGTCCAGGTCGCCGCGCCGGGAAAGGAAACAGAGCTCGCTTTCCAGCAGCTGCTCCGGCTTCTGCACGAACAGGTCGGTGCCGCCGGCCACGGTCACGGTGTTCTTGCCGCAGGGGACCGGGGCCGCGCCCAGGCCGGCGAGGCGGGCGGCGATATCGGTGAAATAGGCCGGCACCACTCCGGAGGAGATAAGGGCCGCGAGGCGCCGGTCGGGGGCTTTGTCTATGCCCTCCAGGGCCGCGCACAGCGCTTTCGCGGCGTTGCGGATAGAGGCGTAACCGGTGCAGCGGCAGATATTGCCGTCCAGCGCGGTCACGGCGTCGTCGTAGGCGAGGGTGGCGCTGCCCAGGGCGAAGCCGGTGAGCGACAACACTATGCCAGGAGTGCAGAAGCCGCATTGGGAGGCGCTGTGCTCCACTATCAGGCGCTGTGCCAGCGTCAGCGGTTCCCCGCCCAGGCCTTCCACGGTTACCACATGACGGCCGTCCGCGTCGCCCAGGGCCGTCAGGCAGGAGGCGCAGGCCTTGTAGGCCATGGTCCCGTCGGACTGCCGGGAGCCGAGCAGTACCGTGCAGGCGCCGCATTCTCCCTCGTGGCAGGCGTCCTTGGTGCCGGACAGGCAGGCGACGCCGCGGATGAATTCCAGCAGGGTCATGCCGGGGCGCTCTTCGGTGCGTATAGGTTTTTCGTTAAGTATGAAACTGGTCATAAAATCTCAGTGAACTGATCGCGCCGGCGGGTGATCAGGCCGGTTTCAGGAATTTGAATTCCCGTTTGTTGCAACAGGGGCAGGCCGGGTCGCGCGGGACTTCGGCCGTGGTGACCGTGCCGTTCCAGATGTCCAGGGTGTGCATGCGGCCCCAGTCCGCTCCGCCGCAGGCCAGCGCTTTGAGCGCCTGCGTTGTCTGCAGCGCCGCCACCCAGGCGGCGGCCGTGGACAGCACGCCGAACACGTCGGGCGGGGGCAGGCGCCCTTCGGGCGGGGGCAGGTCGAACAGGCAGCGCAGGCAGGGGCCGTGGCCGGGGCGTACCGCCATTACCATGCCGTCGGTGCCCAGCACGCCGCCGTAGATCCACGGCTTGCCGGCCTTCACCGCCGCCTCATTGATGAGAAAGCGGGTCTCGAAATTGTCGGTGGCGTCCAGTATCAGGTCCGCCTTGCCTATCAGCGGCTCTATGTTGGCGGCCGAAATGTCGGCGACTACCGGCTCGATGGCGATGCCGGAATTGATGGTGCGCAGGCGGCGCGCCGCGGCCTCCGCCTTGGGCGCCTGGGCGCGGAGATCCTGCTCGTCGTAGAGCAGCTGGGTCGCCATGTTAGGGGTCTGCACCGTGTCCCGGTCGGCCAGCAGCAGCCTGCCCACTCCGGCCCTGGCCAGAAAGGCGGCCTGCGCGCAGCCCAGGGAGCCGCAGCCTATTATCAGTACGGAACTTTGCTCTATCTTTTCCTGGCCGGCCCGGCCTATGAGCGAGAGCCTGGCGTGCCGCGCATAGCGCGCGCCGTCAGGAGCTTTTTCATGGGGGGGAATGCCGGTGGCCATAGGGTAAATCTATATGTGAACTATACTATTTTTCCCGATTCCACTTCTATTTGGGCCGGCCTCCCGGGCGCGAATGTGAGTGACGGTGTGCCTCCTGTGCGGGGAAGATTGTTTCTTTTGGGGTATTGACTTTTAGTGTAAATTCACGTATATTTAAACTAGTTGTCCAAGATTCTAGCCTAACAAGAGGATATATGCCTAAAAACATCCCGGAATGCGCCACACCCCTTAAGAACTTCCTGGAGATACCTTACGACGAACTGGAACAGCTCAACCTCGAGGCCGCCGACGCGGCTTTGCGCCTGGGCCCGGCTGAGCTGGAAAAAAAATACTGCGATTACCTCAAAAAAGAGAAGCGCCTGAAGGCCGTGACGGTCTGCTTCACGGATATCGAAGGCCGCTTCCACATGCTGGATTACGACAAACAGTATTTCCTCTCTTCCAATGACAATCTGACCTTCGACGGGTCTTCCATCCGCGGCTTTTCCGCGCAGAAAGAGTCCGACCTGCGGCTCGCGGTGGACTGGGGCAGCATAGTCTGGCTGCCGTCCGATGTGTTCGGGCCCGGCAAGGTGATAATGTTCGGGACCGTCCTTAACCGGGACCGCACCCCCTACGATTCCGACTTCCGCGCCCGGCTCAGTTCGCTCTCCACCGAAATGAAGAAGGGCAGGGGGCTTTCCGCCAACGTGGCGGCCGAGGTGGAGGGGTTCGTGGTGAAGGGCCTCAACGCCGAGCAGAGCTATAACGAGGTCGCCGGCTTCGAGCTGATCTCGAGCGGCGGCTACTTCCATTCCCTGCCCCTGGCCCCGCTCAAGATCTTCATAGACACCGCCGCCGAGGCGCAGCGGGCCATGGGGTTCCGCAACGAGAAGGACCACCCCGAGGTGGCCCCGTCGCAGTTCGAGCTGAACTTCTCGCACGCCGACGTGGTGCGGGCCTGCGACCTGGTGCAGCTCTACAAGCTGGTCTGCCGGCAGGTGGCCGCCAACATGGGCATGACCGCCACCTTCCTGCCCAAGCCTGTTTCCGGCGTGAACGGCAGCGGGATGCATCTGAACATCTCGTTCTCCAAGGGGGGGAAGAACATCTTCCACGACGCCAAGGGCGAGGACGGGCTGTCCAAGGCCGCCTGGGACGCGGTATCGCGCATCCTTAACCACGCCCAGGAACTGTCGCTGGTCCTGAACCCCAGCGTGAACGCCTACCGCCGGCTGGACCCGCATTTCGAGGCGCCCAACCAGATAAAGGTCTCGTCGGTGGACCGCGGCGCCATGATCCGCATCCCCGCCGGCAACGAGAAGTCGGCACGGCTGGAGATCCGCTCCGTGGCGCCGGACGCCAATCCTTACCTGGCCCTGTACGCCCTGGTCAAGACGGCGCTGGAAGGCCAGCCGCTCACCAAGGACGAAGGTAAGCGCGACCGGGTGCGTTTCCTGCCGGGCAATATCTACGACGCTATCCGCCTGTTCCGCGGCAGCGAGTTCGTGAAGAAGATAATGGGCGCCGACCCGCATGAGAAGTACGCGGCGCACAAGCAGGCCGCGGCCGACCGCAGCCCCAAGGAACTCGGCACCATAGTGAAGACCTCGGAGGTGCTGTTCCACCACGACGTGACCACGCAACGGCTCTGGCATAAGTTCTAGCCAGGCCGGCGCAAAAAAAGAAAAAGCCCGCGAGCGCGGGCTTTTTCACTTTAAGGGCGGAAAGGCTATTTCACTACCGGCAGGCCGGCCGCGGCCCAGGCGGTGATGCCGCCTTCTATGTCGTGGATGTCGGTAAAGCCCAGGTCCTTCATGATCAGCAGGGACGCGCCGGTGCGGCGGCCGCTGCGGCAATAGAGCAGGTACTTGGCGCCGCGGTCCAGTTTGGCCAGCTGTTCCTTGAAGTCGGGCGCGTAATAGTCCAGGACCAGGTGGGTGGGGGCGATGTAGCCGGCGGCGTGCTCCTCGGCGGTGCGGATGTCTATCACCACCGGGTTCTTGCTCTCTATGAAGTAGCGGGCCTCTTCCGGCTTTATGTTGACAGGGAAGTCGCAGTTGCCGGGCTTGGGCTGGGCTTCGGGCGCGGCCGGAACCGCCGCCGCCAGGTCCTTGAGGCTTGCGGGTTTGCCGCAGCCGGAAAAAAGCCCGGCGAAGTCGAAAGCGTAGGCGCCTGCCGCCGCGAAAATTATAACCAAAGCCGCGATAAAAGGTTTCATTGACCGCCTCCTAATATAAGGATATTTTATCAAAAATAGAACCTCCGCTTATGCCGGAAACTGGCGCGGCGGGGAATTTTTGTATCATATCCCTGAGCCCTTATGGACAACCAATACCGCCTGCCGCGCATCCTGGCCCTCGCGGCCCTCGTTTTTCACCTGTTCGAAGGCTTCGCCTTCATCAACTCGGCCTCTCCTACCTACGACGAGCCCGTGCACCTGGCCAGCGGCTATTCTTACCTGGCCACTGGGCGCTACGCCATGAACATCATGGACCATCCGCCGCTGTCCGAGATGCTCTCCGCCCTGCCGCTGCTCTCCCTGCGCCCCCAGGCCTTCACCGGGCATCCTTATTTCGCGTCCCGCATGCCGTACCATTACGGCGACCTGTTCCTGTTCCATAATTCAGTGGGGCCGGCGCGGCTTCTTAACTCCGCCAGGCGCTTTACTTTCCTGCTCTGGACCGCGCTGCTGGCCTGGTTCCTCTGGCTGTTCGCCTCGCGGCTGGAATCGCCGGCCGCCGGCTGGCTGGCCCTGGCCGTTTTCGGCCTGATGCCGGCGTTCATCTCCAACGACGCCCTGATCACCACCGACTCGGCCGCGGCCGTATTTTATTTCGCCTCTTTCGCCCTGGCCTGGCGTTTCACCTCGCTGGCGCCGGTGGAAAAGGAAGGGCGGGGCCGCAAGGTGCTGGCCTATCTGGACGCCGGTAAACTGGCGCTCTGGGCGGCGCTGGCCGGGCTCGCGGCGGGCCTCGCCATGGTCTCCAAGTTCAGCATGTTCATCATACCGCCGCTGGTGGCGGCCTTCTGGATCGGCGACAACCTGCGCTGGCCCAGGCTAAAGTTTTCCCGGCTGCTCGCCTATCTCGCCCTCTATTTCGCGGTCTGCCTGCTGACCGTGCTGCTGGTGTATAAACTGGATATCGCCCTGTATTTCGACGGCCTTTCCGAAACCCTGCGGCGCCTGGACAAGGGCCGGTCTTCCTTCGCCATGGGCCGCTACGCGCTGGAAGGCGTGTGGTGGTATTTCCCGGCCGCGCTGGCGGTCAAAACGCCGCTGCTGGTCCTCTTCGGGGCCGCCGCCGGCGTCTGGCTGGCGCTGAAGAATTTCCGCAAGGACTACCTGTGGCTGCTCCTGCCGCCGGCGGTCTATTTCGCGGTCTCGCTCAACGCCAAGGTGCAGATCGGCTACCGGCATATCCTGCCCGTGATGCCGTTCATGGCCGTGCTGGCCGGCCTCGCGCTCGCGCGCCTGCTGCGGGTGAACAAGGGCGCGTGGCTGGTAGGCGGCCTGCTGGCGCTGACCGCCGTTTCGGTCGGGCGGGCGCATCCTTTCCACCTGGCCTATTTCAACGAACTGGCCGGCGGGCCGGCCAACGGCTACAAGCTTTTCGTGGATTCCAACCTAGATTGGGGGCAGGACCTGGGCGGGGTGGCGGAACATCTCAGGGGCAGGGGCAACCCGCCCGTCATCCTCGCCTACTTCGGTGTGGCCAGGCCCGAAAGCTACGGCATGGGCTATGTGCCGCTGGGGATAGTCTCCAACGTGGAACTGACCGGCACCGGCGCGGACGTCTGCTCCATGAAAGAAACTTTGCTGGCGGTTTCCGCCACCAACCTGCAGGGCACCTATTACTCGGACAAGACGACCTTCGCCTGGCTTAAGGCCCGCCAGCCCGTCTTTACTGCGGGCTATTCCATCTTCCTGTACGATCTGACCGGGGATAAGGACGGGCTGGAGAAACTGGCTGCCTTGTTCGACCGGGAAGGCCGCAACGCCGAGGCGGACTGCCTTTACGCCCGGGCAGGCAAGTAAGCATCCCTTTATGACGATAAAAACACTGGTCCTGACGCTGCTCGCGCTGCTCGGCGCCGTCCACGCCGGCGCGGAGGAGTTCACCCCCAAGGCTTATATGAAGGCCGTAATGACTGCCTCGCCGTCGCTTAAAAGGGCCGAGCAGACTTTCCTGAAGGCTGAGGCGGATTACCGCGCCGCGCTGCTGGACGCGGCGCTGCCTTCCTTTAACTTCTCGATGGCGGACTCGTTCTACGACCAGGACAGGCACAACCTGCATTTCGACAAGGGCGACGCGACCTCGGTCCTTTCCGCCTCGCTGAACCTCTACGACTCGGCCTCCAGTCCGCTTTCCAGGATAAAGACCGCGAGGCTGAGCTACGAGAGCGCCCGGCTGACGCTGCTGAACGCCAAGCAGGCCGAGGCCTTGAAAGCTCTTAGGCGCTTCTACGACCTCTATTCCGCCCAGCGCAAGATAGAGATAGCGCGCAACAACCTGGCCTCCCGCGAGCGGCAATACAAGGACACTAACGAGCAGTTCGAGTCGGGTACGCGCAGCAAGATAGAGGTTACGCAGAGCGAGGGCGACAAACTGCAGAGCGAGCTGGCGCTGGCGCAGGCCGAGGTCTCGGCGGCGAAAGCGCTGATGTCCTTTAACGAATTGATAGACGCCGATCCCGACGCTCCGCAGGGGGTGCAGCTTACCAGCGCGGCGGTGGAGGTGAAGCTGCCCCTGCCCCGCGCGGACGTGGCCCGTGCGCTGGAGAATAATTACGGGCTGCGCCTCAGGCGCTCCGCCCTTGAGAGGACCGGGATAACCGTGCGCAACGCGCTGCGTTCGGACCTGCCCCGCCTGAAGGTGGACGCCGACTGGAACAAGTACAACACCGGGATCTTCGGCACCCGCGGCGGGGCCTGGCGGGAGGGGCAGACCTACGGCGTCGGCGCGACGCTCAATTTCCCTTTCGGTTTCCTCGGGGCCCAGAACCTGCTGGACGCCGGGGGACAGAAGGCGTCGCTTAAGGCGGCGGAGCTGGAACTGGAAGACGCGGTCAGGGCGCTGAAGACCGAGGTGCTGACCAGACAGAAGGACATAGAGCTGCAGGTGAAGTCCAAGCAGCTGCTCGAGTTCCAGGTGAAGGCCCTTAAGGCCACCACGGACAACCTGCTTTCGGAGTACTCGCTGGGGGGGGCTTCCTCCCTGCAACTGGACAGTTCCCAGACCAAGTACCTCGACGCCAGTAACAGCCAGATCGCGGCCGTCAACGACCTGGACCTGGCGCTGGCCGCCTACAGGGCCCTGCTGGGCGAGCCTATCTGGGAGTAACGGGAGAGATTATGAAACATTTGGCGAAACGTTCGGTGTGGATGGCTGCGCTCGTCCTGACCTCGGCGCTGACCTTCGCCGGCTATACCCGGTACAAGAAGATGCTGGTGCGCCAGGACCTGGCGGACTTCATCAAGACGGCCGAAAGGGGGGACCTGAAGCTGGACCTGCAGGAGGCCGGCGAACTGGTGTCCCGCGACGCGGTGGACGTCTTCCCTCCTGGCCGCGGCTTTATAGTGGAAGTGCTGCGCAAAGAAGGGGAGTACGTCGCGAAAGGCGACAAGATCATGATGTTCAAGGGCGGAGAGCGCATGGAATCCGACCAGTACGTGCCGGTTCCGGTGACGGCCACCCGCGACGGCCTGCTGACCCGCTGCGTGAGCCGCAATTATTACGGCGGCGCGGACGAGGAGATACGCGCGGGCAAGCGCATAGACGCGGCGTCCACTTGTGTCACGCGCATAGTGGACATGCGGACGCTGGCCGTGAACCTGAAGATCAGCGAGGTGGACATCTTCAAGCTGAAGCGCGGGATGCCGGTCACGGTCACCTTCACGGCCATACCCGGAGAGAAGTTCGCGGGCCGCATAGATGTGATTGCGCCCACGGCCGACACCAAGAACAGCCCCTGGGGCAACAGCAGCCGCGTGTTCCGCGTGGTGATCACGCTCGACCGTACCAGCCAGAAGATGCGCGTCGGCATGAGCGCCGTGGTGACGGCCAACCTGAACGCCAAGAAGGACGTACTGAAGGCGCCTATAGAGACCCTTTTCCAGGAAAGCCTGAACTACTACGTTTACCGCCAGAAGGACGGTTACGACTACGAGAAGGTGCAGGTCTTCCCCGGCCTGCGCTCCGAGACGGAGGTGGAGCTGGCCGGCGCCGTTAAGCCCGGGGACAAACTGTTCACCGCGGCCCCGGAGTCGCTGAAATGACGATAAGCTGCAAGGACCTCGCCAAGGTCTATGAGGGCGGCAAGGAAGGCTGGCCGGCCCTGCGGGGTGTGACCTTCGACATAAAACCGGGAGAGTTCGTGGCGGTGACCGGGCCGTCCGGCTGCGGCAAATCCACACTGCTCAATATCCTGGGTCTGCTGGACGAGCCCAGCGGCGGCAGCTACCGCCTCCGCGGCCGGGACACCGGCGCCATGTCCGACGCCGAACGCTCGCTGGCTCGCCGCGACGGTATCGGCTTCGTTTTCCAGAGCTTCCACCTGCTAAACCGGCTCACCGCGGCCGAGAACGTCGGATTGCCGCTGCTTTACGCCGGAGTGGAGCGGGAGCCCATGCGCGAGCGGGCGCACGGATTGCTGGGGCGCGTGGGCCTGCAGGGGAAGGAGCGCAAGACGCCCCTGGAACTGTCCGGCGGCGAAAGGCAGCGCGTGGCCATAGCGCGGGCGCTCGCCAATTCCCCTGAGATCATCCTGGCCGACGAGCCTACAGGCAACCTGGACTCGGCCTCCAGCCGGGAGATACTGGATATCCTGTTCGGCCTCAACGCGGAGGGCATCACGGTGGTCATGGTCACGCACGACCGCGAGCTGGCCGCCCGGGCCGGCCGCAACCTCCGTATGCGCGACGGGAGGCTGGAGGCATGACCAGGGCCCTGTTGAACGCGGTCCGCACCGGCGGTGCGGAGATCTGGGCGCATAAGACGCGCTCGGTGCTGAGCTTTCTGGCCATCGCGGTGGGCTCGGTGGTCTTCATAGACGCGTTTTCGGCCATCTTCCATACCTATGAACGCCTGGAACAGCAGCGGGAATTCTCCGGCCTGGCCCGTATGCGGATAATCCAGAACCAGGCCGCCAGCTATTCCTCCCCGGACGACTACGTTGAACCCCCGACGTTCGGTTACGAAGAGCTCAAAAAACTGCGCGCGCAGGCGCCGGAGTTCTATATGGTCTCCGGCGAGGCCCGCTCCTGGCGCAACGTGATGGAATACGGGGGGGAGCGCGTGGTGGCCTCGGTGGCCGGCGTGACCCCGGAATGGATGAAGCGGGATTTCGGTTATACCCTGCGGGGCCGCTTCTTCAACTGGCACGACATGGAGGATAAGTTGCGCGTCTGCGTGCTGATACGCAAGGCGCCGCCGCCGCCGGGTGAGAAGATCTACCGGAAGGTCTACAGCAACACCAACGCCTTCGACACGCTGGTCACGCACCAGGACCTGCTGGGCAAGGCGGTCAGTATAGACGGCATAACTTTCACCGTCATCGGGGTGGCGGAGGAATTCCCGCAGTCCAGGCGCATGCAGGGTTTCAGCGGCTGGCGCGAGCAGACCAAGGTGCTGATCCCGGTGACCACCGGCGCCAACTACGGCATAGTGCGCGGCGGCGGCCAGCTGGAGGTCAGCATTGACTCCGGCGACGAGGCGGCCTTCGACGACGCGCAGCGCAAGGTGAACAACTTCCTGAAGATCAATTTCGGCGACGGAGATTTCTTCGTGGTGGAGAACCAGCTGGAGGAGATCCGCAAGAACATGGCCGCCCGCCTGAAGGACGCCCTGGTCACTATCTCCCTGGGGATGCTCGCGTTCATAGCCGGCGGCATAGGCATCATGAACGTAACGCTGGCCACGGTGTTCTCCCGCACCAAGGAGATAGGCGTACGCCGCGCCATAGGCGCCAGCCGCAGCGACATCATGCTGCAGTTCATCGTGGAGGCGGTGCTTTTAGGACTGACCGGCGGGGTGCTCGGCTCAGTGCTCGGCTACCTGTGGGGGGTTCCGCTGAAGGTGATACTCGGCATGGGCGCCAGCCCTATCAAGCCGTGGATGCCGCTCATCTCCATACTTATCGCGGCCGTCACGGCCTTCGCTTTCGCTATTTATCCGGCCTGGGTGGCCGCCGGCCTCAAGCCCGCGGACGCGCTGCGCGCGGAGTAGCGGGGAAGGGGTTCAGCGGTAGAGGTCGGCCAGGAAGGCGAGCTTGAATTCGCGGATGGTGAGCAGGAGCAGGCCGGCGATCACTCCTATGTCCAGGAGCAGGCGCCCGTCGGAGTCTTCCGACCCGACCGGGCGCTCGTTGAGGCGTATGAGCATGCGGGCCAGATAGACGCCGGACCCCGCCACGGCCGCCAGGCCCAGCAGGAAGGCTTTCCAGTCGTTCACCGTTTCCATAGTTAAAACTATACCAAATTGGACTTGGCGCGCCGGCGGAAAAAAAGCGGCCGGGCGCTAAGCCCGGCCGCCTGTCTTGCCGCTGGCGGCTAGTTCTCCGGTTCGAATTCCTCTTTGCCGGCCCCGCAGACGGGGCAGACCCACGCCTCGGGAACTTTTTCCCAGGGGGTGCCGGGGGGGACGTTATTGTCGGGGTCGCCCACGGCGGGATCGTACACGTAGCCGCAAAGTTTGCAGACTTGTTTTTTCATTAGGTTCTCCTCGGGTTACGCTTTCCAGAGGCCGTGCAGGTTGCAGTATTCCCGCGCCTCGAGAGTCTTGGGCTGGAAGCAGAGGCAGAACGTCGCCTCGGCGGGCTGGCCCGGCTTCAGGTATTCCCTGAAGACCTTGCCGTCGGCCACCAGCTCGATCCATTCTATGAAATGCTTCTCTTCCATGGGGTGCGGCACGCCGCCCACCTTCACCTTCACGCCTTTCTCCGTCTTCTCTATCACGGGCACGTGCTTTTCCTTGGACGCGTCCACGGTGTTCTCGAACATGGGCTTCATGTCGGCGCCGCAGCAGACCAGCACGCCGGGGCCGCCGTGGAGCACTTCCACGATGTTGCCGCAGGCTTCGCATTTGTAAACTTCCCTTCTTTCAGCCATAGTCGTTTCCTCCTTAACCTTTAAACCAGCGCCCTGAGGGCGGTCAGAACCTCGTCGTAATTAGGTTCTTTCGTGACTTCGGGGACTATCTGCGCGTACTTCACTATGCCGTCCTTGTCCACTATGAACACGGCGCGGGCCAGCAGGCGCAGGTCCTTTATCAGCACGCCCCAGGTCTTGCCGAAATCGGCTTTCTGATAGTCCGAGAACGTGCGCACGGCCTTTACCCCGGCCGCTCCGCACCAGCGCTTCTGGGCGAAGGGCAGGTCCATGCTGACCACGAGCACTCCCACGTCGGGGCCGAGGGCCTCGGCTTCCTTGTTGAAGCGGCGCGTCTCCAGGTCGCAGACCGGCGTGTCCAGCGAAGGCACCGCGATGACCACGGCGACCTTGCCGCCGTAGGTGCGGGAGAACTTCATGGGCAGCATGTCGTTGTCCGTCACCTTGAAGTCGGGGGCGGGCGTGCCGGGCTTCAGCTCGTCGCCGGCCAGGGCCATGGGCCGGCCCTGCATGGTGACGGTGCGCTTTACGGTCTCTTTCTTTACTTCTTCGTTTATATTCTCGTCCATGATGGTTTACCAGTTCTCCGTCAGCAGTTCGAAATACGCTTTGGGGTGGGCGCAGGCCGGGCAGGCCTCGGGGGCGGCCTCGCCCTCGTGGGTGTAGCCGCAGTTGATGCAGCGCCAGGTGACCTTCTTGCCCTTCTTGAAGACCTTGCCTTCTTCGAGGTTCTTCAGGAAGCCGCGGTAGCGGGCCTCATGGTACTTTTCGGCCACGGAGACCGCTTCGAAGGTCTTGGCGACGGGCTCGAAGCCCTCTTCGCGAGCGGTCTTGGCGAACTCGGGGTACATGTGGCCCCATTCGTGCTTTTCGCCGTCGGCCGCGGCCTTAAGGTTGGTCTTGGTGTCGCCGATGCAGCCGGCGGGGAAGGTGGCGGTTATCTGGAGGTCGCCGCCCTCGAGGAACTTGAAGAAGCGCTTGGCGTGCTCCTTCTCCTGGTCGGCGGTCTCTTCGAAAGCTTTCGCTATCTGCACGTAGCCCTCTTTCCTGGCCGCGCCCGCGAAATAGGTGTAGCGGTTGCGGGCCTGCGATTCGCCGGCGAAAGAGGCGAGCAGATTCTGTTCGGTCTTGGAACCTTTTATCTTCATTTTTCCTCCTGGTAGAATACGTGAGGGCCGCTGCCGGGCCCCACCGGCAGTAATAGAGAGTGATATTATTTTACCAATTTAATCAGGTATTGTTGCCCCTGATCCCCGCCCGGGTAAGGGCGAAATCGTATTTTACCGGGTCCGCCGGCTCGATGCGCGAGAAGAAGGCGGTTATCTCCACGGCCGTCTTCATGGAAGTGTCCTTGCGTTTCGTTATGCCCATGCCCATGGAAACCTGGCGCATGTGGGTGTCCAGCGGGATGATGAGTTTGGAGGGGGAGACGCCTTTCCAGACGCCCGGGTCCACGGAGTCGTTGCGCACCATCCAGCGCAGGAACAGGTTGACGCGTTTGAAGGAACTTTTGAGTTCGGTGCACGGCGTCAGTGTGGGGGCGCAGGCCTGCGTGTTGAAGGCGTCTATGAAGCGGTAAAGCGCCGCCTCCACGGTGGGTTCCTTGGGATCGTAACCGTTCAGGAAAAGTTTTTCGAGGGAGCCGTGCTCGTTCATGGCTCTTTTTATATTCAGGAGGAACACGGCCATTTCCGCGCCGGTGGTAAAGCGGTGCTTGAAACGGGCCAGGCCCTTCTTTATCTCCGCCGGCGGCGTGCGCTTTAACCAAGCCGAGGGGGACTTGCCCATGGGGGCCAGCACCTTCTCCACGCTTTTGAGTATCTGCGTCACGTTGCCGTAGGCGAGGCAGGCGGCTATGAGGCCGACCACTTCCCGGTCGGCGGCGCTTTTATAGCGCCAGACGAACTCCAGCGGGTCCGGGTGGATGTACTCCGGCCGGTTCATGGCCTTGTAGGTCTTTTCCAGGAAATCTTTTGTGGGGAGCATGGTGTTATTATAGGAAAATAGGGACAGACACCTGTTTTCCTAATAATATAATTAGGGCGGAGGTATAAAATAGGTGTCTGTCCCTATTTTATGTAAAGAGCGGGGCCAAGGTCTCTCCTCCTTGGCCCCGCCCGGTACTGATCTTTACGCGTGCGCTTTGGCGCCCAGGATGGCCTCCAGGTCCTTAGCGGCGGTGGTGGTAGGCATGATGTTGAACTTCTCTATCAGCACCTTCAGCACGGCCGGGGTTACGAAGGCTGGCAGCGTGGGGCCGAGGCGGATGTTCTTGATGCCGAGGTGCAGCAGCGTCAGCAGGATGCAGACGGCCTTCTGCTCGTACCAGGAGAGGATCAGCGAGAGCGGCAGGTCGTTCACGCCCACGTTGAAGGCTTTGGAGAGCGCTATGGCCACCTGGATGGCCGAGTAGGCGTCGTTGCACTGGCCCATGTCGAGCAGGCGCGGGATGCCGCCGATGTCGCCGAACTCCATCTTGTTGAAGCGGAACTTGCCGCAGGCGAGCGTCAGCACCACGGTGTCCTTCGGGGCCTGCTCGGCGAACTCGGTGTAGTAGTTGCGGCCGGGTTTGGCCCCGTCGCAACCGCCGACGAGGAAGAAGTGCTTCAGCTGCCCCGCCTTTACCGCGTCTATGACCTTGCCGGCCACGCCCATCACGGTGTTGTGGCCGAAGCCCACCAAGATGGTCTTGGGGTCGCCGTCCTCGGTGAACCCGGGGGCCTTGAGCGCGGCTTCCACGGCCGGGCCGAAGTCGCCGTTCTTGAGGTGCGTAACGCCGGGCCATTCCACCAGGCCGGTGGTGAAGATGCGGGCCTTGTAGCCGTCCAGCGGCTTCTGTATGCAGTTGGTGGTCATCACCACGGAGCCGGGGAAGACGTTGAATTCCTTCTGCTGGTCCTGCCAGGCGCCGCCGTAGTTGCCGGCCAGGTGCTTGTACTTCTTCAGGCCGGGGTAGCCGTGGGCGGGGAGCATTTCTCCGTGGGTGTACACGTTCACGCCCTTGCCCTCGGTCTGCTTAAGGATGTTCTCGAGGTCCTTGAGGTCGTGGCCGCTTACCAGCAGGGCCTTGCCCTTGAGGGGATTGATGCGCACGGGGGTGGGGACGGGGTGGCCGTAGGCGGTGGTGTTGGCTTTGTCGAGCAGCTCCATCACGCGCAGGTTCACCTCGCCGCATTTCATGTTGTAGCCGACGAGTTCGTCCACCGTGGGGTTGGGTTTCGTGAGGAAGTCCAGCGCCTCGTGGATGAAGGCGTAGACCTTCTCGTCTTCCTGGCCGAGGATGAGCGCGTGGTCCGCGTAGGCGGCCATCCCCTTGAGGCCGTAGGTGAGCAGTTCCTGCAGGCCGGCGGCGTCGTCGCCGAGCGCCTTCTGGCGGGCCTGGATGCCCTTCTCGGGGGCCTCGGCCAGCAGGGCCTTGTAATCGGAGGGGGCGGTCCAGGCGGCCGGGCCGTCCAGCTTGGGGTTGCCGGCCAGGGCGCGGGCCTTGGCTTTAATTTCCTGCCCTTTCTGTATCTGCTGCGCTATGTTCTTGGGGTCGAAATTCACGTTGGTGACGGTGGTGAACAGGGCTTCCACCACGAACACGTCTATGGCGCGGTCGCGCTTGCCGGCCTTGGCGGCCTGGTGCGCGTACTGGCTTATGCCCTTGGCCTGCCAGAGCAGGAGGTCCTGCATCTTGGCCGTCTCGGGGTCCTTGCCGCAAACGCCAACGGTGGCGCAGCCCTTGCCGCCCGCCGCCTGCTCGCACTGGTAACAGAACATATTGTCGCTCATTATTTATCTCCTTATATATACCGAGTTTAAATCACTTCCGCTTGGAAAACTCCGAAATTTTGCCGTCCAGTACCGCGTCGAAGCGCCTGTTGGTATCCTCCAGGAAGCGGCCGAACATGCAGTCCTTGTGGCGGCACACCTTGGCGCCCATCAGGCAGGCGTGCAGTTTTACCGGGCCGTCAATGGCCGTCATGAAATCGCGTACGGTGGCCTTTTTCCCGGAGGGGGAAAGGGTGAAGCCGCCTTTGGGGCCGCGTACCGGGACTACCAGACCGGAGCGGGTCAGCTGCTGCAGCACCTTGGACAGGTGGTTATAGGAAACGCCCAGGGCTTTGGCTATTTCCTGCGCGGAGCGCAGGCCGGGGCGCCCGGCCAGATAGTCCGCGGCGTGCAGGGCTATGGCGGCGGCTTCCGAGATCTTGAGTATGGTCTGCATGTCCGTGGCGGCTCCTTAAATGGTATTGTGGTATAACTATACCAATATATCCGGAAAGTGTCAAGGGCCTTTTGACCCGCTAAAAAAGCGTATTGCCCTGTTTTTGCCGTTCCCCGTCTGGCGGCGCGCGCCGGATTTGTGCCTCGGGATTTAAAATCGTAGAATATCCGTGCTGTAATACTTCCAATTCCCGGTTAAGAGGTGCGTATGCTTAAAGCAGCCATCGTCATGGGAAGCGATTCTGACCTGGGAGTATTGTCGGCTGCCGCCAAGGTCCTCGAACAGTTCAAAGTTCCCTTCGAAATAAAGATACTTTCCGCCCACCGCACCACGCGGGAGGCGCTCGCTTTCGTTTCCTCGGCCGAAAAGAACGGCTTCGGGGTGGTCATAGCCGGGGCCGGGGGGGCCGCGCACCTGCCGGGCGTGCTGGCCGCCGCCACCGCGCTGCCGGTCATAGGCGTGCCGGTGAACGCCACGCCGCTGGGCGGCCTGGACGCGCTGCTTTCCATAGCGCAGATGCCGGCCGGCATCCCGGTGGCCACCGTGGCCGTGAACGGCGCCAGGAACGCCGGGCTCCTGGCCGTGCAGATCCTGGCGGTGGGAGAGAGATCGCTCCGGGCCAAATTTAAAGCGTATCGCGGGGCCATGAAGAAGGAAGTGCTCGCCAAGAACGCCCGCCTCGGCAAGATAGGATTTGTTAAGTACCTGAAAGCCATGAAGTAGCAGTCAGCTGTTGCGCGGGCCGGCAGTCTACCGAAAGGAGATGCGCATGCTTGAGCTGAAGTTGATGCATAAGGGGAAAGTCAGGGACTTGTATTCCGCCGGGGAGAAGTATCTCCTCATAGTTTCATCCGACCGTATTTCCGCCTTCGATTTCATCCTGCCCACGCCCGTCCCCGGCAAGGGCGCCCTCCTCAATAAGATAAGCAAGTTCTGGTTCGACCGGACCGGCCATATAATAAAAAACCATATCGTCTCCACGGAGATAGAGGATATCCGCGGCCGTGTTTCGGCCCCGGCCGGCTTCGACTGGGAGTACATGCGCGGCCGGGCCATGCTGGTGCACCGCGCCAAACGCGTGGATTTCGAATGCGTGGTGCGCGGGTATATCACCGGCTCGGGCTGGAAGGAATACCTGAAACAGGGCAGCGTCTGCGGCCTGAAGCTGCCCGCGGGGCTTAAAGAGGCCCAGAAGCTGCCCGAGCCGCTGTTCACGCCCACCACCAAGGCCGACCAGGGCCACGACGAGAACGTGACCTTCGAGACCATGGCCGCCGCGCTGGCGCCGGGCCTGGCCCTTACTATAAAGGAGACTAGCCTCGCCCTCTATAAATTCGCGGCGGAGCACCTGGAACGGCGCGGCATCCTGCTGGCCGACACCAAGTTGGAGTTCGGCCTGCTGGACGGCGAACTGATCCTCATAGACGAGGCGCTGACCCCGGATTCCTCGCGCTTCTGGGACGCCGCCAGGTATAAAACGGGGACCAGCCCCGCGAGTTACGACAAGCAGTACGTCCGGGACTGGCTGGAGGGGAGCGGCTGGGACAAGAAGTCCGCCCCGCCCGGGCTGCCCGAGGAAGTAGTGCAGGGCACCCTCGAAAAATACGAGGAGGCCCTGCAAAAAATAACCGAAGCCGGGTGAAGTGCCGCCCGGCTTCTTCTTTTATCCCGAATTCTGCGTTCGCAGAATTCCACGGAAGCCGGAGGCTGACGGGTCGAGGACAAGCGCTATGCGCGACAGTCCAAGAGGGTGTATGCCGCACGCAGTGCCCGAGCTATGCGAGGGAAAAGTCCCATCGGGAACTTTTCGGCGATATTAGGGAGACAGCATGATAATCGAGATACGGACCAAAGAGAAATACGCGAAAAACGAGGAGGCCGGTTTCATAGGCCGCATGGCGCACGCCGGGCTTAAGGTGAAGGCCGCGCGGCTTTCGCGCCTCTACCGGGTGGAGGCGCCTTTCAGCCGGGCCGAGTTCGGCCGGCTGGGCGCCGACCTGCTGACCGACAAGATAACGGAACATTACTCGCTCTCGCAATGGCGGCCGGGTCTCAAAAAGGCCTGGCGGGTGGAGGTCTGGCTGAAAGACTCCGTCACCGACGTGGTGGGGGAAAGCGTGAAGGGAGCCATAGCGGACATGCTCGGCAAGGAGCCGGAAACCGTCAGGTTCGGGCACGCCTACTACGTGGCGTGCGAGTCGGAGGTTAAGCTCAGGCACGCCGTGGCCAGGACACTGGTCAACGAGACGGTCAATAAGTTCAGGATCGGGAAAATATGAAAGATAAACTCGCCAATTTTAATTCGCTGCCTAAAAAAGAACTGGAAGCCCTGGACCGGGCGGCCGGTTGGTCGCTTAACTTAACGGAACTCTCCGAGGTGCAGCGGCAATTCCGCAAAATGGGCCGCCAGCCTGCGCGGGGCGAGCTGGAGACCATAGCCCAGACCTGGTCCGAGCACTGCAAGCACAAAACTTTTTCCGGGCCGGTGATTTTTCGGGCCGGCGCGAAGGTGAAACGCTACAAGAACCTGTTCAAGGAGACCATCGTAAAGGCCACCCGGTCGCTGAACAGAAAATGGTGCCTTTCCGTCTTCACCGACAACGCCGGCATAGTGGAATTCGGCAAGACCGGGAAATGGGGCCTGGCCTTCAAGGCGGAGACGCATAACCATCCCTGCGCGGTGGAGCCCTACGGCGGCGCCGAGACCGGCGTGGGCGGCGTGATCCGCGACATTTTGGGCGTAGGCCTGGGCGCCAAGCCCGTGCTGAACACCGACACTTTCTGTTTCGGACGGCTGGACACTAAGAAGCGGCTGCCCAAGAACGCCCTGGCGCCGGGGCGGGTGATGCGCGGCGTGGTGGAGGGGGTACGCGACTACGGCAACCGCATAGGCATCCCCACGGCGGCCGGCGGCCTCTATTTCGACGACGGCTACCTTTTGAACCCGCTGGTCTATGTGGGCTGCGCCGGGCTGATACCGGTGGATAAGATAGGAAAACGCGTGATCCCCGGGGACTTGATAGTCTCAATAGGCGGCCGCACCGGCCGCGACGGCATACACGGCGCCACTTTCTCCTCGGCCAACATAGACGAAGAGACCACCGCCTCCGCGGTGCAGATAGGCCACGCGGTGAACGAGAAGAAGGCGCTGGACGTACTGATGCGCGCCCGCGACCTGGGCCTCTATAACGCGGTAACCGACTGCGGCGCGGGCGGGTTCTCGTCGGCCATAGGCGAGCTCGGTTCGGAGACCGGCGCTCGCGTGCGGCTGGATAAAGCCCTTTTGAAGGATACCCGCATAGAGCCGTGGGAGATCTGGGTGTCCGAGTCGCAGGAGCGCATGATCCTTTCGGTGCCCAAGGCGAAACTCAGGCGGCTGGCGGCCATACTGGACGCCGAGAACTGCGAGTATTGCGTGCTGGGGGAATTCCCCGGAGACGGGCGCCTGTTGGTGACGCACGGCGAAGAACGGATAGTCGACCTGCCCATGGCTTTCCTGCACGGCGGCGTGCCTAACTTCGAAAAGCCGGCCGAGGCGCGCAAGGTCAAGATCTCATGCAAACCTCCGGCCGCGCCGAAGGGCGGTTACGCCAAAGTCCTCGCGGACCTGCTGGCGCATCCCAACGTCTGCTCGCGGCACTCGGTGATAACCCAGTACGACCACGAGGTGCAGGGCGGCACCGTGGGCAAGCCCTTACAGGGCAGGTACGGCGACGGGCCCGGCGACGCCGCCGTGATCTGGCCGCAGGCCGCCACGCTGGACCTCAAAGACTTTTCCGGCTTCGCCGTGGCTCACGGTTTCGCCCCGGCAGTGGGGCGCATAGACCCTTACCAGATGGCCCTGCACTCCATAGACGAGGCGGTGCGCAACCTCCTCTGCTCGGGGGCGGATATTTCCCGCACCGCCATACTGGACAACTTCTGCGCCGCCAGCCCCCGCGACCCGCGGGTGATGGGCGACCTGGTGCTGGCCGCCGAGGGCTGCTACGACGGAGCCATGGCCTACGGGGCGCCGTTCATCTCCGGCAAGGACAGCTTCTATAACCAGTCCCGGGACGCCGACGGGAAAGAATACCCGATACCGATATCCCTCCTTATCTCCGCCACCGCCCCGGTGGAGGACGTGCGCCGGTCCGTTACCATGAACTTCAAGGAGCCGGGTAACCCGGTGTTCCTGGCCGGGGTCTCCCTGCGCGGCATGGGCGGCGCGGTTTACGGCGAGATCATCGCCTGCGCGAATAACGCGGTGGCGCCCCTGGACATGAAGGCCGCGGTGAAGCTCTATTCGGCCATAGCGCGGGCCATGCGCTCAGGCTGTGTAGTAGCCGCCCACGACGTGTCCCAGGGCGGCCTGGCCGTGACGCTAGCCGAAATGGCCTTCTCCGGAGGGCTCGGCGCCGAGCTGGACCTCACCGGCGCCTCCCGCGAGGACGGGCTTACGCCGGTGGAACTCCTCTTCGGTGAAAGCCCCGCGCGGCTGGTGCTGGAAGTGGACAAGAGCAGGGAGACCGAGTTCCTGCGGCTGGTAAAAGGGCTGCCCGTGGCTGAGATAGGCCGCGTGAACGAGGAACCGGAGCTTTCGGTGCACGACGGGGGGGAGGCGCTCTTCTCCTCAGATATCGGCGCGCTTAAGGCCAGCTGGAAGAAGGAACTGATATGAAAAGACCCAAAGCCATAGTGCTGCGCGGCACGGCCACCAACTGCGACATAGAAACGGCCAATTCCTTCAGGTACACGGGGGCCGAACCGGAGCTGGTGCATATCAACCAGCTCCTGGCCGGCGAAAAGAAGGTGCTGGATTACGACCTCATGGCCTTTCCCGGCGGTTTTTCCTACGGCGACGACATTTCCGCCGGCAAGATCTACGCCGTGAAGATGGCTAAACTCGCCAAAGACTTCGAAAGGTTCATAAAAGACCGCCGGCCGGTGATAGGCATCTGCAACGGCTTCCAGATCCTGGTGAAGACCGGTTTCCTGCCGGAGAACAGGGGCAACGCCCAGGTGGCCACCCTCTACACCAACGACTGCGGACACTTCCTGGCCAAGTGGATCAAGTTGAAGGTGAACCCGAAGAGTCCCTGTATCTTCACTAAGGGCCTGCCCGCGGAAATAGAGCTGCCCATGGCCCACGGCGAGGGGAAGTTCATAATGGAGGATAAGGCCCGGCTGGCCGCGCTGGTAAAAAGCGAGCTCCACGCCCTGACCTACGTCGAGAATCCCAACGGGTCCATGCTGGACATCGCCGGCATAACCAACGCCGCGGGGACCTGCTTCGGCCTCATGCCCCATCCCGAACGGAATTTCTTCCCCTGGCAGAACCCGGACCGGCCGGCGGCACGGGCGGCTGAGGCGGCGGGGTTCCAATTCTTCAGGAACGCGGTCGAGTACGTGAGGTAAACATGTGCGGAATATTCGGCATAACCGACAATAAGAACGCGGCCAGGCTCTCCTACGTGGGCCTGTTCACCCTCCAGCACCGTGGGCAGGAGTCGGCCGGCATAGCGACCGACGACCACGGGCGCCTGGTTTCCCATAACGGCATGGGGCTGGTGAACGAGGTGTTCACCAACGATACCCTCGAAAGACTCGAGGGCCGCAACGCCATCGGCCATGTGCGCTACTCCACTACCGGGTCGAGCCACATCAAGAACGCCCAGCCGCTCGCGCTGACTTCCTGCCTGGGCGAGGTGGCCGTGGCCCATAACGGCAATATCACCAACGCCGACAGGCTGAAGGCCGGGCTGCAGAAGTCGGGCGCCATCTTCCAGTCGTCGAGCGACAGCGAGGTGATACTCCACCTGGCGGCCCGCTACCGCGGCCGCACCCTGGAGGACACGCTGGCTAAGAACCTGCCCAAGCTTTCCGGGGCCTACGCTTTTCTTTTCATGACGCCGGGCAAGGTGATAGGGGCCCGCGACCCCTACGGCTACCGGCCGCTGGTGCTGGGGAAGTTGGGGAGATCCTATATCCTGGCTTCCGAAACCTGCGCCATTGAAGTGGCTGGCGGCACGATAGTGCGCGAGATAGAGCCGGGGGAAATGGTGGTTATCTCCGGCGGCAAACTCAGGTCAAAGCGTTTCGCGCCGGCTAAGAAGCGTACCCGCTGCGTTTTCGAACAGGTCTATTTCGCCAGGCCCGACTCGGTGGCGGTCGGCCGCTCCGTGCAGACGGCGCGCTACGAGATAGGCGCCATGCTGGCCCGTGAGCTGAAAGACGTTAAGGCCGACCTGGTTTCCGGCGTGCCGGATTCCGGCACCGTCTACGCGCTGGGCTACGCCAAAGAGTCCGGCATTCCCTACCAGACCGCCTTCATGCGCAACCATTACACCGGCCGCTCGTTCATACAGCCCGACCAGAAGCTGCGGGAGTTCACGGCCCACCTCAAGCTGGCCCCTATACGCGACGTTATAAAGGGCAGGACCGTGATCCTGATAGACGACTCCCTGGTGCGCGGCACCACCTCCCGCAAGATAGTGAAGAACCTAAAACGCTGCGGGGCTAAGAAGGTCATCATGGCCATCGCCTCGCCGCCCATAGTCTCGCCCTGCTATTTCGGCATAGACACCCCGACGAAGGGGGAGCTGATAGCGAACCAGCTCAGCCTGGAGAAGATCCGCCGCTTCATAGGAGCCGACGCCCTCCATTACCTCTCGCTGCCCAGCCTGATAGAGGCCTGCGGCGACCACAATGACCGGGATTTCTGCGTGTCCTGCTTTACCGGCAAGTACAATGCCTGCGCAGGTGCCGCATCAAAGGGCTATGCCCATCAGGCGGCGATGGAGGCCCTGTGAACGTACTCCTGATAGGGTCAGGCGGCCGGGAGCACGCCCTGGCCTGGAAACTCAAACAGAGCCCGCTGCTCGGCAAACTCCACTGCATTCCCGGCTCGGCGGCCATAAGCGCGCTGGCGGCCTGCCCGCCGGTAAAGCAGGAAGATCATGACGGCATCTACGGCTATTGCCTGGCGCAGAACATAACGCTCGTGGTGATAGGCCCCGAAGCCCCACTGGCCGCCGGCCTGACGGATTTCCTGACCGGTAAAGGCATAAAGGTCTTCGGCCCTTCCCAGAAGGGGGCCATGCTGGAGGCCTCCAAGCAGTTCGCCAAGGAATTCATGGAGCGCAACAACATCCCCACGGCGGAGTTCTCGGTGCTCTTCTCGGCCGCTTTCGCCCGGGAGAAGATCGCCGCCAACAAGAAATACCCGGTGGTGATAAAGGCCGACGGGCTGGCGGCGGGCAAGGGGGTGAGGATATGCGCCAGCGAGGCCGAGGCGCTGGCCGCGGTCGAGGATTTCATGCAGAAGCGCGTCTTCGGTTCGGCCGGGTCCATAGTGGTCATGGAGGAATTCCTGACCGGGAGGGAGGCCTCGGTAATGGCGCTGACCGACGGGGAGAGCGCCCTGCTGCTGCCGGCGGCGCGCGATCACAAACGCCTGCTGGACGGCGACAAGGGGCCCAATACCGGCGGCATGGGCGCGGTCTGCCCCGTGGAGATATCCGAAGAGGACATGGAGATTGTCAGGACGGAGGTCATCGGGCGGTTCCTGGCCGGCCTAAAAAAAGAGCGCATAACTTTCCGGGGCGTGATCTACGCCGGCCTGATGTTCACCCCGGAGGGGCCCAGGACGCTGGAGTTCAACGTCCGCTTCGGCGATCCGGAGACCCAGGCCGTCATGCCGCTCATAAAGAGCGACCTGCTGCCTGCGCTCGCCGCCTGCGCCGAGGGCCGGCTGGAAGGCAGGGAACTGGAACTGGCCCACGGCGCCTGCGTGACCGTGGTCGCGGCCTCGGCCGGCTATCCGGAGGCCCCGGAGACGGGCAAAGCCATTACCGGCCTGTATGACCAGCCTTCGGGAGTTCAGGTCTTTCACTCCGGCACCGCCGGCCGGGACGGCGCCTATTTCAGCGCCGGCGGCCGCGTGCTCTCCGTGACTGCCCGCGGCAAGGACGCGCAGGACGCCCGGCGGAAGGCCTACGCCGCCCTTTCCGGGATAAAATTCGAAGGCATGCAGTACCGCAGGGACATAGGGCTTTAAGAAGGAGATTAAATGACCACTTACAAGAAAAGCGGCGTGGATATAAAACTGGCCGATAAGTTCACCGAGTTCCTGGAGAAAAAATCCAAGGCCATAGGCGGTTTCGCGGGCCTCCTGCCGGTGCCAGAGATGAAGAACAAGTACAGCATCGTGGCCTCTACCGACGGGGTGGGGACCAAGCTGAAGCTCGCTTTCCTGCTGGACCGTCACGACACCATAGGCATAGACCTGGTGGCCATGTGCGTCAACGACCTGCTCTGCTGCGGGGCGCGGCCCATGCTCTTCCTGGACTACTACGCCACGGGCAAGCTGGACCTGGGCCGCTCCAAGAAAATAATAAACGGCATCATGGAAGGCTGCCGGCAGGGCGAGTCCGCGCTGCTGGGCGGCGAAACGGCCGAGATGCCCGGCTTCTACCAGCCCGGCGAGTACGACCTGGCCGGCTTCTCCGTGGGCATAGTGAAGAACTCCGAAACGCTGGACGGCCGCAAGGTGCGCGCCGGCGACGTTCTGGTGGGCCTGCCCTCCACCGGCTTCCATTCCAACGGCTTCTCCCTGATCCGCAAGGTGCTGGGCGATAAAAAACTGCTGAAGAAGTACGCCGCGCGCCTGCTCACTCCCACTAAGATCTACGTGAAGGACGTGAACAAACTGCGCGCCGCGCTCAGGAAAAAGAAGCAGGACGTCCTGGCCCTGGCCCATATCACCGGCGCCGGCATCCCCGGCAACCTGCCGCGCGTGCTGCCCAAGACCCTAGGCGCCGTGGTGTATATGGATTCCTGGAAGGTCCCGTCCCTCATGCGGGAGATCCAGGCGCTGGGCCGCATTCCCGAAGCCGACATGTGGGATTCCTTCAACATGGGCATCGGCATGATAGCCGTAATGCGCCCCGCCGCCGTAAAGACCGCGCTCAGAACTCTAAAGGGTTCCGTGGTCATCGGCGAAGTCGTAAAAGGCAGGAACGAAGTCGCTTTGATGTAGTACGCCTTAGGGATGGCCGGGGGATTACCCCCGAGCGCCATTTGGGGAAGGGAGGCTCAATCGCGAAGCGATTGAGGGGAACCGCGCAACGGTTCCCTGCAGTCATGGCGAGCGGGGGTAATCCCCCGGACAGCCCGTTAAACCAGGAGGCCTATGAAAAGCATAGTCGTATTCGCGTCCGGCGGCGGCAGCAACCTGCAGGCTTTGATAGACGCGGCCCGGGACGGCCGCATAGACGGCAAGATAACGCTGGTGATCTCCAGCAAGGCCGACGCCGGCGCCATAGAGCGCGCCAGGACGGCCGGCATCCCGGCCGAGATCGCGGCCCCCAAAGATTTCGCCCCCGGCAACTACGACGAACACCTCGCCTCCCTGTGCCGCGGCGCCAAGGCCGACCTGGTCTGCCTGGCCGGCTTCATGCATAAACTCGGGCCCCGGATGCTCTCCGGCTTCAAAGACCGCATACTCAACGTTCATCCCGCCCTGCTGCCGAGTTTTGGCGGCAAAGGCTTCTACGGCCTGAAAGTCCACGAAGCCGTGCTCGAGGCCGGGGTGAGGGTGAGCGGCGCCACCGTGCACTTCGTGGACGAGAACTACGACCGCGGCCCCATCGTCCTGCAGCAGACGGTGCCGGTGCTGGGGGGAGACACCCCGGAGACGCTGGCCGCGCGAGTGCTTACGGCCGAGCACGCCGCCTACCCGGCGGCCGCGGCCCTCTTCTGCTCTGGCCGCCTGCTCCTGGAAGGGGGGAAGGTGAAGATAACCGGCCCGCTGCCGGAGACCGGCCGGGTGCGCCGGGCGCTGCTGTCCGTCTCCGACAAGGGCGGCCTGCTGGAATTCGCCAAAGGCCTCTGTGCCGAAGGCGTGGAGCTGGTCTCCACCTCCGGCACCTATAAACTGCTCAAAGACGCCGGCGTACCGGTGCGCGCGCTGGAAACCCTGACCGGTTTCCCGGAGCTGCTCGACGGCCGCGTGAAGACCCTGCACCCCGCGGTGCACGGCGGCATACTTTACCGCCGGGACAATCCCGGCCACGCCGAGACGGTCTTTAAGTTCGGCATAGAGCCAATAGACATGGTGGTAGTGAACCTCTACCCTTTCTCGGCGACGGCGAAGAAAGCCGCGCCCTGGTCGGAAGAACTGATAGAGAACATAGACATAGGCGGGGTGGCGCTCATCCGCGCGGCGGCCAAGAACTGGCAGTCGGTGGCAGTGCTGACCTCGCCCGGAGACTACGCAAGCGTGCTGGAGGCGCTCCGGGAGGGAAAAGGCAGCCTGCCCGCCGGGCTGAAGAAGGAGCTTTCGGTGAAAGGCTTCGCCCATACGGCCGCTTACGACGCCGGGATCTCTCGCACCCTGGCCGCTCCGGCCGCCGACGCCTTCCCCGAGAAGCTGGAGATAACGCTCAATAAAGTGCATGATCTGCGCTACGGAGAGAACCCGCACCAGGCCTGCGCCCTGTATTCGCGAAAAGAGAGGCCGCCCTTCGAACAGCTGCAGGGCAAGGAACTTTCCTTCAATAACATTCTGGACGCCTACGGCACTTACCAGGCCGTGCAGGAGTTCGACGAACCGGCCGCGGTCATCTTCAAGCACGTCACCCCTTGCGGCCTGGGAACCGGCTCCGACGTGGCCGAAGCCTTCGAACGGGCCTGGAGCACGGACCCGCTCTCGGCCTTCGGCGGCATCATCGCCGTGAACAGGCGGCTGGACGGGCGGATAGCGGAATTTCTCTCCAAACGTTTCGTGGAAGTGATCTGCGCCCCGGATTACGACCCTAAAGCGCTGGAGGTGTTCTCTAAAAAGACCAACCTGCGCCTGCTGAAGTGGTCCGCCTTTCCCAAGGGGCACAGGGTGCTGCGTTCAGTGGGCGAAGAGGTGCTGGTGAGCGGCGACGACGACCGGCTGCTGGGCGATAAATGGGAGGTCCCCACCAAGCGCAAACCCACCGCCGCGGAAGAGGAGGCGCTGCGCTTCGCCTGGACGGCCGCCAAATACGTCCGCTCCAACGCCATAGTGCTGGCCGACGGCGGGCGCACGGTGGGCATAGGCGCCGGACAGATGTCCAGAGTGGACTCGGTCTTCATGGCCGGGCACAAGTACGAAACATTCCTGAAGGAGAACCCGAAGCCGGCCACGCTGGTGATGGCTTCGGACGCTTTCTTCCCGTTCCCCGACGCGCTGGAGGAAGGGGCCCGCATAGGCGCCACCGCCGTCATACAGCCCGGCGGGTCAGTGAAGGATAAGGAAGTGGTGGAGGCCGCCGACAGGCTGGGGGTGGCCATGGTGCTGACAGGGCTGCGGCACTTCAGGCACTAGGCTTGAATGGCCGGGAGGTAGATGGTGAACACCGCACCGCCATTGGGCCGGTTCCCGGCGCGAACTTCCCCGCCGTGCCCCGAGATGATGCCATAGACGGAGGAGAGGCCCAGGCCGGTGCCCTTGCCTTTCGGTTTAGTGGTGAAGAAAGGATCGAAGATCTTCGTGAGTATCTCTTTAGGGATGCCCGGGCCGGTATCCGCCAGTTCGAAAACGGCGTAGGCCCTGGCGGGGATCCCGGGCGGCAGCCCCTCCGGCCCGGAGTTGTAGGTGCTGATCATTATCGCGCCGGAACCGCTCATGGCGTCCCTGGCGTTGACGGCGAGGTTCATTACCGCTTGTTTAAATTGTTCCGGTTCTATCCTGGTCTTTGAAAGGTCTTCTGACAGGGAGTACGCCGTGGAGATGTTGCGCCCGAGCAGATTGTCCAGCAGGACTTTCAGTTCCTTGACCGGGTCGTTGAGCGAGATCTCCACCGGCTTGGATTCCTGGTGGCGCGCGAAGACCAGCAGCTGCTTTATGAGGTTGGCCGACTCCTTGGAGGAGCGCAGGATCTCGGAGGCGAGTTTGTGGCCCACGGTGCCGGGCTTGAGGTCCTCTCCGATAAGCTCCATGGAGCCGATGATGATGGTGAGCAGGTTGTTGAAGTCGTGGGAGAGCTGGCCGGCCAGCAGGCCGAGGGACTCCATCTTCTGGCTCTGGTTGAGCTGTTCTTCCAGTTGGCGTTCCCTGGTGATGTCGTGGCGGATGGAGAGGAAGTAGGCTACGCGGCCTTTCTCGTCGCGGATAGGACAGATCCGCTGCTCGTCGATGTAGTTGGACCCGTCCTTGCGGCGGTTGACCAGGCGCCCGCGCCAGGGCTGGCCGGACTTGAGGGTGGCCCACATGGCCTTGTAGAATTCGGCGGAATGTTCGCCGCTCTTGAGCACCCTGGCGGTCTTGCCCAGGACCTCTTCGCGGGAGTAGCCGGTAAGCCGTTCGAAGGCAGGATTGACGTAAACGATGGCTCCCTCGGCGTCGGTCAGGTAGAAGACCTCGCAGGTCTGGCGCAGCGCCTGCATGACGATGTCGGCTATGGCCGGGTTGCTTTCCATAGCGATATTGTAGCAAAACGCGGTTTTGCCGGGCTTCTGGATTTGTGTTAGAATTAATTGCAAGACCCCATGTCTTGCGCAGGCGGACAAGGGGTCGGTTTTTTGGAGGCTATATGGCTGCAGCGCGCGACATGGAAGCGGTAAGTCCCCTCGACGGCAGGTACGCCGCCAGGCTCGGCGGGCTTAAACACCTGGCCGGGGAAGGGGCTCTGGCCGGCTACCGGGTGCTGGTGGAATGCCGCTACCTGGAGAAGCTCTGCGCCACGCCGGGGATAGGCGCGAGGCGGCTCACGGCCGCCGAGAAGGCCCTCCTCGCCAAACTGCCCAGGCTCTCCGCCGCCGACGCGCAGCGCATCGCCGCCATAGAGGAGACCGGGGTCCCGGGTATCCCGGCCACCAGGCACGACGTCAAAGCGGTGGAATACTTCATCAAAGAGAAGCTCCGCCGCACTTCCCTCAAAGACCTCTCGGAGTTGGTCCATTTCGCCCTTACTTCCGAGGACGTCAATAATATCGCCTACGCCCTCATGCTAAGGGACTGCCTGGCCCTGGAACTCTTGCCGGCCCTGCGGGAACTGCTGCGCTCCCTGGACGGACTGGCCGTGAAGCACGCGGCTACCCCGCTCTTGGCCCGCACCCACGGGCAGCCGGCCGTGCCCACCACCTTCGGCAAGGAATTCCGCGTTTTCCACGCCCGCCTCGCCAGGCAGGTCGCCCAACTCGGCAAGGGTAAACTCTGCGCCAAACTTAACGGCGCCTCCGGCAATTACAACGCCCACCTGGCGGCCTATCCCGCCGTGAACTGGGAAAAGTTCGCCAGGGAATTCGTGGAGGGTTTTCCCGGGCTGGAGTTCAATCCCTTTACCACGCAGATAGAACCCCACGACAGCTACGCGGAACTTTTCGACGCGCAGCGCCGCGCCAATACCGTGCTCTTGGCCTTCTGCCAGGATATGTGGCGTTACATCTCCGCCGGGCTGGTGGCCCAGAAGGCCGTGGCGGGGGAAGTGGGATCCTCCACCATGCCGCAGAAAGTGAACCCCATACATTTCGAGAACGCCGAGGGCAACCTGGGCCTGGCCAACGCCCTGCTCGGCTTCTTCTCGGCCAAGCTGCCGGTATCACGCCTGCAGCGGGACCTGTCCGATTCCACGGTGGCGCGCAATTTCGGGGCCGCCATGGGCCACTCGCTTGCGGCCTACCGCTCGGTGCTCACCGGCCTGGCGCGCGTTTCTGTGGACGAGGCCGCCTGCCGGGCGGAACTCCGGGCGCACCCCGAGATAATAGCCGAGGGGGTGCAGACCATCCTCAGGCGCGAGCGCGCGGCTGGCGCCTATGAACTGCTCAGCAAATTTACCCGCGGGCGCGAGGTGACGGCGGAGGGGTTTGCGGCGTTCATCACCGGGCTGGACGTGAAGCCGGCCGTTAGAGCCGAACTTGAAAAACTTTCGCCCCTGACGTACACGGGGCTGGCGGCCAAACTGGCCGCGCGTAAATAAAAGGAGACACCACATGCCTGTTGATATCGTAGTGGGCGGCCAGGCGGGAGACGAGGGAAAAGGCAAGATCTGCGCGTGGCTCGCGGCCAAGGGGAATTACGCCTATTCCGTGCGCGTGGGCGGGCCCAACGCCGGGCACACCATCTTCTTCAAGGATAAGATCTACACGCTCAAGACCATGCCGGGCGGCTTCGTGAACCCGAAGGCAAAAATGGTGCTGGGTGCCGGCACTTACATAATCCCGGACTGGCTCGAAAAAGAGATAGCCCTCACCAACACGGCCTCCCGGCTCATCATAGACCCGCACGCGGTCATCATAGAGCCGCGGCATACCGCCGCCGAGCGCGGCGACGCGCGCCTGATGGCGAAGATAGGCAGCGTGGGCACCGGCCTGGGCGCGGCGGTGCGCGACAGGGTGGACCGCAAAAAGCTCATGTTCGCCAAGGACCATCCCCGCCTGAAAAAATACGTGAAGGACGTGCCGGAGCTGCTCAACAAGGCGCTCGCGAGGGGCGAGCGCATGCTGCTGGAGGGCACCCAGGGCATGAAACTGTCCAACCTGCACGGGGAATACCCTTACGTCACCTCGCGCGACACCACCGCCTCCACGTTCATGGGCGAGGCGGGCCTGGGGCCTAAATACGCCGGGGAGATCTACGCCGTGTTCAAACCTTACGTCACCCGCGTGGGGCCCGGTTTCGTCGCGAAGGAAATGAAGGATAAGGCGAAGCTGAACAAGTACCACACCGCGGGCCGCGAGGTGGGCAGCGTCAGCGGGCGCCTGCGCCGGGTGGGGGAATTCGAGATGGACGTGGCCCTGCAGACCGTGCGGATAAATTCGGCCACCCGCCTCGCCGTCACGCACATCGACATGCTGGAGGGGGCGGACCTCTCCCGGGGCGTAAAAAGCTTTACCGGGGAAGCGGCCAGGTTCATGCGCACCCTGGACAAGGTCTGCGCGGCCTACCCGCGGCCCAAGGTGGCGCTGGTCTCCTACGGCCCCGGCCTGTTCGACGTGTTGGAAGTTTAACCCCGGCACCCCGTTAACAGGTTTTTTAAAAAATGCTATTATTGAAGGGCAGTATTTACCACATTTTGCCGCGGTAGCTCAGTGGTAGAGCACTGGTCTGAAAAACCAGGTGTCGTTGGTTCGATCCCAACCCGCGGCAAATTTTTTATCTCCCGGTGACATTATGCAGATGAAAAACAAGATTTTGATCGCCGACGACGACGCCGAAATGCTCGAGACCCTGAGCTCCATGCTCGAGGGCGAGGGCTATACCGTGGTGCGCGCCGAGAACGGCGAAGAGGCCGTGGAACTGGCCCGCAAGGAACTCCCGGCCCTCGTGATGCTGGACATCCACATGCCCAAGATGGACGGGCTCAAAGCCTGCAAGGCCATAAAGACCGACAAGGTCACCAAGGGCGTGCCGGTGCTGATGCTGACCGTGGAAGGCAGCATCAACGAGATCCAGCAGGCCATCAGCTACGGCGCCAAGACCTATATCACCAAGCCTTCCAGCAAGGCCGAGATCCTCAAAGTCGTAAAAAGCATCCTTTATTGAGCCCGGATAAAAAGAAAGGGGCGCGGCCTTTAAAAGCCGCGCCCCTTCTCTTTTTCCGGCCCTCTAGACTACACGCAGCAGCGCGAAGTGCAGGTACTCCGTTTCCGGCATGCTGACCAGGATGGGATGGTCCTTGGCCTGGCCGCGCAGTTCCGCGAGCACGGCCTTGCGGCCGGCCCTGGCGGCGGCGCCGGCCAGGGTTTCCACGAAGATGCCCCTGGAGATATGGTGCGAGCAGGTGGAGACCGCCAGGTAGCCGCCCGACGGCAGGGCCTTGAAAGCCGAGCCGGCCATGCGGCCCAGCATTTTCAGGGCCTGGGGCAGGTTCTTCTTGTTCCTGACGATGTTCGGCGGGTCCAGGAGGATGAAGTCCGGCTTCTCCGGCAGCTGGTTGGCGTCCATGGCCTCCAGCACCCTTTCCGCTTTTTCTTTCCTGAAAACCACCTTGTCGGCCAGGCCGTTGAGCACGGCGTTCTTCTCCGCCGCCTCTATGGCCTTCTCCGAAGAATCAACGCCCCAGACGCGCTCGGCCCCGGCCTTCGCCGCGGTCAGGGCGAAAGCGCCGAGGTAGGTGTGCAGGTCCATGACCTTGCGGCCTTTGAAGAAAGGCGCCAGCGCCAGGCGGTTCTCCCGCTGGTCGAAATACCAGCCGGTCTTCTGCGCCCCGGCCAGGGGGATGGAGTATTTGAGGCCGTTCTCCTCGATCTGGACCTCTTCGGGCATTACGCCGAAAGCGGTCTCCTCGTAGGAGCGCAGGCCCTCCAGCTCGCGGAACTGGTGGGTGTTCTTGTAGAAGATGCCCTTGGGGCGCAGCAGGTCGGTCAGGGCCGCCGTCACCTCGTCCTTCAGGAGTTCCATGCCGGCCGAGAGGATCTCGGCCACCACGGCGTCGCCGTAGCGGTCCACCACCAGGCCGGGCAGGCCGTCGGATTCGCCGAAGCAGATCCTGCCGTAGCGGTCCATGCCTAGTTCTTCGCGGTAGCGCAGGGCCGCGGCCAGGCGTTCGCGTACGAAATCAGCGGGCAGCGCCAGCGTGTCCTGCACCAGCAGGCGCATGGAGATGAGGCTTTTGGGGTTGAAGAAACCGGCTCCGGCCGGTTTGCCGTCGGGGAAGACCAGGGAGGAAAGAGTTCCCGGGGGGACGGAGGTGTCTACGGTCTCCAGCTCGTTGGAGAAGACCCAGAGACGGCCGGCGGCGCGGCGCCTCGCGGCTTCGCGCTTCAGTTTCAGGACAGGTGTTTTATTCATCAAGCGAGACGATGGCTTCCACGGGGGAGCCGATCTTTACGTCGAAGGTGCGGGCGAAGCTGCCGTTGCGCACGGAAAATTCGAGGAAGCCGAAGGACCCTATCACGGCCAGGGCTTCGCCCTCGGGCACGGAGGCGTAGGTGAGCTTGAGGCCCTTGAGCATGCGGTCCGCCACGTTGAAGACCGACTTGGCGGTCAGGAAATTGCGGTTGATGTTGGTCACCACGTTGCCGAAATGGTCTATGGCTATCACTTGGCCCGTTATGCGGTTGCCGGCCTTTTCGGGGTGGGGGAAGGGGAAGCGGCGGTACTCGTTAAAGATGGGGCCTATTTTCTTTTCGGGCAGGCCCTTGGCTATGGCCGCCGCCACCGGCGACATGATGTCGCGGCCGTGGAAGGTGGCGCTGATGGTCTCGCTGAAAAGCGAGGAGTTGCTGATGAAGCGGGCTTCCTTGATCTTTTCTTTCTGCTCCACCCAGCTGATGAGGCCGTTGTCGGGGGCGATGAACTGGTAGTTCTCGGTCTTCGCCCAAACGATGCCGCGCCCGGTCCCCACCGTCGGATCCACCACGGCCAGGAAGAGCGTGTGTTTGGGCATGTACGGCATGGCGGCCATCAGGTAGAACGCCGCCGTCTGGATGTCCTGCGGGGGGATCTGGTGGGTGATGTCGATGATGGAGAGCCCTGGCGCCCTGGAGAGGAGCACGCCTTTCATCGCGCCTACGAAGGGATCGTAGGTGCCGAAGTCGGAGAGCAGGGCGATGCACTTTGTTTTCATGTCGGTGGCGGTACTGTAAACGCGGCGCCCGGGCGCCGGCCGGTTATTCCTGGCCGTGCACGTGGTGCGCGGAGGAACCGGGGATAGTGAGGGGCAGCTTCTGCCGGCAGAGCGGGCAGTTGTCCGGGGGGAAAAGCTGGAGCGGGTAGGAAATGAGCCCGCGCACGGGGACGTTCAGGGTCAGGTCGCCGGTGGAGCGGTCCACGATGGCCGCCACGCCTATGACCTTGGCGCCGTAGCCGCGGGCCAGATTGATGGCCTCGCCGCACATGCGGCCGGAGTTCAGCACGTCGTCGACTACCAGTACTCTTTCGCCTTCGGAGATCTTGAAATCGCGCTTGAGCACCATCACGCCGTTGATCTTCTCGGTGAAGATGGAGCGGGCTTTCTTCACGCGGGCCACTTCCTGGCCGATGGCCATGGAGCCCACGGAGGGGGAGATCACCACGTTGATCTCCTGGGGGAACTTGGCGGCCATCTCCTTGGCCACTTTCTGGGCCAGATGCGGGTACTGCAGCACCAGGGAGGGCTGGATGTAGGTCTGGGTATGGAACCCGGAGGGGATCTGGAAATGGCCGTTGAGGATGGCGCCGTGCTCCTGCAGGAGCCCCACCACGTCGAATTTGCCGAGCTTGGACATTATTGCTTTCCTCCTAGGAACCGGTCTAACTTCGCGAAATCTATGGCCGCGCCTTTCTGGGCGGCTTCCTTGATGATCCTGCCGCTTTCCTTCGGGCTGATCATCTTGAAATCCGGCTTGGCCATCTTGCCTTCTATGGTGAAGGCGAGGGCCGGCTTGCCGCTGGCGTCGGTGAGCGCCTCCGGGAGGCTGCCCATCGAATAATACTTACCTGATATTGTATAAATTTTCAGGTTCATCGTATCATCGGAAAAGTCGATATGCCCGGTGGCGTAGGCGGAGAATTCCTTGCCGTCCATGTAGAAGTTCTTTACTTCCACCCTGCCGTCGTTGAGCGTATAGTCGCCGCCGATGGCGTTGAAGGAAACGTCGTTGACCTTGTAGCCGAACTTCAGCGCCCCCATGCGGTTCATCTTGTGGATGAGGATGAGCGGCATGGAGACGATGTAATAGATGCGGTCCTTTTCCGAGGTCTTCTGCACCTGGTAGAAGGTGCCGCTGCCGGACTTGATGGACACCGTGCCGCGCATCTTGGTGATGTCGCCGGTGAGGTTCTTGAGGGCTGCCTGGGCGTAAAAGTCGTTGGCGTCCAGGTACTCGTGGCGGAACCGGCCGGCCTTGTAGAGCAGGCGGAAGGCGGCGTAGCCGGTAGGGATGGAGTTCTTGAGGGTGCGGATCCAGGCCAGTTCGGAGTCGTAGCGCTGCTTCTTCCTCGGCTTTCCCCGCAGGGCCAGGGTCCCGAGGATGAGGTTCTTCATCTCCGAATAGACCAGGTCCTTGGAATACCCTATGAAATCCACCGTTTTGGCGGCGCTGAAAGGGTCGCGGATGGCCGTGCGGCCGCGTACCGGCTCGCCGTTGAGCTTCGCGGAATAAGTGAGAGAGAGTTCTTCCTTGGAGATCTGGGTGCGCAGTTTGAGCCCGCCGAGCTTGTCTTTGCCTATCGCCAGGCGGCCGCCGGTGGCGGTGATGAAGCTGTTGCCGAAGTTCTCGGCCAGCAGCGCCGACAGGTCGAGGTCGGCCGCGGTCAGGGTCTTGTAGCGGCCGCCGGCCCTCATGGTGTTGATGAAAATGCGGGAGAGGACCGGCCGGCCGTTCTTCGAGGAGATCTTCAGGCGGGCCTGGACCTTGCCGGAGGGGTCGGCCAGGGGCAGTTTGGCCCCGTAGCGCTTGGCGTTGCCCAGGTTAAAAGGCGGGGCCCAGATATTGAAGGAATACCGCGGCGTGGAAACTGAAACGTCGAAGGACCCTTCGGCCTTGATGTTCAACGGCCGCGAGACCAGGCGGACCTCGGCGGTTCTGGTGGAACTGAAGACCGTGTTGATCTCCCAGAAGGAGCGCGGGGCCGTGAAGTCCCACGGGGAGGTGAACAGGTACGCCATCTCGTTGCTGCGGAATTCCGGGGTTTCGGCCTTCAGGTCAAGTTCCGGGCGGCGGAAGTTCTTTATGGCGCCGGTGAACCGGGCCGATTTGTCGAGCAGCGTCAGGTCCGCGCGCAGGTCGCGTACTTCCGCCTTGGCCCAGTTGAAGCCGGCGAAGTTCACCAGGCCTTCGGTGTAGAAGCGGCCAGTTATAGGTTTGCGGAAAGAGTCGCTCTTGAAGAAGACGGAGGCGTAGAACGGGCTGTCGGCGTCCGGCTTGAAATCCTTGAGCGTCAGGTTGAAGTTGTCGAAGGAGTAGCCGAGCCCGGTCTTGCGGTTAACTATCGAGAGCTCCCCGTCCTTGATCTCGGCGTCGGCTATCTTGTTGAGGCGGTGCTTGCCGCCGCTGGACCGGTAGGAGGCGAAGATGTCCCCTATGTTCCAGGTGCCGTCCTCGCGCTTTATGAGCTGGATCTTGGGCGAGACCAGGATCACGCTGTCTATCTCCACCTTGCGGCGCAGCAGCGGCAGCAGCCGGTAGGTGGCGTAAATATAATCCGCGCGCAGGAAATCCACGGCTTCCGGCCCAGGTTCCGTCACCCGCAGGCCCTTTATCTTTATCTCGCCGGTGGCGGACAGCCGCGCCCACTCTATGCGCACCGGCCGCTTGAGGATCTCCTGGAACTGGTTGGTCACTACCGATTCCAGGTCGGCGGGCGTGAACATGAGGCGCGCGGTGACCATGGCGGTGGCCGCTATGCCGGCCGCCAGGATGACGGGCAGGAAGATCACCCGCGCCATTATCTGCCTGAAAAGTTTCATGACCTGATATATATTTTAGCAGTATTAAAGGCGTAACGGCCGGCCTCGGCGAGGGCTTTGTAGGCCGCGCCCTGCGCGGCCAGTACTCGCCCCGTGTAAGCCCGGAAGCTGAGCAGTTCGGGGAACAGCAGTTTCAGGGCCACGGCCAGGCCGAGGCAGTTGAGCAGCAGCAGCAGCGGCAGGGAGAAGACGGGCCCCCCGGCCTTCTTCAGGTCGCTCTGTACCGGCCCGGAGAGCACGTCCGCGGTGTGGAGCAGGTGGAAGGCGAGGGTGAAGCCCGCCGCGGCCAGGAACCAGGGCCTGAAAGGGGCCACGTTCCAGAAGAAGGCGGCGCCCCAGTAGGCCGCGGCGGCGGCCAGGGTGTAGAACGGGATGAAATACGGCGCCAGGGAGATGAAGGCGTTGGTGGAATCCAGCAGCACGTAGCCGCTCTGCCGCTTCACGGAGATCTTCCTTACGCGCACGCCGCTGAAGACCGCCGCCAGGGCGTGGGTGAGTTCGTGGGCGGCCACGTAGGGCCGGCGGCCGCGCCCGGTCATGTGCAGCAGCAGCCCGGCCAAGGCCCCGCCAAGGAGGGGGAAGGTCACGTCGAACTTCGCCAGGGCGGGGCCCAGGGCGGCCGCCGTGGCCCAGGCTGCCGCGAGGGCGGCCGGGGCCAGCGCTATTCCTGCCAGGGTCTTGACTGTGCGCATGGTGGTGGGGAGCGGCGCGGGGTCAGGCCGCTACTGCAGCATCCAGGGCTCGGCTTTCACGCCGGCCGCCGCCAGTTCAGCTTTCCAGGCCTCGAGGGCGCCGGGCAGGCGCCGGCGGGCCTCCGCGGCCCAGGGGTTGAAAGGCAGGCGGAATTCCTCCGCGGCGGTCTTGTACCAGAGATAGGCCAGCTTGGCGGAACTCTCGGTCAGGAGGAACTGCTTTTCGGCTTCGCGCAGGGCCTCCGCCCTGGCGCCGGAGCCGGCGGGTAATTTGGCCTCTGCCCAGGACGCCTTCGCCGCGGGGTCGCCGCGCAGGAGTTCGTGCCGCCGGGCCTCGGCCAGGGCGGACCGGGAGCGCAGCGCCAGGTCGCCGGCCGCCAGCGCCAAAAAAACCAAGGCCGCGAGAGCGGCCCTGGTCAAAGCGCGTAAGGCACTTCTGCTCATGGCTCAGGCGGGCCTTTTGGCCGGCTGGGTCTTGAGGAGTTTGTGTATCAGCGCGGAAAGGATCTGCGGCTTTACCGGCTTCTCGATGAAGTCCCGGACATTGGGTTCCTGCTTGATCATGTCCGAGGTGGAGCGGTCCGTGTAGCGGCCGGTGATGATGACTATCGGGATGCTGCCGGTCTCGTCGCTCTGGAGCTCGCGCAGGATCTCGAAGCCGCCGTACTTGGGCAGCATCAGGTCCAGCAGGATCAGGTCGGGGTTGACGGAGCGCGCCTTGGCCAGCGCTTCCTCTCCGTCGGCGGCTTTTTCCGTGCGGAAGCCCTCTTTCTTGACTATGAACTCTATCAGCTCGCGGACCGACTCGTCGTCGTCCACGATCAGGACCAGCTTGTCGGCGGGCCGGCCGGTACCAAAGGAGTTTTCCATTTATTTCCCTCTGAAACTTAAAGGTTCGTGGTGACCAGCGTTTCGGTGGTCTGCACGCCGTGGATGCCGCGCACCTCGCGCACTATCAGGCCGCTGAGCTTGTCGATGGTGTCGGATTCGGCCACCAGGATGGCGTCCCAGCCGCCGAAGGTCATGTAGACGTCCTTCACGCCGCGGATGTTCTTTATCTGCTGCACGGCCTTCTGTTCGAGACCGGCCACCAGTTTGCAGAGTACAAAAGCCACCATGATTCCCTCCGTTGCCGACGCTGAATTTCCGTCAGATCCGTTCGTTCCAGTCCCGGCTGCGGTACTTGGCCGCGGCCAGTTCTTCGGTCTTGGCCAGGGCCGCGGGGGGCATTCCCGCCGCTTCCCACTCGAGGGCGAACTCGCCGCCGAGGGCCTTTATTACCGCGTTGCGGTGGACGGAGCCGTTAGTTCTCGCGTCCGGGGCCTGGAAAGACGCCTGGTAGAGCATGTAGTCGCCGAACTTGCGCAGCGCCCCGCCAAGCACTTTTTTTCCATTATACAAAATATCCATATTAACGGGTTTTGCGAAGCAGTTCATCACCGGGTCGTTCACCGCGTAGTCCTTGGTCTTCTCGTTGAGCAGGTCGAAACTTATGCCCAGGCGGGCGTATTCGGCGTTGATGGCCCGGTGGAGGCGGTCGTAGGTCTTGCCGGGCTCGAAGTAGGCGCCGGGTGAGTGGAAGATGAAGGAGAAGGTGAGGTCGCTCTCGTGGAAGACTATGCCGCCGCCGGTGGGGCGGCGGGTGACGGCGGTGATGGCGCAGCCGGCGGCCGTTACGGCCTCGGCCACGGCCTTGCGGCGCTGCGAGTAGCCGAAGGTGATGCCGGGCTCTTTCCAGTTGTAGAAGCGCAGGAGGTGGCGGGCGGGCAGGGACTCGCAGAGCGCCTCGTCCGCGGCCATCTGGCCGTAGACGTCGAGTGGCGGTGTTTCGATTATCAGTCCTTTTTCCATTGTTCTTCTCACACAACCGGCCGTCGCCGAGGGGGATGGAACGCAAAAACGGCGTCGCGCACACCGTGCGCGCGCCTCCCGCTCTCAACCCTCGCGCTTACGCAAGCTCGGGTTTCCGAGGGGGTTTTGCTAACCCATCCCCCTCGTCGCCAGCCGGGGGCGGCTACCAGCGCAGGTTGGGCTGGCGGGCGGCCAGCACTTCGTCCAGGCGGCGCACCGGCAGCGTGCGCGGCGCGTCCTTGAGCGACTGCGGGTCGGCCACGCCCTGGTCGTGCACGTCCTTCATGGCCGCCACGAACTCGTCCAGGGTCTCCTTGGACTCGGTCTCGGTCGGCTCTATCATGATCGCCTCGTGGACGATCAGCGGGAAGTAGATAGTCGGGGCGTGGAAGCCGCGGTCGATGAGGCCCTTGGCCACGTCCAGGGTCTTGAGGCCCTTGGCCGTCATGTCCTCGCCGGGGGTCAGCACGCATTCATGCATGCAGTGCTCCTTGGAGTAGGAGGGGTACAGGTCCTTGAGCAGCGCGCGCACGTAGTTGGCGTTGATGATGGAATAGCGGGCGATGTCGCCGAACTCCTTGGCCGAATGCGCCAGCATGTAGGCGTAGGCCTTCACCAGCACGCCGGTGTTGCCGAAGAACGCCTTCACCTTGCCGATGGTGCGCTTGTCGCCGAAGTCGGAGACGTACCGGCCGCCTTCCTTCCTGACGGTCGGCACCGGCAGGAACGGGGCCAGGTGCTTGCGGCAGACTATGGCGCCCGCGCCGGGGCCGCCGCCGCCGTGCGGGGTGGAGAACGTTTTGTGGAAGTTCAGGTGCATCATGTCGATGCCCAGGTCCCCCGGCTTCACCAGGCCTATGAGCGCGTTGAGGTTGGCGCCGTCCATGTAGAGCAGGGCGCCGGCCTCGTGCACGGCCTTGGCGATGGCCTCTATGTTGGTCTCGAAGATGCCGAGAGTGTTGGGCACGGTCAGCATCAGTACGGCGGTCTTGGGCCCTATGTGCTTCTTCAACTCCTCCACGTTCAGGCGGCCGTCGGGTTCGGACGCGATGTTGACGGTGGTGAAGCCCATCATGGAGGCGGTGGCCGGGTTGGTGCCGTGGGCCGAGTCCGGCACTACGATCTCGGTGCGGGTCTCGCCTTTGTCCTCGAAGTAGGCCTTCGCGAGCAGCAGGCCGGTGAACTCGCTGTGCGCGCCGGCGGCGGGCTGCAGCGTGATGGCATCCAGGCCGCACAGCTCGGTGAGGCGGGCCGACAGGTCGTGCAGGAGTTCCAGGGTGCCCTGGGAGCAGGTGTCGTGGGCCAGCGGGTGCAGGGCCGCGAAGCCCTCCAGCGCCGCGGCTTCCTCGTTGAAGCGCGGGTTGTACTTCATGGTGCAGGACCCCAGCGGGTAGAAGTGGGTGTCCACCGAGAAGTTTAGGCGCGACAGGCGCGTGAAATGCCTCACCACGTCGAACTCGGAGAGTTCGGGCAGGCGCGGGGCGGCCTTGCGGCGCAGGTTAGCGGGCACTTTGGCCCTGGCACGCAGCGGGTTCTTGCAGAACAGGCCGCGGCGGCCGGCGTCGGATTTCTCTATGCTGAGGCGGTTCTCCGTGGGAGCGCAGATCATAGGGCCTCCTTTACGGCGGTTTCGAGCTTTAAGATGTCGGCCTCGGTCTTGGTCTCGGTGGCGCAGACCAGCAGGGTCTCGCCGAGCTCCGGGTAAAGGGGGGCGAGCGGCAGGCCTATGTCCACGCCGCGGGCCAGCGCTTTCTCGCGCATGGCCGCGGCCTTGCCGGGCACGGCGAGTACGAATTCGTTGAAGAACGGCCCCTTGAACTTGAGCGAGCAGCCTTTTATGGCCGAGAGGCGCTCGGCGGCGTAAGCGGCGGCGCCGGCGTTGGCCTCGGCGAGTTCCTTGAGGCCTTCGGGGCCGTAAAGGGCGGAATAGACCGTGGCGGCCAGCGCGCACAGCGCCTCGTTGGAACAGATGTTGGAGGCGGCCTTGTCGCGGCGGATATGCTGTTCGCGCGCCTGCAGCGTCAGCACGAAACCGCGCTTGCCGTCACGGTCCTTGGTCATGCCGCAGATGCGCCCCGGCATCTGGCGCACATGCTCCTTCCGGCAGGAGAACAGGCCCAGGTAGGGCCCGCCGTAAGCGAGCGGCAGGCCAAGGCTCTGGCCTTCGCCCACGGCGAAATCCGCGCCGTATTCGCCGGGCGCGGCGAGGAGGCCGAGGCTGACCGGATCGGCGGCGGCCACCAGCAGGGCGCCGGCCTTTTTAACGGTCTCGGCCACGCCGTCCATGTCCTCTATGAGGCCGAGGAAGTTGGGGGTCTGCACGGCGAGACACGCCGCTCCCTCGAGCAGGGCCGGCAGCGCGGCCTTGTCCATGGCGCCGTCCTTCATGGGGACTTTAACGTAAGTGTAGTCGGCGGAATGCGCGAAATAGGTCTTGAGCGTGTCCATGTACTGGGGGTTCACGCCGGCGGAGTAAATTATCTTCTTCCTGCCGGTGACGCGCACCGCGGCGCGCACGGCTTCGGCGAAGGAACTCGCGCCGTCGTACATGGAGGCGTTGGCGTAATCCATGCCGTAGAGGGCGCTGACCGTGCTCTGGAACTCGTAGATGGCCTGCAGCGTGCCCTGGCTGGCCTCGGGCTGGTAGGGCGTGTAGGCCGTGAGGAACTCGGTGCGGGAGGTGATGGCCTTCACCGCGGCCGGGGTGTAGCGCTCGTAGGCGCCGGCGCCCAGGAAGCTCAGCGGCCGGCAGTTCCTGGCCGCGAGGCCCGAAAGCTTCGCCGCGGCCTGGGCCTCGTCGAGGCTTTCCTGCGGCAGGTTGAACTTGGGCCAGAGAAATTTGGAGGGGACCTGCTTCACGAGGTCCTCGAAGACGGGGACGCCTATGACCTTAAGCATCTCGCTTTTGTCTTTTTCGGTGTGCGGGATATACATGGGAACTCCTGGTAGCGCGGGAAGAACACGGCGGGCGGGGCCGCGGGAGGTTTCCCTCCGCGCGGGCCGCCGTCCGCAGTCTGCTGCTTTAGTGGACCGACTGCTTTACGAATTCCTGGTAGGCGTTCCAGTCCATCAGCGCCTGGGCGTCGGCGGGGTTGGAAGGCTTCATTTTGTAGAGCCAGCCGTTCTCTAGCGGGGACTGGTTCAGGAGGGCGGGCTCGGAAACCACGGCCTCGTTCACGGCCGTCACTTCGCCGGAGATCGGGGCGTAGATGTCGAAGGCCGACTTGACGGACTCGACGACGGCGCAAGGCTTCTCTTTTTCGAGCTTCTGGCCGACTTTCGGCAGCTCGACGAACACCACGTCGCCCATCTCGTGCTGGGCGTGGTCGGAAATGCCGACGGCCGCTTCGGCGCCGGGGGCTATCCACTCGTGGGTCTTGGTATATCTGGCTTCTTCGGGTTTAGGCATTTTAGTCTCCTTAGGTCTAGAGCTGCGGCCGGCTTACTTGCCGGTGTAAAGCGTTTTGCTGAAAGCGGTCCCCTTGTGGAAGGGCACCTGGGCCACTTCGGCCTTCACGCGGCGGCCGCGGATCTCCACTTCGAGGGGGGTGCCGGGCTTGAGGTTGGGCGGCGTCATGTAGCCCACGCCTATGCCCTTCTTCAGGGTGGGGGAATAGGTGGCGCTGTTGAGTTCGCCGATCTCCTTGTCGTCCATGAAAACCTTGCAGCCGGTGCGCGGCACGCCGCCGGTCAGGGTCACGCCGGTGAGGCGGCGCTTCACGCCGTTGGCCTTCTGGTCCACCAGCACCTGGCGGCCTATGAAGTCGCCCTTGTCGAGCGAAACCACCCAGCCGTAGCCGGATTCGTAGGTGGTGTGGACGTCGTCCACGTCGGAGCCGTAGAGCAGGTAGCCGGATTCCAGGCGCAGGGTGTCGCGCGCGCCCAGGCCGCAGGGCACTATGCCGTAGGGCTTGCCCAGCTCCATCATCTTGTCCCAGAGCTGGACTATGATCTTGTGGGGGGCGGTGATCTCGAAGCCGTCCTCGCCGGTGTAGCCGGTGCGGCTGATATAGCAGTGCTCGCCCATTATGTCCTTCTCCACTATGCCGAAGCGGGGGAGCTTCAGGGACTCGGGGGCGAACTCCTCGAACATCCTGGGCACGTTGGGGCCCTGCACGGCGATCATGGAAAAATCGTCGCTCTTATTCTCCACCCGCACGTGCATCTTGGTGGCCTGCGTCTTGAACCACTCGTAGTCCTTGGTGGAGGTGGTGGCGTTCACTATGACCAGGTAGCGGTCGGCGGCCAGGCAGAAAGCTATGATGTCGTCCACCAGGCCGGCCTTCTCGTTGGTCACGTGGGAGTAGACGCCCTTGCCGGGGGTGGCCTTGCGCAGGTCGTTGGCGTTGGTGAGCTGCAGCAGCTTGAAGGCGTCGGCGCCGGTCACGAAGACCTGGCCCATGTGGGAGACGTCGAAGATGCCGGCCGACTTGCGCACGGCCTCGTGTTCCTTGAGGATGCCGGCGAACTCTATGGGCAGTTCCCAGCCGTGGAAGTCCACCATCTTGCCGCCGGCCTTCCTCATGGTCTCGTTAAGGGCTGTGCGGCGAACGGTAGTAGCGGTGGACATAGTGCCTCCTGTGGAATTTTTACGGAAAAAGGTATGTAAAATTTATAACAAATATAGGCGGGGCCGGGCAAGGACGGCCGGCAAACGCTAATCCCTGAATTCTATGCCCAGGGGGCAGTGGTCGGAACCCTGTACCGAGGGGAGGATGAAGGCGTCCTTTACCAGGCCGGCGTGTTCGCGGTCTATGAAGAAATAGTCTATGCGCCAGCCCACGTTGCGCTCGCGGGCGCGGGTCTTGTAGTCCCACCAGGTGTACTGGTCCGGTTCCGGATGGAAGGCGCGGAAGGTGTCGGTCCAGCCCAGGCCGGTGATCTTGTCGAGCCAGGCGCGCTCAATGGGCATGAAGCCGGAATTCTCCGTGTTCTCTTTCGGGCGGGCCAGGTCTATCTCCCTGTGCGCCGTGTTCACGTCGCCGCAGAAGATCACCGCTTTGCCTTTTTTGCGGAGCGTTTCTATGTGCTCCAGGAAGGCCTCGTAGAATTCCAGCTTATAGGCCAGCCGCTCGGGGCCCTGGCCGCCGTTGGGGAAATAGACGTTGAGCAGGAAGAAGGCCGGGTATTCCAGCGTTATCACGCGGCCTTCGCAGTCGAACTTCTTCACGCCGAAACCGTTCGCTACGGCCAGCGGCTCTTTCCTGTAGAAGGCCGCCACGCCGCTGTAGCCCTTGCGCTCGGCGCAGTTCCAGGCGGACTTGTAGCCGGCGGCGGCCCGGTCGGCGTCGGTGAGCTGGTCAGGGCAGGCTTTTACCTCCTGCAGCCCCAGCACGCCGGCCCCGGAGGCCGCGAGGAAATCGGCGAAGCCTTTTTTTAGTACGGCCCGGTAGCCGTTCACGTTCCAGGACAGCAGTTTCATTATTTCGCCAGCGCCTCGTGGATGGCTTCGGCCATGGTGGGGTGGGCGTAGATGATCTCGCGCAGGTCCTTGCGCTTCAGCTTCAGTTTCACCGCCAGCGCCAGCACGTGGATGAGCTCCGTGGCGGGCCCGCCCACTATCTGGGCGCCCAGCACCGTCTCGTCGGCGGCGTCGAAGACCAGCTGCGCGAAACCTTCGGTCTCGTCGGTGGCCACGGCCTTGCCGATGCCGAGGTAAAAGGAGCGGGCCGTCTTCACCTGCAGGCCCTTCGCCTCCGCCTGGGCTTTGTTGAGGCCCACGGAGCCGACTTCCGGCCAGGAGTAGACGCATTTAGGCACGATGCTGTCGTCGAAGGCGTGGGAGGCGCCCATGATGTTCTCGGCGGCTATCTCGCCCTGGCGGCTGGCGGAATGCGCCAGCAGGGAAATGCCGTTGACGTCGCCTACGGCGTAGACGTTTGGAACGGCGGTGCGCATTTGCGCGTCGGCCTTCACGCCCCGCCTGTCCCAGGCCAGGCCTATGGACTCAAGGCCCATGCCGGTCAGGTCGGCCGCGCGGCCGGCGCCTACCAGGATCTCCTCCGCTTGCAGGGAGGTGCCGTCCTCCAGCTCCACGGATTTGAGCGGGCCTTCGGCCGAGATCTTCACCGTCTTCTTGCCGAGGTGGAATTTCACGCCGCGCTTTTCGAAGGAGGAGCGTACCGCGCGCGTCACCTGGGGGTCCTCGCCGGTCAGGATGTCGGGCAGCAGTTCCAGCACCGCCACTTCCACCCCGACGGAATTGAAGAAGCAGGCGAACTCCAGCCCTATGACGCCGCCGCCGACGATGAGCAGGGACTTGGGGAGTTTCGGCAGGTCGAAGACCCGGTCGGAATCCGTCAGCCGCTCCTGGTAGTCGCGGAAAGGCGGCGGGAAGCTGGGGCGGGTACCGGCGGCGAGGATGGCCGCGTCGAAGGTCTTCTTCACCGCGCCCTGCGGGCCGGTCACGGTGATCTCGTTCGGCCCGGAGAACGCGGCCCTGCCGCGCAGGACCTCTATCTTCCTGGCCTGGAAAAGCTTTTCCAGGGAAGTCCGCAGTTTTGTTATCACTTCGGAGCGGCGGGCCTTTATTTTCTCCCAGTCCAGCATGTCGGGCGAGAAGCTGGCGCCCGAACCGTCCTTCAGGAGTTTGCGCAGCCCGTCGAAGGCGTGCACGCGGTGGCCGGTGTCGAGGAAGGCCTTGGACGGGATGCAGCCGCGGTTGAGGCAGGTGCCGCCGAAATCCCAGGCCTCTACGATGGAGACTTCCGCCCCCAGCTCCTTGAGGCGCAGGGCCGCCGGATAGCCGCCGGGGCCGGAACCTATGACTATGACCTTCTTTGACATCAGCGTTCTCCTGTTACGGGGAATATTTTTAAAAGCGAAGCCTGCGCGCCGGCGAGGGCGGCCTTGAAGCTGGCGGAAAGCGTGGAGGAAAGCAGGGGCTTGATCTCCGGCGCGGCCAGCGGGCCGGAGGCGGACATCTCGAGCTTGTTCTGCCCTATGAGGACCTTCAGGGACGTGTCGGAGGTTTTGGCCGGGCCGTTGATGGATAGCCCGGCGTCCAGGTCCAGGAAGTTGGTGCGCAGCGAAACGTCCTTCACGGCCAGCACCGAATCGTCCAGCGAGAAGGCGGCGGAGAGGGAGGGCATTTCCATGTCGGTGATCTTCGGGGCGGGCCGGCCCATGGCCGCCGAGAATAATTTCAGGCCCTCGGCCACGGCGTCGCGCGCCTTGTTGCCGTTCGCCGGCACCAGCAGGTGCTCCGCGGTAAGGGAGACCTGGTAATTCTTTTCGGCCAGTGGTTTGCGGATATTAAAAAGGGCCCAGTTCGTTCTAAGGCCGGCCAGGGAGATCTCGCCGTAAGAGGCCTTTTCTGCCTCCAGGCTGCCTTTGGTCGACGCCAGGCCGCCGTAATCGAAATTTATGTCGGCTTCCAGTTCGACTTCGGCCGAAAGCAGTTTGCCTTTTACCGCGCTCTTGAGCAGCCCTTCAGCCTTGAGGCCGTAATTGCCCCCGAAAGCGGAATAATGCTCCAGTTTCAGGTTCGTGTTCTCCAGCGCGAGGGACAGGCCGGAGGTTTCCAGGTCCGCTTCCAGGTAGGCGTCCTTGAGTACCAGTTCGCTGGCGTTCCAGGTCAGGTAAAGGCCCTTGTCTGTCTCCGGCAGGAAGGCCAGCAGGTCCTCGAAATCCCAGCGGCCGTTCTTCTCGCGCACCTTGAGCGCCGGCTTTTCGAAGGAGACGCTGGAAAAATAGACCTTGTTGCGCAGCATGGCCGTAAGCTGCGGGCGAATTACGGCCTTTTTGGCGCAGAAGAACTCGCCCTTGGAGAAATCCGGCCGGCGCGAGACGCAGGCCTCCCTTATGACTATGCCCTTGAGGGGGGAGAAGGCCACGCTCTTGACCCTGACCTCCCGGCCCAGCTTTTTAGCGGCCTGGCCGCCGATCTGGTCCGCGAGATAAGCGGAGAATTTTTTATACTTGAAGTAGGAAAAAACGCCGCCGGCGGCGAGGAGCAGCAGCAGCGCGGCGAGAACGAGGCGCAGACGCGTGAAGATCATGCCTAAATTGTAACTATTTTAGGGGGCGGCCGGAAACGCGGGCGTTCAGCGGGGGAGCTGCGTCCCTATGGCGGACCTGAGGAGTTCCCGCTGGTCCGGGGCGGTGAAGGCCAGGGCGTAGTTGTAGTAGCCGTCCGGGTCGCGCAGGGCGGTCCTGATCCTGGCCCGGACGTCCTCGAAGGCGACGCCGCCGAGTTCGAAAGAAAGCGCCAGCGTTTTCCCCGCGGGGAGTTCGAAGTGGGAGAGGAACTCCGCTTCGTCGGAGGAAAGGGCGGTGAGCCTGCCCCAGAGCGGCGGCAGGTCCAGCGCGGTCTTGGCCAGCGCGGGGATATAGGAGTCGGCCTTATTTGGGTTCATTTTCGAAGAAGACCACGCCGCGGCCGCCGTCCTCGCCGGCGAACCAGATCCTGCCTTTCTTCGAGGCCAGGGCGGTCACTTTAAGCGTTTTGGAGGCATAGGCCTTCAGCTCTTTGCGGGTCAGGATCTTTTCCGGGTCGTCCAGGGACATCTTTACGAGGGCCTTCAGGCCCCCGTCGGCAGCCCAGAGAAAACGGGTGTCGCAGGTGAGCGCGCTGAGGCGCCCGCCGGGATATTTATAGGATTTCAGCTCGGTGAGGGCGTCGCCGGGCATGCGGCGGGTAATGACGCCCGACCGCGAATCCGCCGTCCAGAAGTACAGCCCGTCGAAGCAGACGCTGTCCGGCGGCGGGGAGAAGGCCGCGGTCTTTGAGACCGGGGTGTAGCGCGTGTCTGGCAGGCGTTTTTCCAGCACTCCGTTGGCCCCGGCCAGCCAGAGCGAGTCGGCGGTGGCCGTCATGGCCACGGGGGTCTGCTCGGGCAGGCTGGTCACCTTGCGGATGGAAAAATCCTTGAGGTCGTGCTCGTAGAGCCCCTGGCTGTACCAGTCGGTGACCAGCGCGGTGGTCTCCTTGATGACGATCCCGGTGGGGTGGGCGTAGGGCAGGGCGAAGGTGTGCGGCTTCACCGCTTTGGGGGAGAACCGCTTGAAACCGTAATAGAAGCCGCCGGCGAACCCCGTGAAGGCGAAGAAGGCCGCCAGCGCCAGGGCGGCGGAGCGCCGGCGGGAGCGCAGCGCCGTGGAATCCAGTTCTATGGCGGTGCCGGAGAGGCGCAGGGCCTTGCGGTACACGGGGCGCAGCGTTTCCTCGGTCCAGGGGGACTGCGCGCAGTCGAAAGCTCCGGCCTTCATGAGGCCCACCGCGCGCTCGGCGTCGCGGCGCTTGAGGAGGGGGACGGCGGGAATGAGCGGGGCCACCCGCTTGATCTCGCGCAGCAGTATCTCCGCCGGGGGCTCCTCGCCGTCTGCGAAGAACACCGCGGCCGGGCGGGCCTTTTCAAAAACGGCCAGCGCGTCGTTGAGGTCCGCGGAAAAAACGGCGTCCGCGCCCAGGTTGGCGAAGATGCCGCGGAGAATGGTCCGGTCCTTTTCGGAGGCGCAAATTACTTGTACGGTGTTGAACATAGAATTATTTGGACGCCGGCGGGGGCGGGATGGTAAGCACCGCGCCTTCTACGGGCAGGCCCTTGGAGATATACTTCTCGTTGGCCTCGTAGATCCTTTCCCAGAGGTTGGGGTTACCGTAGTATTTCCCGGCGATGGAGCGCAGCGTCTCGCCGGCCGCGGCCTTGTGCAGCCTGGGCCAGCGCTCGGGCGGAGGGGGGACGTAGCGTTTTACCGGCTTAGGCGTCTCTTTCTTGTACTGCGCCTCCAGCACCTGCAGCTGCAGGTCCTTGAGGTCGCTCTCGAGCCCGCGCAGGCGGCCCTGCATCACGGTCAGGTCGGTCTCCAGCATGCCCTTATTGACGCGGTAGGTGGCCACGGAGCTCTCCAGCGCGGCCCGCTGCTCGCGCAGGTCGTCTATCTGGGTCTTGAGGGTGTCGGCCTGGCGGGCCGCGTCACCCACCAGCTTCTCGCTGTAGGTCTTGGAGCCGAAGCGGTAGCCCACGTTGAAGCCGTAGTAGCCGGAGTTCTCGTTATAGCCGGCCCAGGGGATGGACCAGGCCAGGTCGATGGTCCAGGGCAGGGTGTTAACACCGAGGCCAAGGGCCAGGTACCGGCCGCCGTCCAGCGCCATGCCTTTGCCGGCCCGCGCCTGCACGAGGCCGTTGAAGAGTTCATGCTCGGCGCCGAGGAAGAATTCGGAGTAGGAGCCGCGGGCCTTCAGGTCGGCCAGCAGGCGGTAGTTCTTTATGCGGTAGGAATTGCCCAGCGTTACCGTGGCCAGGGACCTGCCTATGCCCAGCATCATGTCGGAAAGCACCAGCGCGGTGGCCAGGCCGCCGTCGCTCTCCACTTTAAGGCCGGCGTCGAAGCCGATGCCCAGGTGGCTCTTTTCCGGAGAGCGCAGGCTCATCAGCTTGAAATTGAAGCCGTAAAAGAGCGGCTGCTGCAGGTATTTTATCACCGTCCTGTTGCCGGTGCCCATGGTAAGGGTGTCCTTGCTCAGGCCGCCGCCCTGGCGCGCCGCGTAGTAGCCCAGCCCGGCCACCTTGCCGTCGGTGTCGGGCACGGGGCGGATATAGGCCAGGGAAGCTTCGCCGGCCTGTGCCGCGGCGAGGCGGCGCCCGGTCTCGAAACGGACTTCCTGTTCCGTCAGGGAGGTGAGGTTGGCAGGGTTATAGAAGACGGCGTAGGCGTCCCCGCCCACGGTGGTGAAGGCGGAGCCCATGGCGTTGGCCCTGGCCCCGGGCCGCACAAAAGTGAGGTCCACGGCCGAGCGCGCCTGGGGCGCGGCCAGCGCGACAAGGAGGAGCGGGAGCAGGGCTGATTTTTTCATAAGTTCGAATATATTATAATCATAACCTGACCATGTTAAATTTATATTTCGTATTCTTTAAGAAACTTATCCAAATGAAACCCATTTTCACCGCAGCCCTGCTCTTCCTCACCGCCGCACCGGCCGCCGCCGGAGAGATCAACTTCGTCTACCCGGCCGAAGGGGCCCAGTTGCCGGCGGTGCAGAAGACTTTCGTTTTCGGCAATATAGTGCCGGCTACCGCGGCCTTTACTCTGAACGGGGAAAAGGTGCCGGTGCATTCCAACGGCGGTTTCATCGCCTACCTGCCGGTGGCCGGGGGGGAGTTCTTCTTCCGCGGCCAGCTCGCGGACGGCACCACGGCCCAGCGCGGCGTAAAGGTGCGGTCCGGGGCCGAACCCTGGCCCTCCACCGGGCCAGCCCGGCTTGAGATAACCAATTACGCGTCCGACGCCGAGGTCTTCCCGGGAGACTATATCAGGCTCGCCGCCTTCGGCACCCCGGGCAAAGAGGCTGTCTTCTCTTTCGGCGGCCTGAAGGAAGGCCCCATGACCGAAGCCCCCGCCGGCTCCGGCCGCTATTATGCCGCCTACAAGGTGCGGTCTTCGGACGCAGGCCAGGAATTCTTCCCGGCGGCGCGGTTCAAGGCCGGCCTTTTCGGCCACGGGGCTTCGGCCAGGGCCAAGGGCCGCGTCCGGGTGACGGATGCCGTTTCCATCGTGGAGACCTCCACTGACACCGTGGTGCTGCGCAACGCGCCCGAAGGCGGCTACATAATGTTCCTGCCCAGGGGCGTGAAGCTGGTCACCAACGCCCGGGCTAACGGCATGCGCAGGGTGGTCCTCGGGCGGGACGAGGAAGCCTGGGTGGAAGAGTCCAAGGTGCAGCCGGCCCAGGGCCTGCCGTACCCTTTCTCGCCTGTCACCGAGACCGGCTCCATCCGCCTGAAGAAAACCGACTTCGGGTCTTCCGCCACGGTGTCGCTCTATGAAAAAGTACCTTTTGCCGCCGAGGTCCTGGAGAACGGGCTGCGCGTGAAGCTTTATTACACCAACCAGCACACCAACTGGATCGTCTATGATTCTGCGGACACGCTGGTGAAGAACGTCGCCTTCCGGCAGGCCGCCGCCGAGGTCACGGAACTGGACTTCGAGACCGCCCCCGGCGCGCTGTGGGGCTACAGCGTTTCCTACTCCACTTCGGCCAGGGCGCTGCAGGTGGACCTGCGGGCCGCGCCACGCGCTTCCCTGGCCTGGCCCAAACCGCTCTCCGGGATCACGGTGGTGCTGGATCCCGGGCATTCTACTTTCCTTAAATGCGGAGACAGGAAACTGCCGCTGCGAGACGTCAGTTTCTCCTCGCTGCCCGCAGGCGCCGGCTGCCGCCTGGACGGCGCGGTGGGGCCGAAGGAGACCTTCGAGGTGAATCTGAACCTGGCCATAGCGCGCCGCCTGGAGAGCCGCCTGCAGGCGCTGGGCGCCGCGGTGCGCCTGACCCGCTCCGGGGACGAATTCGTGGACCTGGCCGACAGGCCGAAACTCGCCCGCGACCTGGGAGGCGACCTGTTCGTCAGCATCCACAACAACGCCATAGGCGACGGGGAGGACCCTTTCTCCCAGCCGCGCGGCTTTTCCATCTACCATTACCAGCGCCACAGCCGCGCGCTGGCCGCCGCCATCCACCGCGCCTATCTCAAGTCCATCCCGCTGCCCGACGAGGGCCTGCGCTACGGGGACTACCTGGTGGCCCGCATGACCTGGATGCCCTCCGCCCTGGTGGAGAACGCTTACATGATCCTGCCGCGCCAGGAGGAAATGCTCAATTCAGCCGCTTTCCAGGACCAGCTGGCCGAGGCCATGGCCGCCGGCATCCTGGAGTTTTTTCACGCGCCGCACCGGCCGCAGAAGGGTAAACCATGAACGCTCCCATAGACCTGATCCTTAAATTTACCGCCGACCTCGCCGCCGAGAAGCCCCCGTCCGAGGACGCCCTCTGGGATTTCCTGGTGCGCCGCGGGGCCGGCCTGCTGGGCTGTCACGCCGCCAGCTTTTTCGAGGCGGACGAAGCCAGGAAACTGCTCACTTTCCGCAAGAGCATAGGCCCCGTCGGAGGCGACCTGGTGGGGGTGGCCTTCTCCTACCAGGGCGTGGCCGGGGCCTGCGCCGAGGCCCGGGAGCCGGTGCTGATCAACGACGCCGAGACCAGCCCGATGTTCACCAAAAAGGTGGATAACGGCACCGGCTTCAAGACCAGGAACGTGATAGCGGTGCCGGCCGTGGCCAACGGCGAACTGTTGGGCGTAGTGGAATTCATCAATGCCATGGCGGGCTCCTTTACAGGCGAAGACCTGAAGGCGGCCGCCCTGATCTCGGCCGTCGCCGCCAGGGACGTCTACATAAAGCGTCAGGAAACCACTATAAAGCAGCTTAATCTCAAGGGCGAGAGCACCATCAACAACTTGTCCGGCGGCTTTATCGGTTCGGACATGGAAGGCAAGGTCATCTTTTTCAACCCGAAGGCTTCGGAGATCTTCGAGGTGGGGCAGGAGTTCCTGGGCCGGCCGGTGGTGGAACTGTTCCAGCTGTGCCCCGACATCGTGAGCGCCATCGGCGACGTGCTCAAGCAGGGCAAGACCGTGCGGCGCCAGGAGTTCTCCTGCCTGGTGAACGGTAAAAAGAAAGTGATAGGGTACAGCTCTATCAACATCAAAGGCGTGGACGGTAAGATAATAGGTGCGGGGCTGATCTTCCAGGATATCACCAACTTATAGGCGCGGGGGCGCCTCGGGGGGGAAAGATGAGATACGGGCAATGTCCTTTCTGCGTGTGCCGTTACGACGGGGAATTTTTCTATTACTGCCGGTTGACCAGGCGGGAAGTGGCCAAATCTCACCGCTGCCTTAACCCGGCGCTGCGCAAGGCCCGCTCGCGCTGACGGGCCGCGGGCAAAAAAGAAGAAGCCTGGCTTAAGCCAGGCTTCTTCTTTTGCGGGGTCAGGCCGGTTTTGCCGGAGGGGGGGGCGGCGGCGCGCCCGCCGCGGACGCGGGGCCTTTGAGCGGGATGTGGAAGAAGAAGCGCGAGCCCACGCCGAGCTCCGACTCTATGCCCATCTCGCCGCCGTGCCGCTGCACGATCTCGCGGGCGATCTTGAGGCCGAGGCCGAAGCCGGCCTTGCGCATGCCCTGGGCTTCCTTGGTCTGGAAGAAACGTTCCCACACGCGCGGCAGGTCTTCCTTGGAAATACCGATGCCGGTGTCTATCACGCTGACTACCACGCGGTCGGCGGCGACTTCGGCCTTTATGGTGATCTTGCCGCCTTCCTTGGTGTACTGGATGGCGTTGGTGCAGAGGTTCTGCACCACCTGGCCTATGCGGGCGTCGTCGCCGGCCAGCGGCGGGAAAACTGGCGGCGCTTCCAGCGTCATGCTGAGGCTGCGCTTCTGCGCGGCTATCTTAACCCGCTCGAAAACGTCGTTGATGACGGCCATCAGGTTCAGCGTGCCGATCTCCACGCGGAGCTTGCCGGACTCTATGGCCGCCAGGTCCACCAGGTCGGAGATGAGCACGTTGAGCGTCTTGGCCGAGGTCTGGATATTGGCGGCGTAGCGCTGCTCTCCCGGCATGGCCTTGAGCTTGCCGGTCAGCACCTCCGAGTAGCCCATGATGGCGGTCAGCGGGCTCTTCACGTCGTGCGCCACGGTGGCGAAGAAGTTCTTCTGGAAGCCGTTTATGGCCGCCAGCTGGCGGTTGAGCTCCTGCATCTCCTTGAGCAGGCGGGCGTTCTCGAGCATCAGGAAGCGGCGCTCCAGGGCCTTGTCCACGGAGAAGATGAGGCGCGAGGCCTCCACGGGCTTGAGGATGGCGTCGTCGAGGCCCAGCTCCACCACCTGGCTCACGCCCTGCAGCGCGGCCTTGAGGGGATACTGTTCCACCATGAAGATGATACGCAGGTCGGGGTCGCGCTCGCGCATCTTCTGCGCCAGCTCGCCGCCGGAATGCTCGCCCATGGTGATGGCGGTGCCGATGACGGCGAGGTGGAAAGCGCCCTTGTTGCAGAGCTTCAGCGCTTCCGAGCCGTCCATGGTGGCCGTCACTTCGTAGCCGGCGCCCTGCAGGGCCTGCGTCAGGCCGGTCAGGGCCGGCTTGAAATTGTCCAGCAGCAGGATGCGCTCGGTTTCGCGCGCCTTGAGGCGGACGTCGGCGCCCTCGCTGTTCTCTATGATGATGGCGGCCACGCGCCCGGCCTGGTCGCGCGGCAGGGCCACGGCGCGGCCGTCCTTGAGCTCCTGCAGGGCGTAGCGCACCAGGTCCATGCCGGAGATGAAATAGCAGATGGCCTCCGGCACGGCGGCGCGGATGGCGGCGTCCAGGGCGTAGGCCTCGGCCGCGCCTCCCGGTACGGGGGCCAGGACCACGTTGGCGGGCAGCTTGGCTATGTCGGTGGCGGCCTGGTCGTCGCCGCCGAGCAGGGACCAGGATTTCTTGGGCTTCTTCTCCTGCATGGCCAGGATGCGGGCTTCGTTCTGGCGGCGGATGAATTCCGGCAGGTCTTTTTCCGATTCCACCGAGAGCGGGCTGACGCCGGACTGCTGAAAAACGGTCTGTACCGCCCCGGTGGTGAACAGCACCTGGTCGGCCAGGAAGACCAGCATGCGCCCGATGACCCGCACCTGATCGGCGAAGCCGGCGGGCAGCGGCCAGGGCAGGCGGCGCAGCGGCGACGCTACCGTGGGGGCCAGGCTGGCCGTGGATTCCAGGATGAAAAGGTTCAGTTTCGGGTGCTGCTTATGCAGGGCGAGGAAAGGTTCCCGTTCGGCGGGGGGGACGCGGCTGAAGTCCACTACCATGGCGGCGCAGCCGCCGGCGGCCAGCCGCTCCGCGGCGTACTTCAGCGTGGGCACGCAGAGCAGTTCCAGGCCCCGCCCGGACATGGACGGGGTCATCTCGTCAAGGAGTTCCTTGCCGGAGGTGACGAGCAGGACTTGGCCTTTGGTATCTGCCATCAATCTTATTATAGCGCTAGCGGCTTGCCCGCGCAACCTCGGCGCGGCCGTGCCGCGCTAAACTACGCCCTTCCTGGGGCAGGGTCCGGCGAGCGGGCAGCCGGCGCAAAGCGGCTTGCGGGCCCCGCAGACGGCCCGGCCGTGCAGCACCAGCGCGTGGGCGAACCAGATCCAGTCTTCTTTCGGCAGCGCCTTCATCAGGTCGGCCTCTATCTTGCCGGGGTCCGTGTGCCGGGTCAGGCCGAGGCGGAAGGCCAGGCGCTTCACGTGCGTGTCCACCACCACGCCGGCGGCTATGCCGTAGGCGGAACCAAGTACCACGTTGGCCGTCTTGCGGGCCACGCCGCGCAGGGTCAGCAGCTCCTCCATGACGCGCGGCACTGTGCCGCCGAAGTCCCTCACTATGGCCGCCGAGGCCTCTTTCAGCGAGAGGGCCTTGTTCTTGTAGAAACCGGTGGAATGCACCAGGCGCTCCAGGTCCGCGAGCGGGGCTTTCGCCATCTCCGCCGGGCCGGGGTATTTTTTGAACAGGGCGGGGGTCACCTGGTTCACCCGCTCGTCGGTGCACTGGGCCGAGAGGATGGTGGCCGCCAGCAGTTGGAACGGGTCGGCGTGGTCCAGCGAGCAGTATGCCTTCGGGTAGGCCGCCTTCAGCAGTTTCACCAGTTCCGCGGTCTTCTTGTCCATCAGAGGATGAAGTCCGTGGAGAGGAATTTGGACTTGCGGCCGCGCAGGATGCCGCGGATGAGCTTCTTGTTGGCGTCGGAGTCCTTGGCCGCCACCAGCGAACGGATGGAGAAGGCCCGCAGCGCGTCGGAGACCGACAGCGTGCCTTCGGCCGAATCCTTGCGGCCGGTGAACGGGAACACGTCGGGGCCGCGCTGGCACTGGCTGTTCACGTTGACGCGGCAGACCTGGTTCACCAGGGTGTCGAGCATGGGCGCTATCTTCTCCATGTCCCTGCCGAAAACGCTCACCTGCTGGCCGAAATTGGACTCCACCACGTACCGCAGCGGCTCCCTGACGTCGGAGAACGGCACCACCGGGATCACCGGGCCGAACTGCTCCTCCTTCCAGAGACGCATCCTGGCGTTCACGGGGTAGAGCACGGCCGGGTACACGAAGTTGCCGTTGGCCAGCCCGCCGCTCTCGTTGATGACCTTCGCTCCGTGCTTCTTGGCGTCGGCTATGACCTCCGCCAGGTACGGCACCTTGTCGTCCTCGGGCAGGGGGGTGATCTTCACCTTGGGTTCCCAGGGCATGCCCAGCTTCAGGGCTTCCAGACCGGTCACCAGCTTCTCTATGAACTCGCTCTGCACCGAGCGGTGCACGAAGAGGATCTTGAGGGCGGTGCAGCGCTGGCCGTTGTAGGAGAGCGCGCCGGTGAGGCATTCCGAGACCGCCAGGTCCACGTCGGCGTCGGGCAGGATTATGCCGGCGTTCTTGGCGTCCAGGCCCAGCACGCAGCGCAGGCGGTGGGGGGCCGGGTGCTGCTGGCGCAGGATGTCGGCCACCTTGCTCGAACCGATGAACGCCAGCACGTTGACCTTGCCGGTCTTCATGAGGGGCCCTATGATCTTGCGGCCCTCGCCGTAAAGGGTGTTCACCACGCCTTTCGGGAAGGAGTCGCGGAAGGCCTCCAGCAGCGGGCGGTGCAGCAGCACGCCGTACTTCGGCGGCTTGAACACCACGGTGTTGCCCATCAGCAGGGCGGGGATGAGGGTGGTGAAGGTCTCGTTGAGCGGGTAGTTGTACGGGCCCATGCACAGCACCACGCCGAGCGGCGCGCGCTTGATCTGGGCTATGATCCCCTGGGTCACGGACAGGCGCGAGGAGTTGCGGTCCAGGTCCTTCAGGGCGGCGACGGTGTCGGCTATGTATTCCACCGTGCGGTCGAATTCCTTGGCCGAATCCTCGGCGGATTTGCCGATCTCCCACATCAGGAGGTTCACCACTTCGGCGCGCCGCTCCTTCATGCGCCACACGAACTCCTCCATGTGGGCTATGCGGGCCTCCACGCTGAGCGTGGGCCAGAGGCCCTTGCCCTCGTCGTAGGCCTTGGCGGCGGCGTCCAGGGCCTCCAGGGCTTCTTTCTCCGTCATCAGCGGGTAGGAGCCGAGGCGGACCCGCTCCGGGCCTTTAGCGCCCGCCAGGCTGACCGGCGACAGTACTTCGTGGCGAGGCCCCGGCCAGGGCTTTATGCGGCCGTTCACCAGGTACTCCTTCTGCTCCAGCGGGGCGAGCTTCGCTCCGGCGGGGACGGTTTGCGCCCCCGGGAAAATGGACATCACCTTTTCCGCTATTCTCATGGCCGCCTCCAGTTCAGAGTATCCTGCCGAAGAAAACTTTCTTGCCGTTCACCAGGGCGCCGTGCTTCACCTTGGCGAAGTCGGCCCCGAACTTTTCCTTGAACGAGACTTCCCGGACCGAATTGCTGTCGCCGGTGGCCTCGATGAGCTTGCCGGCGCCCGAATACAGCATCACGTGGGTGATCAGGCCGGGCTTGGCCGCGTCGGCGGAGAAGATGAGGTCGGCCGGCTTGAGCTCTCCGTTCGGGACGCGGCGCGAGGCCGCGTATTGGTCGCCGGCGTTGCGCGGCACGTCCAGCCCCCAGGCGCGGTAGGCCAGGTTCACCAGGCCGGAACAGTCTATGCCCCAGGCGGAGCGGCCGCCCCAGTAATATTTATCGCCGAGGAAAAGGCGCGCCGTATCCAGGATCCTGGCGCGCAGGGTTTCCGGTTTGGCCGGCTGCGGCAGCGGGTTGAGGTGTTTGGCCTGGAGCACGGCCGTTTCGCCCCCGGGCAGCAGCACGCGCGCGCCGGCGGCCCCGGTGCCCAGCACCCGCACTTTCACCCCCATGGAAACGTCGGCCCCGTCCGTTTTGACGGTCTTGCTGCGCACTACCGCCGTGGGCGGCAGCGGCAGGCTGAAGGTGAGGGCGTCCAGCGGCAGCCAGCCCTCGTAGGGGGCCAGGGTCCTGCCGTCGGATTTGAGGCTGGTCTGCTCCACGGCCCGCGCCCGGGCCCAGGTTCCGGCCACTTCCAGGAGTTCCACCCGCTCGTTGGCCAGCAGCTGGCTTTCTATGAGCTTGCCGCGCTCCGCGCCGTCTGCGGGGGGCATGGAATAAAATTCCGCCATGCCGCTCTTTACGGCCAGCAGCCGGTTGAGGTCCCTGGCCAGCACATAGGAGGTGCCGTACTTGTTCTTGAGCCAGGCGGCCGCGAATTCGGAACGCTTATAGATCCGCTCCACGGTCTTGTCGTCGGGGGCCGCGGGGTCGTTCACTATCACGTCGCCTTTGGCCGTGAAGCCGGTGACGGCCATCAGGTGGCCCTTGGTCTTCTTGAGGGGGGAGTTCTTGAGTTCGTCCGGACCGAAGGTGACGCTGACCACCACCGCCGCGCCCGCCTCCAGAAAATGGCGCAGCTCGTCGAAGGAGTTGAGCCGGGTGAGGATGGCGTAAACGCCTCGGGCGCCGGCGTGGGCCGTGTTGAAGAACCAGTTGCCGTAGATATTGGCGGCCGGGTCCAGCACCGCGGCCGCCGTCTCCAGCGGGTCCGCCTTGAGGCCCAGCCCGGCGAAGGCCATGCTCATGGAAACGGGGCTGCAGATGTCTCCCGAATAGTTCACCTGCAGCGCCATCTGGGAACAGGGCGGCAGCTGCGCTTTGAAAGGCTTGAACCTGGCCGGCACGGCCGCGGCGGAAGGGTCGTAGGGTGCGGTGGAGTCCGTGTAGGAGGCGGCGGCCAGGCGCAGCACCGGAGGTTCGGAGCCGCCGGTCAGCGTCACCCGGTAGCGCAGGGCGGAGGCCTTGGCCTTCAGGCGCAGAATGTCCACGTCCATCCGGCCGAAGTCGTTCTCCTGGGCGCCGGCGCTGCCGCGGGTCCGTGCCGGGGAGAAGCTGCCGAAGCTGAACCACGGGCTCCAGCCCGCCTTGGTTTTTACCTGGGCTTCTGCCTCCAGGGCCCCGCCGCCGGGAAAAACGGCGTCGGCCGAGAGCAGCAGATTGTCGAAGGGGAAAACCGAGGCCAGCTCCGGCGAGGTCAGCACGGCCGGCCGGCTGGAGTCTTCCACCCGGAAGGCGCCCTCGGGAAAGGCGGCCGGCGCCAGGTTCTTAACGGAGGCGTCGGTGAAATCGCCGGGCAGGAAGTGCACTACGGTCCAAGAGCGGGGCAGCGGCCCGGGGAGGGCCAGGGAGTCTGTTCTAGCGGTCATAATTGCCAGTCCTATTAAAAGTATTGTCCGGGGTTTCACTGGGGGTTTCCATAACGCGTTCGCCCAGCGGGGCGGCGGCGGTTCCGGCCGTCGTATCGGAATAATCGTATCAAAATAAAAAAGCGGTGTCATAAGGTATCTGGGCCGCCTTCCAGCGGGGGCTTGGCTAAAGGCCCCACTTTTGGGATAATAACCTTCTTGCCGCATCCTGAGGCGGCCGTTATATAAGGAGCCCTATGAAAAAGTTAGCCCTCACGCTGATCCTCGCCCTGCCCTGCGGCCTTGCCGCCGCCGGCACCGAAATGACCCTCAAGGGGGTGACCATGCCCGGTACCGCCCTCGTGGAGAACAAGCCGCTCGTGCTCAACGGCGTGGGCCTGCGCACCAAGGTGGTGTTCAAGGTTTACGTGGCCGGCCTCTACCTGGAGACGCCTTCCTCCGACGGCATGGCCATCTCGGCCTCCGACCAGCTCAAACACATAGAACTGGTCTTCCTGCGCGCCGTGGACGGGGCCGACGTGGCCAAGGCCATCTCGGATGGCTTCACCAATAACGCCGGCATGTCGCTTTCCGCGCTGAAGGACCGCATAGCTAAATTCGAAAAGCTTATCCCCAGCGTTAAAAAGGGCGACAAGCTGTCGTTCACCTATAATCCCGGCACCGGCGTGGTGATACGGGCCGACGGCCGGGCCCTCGGCGTAATAGAGGGCAAGGACTTCGGCGACGCGCTGATGCGCGTCTGGCTGGGGCCCAAGCCTTCCGACAAGGCGCTGCAGAACGGCCTGCTCGGCCGCTAAGCGTCTTCGCCGGACCGCCCCGCTCATGCTTTCCTTGCTGCCGCTCTTAGCCCTCTCCAGGCTTTGCCTGGGGGGGGTGGCGCTTTTCCTGCTGGCCTGCGCCGCGCTCTGCCCGCGCTGCCGGGCGGCGGAGGGCGGGCGGTTCGTGAAGGAAACGCTGTCGGCCGCTGGCTCCGTGGTCACGGCCCCGGCGCGGCTGGACAGGACTTCGGCCTGGTGGGCGGGCGGCCTTGCCGCGGGCGGCCTGCTGGTTTACGCCCACGACGGGCAACTGCGGCACCTGGCCGGCCGGAACCGCTCGGACCTGAACGACGACCTGGCTTCGGGCCTGGAGAAGTTCGGCAACGGCACTTATGAGCTGAGCCTGCTGGGCCTTTATGGCGGGCTCTGCTATCTTTTTAACGGCCGTGAAGGGCTGACCACCTCGGGTCTGGCCCTGCAGAGCTTCCTGGCGGCCAACGCGGCCGGAACGCTGGTTAAATATTCCGCCGGCCGGGCCAGGCCCTACGCCGAGGACGGTAAACGGCGCTTCACCCCTTTCCGGTTCAAGAGCGCGCGCACCTCCTTTCCTTCCGGCCACACCACCAGCGCCTTCGCGGTGGCCTCAGTTTTCTCCCGGCGCTGCGCGTCACCGGCCGTGGGAATAAGCGCCTACGCCCTGGCCGCCGGCACCGCCCTGCAGCGCGTCTATGACGACAAGCATTGGGCCTCAGATGTTTTCGCCGGGGCCGTCCTGGGCACGGCGGTAGGCCGCTGGATCGCCGACCCCGCCAGGAAAGGCCGCCCCTCGGCCATGCTGCTGCCGGTTTACTCGCGCGATTATTCCGGCGCGGCGGCAGTTTTCGCCTTTTAATTTATGAAAACCATACTCATCACGCTACTGCTGGTCTCTCCTGCCGCCGCCCAGATCCCGGACAAACCCGCCGTGGTCTTTCAGCCGTCGCACCAGAGCGATACCGGGGAGAATTACAACGAAGCCCTTACCTGCGACGCCATAGTGCAGTACGCCATGCACACCCCGCCTTATTACGACGAACACAAGGTCTGGAGCTATTTCCAGCCCGGCCTGCACCACGCCGATACCGGCACCAACACCCTCAAGGCCCATACTACGGCCTTGGAGAACGGCAAGCTCTCCGGCTACGCCTGGGAACTTCAGCGTTCCAACGAAATAGCGCCGGTGGTCTTCATAGGCGTGCACAATAACGGCGGCACCAACCGTCACGCCGTCTGGGGCTACATCCACGACGGCGACGCGCTGGAGGCCCAGAACCGCCGCCTTTCGGATATCCTGATAGAGGAGATAGCGCGCGCCACCGACCTGGAGAACCGCGGCACCCACCTGGACAGCTCCACCGGCCGCAACGACTACCGCTGCGCCGCCACCGGGCGCCTCGCTTTTTACAGCGTGGATGAGAACGTGAACCGGGCGCCTTACCGGGTGCTGCTGGAGATAGGCGACATAGACAAGAGCCGCTCTTTCCTGCTGGACGAAGGGGCCCGGCGGGCCATAGGAGCGGCCATAAAAAAAGGCTTGCAAAGGTTCCTTGAAGGTAAGTAAAGTAGCAGCGGGGGTAGGGATATGCAGAAACTACAGGCTTCAGCGCTCGTCATAGACGACGAGGATGAAATGCTCATGCTCTGCGCCGGCATAGTTGGCGAGCTGGTGGCTGAAGTAGTGACGGCCGATTCCTCGGCCGCGGCCCGGGCCGCTTTCCATAAAAAATCTTTCGACCTGGTGCTCACCGACATAAACATAGACTCCGGCGGCGACGGCGTGACGCTCGCCCAGGAGATCAAGAGCATCTCACCCGGCACCAAGGTCATCATGATGACCGCCGACCCTACCCTGGAGAACGCTATAGGCGGGCTCAAGTCCGGCGCGTCCGACTACATCATAAAACCCTTCAGTATCGAACACCTGTCCAGCGTGGTGCGGGCGGTCTTCGAAAAGGCGGCGCTTTCTTCGGAGCTGCAGCGCGAGAAGGCCATGAAGAAGGAGCTCGAGGACGCCTACTCCCAGTTGAAGGCCAGCGACGGCGCCAAGGACGCCTTCCTGGGGCGGGTGAACCACGAGCTGCGCACCCCGCTGGCCATCGCCGTTACCTCCTGCGAACTGCTCTCGCCGCAGCTGCAGGGGGAACAAAAGGAATTATGCGCGAAAGTGGAAAAAGCCCTGAAGTGGCTGCAGCTGGAGATAGGGGAACTGCTGCTCTACAGCGGCCTGTTCAAAGGCGAGCTGAAGATAGAGAAGGCCCCGGCGGACCTCTGGGCCCTGCTGGAGGAAACTTCCGCCGGCCTTAAATTCATCTACGAGGACATGGCCATTGCTGTGAACCTGGCCCGGGAGGGCGAGCCTTTCCCGGTGCCGGCCGACTCGCGCCTGATGGCCGAGGTGTTCCGGCAGCTGCTGGTGAACGGGGTGAAGTTCAACAAAAAGGGCGGCGCCATAAATGTCCGCGTCCGCTACGCTTCCGACCACGTCATGTTCTGGTTCTCGGATACGGGTCCGGGTGTGAAGGACGAAGTGCTGCCCCATCTGTTCGACAGTTTCTTCCAGGCCGCCGACTACCTGACGCGCGAGGTGGGGGGCATAGGCCTGGGCCTGGCCACCGTGAAGCGCATAGTTGAGGCGCACGGCGGCGGGGTGGCCGCGCAGAAGAACCCCGGCGGCGGCATGCAGTTCTCGCTCTCCCTGCCGCGCGGCTGATTGAACCAGGCCCCGGGTAATTTATACACTATCCGTCTTCGGGGCATGGTGAAATGGTATCACGCGTGCTTTGGGAGCATGAGTCCCGGGTCCGATTCCCGGTGCCCCGATAAGATTTTCAGAACCGCGGCAAAATTTATATAATAGTCCTGTCGGTCCTATTCCGGGATGGTGTAACGGTAGCACGAGAGACTCTGAATCTCTTTGTCTAGGTTCAAATCCTAGTCCCGGAGCCAAGATTTGGTATACCTACTCAAGGTCAGACAGCCTCCGAAAGGGGGCTGTTTTTTTATGCGTCAATATGTGTCGCTATTTTGTATATTTGGGGGAAGATAGAAGAAGACTTGGTTTACGGGGGAGAGGCTTGTCATGCAAAAGCTACGAGTATTGAGTTTAGTGGTGCTGCTTTCTGTTCCGTCTGCGTATGGGCAAATAGCAAGTACAAGACCTTATACATGGGATGATATCAGTTACTCTGCGGCGCTTGAACGGAATATCTTTCAATGGAAAGATGCGAATGCAGTTGAAAGAGCTAGATATTTAGAGCTATTTCGTGTTGCCATTGAGTATTCGCTCCAGAACATGGGGAAACCTTTAAAAGAACTTGATGCGCAGAAAACTGGACCGCATATGGAGTTTTATCAAATGACCCCAGAATTCACGGCATATTACTATCGTAAATATGGGGATTTAAAGAAATCGGCGGAGTGCTTGTATCGCTATTGGTTGAATTCGAATCATAACCCGGAATGGGCACATCCGGATAGTAGTCCATATGAGCCAGTTCTATACGCATACGAGGAAGCTGGGTTGTATAAAGAGAAATCTGAATTCTATTCCCAAGCTTATCCCGATTTTATGAAATGGCTGGCAGCAGGGACAGATGTCAAACTACTGAAAAGCAATTTCTCGAAATACAAAAAGATGTGGCCGGAACATGCCGAGCGCTATCTCTCATTTAAAAGTAATTGGCGCAGAGCCGAAGCGCTTGCAAAAACAGGAAAACCCAAGGGGCTCGATTCTGATGTGCAGAACCATGAGTGGTTCTATAGTGAGAAACAGGAAGAGGTTTTAAAAGCTTTGGAGTATTACCAGAAACACAAGGTCAAATTCATGCTTGAGAATGCTTTAAAACATAAAGACCCTGCAATAGTTGAAAAAGCAAAGCACTATCTTGAAAATTAATAGGAAGGTTTAGGTCGCCAATTTACTTGTCTTTTGCGCAAAGCGCAAACAGTTCCGTAGTCGCTACACATGCGCAGGGTTCCAATAGCCATTCTTTCAATTGCTGCGCAAGTTCGAGCACTGTAGACTCAACGGAGCCAGCTTTTAAAAACCCCCGTAAGGGGGTTTTTTGCTGGCTCCGGGACAGCGGGCCATAATGATGGCCCGCGTTGGGATTTGAAAGGCGGAGCTTCGAGGCCAGCAGGCCGCAGAAGCGAGCCGGGGTCGCGGGCGCCGACGCGCGACGGCGCGGAGGCGACCCGTGACCAAATCCTAGTCCCGGAGCCAAATTTTAAAGCCCCCTGTTCGGGGGCTTTTTATTTATAATAGTCCCTAGAAACGCATGGAGGCACGATGAGCGTATCTTCGCATCTTAGTCCCGAGCCCGAGCGGAGGCTCTGGGTAATACACGAGAACGTGCGGCGGTCCGTGGAATGGACCGACACGAAGCTGGGAATACTGGCCGTTCTGGCCGTGCTCGAGATCCCGGTCATCTTCGGCGGGTTCCGGCCGGGCCTGCTGACCTACGCGGGGGCCCTGCTGATGTGCCTGGCGCTGCCGCTGGTCCTGGCCGGGCTTTCGCCTTTCGTGGACGCGCCCGGCCCCGTCTCCCTGCTGGACCAGCCGGTGGGCAAGATGCTGCCCGACGACTCTTTTCTGCTGGCGCGCGACCTCGCCCGCTATCCGCACGCCGAGCTGGTCTTCCGGCTGGAAAAATACCTGGGCGGGGGCATAACGTCGCTGCGGTATCACGAGGATATAGTGGCCCGCATCATAGCCGTGTCCCGGGCCTGCGTGCGCAAGGAACGGCTGTTCTCGGCCGCCTGCGTCGCGGCCCTCGCGGCCCAGCTGGCCCTGATAGCGGCGCTGCTGCTGCGCTGAAGCCGTCTTTAATTTTTCTACAATATAACCATGCAAAACATCTCCGCCCTGTTCGGCCCCTGGATCATAGGCTTTTACGCCTTTATCTTCATCGCGCTCGCCGCGCTGTACAGGGCCGACCCGGAGTCCCGCAAGCGCCTCGGCGGTACGGCCCTCATGGCAGTCTTTTCCATAGTCGGGCTGCTGACGGTGAAACTGATGGGCGGGGCGGAGGCCGGGCGCCTGCCGCGGCTCCTCGAAATAGCCTCGCGGATGCTCGCCATGGTGGCGGCCATCAACGTGGCGGCCGTTTTCGGTTTCTCCATAGTGATGCCGCGCATGCGCGCCAGGGTCTCCAAGTTCGTGGAGGACCTGATCCTGGCCGGGGCGTACGCGCTGGGCGGCTTGGCCGTCATCTCGGCCTCCGGCGCCAACCTGAGCGGCATTCTCGCCACCTCCGCCGTGGTCACCGGCGTGGTGGCCTTCTCGCTGCAGGACACGCTGGGCAACGTGATAGGCGGCATGGTGCTGCACCTGGAAAATTCCTTCATGCCCGGCGACTGGATCCGGGTGGACCAGTACGAAGGCGTGATCCGCGAGGTGCGCTGGCGCCAGACCACGCTGGAGACCCTCAACGGCGACATTGTGGTGATCCCCAATATCAATTTGATGAAGAGCCCGGTGACGGTGCTGGGCCGCGCCGCGGATAATACTACCTGGCGCGCGGTGCCGTTCAACGTGTACTATGACAGGACCCCCGGCGAAGTTACCGCCGTGCTGGACGCCGCCTTCCGGGAGGACCCGCCCGCCGGGGTTTCGGCCGTGCCGGCGCCCTATTGCGGGCTGACGCAGTTCCTCCCCAATTGCATGACCTTCGAGGTGCGTTACTATCTTACCGACTTCACCTCGCCCGCTGGGGTGGATTCACGGGTGCGCATGAAGATCTTCTACGCCCTGTCCCGCGCCGGCATAAAACTTTCCGTGCCCAACCGCTCGCTGGTGCTCAGTGAAGCCGCGGAGCAGGCCGCCGAAAAGGGCGCGAAGCGCGAGCAGGAGCGCCGTCTGGCGGCGCTTAAAGGCGTGGATGTGTTCCAGGGCCTTACCGAGGCCGAACGCAGCATTCTGGCCGGCAGGCTCCAGCCCACGCCGTTCGCGGCCGGGGAAATGCTGATGCGCCAGGGAGCCGTTGCGGACTGGCTGTATATCGTTTACGACGGCAAGGCCGAGGTCCGGGTGCATTCGGAGGACTCGGATTCCTATCATACGGTCAAGACGCTGGGGCCCGGGGATTTTATAGGCGAAATGGGGCTGTTCACGGGCGAGCCGCGTTCGGCCACGGTAGTGGCGGCCGCCGACACCGGCTGTTACCGCCTGGACAGGGAAGGTTTCAGGGGCGTGCTGGCGAGCCGCCCCGAGATCGCGGACTCCATAGCTTCCATGCTGGCCAGCCGCCGCGTGGAACTGGCCGCGGCCAGGGAAAGGCTGGCCGGCGAAGCCGCCGCCGCGGGCCTTGGCCTGGCGCAGAAGGACCTGTTGTCGAAGATAAGGGATTTCTTCAAGCTGTAGGGGTCACAGCCACTTATGTCTTGGATACCGGCGCGCGAGCGCCGGTTTTAATTTGGGGTAGCTTTCGGCCCAGAAACTCTTGAGGTCCTTGGTGACCTGCACCGGCCGCATGGAGGGGGCGAGGATGTGCACCACCAGCGGCACCCGCCCGGCGGCCACCCTCGGAGTTTCGGTCACCGAAAAAAGGTCCTGGATCTTGGCTTCCAGGTAAGGTTCCCTGCCTTTGGGATATCTTATCTTGGCACGGCGGCCGCCGGGCATCTCCAGACGCGCCGGGGCGTGCTTGTCCACCAGTCGCACTTTTTCCCAACCATACCATTCGTGCAGGGCGGGCAGCACCGGGCGGGTGCGGGCTTCGGCCACCGAGCGGGCGCCGGAGCAGATATCTGAAATTATAAGCCGCCGGTCCTCTTCGGAGAGCGGCTCCAGGCCGAAGTCGGGGCAGGCGCCGGCCAGGAACTCCACGCGCGCCAGCCAGTCTTCCACTTCCTCGTCCCACTTCTGCAGCTTTTCCGTTCCGGCGATGAATTCTTCGGCGATGAGTTCCGAGGAGGCCTTGGCGGGCTTTGCCGCCGCGATCTCGCGGCGAACGGTCACACCGCGGTAAAGGGTCAGGGTCTCGGTCACCGGGGTGCGCATGGTCTCGTCCAGGGCGGCCCGGGTGACTGTTTCCATGTCGCCGGGGAAAGCCTCTTTAAGCCACTCCTCTTTTATCTCGGCGGCGAAAGAAAGGGTGATGTCGGCGGCGCCTTTCTGGCGGCTCTCCAGCGCCTCGCCGGCGCAGATCACGGCCGCGCCCGCGGCGGCGCTGGCCGGGTCCAGGCGCCCGCGGCGGCCGCCGGGCAGCTGGTAGCGGCCTTTCTCGGCGGAGAACATGGCGCCCACCCGGTCCGGGAAGGCGCGCAGAAAACATTTCGCCGCCAGCCGCAGCCCGCCGCCCGAGGGGGAGGCGCCGCCGGCGAGCCGCCGGGCCAGGCGGACGGCGTCGCGCGCGGCGTTCTGCTTTACGCCGGCCTTCTGGCAGGCGAAATAGTCGAAATCGGAGTTGGCGCAGAGTTCCAGCGCCTTTACCACGGCCGCCAGGTCGGAGCGCAGGTCGGCGTGGCGGCTGCCGGGGCCGCCCTTCTCCAGCCAGAGCCCCCGGCCCTGTGCGGCGGCGGCGATAAGGGAACATTCATACGCGCAGCCCAGGCGCGCGCCTTCCACCATCATGCGCGAATAGCGCGGGTGCAGCGGATAGCCGGCCATGGCTTTGCCGTCGGGGGTCAGGCGGCCGCTCTTGTCCGCGGCGCCCAGTTCGCGCAGCAGGCGTTCCGCCCGCTCCTCGTCCTGCTTGTCTGGCGGGTCCAGCCAGCGCAGGTCGCCGAAACCGGCGTAGCCGCAGGCTTTCAGCGTAAGCAGGGCTTCGCTGACGTCCACCCGCAGTATCTCCGGCTCCAGCGAAAGCGGCCGGCCGGCATTGTCCCTTTCCGTCCAGAGGCGGGCGCAGACCCCCGGGCGGGTGCGGCCCGCGCGCCCGGCGCGCTGTTCGGCGGAGGGCGCCGCTATGTTCTCCGTAAAAAGGGTATTGATGCCGCGCGCCCCGTCGAAACGGGCGACCTTGGCCAGGCCGCTGTCTATCACGGCCGTCACGCCGTCTATGGTAAGCGAGGTTTCTGCTATGTTGGTGGCGATGATGATCTTGCGGCGGGAGGAGGGCTCCAGGGCCGCGTCCTGCTCGCGCGCGGGCATGTCGCCGTGCAGCGGCCGCACGTCGAAGCCGGCCAGGGCCGGCAGCCTGGCGAGCTCGCCTGCCGTGCGGTTGATCTCGTAGGCGCCGGGCATGAAGATGAGAGTATGGCCTTCTTTCACGGATTCGGTCACCTGCGCGCAGGTCTTGGCGGCGGCGGCCGGGGCCGGCAGCTTGGCGGTCTCGGGGCCGCAGTAGGCCACGGTCACGGGGTAGGCCCGGCCGCGCGCCAGCACGGTCTCGCAGGGCGCCATGTAGGCGGAGAGTTTTTTCTCGTCGAGGGTGGCGGACATGACCGCCACCAGCAGGTCGGGCCTGGGGCCGCGCTGCAGTTCCAGGCAGGCGGCCAGGGTGATGTCGCCGTGGATGTGGCGCTCGTGGAATTCGTCGAGGATGACGGCGGAATATTTTTTCAGCTGCGGGTCGGAGACCAGCTCGCGCAGGAGGATGCCTTCGGTCTCGAACACTACGCGGGTCCGGGGGCCGGTCTTGTCCTCGAACCTCACACGGTAGCCTATCTCCCCGCCGGCGGCGCCGCCGCGCTCCGCGGCCACCCGGTCGGCCAGCATGCGGGCCGCCAGGCGGCGCGGCTCCAGCACCGCGATGCGCCCTTTCACCAGGCCGGAATCCAGCAGGAGCTGCGGCACCTTGGTGGACTTGCCCGAGCCCGGGGGGGAAGAAATGATCAGGCGGCGGCTTTTAGCCGCGGCCGCCAGGATCTCTCCCGCGCTCTGCTGTATGGGAAGAAGGCTCACCGGGATATTTTATTAATTAATCAGGCCGCCGGGGGCGGGTTCCAGCTGTATTCCGCCTCCGCGAGAAAGGCGGCGTGGTCGGAAACGTCCGCCCAGGGGCCGTCCCTGAGCACCCTGGCGCTGGTCACTTTGAAGCCGCGCAGGTAGATGCGGTCCAGCGGGAAGACGGGCAGGGCGGAGGGGAAAGTGCGCAGCTTCCTGCCGTGCAGCGTAAGTCCGGCGTCCTTCATGGCCAGGGCCGTTTCCAGCACGTCGGTCTTGCGCTTGCGCCACTCGTTGAAGTCGCCGGCCACTATCACCGGTTCGTGGTCCGGCACGGTGCGGACTATGAAGTCGCGGATCTTGCGGAACTGCTTGGTTCGCGACACGCACAGCAGGCCCAAATGCACGCAGACGCAATGCAACGGAGGCTTGCCTTCCGGGAGTTCTATCCTGGCGTAAAGTAGGCCGCGCTTTTCCACGCGGTTGGTGGAGATATCCACCTTCTCCGAATGGAGGATGGGGAAGCGCGAAAGGATGGCGTTGCCGTGGTGGCCGGCGGTATACACGGCGTTCTTGGCGTAGGCGTGGCTGAAACCGGAGACCTCGGTCATGAACTCGTGCTGGGGTTTCTGCGGCCAGCCGAAGTAGCGCTCGGCGTGGCGCAGGTTCTGACCCACCACTTCCTGCATGAAAACGATGTCCGCGCCGCTGGCGTGCACGCATTCGCGCAGCTCCGGCAGCGCGAAACGCTTGTTCAGCGCCGAAAAGCCTTTGTGGGCGTTTATGGTGAGAAAACTGAGTTTCATGCCCGTCCCCTTTCCCATGATAACAAAAAAGCCGGGGCCGCGCGGCTGTTTTAGGCCTTGAAAATCCTCCAAGGGTCAGGCATACTATGTATGTGCCGGGCGAGTAGACTTCGCGCCGCACTATCCATGAAAGACCCAATGACCAGCGCAGCGCCGGACACCGCACTCCCTGCCGCTTTCCGGCGGGAAGCGGTTTCCTTCTACGCTTTACTGCCTGCGCTGGCGCTGACCGCCGGCATCGCGGCGTCCCTGCTTTCCAGGGCGCACTGGAACCAGTTCATCCTGCCGCTGGAAGTCTTCGCGGACCTGTTCATCGCGTTTTTCGCGTTCCGGCAGACGTCCGCCGGAGCTCGCTGGTGGCGGATAGCCGCCGTCTCGCTGCTGGCCGGCGACTCCTTTTACCTGGCAGGCCACGCCGCAGCTAACTTTCCGGCCTGGGCCTTTATGACGCAGGAGGCGTTTTACACCCTGGGCCATACCATGACCGCGGTTTACCTATTCAGCAACCTGCCCCCGGCCCGCGAACTGGAGGCCGTGGAAAAGGCGTTACTGGCGGTCCTGGTCCTGGCCGGGATCTATATCTCGGTGCAATACCTGCTGATTCCGTATTTCAGTTCCGGCAATCACGCCACTCCCTTCTTTTACACTAACGCCGTCCTCAACCGCCTTGCCGAGACGGCCGTGCTCCCGCTCGCCGTGCTGCTTGGCATGAAGGCGCGGTCCAGATACTGGCTTTATCTGACGCACGGCATAGCCCTGCTCTCCATAACCTCGCTGGCCCTGGGCTATAATACCGCCACGAGCGCGAACATGGGGAGCGTGCCGTTCCAGGAGTACGGATGGCTTTGCGGCCTGCTCCTGATACTGGCCGCCCAGGCGTACAGGGCCTCCGGGGGCGAGCCTTTCGCCAGGTGGAAGAGCGCCAGGGTAAGAATGGGCTGGCTGGTGCTCTCTTCCAACATGGCGCTGCTGCTGCTGCTCTACCTGATTCAGACCTTGACCAGCAAGGACGCCTTCCAGCTTACTTCTATCCTGTTCATCTTCTTCGGCCTGTGGCTGGCCGCCAACCTCATAGCTTTCAGGATCTCCGAGGACATCTACCTGCTGCTCGAAAACGTGACCTCGGGAGGGGGAGCGGAGGTGAAGTCTGCCTTCCGCGTGGCCATCTACGAGGCTGAACTTTTCGCGGAAAAACTGAAAGCGGCGTACGAGACCATCCGGTCCCAAGCCCGCTTGTCCGCGCTGGCTTCGCTGGCCGCGCAGGTGGCGCACGACATCCGCAGCCCGCTGGCCGCCCTGGACTCCGTGCTGAAGGACGTTTCTGAACTGCCCGAGGAAAAACGCCGGCTGATAGGCGCCGCTACGGGGCGCATCCGCGGCATCGCCGCCGATCTGCTGGAGCGAAACCGCCGTGACGCCTCTGCGGCGCCGGCCGCAGGGCCGCGGGAACCACTGGCGTTGCGGGGATTGATCGAAGCCGTGATAACGGAAAAGCGGCTGCAGTACGGCGGGCTTTCCGGGGTGGCCATAGAAGCGGGTTTCGGGAATGACGCCTCCGGCCTTTCAGCGCGTGTGGAGCCGGTGGCGTTCGGTCGGGCGCTCTCCAACCTTATCAACAACGCCGTGGAAGCCATGGAGCGCGGCGGCGCGGTAACGGTGTCGCTGGCCAGGCGCGGGAATTGCGCGGAGGTGGCCGTACGCGACAACGGCAAGGGCATACCGCCTGAAGTGCTGGGGCGCCTGGGCCGCCGCGGAGAAACTTACGGGAAGGCCGGCGGCTCCGGCCTCGGCCTGCACCACGCCCGCGAGGCCGCCGAGTCCTGGAACGGTTCCTTGACCATTTCCTCCCATCCAGGGAAAGGAACGGAGGTGCTGCTGCTGCTGCCCCTGTTCGATCCTTCCGGCGGCGGTTAGGGCGGCCCGCGGTGGGGAAGGCATCCGGCAAATAAAGAGCCCGGGGTAGTTCCCCGGGCTCTTTCGTTTTTTTGCCGGCCTGCTTTAGTACCGGTAATGCTCAGGTTTGTAGGGGCCTTCCGGCTTTACGCCGATGTAGTCGGCCTGTTCCTTGGTGAGCTTGGTCAGCTTTACGCCGATCTTCTCGAGGTGCAGGCGGGCCACCTCTTCGTCGAGGTGCTTGGGCAGGCGGTACACGCCCACGGCCATCTTCTTGGTCCAGAGCTCCAGCTGTGCCAGCGTCTGGTTGGAGAAGGAGTTGCTCATCACGAAGGACGGATGGCCCTTGGCGCAGCCCAGGTTCACCAGGCGGCCGTCGGCCAGCAGGTAGATGGCCCGGCCGTTGGGCAGGGTGTAGCGGTCCACCTGGGGCTTGATGTTGAGGCGCTTGACGCCTTTGGCGTTCTTGAGCGCTTCCACCTGGATCTCGTTGTCGAAGTGGCCGATATTGCAGACTATGGCCTGGTCCTTCATCTTGAGCATGTGCTCGAGGCGGATGATGTCCTTGTTGCCGGTGGTGGTCACGTACACGTCGCCTTCGCCCAGGGTGTCCTCCACGGGCTTCACTTCGAAGCCTTCCATGGCGGCCTGCAGGGCGCAGATGGGGTCAATCTCGGTGACGATCACGCGCGCGCCGAAGCCGCGCAGGGAGCGGGCCGAGCCTTTTCCCACGTCGCCGTAGCCGCAGACCACGCACACCTTGCCGGCTATCATCACGTCGGTGGCGCGCTTGATGCCGTCGGCCAGGGACTCGCGGCAGCCGTAGAGGTTGTCGAACTTGGACTTGGTCACGGAATCGTTCACGTTGATTGCGGGCACCATCAGCTTGCCGGCCTCGTGCATCTGGTAGAGGCGGTGCACGCCGGTGGTGGTCTCCTCGGACACGCCCTTCCAATCCTTGGCGGCCTGGTGCCAGCGCTTGGGGGAGACCTTCAGGATGGCCTTCAGACAGTTGTTGAGCTCCTGCTCGTCCTCGCCGCCTACCTTGGCGTCGAGTATCCTGGCGTTATCTTCGGCTTCCACGCCGCGGTGGATCATCATGGTGGCGTCGCCGCCGTCGTCTACGATGAGGTTGGGGCCCTTGCCGCCGCCGAAGTCCAGCGCGCGCTCGGTGCACCACCAGTATTCGGCCAGCGTCTCGCCTTTCCAGGCGAACACGGGGATGCCGGCCGCGGCTATGGCGGCGGCGGCCTGGTCGGAGGTGGAGAAAATGTTGCAGGAGCACCAGCGCACTTCGGCGCCGAGCGCGGCCAGCGTCTCTATCAGCACGGCCGTCTGCGTGGTCATGTGCAGCGAGCCCATCACGCGCGCGCCCTTGAGGGGTTTCTTGGCCGCGTACTTTTCGCGGATGGCCATGAGGCCGGGCATTTCCTTCTCGGCGATGTCAATTTCCTTGCGGCCCCAGTCGGCCAGGGAAATGTCCTTAACTTTGAAATCGTTCTTCATGGTCCTGCTCTCCTTTACCGCTGTGCTCATAAGCCCTCCAAGGCTGGATATAGCAAGATTATATCTTTTTGCCTCCGCGGGAGGGAACAGGCCGCCTGTTTGCTACAATTTAGGCATGAAATATAGAAAAATCGCTCTCGCCTGCGGCCTGCTGCTGGCCGCCGCCCTCTCCGCCGTCCCGGCTTTCGCCGCCGAATGGGTAATAAAACAGAGCACCTATTACCTGACCGCCCAGCAGCAGAGTTTTCCGGATTTCCCGGCGCCGCCGGCCGCCGGTTCGAAGCAGGACCAGGCCGACTTCGCGGTCCTGAAAGAGTGGCAGCTCAAGCGCACGCCGGAAGATTGCGCCCGCGCCAACGCCGGCGCCCACGCCGAGTTCAAGGAATTTTTCGGGGACATGAGCCCGTTCGCCGACCCCCTGCCGGCGGAGGCCGCCGTTATCCTCGACCGTGTGCGGGCCGACACGGATTGGGCCGTTTACGGCATAAAAGAAAGGTTCAAGCGGCCGCGGCCTTTCCTGACGGATAAAGAGCTGGAGCCTTGCCTGGGCCGGGCCGGCGGTAAGGCCTACCCCAGCGGGCACGCCGCCATCTCCCGGGTGTTCGCCCTGCTGCTGGCCGACCTCGTGCCGTCGCGGCGGGCCGATTTCCTCGCCCGCGCCGACGAAGCCGCCCTGGACCGCGTGATAGGCGGGGTGCATCATCCCACGGATATAGAGGCGGGCAAGCGCCTTGCGGACCGTGTTTACAAGGCCTTTAAAAAGAGCCGGCGGTTCAAGCAAGACCTGAAAGCGCTCCGGGCGCTGCTGCCGGCCAGGGCGGGGGCCCGCTGATATGGGCGATAACGACAGACTTGTTTATTCCACCGGCCCCGACGGCACGGTAAAATGCCCGAACTGCGGGGAGACTCCCTGCGAATGCGCCGAAGGGCTGGCCGGGGAACTGCGGCAGCGCACCCAGACGGAGCCGGTGCGCGTGACGTTCAGGAAGACCGGGAAGGGCAGCGGGATGACGCTGGTGGAAAAACTGCCCATACATCCCGCCGGCAAAGAAGAACTGCTTAAGAAATTCAAGAAGCGCCTTGGCGCCGGCGGGGCGGTGAAGAACGGCGTCCTGGAGGTCCAGGGCGACCGCAGGGCTTTCATCAAGGCGGAACTCGAAGCCGCCGGCTACAAAGTGCGGCTTATAGGCTGAGCGTCAGCCGGCCCAGTACCATTCCAACTGAACGGGAGTAGGCGCCACGTCGAGCTGGCAGCCGTCCCCGCCCTCCTGGCGCATCCGCGGCAGGATCTCCCTGAACTTCCAGCGCTTGTCCGCGTCCCTCGCGAAAACCCAGTATTCCGTGAACGGCGCCGGGGCGGCGTCCTTGTGCAGCGGTTTGCCGCCGCGGCTGAGGGCGCGCCTGGCGCTGGCGTTTATGCGCGCCGTGAATTCGTCCTTGCGGCTGGGGGTCCCGGCGGCGAATTGCGTGAGCACTATCTCGGCCTTGCGGGTGTAGAGGTCCGCGAATTCGAATTTCAGGCCCTCTTTGGCCCTGGCGGCCATGAGGGCTTTCAGTTTAGCCAGCGTCTCCGGGAAAAGCGCGTCGGCCTGCAGGTCTTCGGGCCTGTTCTTTTCCCAGGCGCCGTAAACGTTGAGGAAGGCCAGCGTGGCGGCTATCTCCATGCGCTGCCTGTCCCAGGGGTCGCCGGAGGCATCATACCTGGCGGGGGCTTTCGCCCGCTCCGGAGAGGGTGTCTGCCGCCCGGGCGTCACCGGGGCCGGCGCGGCCATCGCCGCCGCGGCGATCACGGCCGCCGCCTGCAGCGGGATATCCGCGGTCTGGCCGGGTTCGGCGGGCAGGTTGGGGGCGTTGAGGATATACTCTTCCGTGGTCTGGTTTATGGCGGAAGGCGCCCAGCGGCCGCCCACCGGGCGGAAGGTCCAGAACTCCTGGAAGGTGGAGGTGAAGCGGTTGCCGCGCACCAGCGCGCCGGAATTCTCGTTCAGGACGTAATCCTTGGCGGAGGCGGTGATGAGGGCGGTGACGGAGCGGTCTTCGGGCGCGGCGGGAAAGCGCACGTGCACGAAGTCCACCGCCTGCACCTGCACGTTCTCCATGTAATTCTTTTCGCCCCGGGCGAGCATGTGGTCCACCTTGGAGGTGTGGCTGTCGTAGAGCTCGGGGGCTATCCTGCTCCTGAGCGGGGAATAGTCGCGGGCCTGCCAGGCGGCCTGCATGGCCAGGAAAATAGAGCGCACTTCGGCTTCCAGCCGGTCCGGCTTCAGCGCCGGGTCGGAAGCCGCGAGCGAGGCGAGGATCTTTTCGGTCTGGGAAGAGCGCAGCGCTATCTGCTCGCGCGAGAAAAGGCGCTCCGTCGCCGCGCCGCCGCCGGTGCCGAAGAACATTTCCTTTAACTTCATCAGCAGTACGATGGGGCCCAGGATGATGAGCGTCAGCAGATTGCCGCCGCGGCTCCCGCGGCCCCCGCCGCCGCCGCCGCCGCCCTTGTTGTGCACCACGAAGCCGTTGGCTATGAAAGTGTTGGGGGGGGCGACATCCAGGTTGTAAACGTCGGTCTCGGAGCCGGGGCGCAGCTTCTTTATCTTCACCCAGACCACCCTGCCGTCCTGCAGCTGGCCTATCTCGTCGCCGGTCTTGAACGTCCCGGCCTCGGCGAAGCCGTGGCGGGTGAGGAAAGGGTGTTCTCCCGTAGTGGTGACCTTCCCGCTCTTCGTGGTGATGGTGAGCAGGCGGCCGCGCTCCTTAATGAACCTGCGTACCGGCACTTCCATCAGGCGGCCGCCGGAGTAGGCCAGCACCCTGTCGCCGGGGCGCAGGGCCTCTATGATGATATCTCCGGCGGTGGTAGTGACCAGCGTGCCGGCGGCGAAACAACCGCCGCCGCCTCCTCCTCCGCCGCCGGCCCTGGACCAGGCGGGCGCGGCCGGAGCGCAAAGCAGGGCTAAGGCCAGCAGGAATTTCATGTTCTTAGTGCAGGGCGGCTATCAGGGCGCCCAGGACGGCCGCGGCGATTATAATGCTGACTCCCAGGATGGCCGAAGAGACTATGCGGCCGAAGTAGTCGGCCACGGCGCGGTTGCCGCGGATTATCTCCTTGCCCTCGTCGATGTTGGGCGTGAGTTTGTTGAAGACCGCGGGTATGCGGGCGGAAATGCGGATGAGCAGCACGGCTCCCGCGGCGGCGCCGGTCAGCGCGAAGATCACGGCCCAGGCGATATTGATTATGGTTTCCATCATGAAGCCTCCCGGAAAGAGTCTGCCGTAAGTGTATATTTTTTGCGCTTTTCTGTCATCAGGGGAATTCTGCGGCGGTTTTGTGGGCGGAGTTTTTGGCGGAGTTTTTGATGCCGCCCTTTAAAATGATAAAATATAACCTGTAGGCAGTCCCGGCATCCTGATCCAGCGGTTCCGTTCAGTTCCCGGCAAATTTTACTGCTAATTCCCCGTTAAGCGGGCCGTACACCTATGATAACGCTCAGAAACGTCCATAAATCTTTCGGCAATCAGGTCCTTTTCGAGGACGCCTCGCTGCAGGTCAACGAGGGCGACAGGTTCGCCCTGGTGGGCCCCAACGGCGCCGGCAAGTCCACTCTGTTCAAGATGATGCTGCGCGTCGAAGAAGCCGATGACGGCGAGCTGCAGTTCAAGAAAGGCGTGGTGGTAGGCTACCTGCCGCAGGAGAACCCGCCCAGTTCCGAGAAGACCGTGGTGGAGGAAGTGCTCGACGGCGCCGAGGACTACGACGGCCGCCTGGAGGCCGAAGGCAAGTCCATCCTGATGGGCCTCGGTTTCAAGGTGGACGGCTTCACCCGCAAGGTGAACACCCTTTCCGGCGGCTGGGCCATGCGCGTGGCCATGGCCAAGCTCCTGCTCAAGAAGCCGGACCTGCTGCTGCTCGACGAGCCCACCAACCACCTGGACCTGGACTCGCTGATGTGGCTGGAGGAATACCTACAGTCCTACCAGGGCGCCATCTTCGTCATCTCCCACGACCGCGACTTCATCAACAAGATCTGCCACGCCATCGTTTCCCTGCAGGACAAGACCCTGCGCGTCTACCACGGCGACTACGAAAAGTTCCTGGGGGAGCGCGAGGCCGAGAAGCAGAAGATCTATTCCGCCTGGCGCCTGCAGCAGGAAGAGATCGCCCAGATGGAGGATTTTATCGCCCGCAACCGCGCGCGCGTCTCCACCGCCGCCCGCGTGCAGAGCATGATCAAGCGCCTGGAGAAACTGGAACGCATAGAGTTGGTGCAGGAAGTGAAGACCGTGAAGATCCGGTTCCCGCAGCCGAGCCGCACCGGCACCAAGGTGCTGGAGCTCAAGGGCATCAACAAGACCTACAAGGTGGCCGACCACCCGGACATCAAGGTCTATGAGAATTTTGATTTCGAGCTGCAGCGCGGCCAGAAGATGGCCTTCGTGGGCCACAACGGCGCCGGCAAGAGCACGCTGCTCAAGATGCTCGCCGGCGTGATCGAGCCGGATTCCGGCGAGCGCGTGCTGGGCCTCAACGTCAAGACCGGTTATTTCTCCCAGCACCGCGACGGCATCCTGGACCCGCGCAAGACCGTGCTGCAGGAGGCCATGGACAACGACCGGATGAACCCCGAGCTGATGGTGCGTACGGTGCTCGGCACCTTCCTGTTCCCCGGCGACAACGTTTACAAGAAGACCGAAGTTCTCTCCGGCGGCGAGAAGAGCCGCCTGATGCTGGTGAAACTGCTGCTGGACCCGCCCAACGTCATCCTGATGGACGAGCCCACCACCCACCTGGACATGGCCAGCGTGGACGCGCTCATTGCCGCCCTCAAGGAGTTCGAGGGCACCCTGTGCATGATCAGCCACGACGTCTATTTCCTCAACGCCCTGGCCGATTCCGTGGTGCACGTGGAGCAGGGCAAGACCACCGTTTACCCCGGCAACTACGATTACTTCCGCTACCGCCAGGAGCAGCTGGCCCGCGAGGCCGCCGGCCAGAAGCGCAAGCAACAGGCGGAGCCGGCACCCCAGGCCGCCCCTTCCTCCGACTACGAGGAGAAGAAGCGTCTGGAGGCGGAGGCCCGCAAGAAGACCCGCCGCGCGGAGACTTTGAAGAAAGAGATCGCCTACACCCGCAAGAACGTGGAGAACCTCGCCGCCAAGATGTCCGCGCCCGAGATCCACTCCGACTACGCGCAGGTAAAAGAGCTCGGCGACAAGATAGCCGCCATGGAAGCCAAGATCGCCGCCTACACCGGCGAACTCAGCGCCCTGGAGAGCGCCTCCGAGGAAATAGTCGGCAATTCCTGAACTCTAAGGGTGGACGGGGGGCGCCTCCGAGAACCCGTTGGGGAAGGGAGGCTCAATCGCGTTAGCGATTGAGGGGAACCGCGCAACGGTTCCCTGCAGTCCGGGTTCACGGAGGCGTCTCCCGTCCGCCCGGGTGAGCAGGGGTAAGCCCCCGGACAGCCCGTACTGGAACGCGCCAACGAATTTAGAGGATTTTTAAGGAGCACAACTAATACATGCAACAAGATAACGCCGAGCGCCGGCCCGACCTGCGCAACATCGCCATCATCGCCCACGTCGACCACGGCAAAACCACCCTCGTGGACGCCATGCTCAAGCAGACAGGCGCCTTCCACGATAAGACCGGGGAAGAAGCCATCTGCATCATGGACTCCAACGACCTGGAGAAAGAACGCGGCATCACCATTCTTTCCAAGAACACCTCGGTCCGCTACAAGAACAACACCATCCACATCGTGGACACCCCCGGCCACGCCGACTTCGGCAGCGAAGTGGAGCGCGTGCTGCGCATGGTGGACGGCGTGCTGCTGCTCGTGGACGCCCTCGACGGCCCCATGCCGCAGACCCGTTTCGTGCTGAAGAAATCCCTGGCGCTCGGCCTGCGCCCCATCGTCGTCATCAATAAAGTGGACCGCCTCAACTGCGACCCGCACGCCGCCCTGGACAAGGTCTTCGCCCTGTTCATGGAACTCGGCGCCTCCGACGCGCAGCTGGACTTCCCCGTGGTCTACGCCGTGGGCCGCGACGGCTGGGCCTCCGCCGACTACCACCACCCCGCCAAGGACCTGAGCTACCTTTTCGAGACCATCATGAAGCACGTGCCCGGCCCGCTGGACCTCGACGACCAGCCCCTGCGCCTGCTCGTTACCATGCTGGACTACAGTTCCTACACCGGCCGCATAGGCGTGGGCCGCATAGTACAGGGCAGGATCACCTCCGGCCAGCAGGTCTCCATGGGCCAGCCCGGCACCGAGCCCAAGACCCGCAAGGTCATGCAGCTCATGGGCTATAAGGGCCTCGAGCGCTGCGTCATCAAGGAAGCCCGCTCCGGTGAGATCGTGGCCGTGGCCGGCCTGGAAGGCATAGAGGTGGGCGACACCGTTTCCGATCCCGAGAACCCCGGCGTGCTGCCCGGCCTCGAGATAGAGCAGCCCACCCTCTCCATGGAATTCTACGCCAACGACAGCCCCTTCTCCGGGCGCGAGGGCAAGTTCGTGACCGCCACCCAGCTGCGTGACCGGCTCTACAAGGAGCAGCAGATCAACGTGGGCCTGAAGGTGGAGGAGATCCCCGGCGAAGGCGGCTTCAAGGTCTCCGGCCGCGGCGAACTCCATCTTTCCATCCTCATCGAGACCATGCGGCGCGAGGGCTTCGAGCTCTGCGTGTCCAAGATGGTGGTGATCACGCACGTGGAGAACGGCGTTACCGTGGAGCCTGTGGAAATGCTGCTGCTCGACTCGCCCGCCGAGTTCCAGGGCGCGGTGATGAACGGCCTCGGCGCCCGCGGCGCCCAGTTAAAGAATATGAGCGTGGGAGAAGACGGCCGGGTCCGTTTCGAGTACGTCATTTCCTCCAAGGCGCTCATCGGCTTCAAGTCCGAGTTCATGACCTTTACCAAGGGCTCGGGCCTGATGCATCACAGCTTCCACGGTTTCCTGCCGGAAGGCAACTTTAACCGCCCCAAGCGCAACGGCGTCTTCATCGCCAAGGAGGCGGGCAAGTCCGCCGCCTACGCGCTCAACAGCCTGCAGGACCACGGCATCATGTTCGTGGGCTCCGGCGAGGACATCTACCTGGGCCAGATCGTGGGCGAGCATTGCCGCGCCAACGACCTGGTGACCAACCCCTGCAAGGAGAAGAAGCAGACCAACATGCGCTCCTCCACCTCGGACATGTCCATAGCGCTCACGCCGCACCGCGTCATGAGCCTGGAGCAGGCCATAGAATACGTCGAAGAGGACGAATTCGTGGAAGTCACCCCCAAGAGCCTGCGCCTGCGCAAGAAGATCCTGGACCACAGCCTGCGCAAGCGGGCCGACCGGGATTCGGAAGTTCTCGAGGACTAGGCCTATGGCCGTCAACATAGAGATCAAGGCCCGCGCCCGCGCCTGGCCGGCGCAGGTGAAGGCGGGCCTGGCTCTCGCGGATTCCTTCGAACGCCTGACGCAGGCGGACACCTTCTTTAATTGTTCCAACGGGCGCCTGAAGCTGCGCGAGCAGCGCGGCAAGAACGACTATCTGGTCTTCTACCGCCGCGACAAGCAGACGGGACCAAAAACTTCCACGTACACCCTGGTTCCTGTGAAGGACGCGGCTAAAACACGCCGCTCCCTCGCCCGCCTGCTGGGCGTCACAAAAAAGGTTTTCAAGCGCCGGCTGGTCTGCCACGCCGGCCGCACCCGCATCCATTTCGACGAGGTGAGGGGGCTGGGCCGCTTCATAGAACTTGAAGTGGCAATGAAGCCCGGGGAAGCGGCCGCCGCCGGCCGCCGGGAAGCCGCCCGGCTGATGCTGGCGCTGGGGGTCAAAAAGGCCGACCTCCTGGCCGGCGCTTACGCGGACATGCTATGACATTCTTCACCAAAGGCGAGGGCGGGGCCGGCGAACTGCTGAAGGTCGCCTACCCCATGATCCTGTCCACCGCCTCCACCACAGTGATGCAGTTCATCAACCGCCTGTTCCTGGCCCGCTACAGCCCCGACGCGCTGGCCGCCTGCGTGCCGGCGGGCCTGCTGTCCTTCGTTTTCATCTGTTTCTTCTTCGGGGTGGCTTCCTATACCAACGCCTTCGTGTCCCAGTATTACGGCCGCGGCAAGTCCGCGAGCGTCTCCGTGGCGGTCTGGCAGGGCGTGTGGCTCTCGCTCTTCTCGGGCCTGCTGCTGCTCCTCCTTACGCCGGCCGGTTACTGGATCATAGAGCATTCCGGCCACGCGGCCTCGGTGGTGCCGCTGGAAAAGCAGTATTTCCTTATCCTCAACTCGGGCGCCATCATTTATCTCTCCAGCGCCGCCCTCTCTTCTTTCTTCACCGGTCGCGGCAAGACCAAGGTGCCCATGGCGGTGAACATGGCGGGCAACCTGGTGTGCATCCTGCTCTCCTGGCTGCTGATCTTCGGCGGCGGGCCCGTGCCTGCCATGGGCATAAAGGGGGCGGCCCTCGCCATGGTGGCGGGGCAGGCCTTGATGCTGGCGCTCTACCTGGTCCTGATCTTCTCGCCGTATAACCGCCGGCGCTACCGCACCGCCCGCCTGGTGGGCGTGCACAAGGGGCTCTTCCTCCGGCTGATAAAGTACGGGGCGCCCAACGGCGTCGGCTTCTTCCTCGATATCGCCTCTTTCGGCGCGTTCATCTTCATAATAGGCGCCATGGACAAGGTGTCCCTCGCCGCGAGCAATATCATCGCCTCCATCAATATGCTGGCTTTCATGCCCGTCATAGGCATGGGGATAGCCGCGCTGACCCTGGTGGGAAAGTATATAGGTATGCGCAAGCCCGACGTGGCGGTGCGGGTAACCGGTAACGCGGTCAAGATCGCAGCCCTGTACGCGCTGGGGCTGGGCCTCCTTTTCGCGGCCGTGCCGGGGCTGTTCGTGAATATTTTCGGTTCGGGCCATTCCGCGGAGTACGCGGAGATCCTGGCCCTGAGCCGCCCGGTAATGAAAGTGCTGGCCGTGTTCGTCTTCTTCGACGCCATCGGCATGATCTTCGCCGACGCCCTGCGCGGGGCGGGGGACACGCGGTTCCAGATGCTGGGTGGGAGCGCCGCCGCCTGGATCCTGTTCGTGCCGGGCATCTGGTACATCACCCACCGCGCCGGCGGTGAACTCATCCACGCCTGGGCGTGGGCCGCCTTCTACATGGTGCTGCTGGCCGTATTCTTCGGCCTGCGGTTCCGCTCCGGCCTCTGGCGGAGGATAGACATTCTCAAAGGCTGACAGGTATAATCTAACTATGGCTGAAAAGATCTTCTCCAGAGCCGGCGGCCTGCCCCGGGTAAAACTGTCGCACGCGCCGGCCGGGCCCAACGCCTTCAAACGCATGGTGGACATAGCCGACCGGGCCGAAGCCGGCCAGCTGGTGGCCGTCTACGACAAGAACAACAATCCCTACGGCGTGGCCATTTATAACCCGCGCAGTCAGATCATGCTGCGCATTATCAGCCGCGAGAATCCCGACGAGTTCCTGGTGGAGAAGTTCCTGGACGACCGGGTGACCCGCGCCGTGGCCTTCCGCCGCGACGTGCTGAAGATCCCGCAGACCAGCGACGCCTACCGCCTGGTGCACGACTACGCCGACGGCCTGCCCGGTATCACGGTGGACGTGTACAAGGACCAGATCGCCCTGGAGTTCTATTCCCTGGGTATGTACCGCCTGTGGCCCTACATCGAGGCCGCTTTCAAGAAACATTTCCCCGGCGCCTCCTTCCACCACCGCGCCAGTTCCTACACGCAGGAGATGGAGGGTTTTAACATAAAGCCCGAGGCCGCGCCCGCCCACAAGACCCGCGTCACTGAGAACGGAGTGCAGTTCGAGGTGGACCTGAAGGCCGGCTACAAGACCGGCTTCTTCTGCGACCAGCGCGAGAACCGCCAGTACGCCGCCACTTTCGCCCCGGGCAGGAAGATGATAGACATCTGCTCCTACACCGGCGGGTTCGGCATCTACGGCGCCAAAGCCGGCGCCGAGGCCGTGACCTGCGTGGAGCTGGACCCGGAAGCCTGCGAGATGAGCAAGCGCAACGCCAATATCAACAAGGTGAAGATAGACGTGGCCTGCGCCGACGCCTTCACCTACATGCGCCAGATGCTGGAACTCAAGCGCCGCTACGGCCTGGTGGTGCTGGACCCGTACAAGCTGGTGGCCAACCGCGAAGAGCGGGAGAAAGGCATCTTCAAATACCGGGATTTCAACCGCCTCGCGCTGTCGCTGGTGGAGGAAGGCGGCATTTTCGTCACCTGCTCCTGCAGCGGCATGGTGTCCATGGACGAGTTCTCGTTCATCGTGCGCGGGGCCGCGGCCAATTCCGGCCGCAGGGTGCAGATCTTCAAGAAGTCGGGCGCGGGACCGGACCACCCGGTAGCCGCGGATTATCCAGAGGGGGAATACCTGAAGGCCATCTGGGCCAGGGTATATTAACATGCTTAAAATGATCGCGTTAGCCATGGCCCTGCTGCCGCTCGGGGCGCAGGACGAGATGATACAGCGCTACCTGGGGAAATGGGCCGGGACGGCCACGGCCAATTCGGCCAGCGGCGCCAGCGACAAATACAAGGTCACGGCCGTGGTAAGCCGTTCAGGGGAGAACCTCAAGGTCTCCTACGTGTCCAGGAATTCGGTAGGCGCCAGAAAGACCGGCAACCTGATGGCCTCTCCCAAGGGCGACGGGGCCTGCTATACCGCCAACCTGGCGGCCAACGCCAAGGCAGGCATCCCCATGATGGCGGACCTCTGCCTGGACGAGAGCGGCAATATTTCCATTACCTCGCTGATGGCCAACGGCCGCGCGGTGATGTCCGAAAGCGGCAAGAGCGGCACGTTCGAGATGAAGTCCCCGCTGGGTTCGGCCAAGGGGTCTTTCCGCAAGATGCTCCCCAAGAAGAAAAAGAGGAAGGCCGCGTGACAGGCGGGAAAGCGCATTTAAAATTCATGAAGGCCGCCCTGGCCGAGGCCCGCAAGGGTCTGCGCGAAGGCGGCATCCCGATAGGTTCCGTGCTGGTGAAGGACGGGCGGATAATAGGGCGGGGGCATAACCGCCGCGTCCAGAAGAAGTCGGCCATTCTGCACGCGGAGATGGACTGCCTGGAGAACGCCGGCCGCCTGAAGGCCGCGGACTACCGGCGCTGCGTCATCTACTCCACGCTGTCGCCCTGCAGCATGTGCACGGGCGCCATCCTGCTCTACAAGATCCCCGTAGTGGTCATAGGGGAGAACAGGACCTTCAAGGGGCCGGAGAGCTACTCTAAAAAATTCGTGAAGTTGGTCAACCTGGACCTGCCGGAGTGCAAAGACCTGATGGCGGGCTTTATTACAGCCCGCCCTGAACTCTGGAACGAAGATATAGGAGAATAAGCCGCCAGGCTATTCGTAGAACTCGTCTTCACCGAACTCGTCGTCATCCGCAGGCTCTTCCGCAGGAGGCGTGTCCGGTTGCGGGGCCGGGGTTACCGCGGTGCCCGCGGGCTTCTTGAAATCCACCGTATAGCGGCGCCACCGGTCCTTAACGTACTTTACGCCCATTACCAGGCGCGCCTTGTTGGCCGTGGTCATGGTGAGGTAGCTGCGCTCCAGGCCGTGCTCCTTGCAGAAATCGGGAGTTTCCTTGCAGGCCGTGTATTCTATATCCGTCATCTTGCCGTACTTGTTCTCCACCCGCTTGAGGAAGGAGTGGATCTCTTTCTTTAATTCGGTCTTGCGGTCCGGGGAAAGCTTGGAGAAATCCTCCGGGTCCGGTTCCGGCTCTTTCAGGGCTTTTTCCTCCGCGGGCGCGGTCAGCGCCACGGCGCCTGATTTGAGGAGGGTTTCCTCCGGAGCGGCTTTTTCGTCCTCTTCCGAAAGGTACTTGGCTTCCGCCCCGTTGCGCCGTTCGGTCACTACGGCCTTCAGCAGTTCGGTGTCCGCGGCGGGGGTGGTTTTAGCGGAGGCGGTGACTTTCGCGGCCGCGGCAGGGGCAGAGGCGTCGTCGTCCTCAGTCCTGCTCCACCAGCCGAAAACAGGGGAGGAACTTCCCGCGTCTTTGGCTTTGGCGTCTTTGCCGCCCGCGGCCCCCTTGCCGTCCTTGGAAGCGTCTACCGGCGACGAGGCCCCGCCGCCGCCTCCTCCTCCGCCTGCCGCCGCGCCAGCCGCGGCCGTAGCGGCGGCCCCACCGGACATCTTGGCGCCGTAATCGCTTTTGGCTCCGGCGCTCGCGCGCTCGAGGCCGCCGTCCAGGTCCGCCGCGCCCGCTTTGTTATTGAAGCCGTCCAGCCCGCCCGTCTTCATGCCCTTCGCGCCGGTTCCGCCGCCGGCTGCCGGCTCTTGGCCGGGGAAGAGAGGGGGAGGGGGTGAACTGAGGGCGCTCCCTCCTGAGGCTTTAGCCTGGGGGAGGGAACTTTTAGGAGCGGAATATGCGGCGCCGCCGGAAGCGGGAAGTGAAGAGGCGGGAGTATCCTTGGCGCCCTGTTCCTGAGACGGAGCCTCCGCCGCGGGCTTGTTCGCCGCGGTCTCGCGAGCGGTTCCGGGGGCTGACTGGGAGGTGGCGCTGTCGCCGCCGCCCCCGCCGCCTCCGCCGAAACCAAAGCCGCCGCCGTCATTCCAGCTGGCGTTGGCGGACTCGGCGCCCTTGCCGTAATGCTTCTCGTAGTATTTGGTGAAAGCGTCAGAATCGGGGGTGTAGTCTTCCTGCGAGTCGGAACCTTCCTGCTGCCCGGTCCCGGCCGAGTAAGACCCGGCCGAAGCGGTCTGGGCGCCCTCGCTCCCGCCGAAGAAATTGTCGAAGACCTGGGCCGTCCGGGCCTTGGCTATGGCCGCGCCGCGGCCTATGTCGCCCGCGTAGGTAGAGGCGGCCAGCGCTGCCCCGCGGACGTTGAAGCTGTAATGGACCTGGTTGGCGCCGCGGGCGCTCATGCCCACTTCCAGCAGGGCCAGCAGGGAGCCGGCTACCAGGAGCAGCAGGGCCAGGGCCAGCGCCAGCATGGGGTTCTTCTTGTCGCGTTCCATAACACACATAGTATATAGGCTTTTTTCGGTTTTCGCCAGCCCCCCCTGACATAATCCTTGCTTTAACCCCGCCATTATGGGATAATATAGAGGTAGTTGAAACCGAGAACTCAAGTTTTTGAAGCCTATCCTACTAGCAGTAGAGTTGGGAGAGAGCAGAAAGAGTTGAGATCAGGTAATGATAGCTAGGAGGATAGTACAATGAGCAAGAGAATATACGTGGGCGGCCTGCCCTTCAAAACCACCGAAGAGGAAATGAACACCCTTTTCTCCGGATACGGTGCGGTTACCAGCGCCAAGCTGATCACCGACAAGTACTCCGGTCAGTCCCGCGGCTTCGGCTTCGTCGAGATGCCCAATGACGAAGAAGCCAACGCTGCCATGGAAAAGCTGAACGGCTCCGATTTCGGCGGCCGCAAGCTGACCGTGAACGAGGCTCGCCCCATGGAAGCCCGCCCCCGCTCCGGCGGTTTCGGCGGTGACCGCGGCGGCCGCGGTGGCGATCGCGGTGGTCGCGGCGGCGGCGGCTACGGCGACAAGTGGTAATCAGAATCCTTTAACGGTTCTAACCGCCGGCCCCTCAAAGGCCGGCGGTTTTTATTGGGGACAGACACCTATTTCAGAACAACCTCCAGCCTCTGGCCGGGGAGACGGAAATAGGTGTCTGTCCCTATTTTTTAGGGGGGTTGACTTTGTTGTTATACGGATGTATAATTATACAGAAGTATAACAATGGAGGGAGTATGTCCAGACCGCCTTCGGGAACAGATCTGAAACTTAAAGCCGCCGGGCGCAAGCTGCTGCAGGCCAAGGGGATCACCGGCCTGAGCGTGCGTGAGGCTTGCCGCGAGGCCAAGGTGAACACCGGTATGTTCCATTATTATTTCGGTTCCAAAGAAGAATTCCTTAAGGCCGTCCTGAAGGAAATGTATGCCGAATTTATGGTAAATTTCAAGGCGGGGGTTTCCGCCGCGGGTACGCCGCGCGACAGGCTCAAGAACGCGCTCATGGAAGTTGGCAAATTCGCTCTGAGCATGCGCCGCGCCGCGCCCATGATCTTCGCCGACCTGGCCCACGGCAAGAAAGAGGCGTTCGACTTCGTAAACGCCAATTTTACAGAGCATGTCCGGCATATCGCGGCGCTGGCCGAAGAGTGCCGCCCAGCCAGCGCGGTCAAGGAACGTTCCATCCCGTTCCTGATGCTGGCCATGATCCCGGTGATGATCTTCCCCGTGCTTATGGCCGGGGTAATGGAACGCAACGGCGTAAAAGCCCTGGGCGGGCGCTCCCTGGAGAAACTCCGCGAGGAATTCTTTTCCGAAGCGGGGATAGCTGAAAGGGCGGAAATAGCCCTGCGGGGGATAGGTTTATGAGACTTATATTTATATTCCTCATGCTGGCCGGCGCCGCCGAAGCCGCCGAGTTCCGGGTCACCTTGAAAGCGGCCGAAGAGGGCGCCCTGGCCTCCGACGGGCAGTACAAGAGCGCCCGGTTCGCCGCCGGCGCGGCCGAAGCCGCGGCCGCGGCCGTGAGCTCCCTGCTCTACCCCCGGCTCAGCCTGGAGGGCAGCCTGCGCTACAATCACGTGGTGTCGGAGATCTCCATGCCGGCAGCTCTTGGCGGCGGGCGGCCGCTGGGCGATAACTGGAATTATTCGGTGGGCCCTTCCGCCTACTGGGCGCTGGACACCGGCGCCCTGCGCTACGGCCGAGACGCCGCCAGGCGCACGGCGGCCGGGCGCTCGGCCGAGGCGGAGCATGCCCGCCGGCAGGCCCTGCTGAAGGCGCGCACGGTCTATTTCGCCCTGCAGCTCGCGCTGGAAAAGGTTTACCTGATAGGCGAGAACCTGCAGCTCTCGGAATCACAGTTGAAGGACATAGAGCTGGGGGTGAAAGCCGGCGCCCGCAGCCGCCTCGACGGCATAAGGGCCAGGCAGGAGACGCTGGCGCGGCGCCGCGACCTGCTGCGCGCGCGCTCCGATCTTTCGGCGGCCCTGCTCGATTTCAGCCTGGCCACGGGGGTGACCGTGCCGGAGGGCGAGGGGCTGCCGCTGGACGCCCGCCTGGCCGGCCGCGCCTACCAACCGGCCCCGGGCCCGCTGGTTAGGGCCGAGCCTTACGAGGAGATCATAGGGCGGCTGTTGCCTGCCGCCGAAGCCGGTCCGGGCAAGGCGCTGCCGTCGGTGGCGGCCTTCTCCGAGGCTTCCGCCGCCGCGCTGGCCGCGGCCAGCGCCTACAAGGCGGAGCGCCTGCCGCGTCTCACGCTCGGCGCGCGGTCCTCGCTGGATTATCCCAATGGCCCCAACCTGTACTCCTTCGTCCAGAACTCCGCTTCCCTCTCGCTTAACCTGCCCCTGTTCGAAAGCGGCCGCCTGGCCGACCGGGAGCGGGAGAGCCGCCTGAACGCGCAGGGCGCGGCCGAGCGCCGCGACGAAGCCGCCCGCGCCGCCTCCGCGGAGCACGCCAAGGCCCGGGCCGCTTACGGCGCTCTGCTCGAGGAGCAGGCCATAAATATAGAGGCGGTGGACGACGCCGCCGAGGCCGCGCGCCTGGCCTACGAAGCTTACAAGGCCGGCGGCGGCACCTGGCTGGACGTGGAAAGCGCCAACCTCAAGGCCCTGCAGGCCAGGACCACCGCCGCCACGGCCAATGCCGAACTGCTCATGCGCCTGGCCCGGCTGGACAGCCTTTCTGATTAGGAGAACTTTATGAAAAAGAAACTAATACCGCTCATACTGCTGCTGGCCGTGGCCGGCGCGATAGTTTATAAAGTGCGCTCCGGCGGCGGCTTCCGCTACGCCGGCACCGTGGAAGCCACGGAAACGGACCTTTCCGCGCGTATTTCCGGCGTCATAGATTCCTACGGCGCCGCCGAGGGGGAACCAGTGAAGAAGGGACAGATAATAGCGGCCCTGGATTGCGCGGACCTGCGCCTGGCGGCCGGCATATCCGCGGAGGATTTCAAGCGCGCGGACGAGCTTTACAAGGGCGGGTCGGTCTCGAAAGAGAATTACGACCGGCTGAAGTACAAGCGCGACGATTCAGCCCTGAAGGTGGACTGGTGCTCCGTCAGATCCCCGGTGAACGGGCGCCTGCTTTACGCCTATCACGAGAAGGGGGAACTGGTGGGTCCCGGCGCTAAACTGGCCACCGTGGCCGACCTCTCCGAGGTCTGGGCCTATATCTACGTGCCGCATGACCTGCTGGCCAGGCTGAAGACGGGGATGGACGTGAAAGGCTATCTGCCCGAAGAGGGGGATAAGGAATTCTCCGGCCGGATCTCGGTGATCTATTCCGAGGCAGAGTTTACGCCCAAGAACGTGCAGACCCGCAAGGAGCGCACGCGCCTGGTCTTCGCGGTGAAGGTGTCCTTCCCCAACCCGGACGAAACGCTCAAGCCCGGGATGACCGTGGAAGTGAAGCTCCCGGAGTAGGAACCCGTCGCCCCGGCGAAAGCCGGGGCCCAGGGCACAAAAGACTGGATTCCGGCTTGCGCCGGAATGACGGAGAAGAGCAAAGTGACCGGTTGAATGTATGGCTGGGTACTCTATAAAGACGAAAAATCTTAAAAAGAATTTCGGCGCCGTGAGGGCGCTGGAGGGGGTTTCTTTGGACCTCTCGGCCGGCCTCCTGCACGGCCTGATAGGCTCCAACGGCGCCGGCAAGACCACCACTATGCGCCTGCTGGCCGGCCTGCTGAAGCCCTCTTCCGGCGGGATAAGTTATTTCCGGGACGGCGCGCCGGCCGCTTTCGGCGACCTGCGCCCTCAGCTGGCCTATATGCCGCAGCAGGCCAGTCTCTACTCCGACCTGTCCGTAGACGAACACCTGGAATTCTTCCGCTCGCTTTACCGGCTGGACGCCGCCGCTTACGCGCGCCGTTCGGCCGAACTCCTGGAGATAACCAGGCTCGGCAAGTTCCGGGACCGCCGCGCGGGCCAGCTGTCCGGCGGTATGTATAAGAAACTGGGGCTGATGTGCGCCCTGCTGCAGTCCCCTTCCGTGCTGCTGCTTGACGAGCCCACCAACGGCGTGGACCCTATCAGCCGCCGTGAGTTTTGGGAACTGCTCTACTCGCAGGCGGCGAAAAAGATCCTGATAATCATTTCCACGGCCTACATGGACGAGGCCGAGCGCTGCTCCCGGGTGCATCTGCTGGACGCCGGAACGCTGCTGGCCTCCGGCGAGCCGCGCGCCGTGCTGAAAGCGGCCGGCGCGGCCAGTTTCGAGGAGATCTTCATAAAGGGGGGCGCTAAATGAGGACAGGGCCCGCCCTGGAGGTCAAAGGCCTCTCCATCCGGTTCGGGGATTTTACCGCCGTGGACGACGTCTCGTTCACGGTGGAGCGGGGAGAGATCTTCGGTTTTCTCGGCGCTAACGGCGCTGGCAAAACCACTACCATCCGCATGCTCTGCGGCCTGCTGACCCCCACTTCCGGCTCGGCGCTGGTGGGCGGGCTGGGTTTTGAAGACGGAGGGATGGGGATCAAAAAAATAGTGGGCTACATGTCGCAGAAGTTCACGCTCTACAACGACCTGACCGTCGGGGAGAACCTGGATTTCGCGGCAGGCCTGCGCAAACTGGAGCCGGCTTTCGCGCGGGACCGGCGTAAGGAACTTTTCGACCTGATAGCCTTCGACAGGCCGCTTTCCACGCTGGTCGCGTCCCTGCCCGGCGGCGTAAAGCAGGAACTTTCTCTGGCCGTGGCCATGCTGCACGACCCGGAGATCGTCTTCCTCGACGAGCCGACCTCGGGGGTTTCGCCCGCTTCCCGCGCCCGCTTCTGGGCGCTGATCCGCAAGGTGACGGCGCTGGGCAAGACGGTGATAGTCACCACTCATTACATGGACGAAGCGGAACAGTGCGGCCGCATAGCGCTGATGCGCACCGGTAAACTCATAGCCCTCGGCTCTCCCGGCGAACTTAAAACCTCCGCTTTCCCCGGCCCGATGACCGAGCTGGACTTCAACGGCCCCGCCCCGGCCGGCTTCATAGTCGGGCTGCGGGCCGCTCCCGGCCTGTTGGAGCTGTCACCTCACGGCATGCGCTGGCATGCGGCTTTCTCGGATGCGGGCGCCATGAAGGCCGCCCTGGCGGGCCTGCCTGCCGGCGCGCTGGCGCACCCTATACCGCCGTCGCTGGAGGACGTATTTATACGGCTGGTGGAGGGGGCGGAAAGATGACGGGCTTCGATATTCACCGCGCCGCGGCCGTGGCCCGCAAGGAGGTCATGCACATCCTGCGCGACCCGTTCGTCCTCGTGCTGGTACTGGGCCTGCCGGTGTTGCTGGTGGTGTTCTTCGGCTTCGCCATCGATTTTGACGTGAAGAACCTGAAGCTCGCCGTCTACGACAGGGACAATTCCCGCGTTTCGCGCCAGCTGGTCTCGGTCTTCGAGAGTTCGGGCTATTTCCTCCCTTCGCCAGCCTCCAGCCCCTCCGGAGCCGTGGCCGGACTGGATTCCGACAGGTTCGCGGCCGCCCTGCTGGTGGAGCGCGGTTTCGGGCGCGAAGTCGGCCGCGGCGCAGCGGCGCGGGTCCAGTTCGTGGCGGACGGCACTGATAATTCCAAGGCCATGGCCATGCTTGGCTACCTGCCCGGCATAAGCGCGGCGGCGCTGCGCAAGTTCCACGGCGAGCTGCCGCCCGACCCGGTGCCGCTCAAGTCCCGGTACATGTACAACCCGGAGCTCAACAGCCGCTGGTTCGTCATCCCGGGTCTCGCCGTCATCATCATCGGGCTGCTCTCCATCCTGATGACCGCGCTGACCGTGGCGCGGGAATGGGAGAACGGCTCCATGGAACTGCTGCTCTCCACCCCGCTGAAGCCGGCCGAGATCATAGCCGGCAAGATCCTGCCCTACGTCGTGCTGATCCTCGGGGGGGTCGTCTTTGTCAATTTGGTGGCGCGCTTCGGTTTCGGCGTGCCTTTCCGCGGCAACCTGCTGCTGCTGCTGGGGGGGACGCTGCTGTATATCGTGGCCGCGCTGTCGCAGGGGATAGTGATCTCGGTAGTGACGCGCCAGCAGCAGCTGGCCATGCAGCTCTCCATGATAAGCGGGCTGCTGCCCTCGCTGCTGCTGTCCGGCTTCATTTTCCCGATAGAGAGCATGCCCGTGTTCTTCAGGTATTTCACCATAATCCTGTCGCCGCGCTGGTTCATGGAGATGGTGCGCGGCATAACCATACGCGGCGCAGGCGCGGCCGACCTGGCCGTGCCGCTGCTGGCCCTGGCGGTGCTGAGCGCCGTTCTGCTTACCGCGGCCTTTAAACGTTTCAAGACGGACCTGGAACCATGAAACGCACGCTGAAGGCTTTTATCCGGAAAGAATTCGCCCAGGCCCTGCGGGACCCTCGCATGAAGCTCATCCTTTTCGTCATGCCGATGATCCAGATGGCCGTCTTCGGCCTGGCGCTCTCCAGCGAGATAAAGAACATCAAGCTGGCCGCGGTATATTCTCCCGGGGATGCCGCCGCCGCCGCTCTGACACGCCGGTTCACCTCCTCCGGGTGGTTCGTCCCGGCCGCCGCGGTGGCAGTGCCGGACCCCGCCGGGCTCATAGTTTCCGGCAAGGCCGACGCCGTGCTGGTCTTCCCCGCCGAAGGGCTGGCCCGGGCCGCCGCCAGGGGCCGCGGCGGGGTGCAGCTGCTGGTGGACGCCACCAGCGTGACGAGGGCCCGCAGCGTGGAGGCCTACGCCCGGAGCATCTTCGCCTCGCACGCGGCGTCCGACGCCGGCCTGGAGCCGGCCTCGCCGCCCTTCGGCTTCGACGTACGCATCATCTACAACCCGGAAATGGAATCCCCGGTCTTCATGGTGCCGGGCGTCATGGGCATGATAGTCTGCCTGGTGACGATCATACTGACCAGCATGTCCCTTACCAGGGAGAGGGAAATAGGCACCTTCGAGACCATAGTCTCCGCGCCGCTGGGAAACCACGAGATCCTGCTGGGCAAGACCATCCCCTACGTGGTGCTTGGGCTGGCCAACGCGGCGCTGGTCATCACTGCCGGGTTCCTGCTGTTCGGCGTGCCGGTGAAAGGCCAACTCTGGCAGCTTTTCTTCGCGGCGCTGGCTTTCGTCGTTACCACGGTGGGCATCGGCACCATGATCTCCACCATCTCCAGGAACCAGCAGCAGGCCATGATGGGCGGCTTCATCTTCCTGTTCCCCGCGGTGCTGATGAGCGGCATCATGTACCCGGTGGAGAACATGCCGGTCCTGCTCAAGCCGGCGGTGTATTTGAACCCGCTGTACTACTTCACTTCGCTGCTGCGCAATATAATGCTGAAGGGCGGGGACCACTCGGCTTTCCTGTCGAACATGTCCGCGCTGGTCCTGATGGCCGCGGTCAGCGGCGCCGCGGCGTATAAACGTTTCAGACAGACGCTGAATTAAGGAGAACTTATGGCTAAAATAGAAAAGAAAGAAGACCTGCGCGGCCGGGCCCTGAAGGCCAAGGACCTGGTGGGTTACGACGCGGGCGCGGTGGTGAGCCGCACCATCATCCAGAAGCCGGTGGGCACCGTCACCATCTTCTCGTTCGACAAGGGCCAGGGCTTGAGCGAGCATACCGCGCCTTTCGACGCCATGGTGGAGATACTCGACGGCGAGGCGGAGATACACATAGATCGCAAGCCGGTGAAGGTCAAGGCCGGCGAGTTCATCATCATGCCCGCCAACCGCCCGCACGCGCTGAAGGCCGTCAAAAAGTTCAAGATGGCCCTGATCATGATAAAGGCCTGAACTTCGGGTCCTGATGGCGAAAAACTGACGCCGAAGGCGGGGCCTGTCCGTCGCCCCCGTGCGGCCATGTTGCCGGCCGTGTCTGAAAAAGAACGCCGGGAGGGTTAAAGGAACATTATGTCATTGGTAAAACTCGAGAATGCACGTAAGGATTATATCACCGGCGAAGTCGCCACGACGGCCCTGAAAGGGATAGATCTTTCCATCGAAGCGGGAAGATTTATTTCCTTCGTCGGGCCCTCCGGCAGCGGCAAGACCACCCTGCTTAACCTGATAGGCTGCCTGGACAGGCCCACTTCGGGCAAGGTGTTCGTGGCGGACGCCGAGGTGAGCGCCATGGACAGGAAAACCTCCGCCAGATTCCGCGGCGAGAATATCGGTTTCATCTTCCAGAACTTCAACCTTATCCCCGTGCTCACCGTGTACGAGAACGTGGAGTATCCGCTCATCATGGTGCAGAACGTGCCGCCGGAGGAGCGCCGCCGCCGCGTTACCGAGATGCTCGACAAGGTGGGCATGGCCGACCAGGCGCATAAATACCCGGCGCAGCTCTCCGGCGGGCAGAAGCAGCGCGTGGCCGTGGCGCGCGCGCTGGCGCCCCGGCCCAGGCTGGTGCTAGCCGACGAACCAACCGCCAACCTGGACCATGCCACCGCCTACAAGGTGATTGGCCTGATGCACGCGATGAAAAAGGAATTCGACACCACTTTCATCTTCGCCACCCATGACCAGAAAATAGTGGGCGAGGCGGAGCTGATCTACACCATAGAGGACGGCCTGATAACCGAAACACGCGAGAACGCGGCGGCCGGGGGTGTGAAATGAAGAACATAATTAAAATAGCCT